>HotLOscill_hetero_coDRAFT_1000005_pt1 | contig 361684 bp, 324 predicted proteins | sample HotLakmetagenome_2_FD_10650 | JGI IMG/M metagenome (IMG submission 10650)
TCATGGTCTTCAAGCTCGTTCAGGCCGCCGCAAAGACATGGCGCCGCCTGAAGGGCGCGAAGCAGTTGCCAATGGTCATCGAAGGTGTCAGATTCACCAACGGTGTCGCCGTAAACGGTACCGAAACCGCGCCGCCTGATCAGGCCGTATCACCCAAAATCCCGCATAGCTCGTGAGCGCGAACCCTCCCCGCTCATGCCTCAAAGTGTTCACCATGTCCCCGAACACCTGTTCACCTTGTCTCCAGTCTGTACAGGAGGGAGAGGGGAGGGAGCGCTGCATCGACCGCTCGGCACTGCCGTTCCGGCGGGATCAGCGTCGCGCTTGTCGCTCCGGCGCCGCTGTGTGAGAAATCAGGCAGGCGCCATTTTGCGCAGAGAGGCGTCTTTCGCGTCAATGAGTTTCAACGCGCTCACCGGGTTCCCGGAGACATGCGTCTTGTGCAGATCAGCAAGTTTCTCCGGATTGGGCGGGATCAATCCCTGATGGCGATGCTGTTCGAGCGTTCGGATCATGATGGGTTTGACCGCTGGATTCAGACCGCAACTCAGCCGTTATTCATCGTCGATATCGGCAGGCTGAGCGCCTGCGCCATTCATCGCAACCAGTCTGTACACGGCACCTGCAATACGATCACCACGAACACCATTAAGCGTGTCGGTATCGCCATCGGCTTAAATCAACCCGTGCGATCGAATCGAGTTTCTTGACGTGTTTGCGAGCCACCGCTTTGAGCAATGTCGTTGCATCAGCACGAGAGAGACGCCCCTCCTTGATCTGTATCGCGATTTCCTCGCTCATCATCGTCATTTCCGCTCCACGCCGGCGGGCGACGGCCAGGTCCTTCGTCGCGAGACTGATCGCGAGGATACCGTGCGGACAGGCGGGTGCCATGTCCCCGAGACGCCGCCGCCATCAATAGACCGCCCGTCATCTGTGGATGTAGGAGACCTGTGCCATGTGTGCCAGCCCTGTGTTGCAGCGCTGTGTTACACTTGGAGTCCGAGCCTTGATAACGGGGAATTTTCCCGTTATATTTCAGATACTTGAAGGCTGATTGGCTGGGGCGGCAGGATTCGAACCTGCGCATGGCGGTACCAAAAACCGCTGCCTTACCACTTGGCTACGCCCCATTGGAAAGCGCGCGGAACATAGTGCCGCGCGTGCGGGGATGCAACGCCTTTTTGCAGGTCCGATCGGGCAATTTGATGCTTGCGAGCGACGTCCATGGGCGCTATAGGATGCCCCACCAGCGGTTCGGAGTGTAGCGCAGCCTGGTAGCGCACCTCGTTCGGGACGAGGGGGTCGCAGGTTCAAATCCTGCCACTCCGACCAATTTTTCCCAAGTCCATTTTCCCAAGTCCATTTTCCCAAGTCCATTTTCCCAAGTCTGTCAGATTTTCCCGATTCTGCGCCGGCAGGCACGGGTTGCCTCGTTTGCGGCGATGCATCAGATCCGCGTTATCCCTGCCCCATCATCATCTGCACGCCACGCGCCTTCCAGCCGCGATGCTCCTCGCGCATGGCGGTAACGAGGCTGTCGCGCACGATGCCGATATGGGCGCGAATCGCCGCCTCGGCCTCGTCGGGGCGGTTGTCGCGGATCATCGCCACGATGGCGCTGTGCTCGCGATGGGCGGCGCAGCGCCCCGCTTCGGAACTCGCCATCAGCCAGCGCGCCCGGGCGATGCGGGTCACGGCGTCGCGCACGCTGCGATGCACGAAGCGATTGCCGGACAATGCGGCGAGCTCGATATGGTAATCGGTGCCGATCGCGTACCAGGCATCAGGGGAGGGATCGGCGAGGACGCCGTCCATGCGTGCCTGCAAGGCATCGAGCCGGGCATGATCGGCGCGGCTGCAGGCGAGCCGCACGGCGAGCGCCTCGGTCTCGATGCGCAATTCGAAAACCTCGAGCAACTCGTCCAGATCGAGCGGCGCCACGCGCAGCCCGCCCTCGCCGCGTTGCACCAGCCCCTCCGCTTCGAGCCGCATCAGCGCCTCGCGGATCGGCGTGCGCGAGGCGCCGAGCCGGCGCTCGAGATTGCGCTCGGAGAGCCGCTCGCCCGGCACGAGACGCAGCGCGAGCAGATCGTCGCGCAATCTTTCATAGATGTCCTGCGCCCGTCCGCCCCCCTCCGATAGACCGGCCTGTGCGGCTTCGCCCGTCATGGATGCTTCGTTCAACCCGAATTCTCCGTCTGCGGCGGCTTGCCGGCGCTGATCTGGTTGGTATACCATCATGGTACGCCATTTGGGCGAAAAGAAAAAGACGGTGCCCGTCAAGGCGCTGAAAAACCAGTGCAGGACCGGGCCGGCAGGGGACGAATGATGAATCGCAACGCCGCATATGCGCGACGCTACGGCTTTCCGCAAAGGGTTCGTATCGTCGAGGTGGGCCCGCGCGACGGCTTGCAGGCCGAGCCGGAATTCGTGGCGACGTCAGACAAGATCGCGATGATCGACCGGCTTGCGGCAGCAGGCATACGCGAATTCGAAGCGACCTCCTTCGTCTCGCCCCGCGCCGTGCCGCAATTGCGCGACGCAGCCGAAGTCGTCGCCGGGGTGGATCGCGGGCGGCCCATCCGCCTCACCACGCTGGTGCCCAATCCGCGCGGCGCCGTGGCGGCGGCCGAGGCGGGTGTGGACGCAATGGTCGTCTTCCTCTCGGCTTCCGAGAGCCATAATCGTAAAAACGTCAACCGCGCGCGCGCCGAATCGCTGGAGGGCTTTCGCGAAGTCGTGGCGATCGCCCGCGAGGCCGGCATCAAGGTCCAGGGCGCCATCGCGACCAGCTTCGGCTGCCCTTTCGAGGGGGAGGTGGATGTCGGTGCGATCACCGATATCGCGAAGGCCTATGCGCAGATGGGCATCACCCATGTGACGCTGGGCGATACCACCGGCATGGCGACGCCGCCGCTCGTGGCGGAGCGCTGCAAGGCCCTGCGCAGGGAGGTGCCGGAATCCGAGATCGCCCTGCATTTCCACAACACGCGCGGCATCGGCCTCGTCAATGTGCATGCGGGGCTGGCAGAGGGGATCACGATCTTCGAATCCTCCATCGGCGGGCTCGGCGGCTGCCCCTTCGCGCCGGGCGCCACAGGCAACATCGCCACGGAGGATCTCGTCTACATGCTGCATGAATGCGGGGTCGAGACCGGCATCGACGCCATCGCCGTCACCGAGGCCGCCGCCTGGATGGAGGGGGTGATGGGACGCAAGCTCCCCGGTCAGGCGGCGAAGGCAGGCCCGCGGCTGAAGACCAGCGCGTTGGATGCCGTCGCCACGGCCTGCGGGTGAAGAGATGCCGGATCTGAAGCAACCCCTCGACGGCATCCGCGTCGTCGATCTCACCCGTGTGCTGTCCGGCCCGTTCTGCTCGATGCTGCTCGGCGATATGGGCGCGGAGGTGATCAAGGTCGAGCCGCCCGGCAAGGGCGATCCGGTGCGCGGGCAGGGTACGCTGAAGGACGGCCTGTCCTGGTATTTCGCCTCCTTCAACCGGAATAAAAAATCCGTCACGCTTGATCTCTACGCAGATGAGGGAAAGGCGCTGCTGGCCGAACTGATCCGCGACGCGGATGTCCTCGTCGACAATTTCCGCCCCGGCGTGCTCGCGAAGATGGGTTTCGACAAGGCGCGGCTCGACACGCTCAATCCCCGGCTCGTCACGGCCAATATCAGCGGTTATGGCAGCACCGGGCCGATGGCGGATCTGCCCGCCTTCGATTTCATCATCCAGGCAATGAGCGGCTTCATGAGCGTCAACGGGCGCGCCGATCAGGAGCCGATGCGCTCGGGCCAGCCGATCACCGATCTCGTGGGCGGGCTCTATGCCGCTTTCGGCATCGTCTGTGCCCTGCGTGCGCGTGATCTCAACGGGCGCGGCCAGCATGTGGAGAGCGCGCTGATGAACGGCATTCTCTCCTTCATGGCCTATCTGGCGAGCGAGCACCTGCTCACCGGCCAGCTTCCGCTGCGCACCGGCAACAACCATCCCCTCGTCGCGCCCTACGGGCTCTACAAGGCAAGCGACGGCGAGGTCGCGGTGGCGGCCAGCAACGATGTCGTTTTGCGCAAGTTCATGCGCACGATCGGCCTCGAAGATCTGCTCGACGATCCCCGCTACGACGACAATACCAAGCGCTTTCCCCTGCGCGACGAACTCAAGGAAATCATCGACGCGCGCATGCAGGACGAGAGCCAGGCGCACTGGATCGCGGCCCTCAACGCCGCCGGCGTACCCAGCGGCAAGGTGCAGGATCTCGGCGAGGTCTTCGCCGATCCGCAGGTCGCGGCACAGGAAATGGTGATCTCGGTCGATCATCCCGGCCATGGCGACGTGCGCATGCTCGGCTTTCCCGTCAAGCTCAGCGAGACGCCATGCGAGGCACGCCTGCCGGCACCCGAGCTCGGCGCGCATGACGAAGAGATTCTCGGCCCCCTGCGCGCACGTCTCGCGCAGCGGTCCGGGTGAAGGAGATTGCATGTCGTAACGGTGAAGGTTACCGATGAGACGCTCAACGGGGCCAACGCCGCAAGGGCATGCAAGAAACCGGCAACAAGCATGCCGGATCATTCAAAGGGAGGGAAACGAATGCTACATACTCTGAAAAAGACCATCCCCGCCGCTACGGTCGCCGGCCTGTTCGCCCTCGGTGCACTTGGCGTCAGCGATGCGCAGGCGCAGCAGATCGAGATCCACAATACGATGAGCGCCGGCGGCTCGGAAGAAGCCGCCCTGCAGCGCTTCCAGGAAATCATCGCCGAGCGTTCCGACGGTCGTCTGGGCGTTGACATCTATCTCGGCGGCCAGCTCGGCAACGAAACCGACGTGTTGCAGCTGCTCAGCCTCGGCCAGACCCAGATGGCGCTGACCGGCGGCGCCTTCATGGGTGAATACGCCGCCGATTACGACGCCGTCTCGGTGCCCTTCGTCTTCCCCAGCTGGGATGCGGTCGAGCACTACATCATGGAAACGGAATCCGGCGAGGCGCTTCAGGCGGCAGCACTGGAGCGCGGCAATCTCGTCTATCTCGGGCCCCAGATGCGCGCCTTCCGCCACATGACCTCGGCCAAGCCGATCAACTCGCCCGACGATCTCGACGGCCTGACCATGCGCCTGCCGCAGATCCCCGTCTGGGTGGATGTCTGGGAAGAGCTCGGCGTGCAGGCGGTCGTCATCCCCGCGCCGGATATCTATCTCGCCATGCGCACCGGCCAGGTCGAGGCGCACGAGAACTCGCTCGCCTCGCCCTATACCCGCCAGATGTGGGAGGTGCAGGACTATATCATCACCACGGCGCATCTCTCCTTCCCCTGGCACTGGGTCGCCTCCGCCTCCTGGTGGGATGGTCTCAGCGAGGATGATCGCGCCATGGTGCTCGAAGCGGTCGAGGAAGCGCGCCAGCACGGCATCGCCGTGGAGATGGAGCGTGACGAATACTACCGCGAGGCGCTTATCGAACGTGGCATGGAGTTCATCGACGTCGATCAGGGCCCCTTCCGCGAGAAGGCCGCTCCCGCCGTCGAACGGGCACTGGCCGACAAGGCCGATAGCGTGATGGGCGACATCGACGCCGCCATCGCCGCGACGCAGTAAGGCTCGCACGAGCACATCCCGAGGGCGGCGTTGATGCCGCCCTCTTTCATCATTTTCGGGATAATCATCATGCTGGACAGGATCGACCGGCTCGAAACCCGCGTCGCGCGGTTGTTCGAACTCGTCGCCGTGGTGATGATGCTGATCCTCGTCGGCGTGATCGCCTGGTCGGTCTTCGGGCGTCAGGTGCTGCGGATATCGGTGCCCTGGTCCGAGGAGATCGGCGCCGGGTTGCTCGCCTGGATGGTGATGCTGGGCTCGGCCGCTGCCTGGTCGCGCCGTCGCCATATCGCGATCGACGTGCTTTTGCGCCGGGTCGGGCTGACGGCCCGCTGGATCCTGAGCATCTTCATCGAGCTCGCCTCGCTGTCGCTCTTCGTGATCATCTTCGCCGGCGCCGCAGGCATGATGCGCTCCAGCGCGCATATGGCGACGACGGCGCTCGGTATCAGCTATACCTGGCTGTATCTCGCCCTCGCGCTGGGTGTCGGCGCGATGATCGTCTTTTCCCTTCTGCATCTCGTGCGCCTGCTGATACGCGGGCGCGCCATGGTCGCCGATCTCGACGCGGGGCTCGAATGGAGTACCTCTACATCTTCCTAGGCCTGATGATCGTCCTGTTTGCACTGGGCGTTCCCATCGCGGTCTCGATCGGCCTCACCTGCCTTGCGGTGCTCGTCATCCAGGGGGGCTGGCAGGCGATTCCGACGGAATTGTTCGCGCTTCAGATGCTGCGCGGGCTCAACAATTTCCCCATCCTCGCCATCCCCTTCTTCATCTTCGCCGCGTCTTTGATGAATGTGGGTTCGGTAACGAACCGCATCTTCGATTTCGCCAATGCACTCGTCGGCTTCATCCGGGGCGGGCTCGGCCATGTGAACGTCGTCGCCTCGATGATCTTCGCCGGCATGTCGGCCACCGCCGTGGCGGATGTGGCCGGCATCGGCCAGCTCGAGATCAAGGCGATGCGCGAGCGCAATTATCCGATGCGCTTCGCTGCCGGCATCACCGGCGCGGCCTCGATCATCAGCCCGGTGATCCCGCCCTCGATCGCCATGGTGGTCTATGGCTGGCTTTCGGGAACCTCGATCGCGGCGCTCTTCGTCGCCGGCGTGGTGCCCGGCGTGATGATCGGCATCGCCCTGATGATCACCTGTTTCGTCGTTTCCTACTGGATCGAGATGCCGCGCTCGCCACGCCCGCAGTTGATGCAGCTGGTGCGGCTGTTCTGGCGCGCCCTGCCGCCGCTGCTCACCCCGCTGATCATCATCGGCGGCATCTGGACCGGCATCTTCACCCCCACCGAGGCCGGCGCCATCGCCTGTCTCTATGCGATGTTCCTCGGCTTCGTGGTCTATCGCGACGTGACCTTCAAGGATCTGATCGACGTGCTCGCCCGCACCGTGCGGTTCACCTCGATCATCATGTTCATCATCGCCATCGCCACATTCTACGGCTGGTTGCTGGTGCGGCTGCGGATTCCGCAGGAACTGGCGATGATGCTGATGGATCTCGATGTCAGCCTGACCGTGATCCTGATCTTCATCGCGCTGTTCTTCCTCGTCATCGGCTGCTTCATGAGTGTGGTCGAGGCGGTTTTGATCTTCACGCCGATCTTCATGCTGACGGTGCAATCTCTGGGGATCGACCCGGTCTTCTTCGGCATCCTGATGGTGATCACGCTTTCGGTGGGCGTGATCACGCCACCATTCGGCAATGTGCTGTTCGTGCTCGTGGAGATCACGGGGCTGCGCTTCGAACAGGTGGTGATGTCGGTGCTGCCCTTCCTGATCCCGATCCTTGCGGTGATCGGCCTGATCATCCTGGTGCCTGAGATCGTCACCTTCCTGCCCGGACTTATCCGATGATGTTTTCTCTCGGCCATCGCACCGCCCTCGTCACCGGCGCCTCGCGTGGGTTGGGCCGGGCGATTGCGCAAGCGCTGGCACAGGCGGGCGCGCATGTGATCGTCAACGGGCGGGATGCGGACCGGCTCGCGCCGGTGGTCGAGACGATCAGCGAAGCGGGCGGGCGCGCGCAGGCCTGCGCCTTCGACATCGCCAATGCGGCTGGGCGCGAGGCTGCGCTGGCGGATCTCGCCGGGGCGGGCCAAACGATCGATATCCTCGTCAACAATGTCGGGCGCCGCCATCGCGGGCCCGTCAGCGCGATTGACCATGCCGCCTTTCTCGATCTGCTCGATGCCGATCTCGCCGCGCCCTATGCCCTCACCCGGGCGCTCGTCCCGGCCATGATGGCGCGGGGCGCAGGACGGATCATCAATATCTGTTCGATCGCCGGCCCGCGCGCACGCCCCAACGACGCCGCCTATACGGCTGCGAAGGGCGGGCTCGCTGCTCTCACACGCGCCATGGCGATGGAATTTGCCCCCCATGGCGTGCTCGTCAACGGCATCGCGCCCGGCTTCTTCGCGACCGAGACCAACGCGGCGATGACCCGCGATCCCGGGGTGCAGCGTTTCGTGGAGGAACACATCCCGCTCGGCCGCTGGGGGGAACCGCACGAGATCGCCGGTGCTGCGGTCTTTCTCGCCAGCGACGCCGCATCCTATGTCAACGGCCACATCCTGACCGTGGATGCCGGCCTCTCGGCCTCGTTCTGATGCGGGCCCGCACATGAGCGCGCGGCGCGAACTCGGCGCGGTGCTGGCCGCCACCCTGACGACGCAGATCCTCGTCTCCTGGAGCGTGCTCGCGCTGGCCGCCATGGCCCCGGTCGTGGCCGAGAGCGTGGGGCTGCCGGCCATCGTCATCGGCTATCAGATCGCCATCGTCTATGCGGTGGGCGCCGGCGTCTCGCTGCTCGCCGGCTCGCTGGTGACGCGTTTCGGCGGCGCGCGGGTGAGCCAGATCGCGCTCGCGGCCTGCGGCGCGGGCTGCCTCGTGGCGACGTTTCCCGGCGCGGCGGCGATCGTCGTCGCCTCGATCGTGATCGGTGCCGCGCACGGGCTGACCAATCCGTCCGCTGCGCATCTGCTTGCGCGCCATACCCACAAGGGCAATCGCGGCCTGATCTTCTCGATCAAGCAGACCGGCGTGCCGCTTGGCGGCATCGCGGCGGGGATCATCACGCCGGCCATTGCCATCGCCTTCGGCTGGCAGGTGGCCCTGATCGCGATCACCCCGGTGGCGCTCTTGGCGGTGCTCGCGCTCGCCCCGCCGCGTCCGGCCTGGGATGCCGAGCGCACGCCCGGGGCCTCGGTGGGTATCGGCGCCCTGCGCGGTGCGGGCGAGGCGCTGCAATTGCCGGGTCTGCGCTGGCTGTGCCTGTGCGCCTTCTGCTTCGGCGGCGTGCAATTGTGCCTGATGACCTTCGTCGTCACCTTCGCCGTGTTCGAACTCGGCATGAGCCTCGTGCGGGCCGGGACGCTGCTCGCTGTGATCCAGGTTTCCGGCGTGATCGGGCGCATCGCCTGGGGCATCGTCGCCGACCGGATCCAGCATAATGGCGCGGTGCTGGTGGTGATCGGCCTGATCAGCGCCGCATCGGCGCTCGGTTTCGCGCTGATCACCCCGCAAACCCCCGGCTTCGTCAGCTATGGGCTCGCGGTGGCGTTCGGCGTTTCGGCAGTGGGCTGGAACGGGGTGTTCGTCTCCGAGATCGTGCGGGTCTCGCCGCCGGGGCTGATCGGCGCAGCATCGGGGCTTGGCACCTTCGCCGCCTTTGCCGGCGTGCTGTTTGCGCCACCGGCCTTCGTGCAGATCCACGCCCTGACCGATTCCTACAGTTTCACCTACGGCTTCCTCGTCATCCCCTCCCTGATCGGCGCGCTGGCCGCTCTGGGCACCGCGCGCCCGGAGGCTCTGTGGCGCTGACGGCATGACCGTGACCGGCCCGAGGGGGCCGCACGGTATCCGGGATCACGGCCACAACCGCAAAAACGCCTTCGACCTTGAGAAATCGACCGAAAATCGTGATAGTATCAGGCAATATGCCATTTGCGCCGCAGCGCGGCTGCGCCATGATCCGAAACGAGCCCGCCCCATGCAGCTTCACGATCTCGAGCTCTCTGCCCTGCAGGACCGCATCGCCGCCGCGCGGGCGGATTTCGAGGCCTTCCAGGCTCTTAAGCTGCACCTCGACATGACCCGGGGCAAGCCCTCGGCGGCGCAGCTCGATCTCGCTGATGCGATGCTCGGCAATCTCGGTCCACAGGACGTCTTCACGGCATCCGGCGAAGATGCGCGCAATTATGGCGGATTGCAGGGGCTGCCGGAAGTGCGCGCCCTCTTCGCGGGCCTCCTCGGGGCGCCGCCGGAGCAGGTCGTGGTGGGCGAGAATTCGAGCCTCGCGCTGATGCATGACTGCCTCGCCTGGGCGATGCTGCACGGGGTGCCGGGCTCGACGCAGCCCTGGTCGCGCGAGAGCGCACCCGCCTTCCTGTGCCCCTCACCGGGTTATGACCGGCATTTCGCCCTGTGCGAGGCCTTCGGCATCCGCATGATCCCGGTCCCCATGACCGGCGAGGGTCCGGATATGGATGTCGTCGAGGCCCATATGCGCGACCCTGCGGTCAAGGGGATGTGGTGTGTGCCGCTCTATTCCAATCCCACGGGCGAGATCTACTCCCCGGAAACGGTGCGCCGGCTGGCGCAGATGCCCACGGGCGCGCCGGATTTCCGGCTTTTCTGGGACAACGCCTATGCGGTGCACCATCTCACCCCGGATCCAGCGGTGCTGGAAGATATTCTCCCCGCCTGCGCGCAGGCGGGCCATGACGACCGCGCCTTCGTCTTCGCCTCCACCTCGAAGATCACCTTCGCCGGTGCGGGGCTCGCGTTTTTCGGGGGGAGCCCGGCGAATGTCGGCTGGTTCCTGGAGATGGCGGGGCGGCGCTCGATCGGGCCGGACAAGCTCAACCAGCTGCGCCACCTGCGCTTCTTCGGGGATGCGGAAGGCCTGAAGCGCCATATGGATGCCCATCGCGCCATCCTTGCACCGAAATTCGACGCTGTTGATGCCGCGCTTCGCGAGCGTTTCGACGATCTCGCCATCGCGCAATGGCGCCGGCCACGGGGCGGCTATTTCATCAGCGTCGATGCGCGCCCGGGAACGGCGCGCAAGGTCGTGACGCTGGCGCGCGAGCTCGGCATCGCCCTCACGCCGGCCGGCGCCACATGGCCGGGCGGGCATGATCCGCAGGATGCCAATCTGCGCCTGGCCCCGAGCTTCCCGCCCCTGGAGGATGTGCGCACGGCCTCGCAGGGCATCGCCCTGTGCATCCTCATCGCCGCTCTCGAGGCGGAGCGCGACGCGCGCCTCAACAGCTGAGCTCCTCGGCAAGGCTGAGCTGGAGGGCTGACAGAAACGGCGCGCTGCCCCATATTCGCCCATCTCCTTTGCAATCGCACGCCATCGAATCCATGACGGCGTGAATCGGGGGCCGGGAATGCGCTGGATCTTGCGGACCGCAATCATCGGCCTCGTCGCCTATATCGGCCTCGTGGCGATGCTGTTCACCACCCAGCGTGCGCTGCAATACCCGGCCTCTGCGCGCGTCACGGATGTCGAGGAAGCGCAGCTTTCCGGTTTTTCCGATGTGGTGATCACCACTGAGGACGGTGAAGAATTGCGCGCCTTCTGGAAGCCACCTGAAGAGGGACGCACGCTGGTGCTTTATTTCCATGGCAATGGCGGCAGCCTGTGGAACCGGCGCTTTCGCGCCCAGGCGCTGGCGGAAGACGGGCGCGGCGTTCTGATGGTGAGTTATCGCGGCTATTCCGGCTCGACCGGCTCTCCGACGGAGGACGGCCTGCATGCGGATGCCCGCGCCGCCTATGCCTTCGCAAGCGAGCACGCGGAGCCCGCGCGTATCCTCGCTTACGGAGAATCGCTGGGAACCGGCGTGGTCATGCGGCTTGCCGCCGACAACCCGCTCGGCGCCATCGTTCTCGATGCCCCCTTCACCTCCACCGCCAATGTCGCGGCGCGGCTCTATCCGATCGTGCCGGTGCGGCTTCTGATGCTCGACCAGTTCCGCTCGATCGATCTCGTCGCTGAGATCACGGCGCCGGCCCTGATCATGCACGGACGCCGCGATCAGGTCGTCCCGTTCGCCGACGGGCGCAAACTCTACGAAGCGCTGCCGGGTCCGAAGCGCTTCCTCGCCTTTCCCGAGAGCGGGCATGTCAGCCTGTTCGAGGATGGCGGCCTGGAAGCGGTTCAGACCCTGATGGAGGGCATCGAGAACGGCGACCCGGCAGCGAAACTCGAAAGCATCGCCCTGTGAGCAGCCTGACCATCCGCCCCGCCACCGCGCAGGATACGCCGGCCCTCGTTGCATTGATCGACGCGCTCAACCGGCACGAGGCGGCGCTGACGGACGACCGGCGCACCGATTTCGCGGCTGCACGGGAATGTCTGGCGAGCCTTGATGCACGTATTGCGCGCACAGGCGGCGGTGTGAACGTGGCGCAATGTCAGGGGGACATCGTCGGCATGATCAGCTGGGTCATCGAGGAAGGCGAGCCCTATCTGCAGGCGCATCTGCGTCGCTATGCGCTGATCACCGATCTCGTCGTCGCAGGCGAAAGGCGCGGCAGCGGAATCGGCGGCGCCCTGATCGGCAGCGTCGAGGATGCCGCCCGCGCACAAGCCCTCCCCCGCCTCGCCATCACCGTCCTCGCCGCCAACCAGGCAGCCATAGACGCCTATCGCACCCAAGGCTTCGTCGACGACATGCGGATCATGATGAAGAGCCTGTGACGCGAACCCGACAAACCCGACCAGGTACCGCCAACGACCTGATTCCGCCGAAGAAGACATGGCGGAGACGGGGGGATTCGAACCCCCGAGACGGGGAATACCCGCCTAACGGTTTAGCAAACCGCCGCCTTCAGCCACTCGGCCACGTCTCCGGCGCCGGTTTCAATAAGGGTTCGTGAAGCGCCGGTCAATGGTTGCGATTGAGGTCGCAGCGATTTCGCGGTGGAACGGGAGACATGGCCACCGCGCAACGGCTCGAGGCGGCTCTCGCCGCGCGATACGGGCTCTGTTATCAGAGCCTTTCGGCAAATCCTGCAAGTGACTCCGGAGTGGTCATGACGGTGCATACGGTGCGTGCGGCCCTGGCCGATTTCCGCGACGCGAACCCGCCCGGCGGCTGGGCTGATCTGCCGTTCTTTCACGACGGGCGCGCCGATGGCGTCGCGGCGCGAGTCGATACCGAGATCGCCGCCGGCACGGCGATCACCCCGTCGCCGGAAAACGTCTTCAATGCGCTCACGCTCACGCCGCTCGCGCAGACGCGGGTGGTGATTCTCGGCCAGGACCCCTATCCTACGCCCGGCGATGCCCATGGCCTCGCCTTCTCCTATGTGGGCGCACGGCGCCTGCCGGCCTCGCTGAAGGTGATTTTCACGGAAATGGCAGAGAATTGCGCTTGCATCATGCCCCGCACCGGCGATCTGAGTCATTGGGCGCGCCAGGGGGTGCTGCTCCTCAACACCGCATTGACGACACAGGCAGGGCGCTCCGGCGCGCATCTGCGGATCGGCTGGGATGCGCTCACCGACGAGGTGATCGGCGCGCTCGCCCGTCAGGAGCGGGGCATCGTCTTCATGCTCTGGGGCGCGCGGGCGATCGCGCGGGCGGAGCAGGTGGCGGCTCATGCTGGCGATACCGGACATCTCGTCCTGACGAGCGGCCATCCCTCGCCGCTCAACCGCAAGCGCGACTTTCGCGGCAACCGGCATTTCGCCATCGCCAATGACTGGCTGCACGCCGGCGGGCAGGCGCCGATCGACTGGTGCCTTCATGATTGAGACGCCTGCCCGATTGAAACACGGCGGCGCGCTCAGTCCGGCCGGCTGGTCTGCTTGACGAGGCGGGCCTCGAGTTCGTCGATGCGCTCGGCGAGACGCTCGTTCTCGTTGCGCGCCTCGATCGCCATCTCGCGCACGGCCTCGAATTCCTCACGGGTGACGACGTCCATGTCCTTGAGGAACTTGTCCGCCTGGGCACGCATGATCGCCTCGACCTCACGCCGGGCGCCCGTCGCGGCGCCAGCCGCATCCGTGAACAGACGCGAGAACTCTTCCAGGATACGGTTCGATGATTGCGCCATGGTCGCCTCCTCTTTCGGTTGCCGGGCTCTCAAGCCCGGTCGCCGTCATGTGCCGCCTCATGTGTTATGGCATGTCGCGGCTCGTGACCAGATTGTTATCTGGCGATCATGTCGGCGTCACGCAATGATCTTGACGCGCCGCATGAAGCAGTTCACCTGATTCGGTGTCGTCGCGGCAAGCAGCCCGGCGCCACCCGCAACCGGAGTGTTTTGCCGCGCATGTCCTTTCCCGATATCGATCCGATCGCGTTTTCCCTCGGCCCCCTGGTCATACGCTGGTATGCGCTGGCTTATCTCGCCGGCTTCCTCGGCGGCTGGCTGGTGGCGCGGCGCCTCGCCGGCGCTGAGAGTCTGTGGGGCAAGGTGCCGCGCCCGAGCAAGGAGCAGATCGACGATTTCATCGTCTGGATCGCGCTCGGCGTGATTCTCGGCGGACGGCTGGGCTATGTGCTGTTTTACGATCTCGGCGCGTATCTGGGGCGCCCTCACGAGATCCTCTTCGTCTGGCAGGGCGGCATGTCCTTCCATGGCGGGCTCCTCGGCGCCGTGATCGCCTCCTTTGTCTTCGCGCGGCGAAATGGCCTGATCGGGCTCTCGATGCTCGATATCGTGGCGGTGACCGCGCCGATCGGGCTGTTCTTCGGGCGCATTGCGAATTTCATCAATGGCGAGCTCTGGGGTCGCCCGGCGCCCGATTTTCCCTTCGCGGTCATCTTCCCGTTCGCCGGCCCCGTCCCGCGCTACCCTTCCCAGCTCTTCGAGGCCGCCACCCAGGGCCTCGTGCTCTTCATCGTGATGCTGATCGCGGTGGCCGTTCTCGGTATGCGCCGTCCGGGCATGCTCGCAGGCATCTTCGCGATCGGATACGCCGTGGCGCGGGTCTTCTGCGAGTTCTTCCGCGAGCCGGATCCGCAGATCGGCTTCCTGATGGGCGAATGGCTGACCATGGGGATGCTGCTATCACTCCCACTGGCGCTGGTTGGAATCGTGGCGATCATTGCCGCGCGGCGCGGCCTGACCGGGCCCGGTGGTCCGCCATCGGCGAAGGCCGGATCGGCGTGAGCGCGCCGGCCACTCCCCTGGCGCGCGAGATCGCCCGTATGATCGCCCTCGACGGGCCGATCACGGTCGAGCGCTATATGGGGCTGTGCCTGTCCCATCCGCAATTCGGCTATTACATGACCCGCGATCCGCTCGGGCTGGAGGGTGATTTCATCACCGCGCCGGAAATCAGCCAGATGTTCGGCGAACTGATCGGCCTCTGGGCCGCGCAGGTCTGGCTGGATCGCGGCGGCCCCGCGCCTGTGCAGATCATCGAACTCGGCCCTGGTCGCGGGACGCTGATGCGCGATGCCCTGCGTGCCGCTGCCGTGGCGCCGGGTTTTCTCGACGCGGCACAGGTACATATGGTCGAGACGAGCCCCGTCCTGATCGACCGCCAGCGTGACACGCTTTCGCGCGCGCCGGTACCCTGCACCTGGCACATGGCGCTCGATACGGTGCCCGAGGGCGCGGCCATCGTCATCGCCAACGAGTTCTTCGACGCCCTGCCGCTTCGGCAATTCGTGCGCGCCGAGGGCGCCTGGCGCGAGCGGCTGGTCGGGCTCGCCGATGACGGATCGCTGTGTTTCGGCCTTGCGCGCGAGGCCATGCCCGAGATCACCGTTGCGGGGCGCGAGGGGGCGGTGGTCGAATGGCCGATGGCTGGGATCGCCCAGATGCGTGCGCTTGCCGGGCGCCTCGCCCGCGATGGCGGCGCGGCGCTCGCCATCGATTACGGGCATATCCGCTCCGGCCTCTCCGATACACTGCAGGCGATCCGCAATCACGGTTTCACCGATGTTCTGGCCGAGCCCGGCGAAGCGGATGTCACCGCCCATGTCGATTTCGCCCAGCTCGCTGCCGCCGCGCAGAGCGCCGGGGCGCAGACAGAGCCCGTCGTCACCCAGGGCGCTTTCCTGCGGGCTTTGGGGATCGACGCACGCACCCGTGCACTGGCCGCCGCCGCGCCGGAGCGCGAAGCCGAGATCGCAGCCGCGCGGGCACGCCTCGTCGATGCGACGCCGGAAGCGATGGGCGGGCTGTTCAAGGTGCTGGGCCTGCGCCACCCGGCCAGCCCCGCCCTGCCCGGTTTCAGCTGAGCGTGCAGGCGCCAACCATATGCGACGAGGGGGGGATTTGCCCGCGCCGCATGCTCGCTTACAATGCCACAGAGGAAATCGTCGATACGGGGATCACGCCGGATGTCAGTCTTGCCGGATTACACGAGGGTCGCCTACGCGCCCACCGCAATACCCGCCCGCAATATCGCGGATGCGGCTGTCTGGACGACGCCGGAGGAGATCGCCGTCAAGCCGGTCTACGGGCCGCAGGACCGTGACGGCCTGCCGGGTGTCGACAGCTTCCCCGGCATCGCGCCCTATCTGCGCGGGCCCTATCCGACGATGTATGTCAACCAGCCCTGGACCATCCGGCAATATGCCGGGTTCTCGACGGCTGAGGATTCCAACGCATTCTACCGGCGCAACCTTGCCGCCGGGCAGAAGGGGCTCTCGGTCGCCTTCGATCTTGCCACGCATCGTGGCTATGATTCCGACCATCCGCGCGTCTCTGGCGATGTCGGCATGGCCGGGGTCGCAATCGATTCGATCTACGACATGCGCACGCTGTTCTCCGGCATTCCGCTCGACCGGATGAGTGTGTCGATGACGATGAACGGCGCGGTGCTCCCCGTCATGGCGCTCTATATCGTCGCCGCCGAGGAGCAGGGAGTGAGCCCGGACAAGCTCTCGGGCACGATCCAGAACGACATCCTCAAGGAATTCATGGTGCGCAACACCTATATCTACCCGCCCAAGGGGTCGATGCGCATCATCTCCGACATATTCGGCTATACCTCGCAGAACATGCCGAAGTTCAATTCCATCTCGATTTCCGGCTATCACATGCAGGAAGCCGGTGCGACGCAGGACCTGGAGCTGGCCTATACCCTGGCCGACGGGGTCGAATATATCCGCGCCGGCATGGCGGCTGGACTTGGTATCGATCAGTTCGCGCCGCGCCTGTCGTTCTTCTGGGCGATCGGCATGAATTTCTTCATGGAGGTCGCCAAGCTGCGCGCCGCACGCCTGCTCTGGGCCGAGCTCGTGCAGCAATTCGCGCCGGAGAATGCCAAATCGCTGGCCTTGCGCACCCATTCGCAGACCTCGGGCTGGTCGCTCACGGCGCAGGACGTGTTCAACAACGTCACCCGCACCTGCATCGAGGCGATGGCGGCGACGCAGGGGCATACCCAGTCGCTGCATACCAACGCCCTCGACGAGGCGCTCGCCCTGCCCACCGACTTCTCCGCCCGGATCGCCCGCAACACCCAGCTGTTCCTGCAGCAGGAAAGCGGCACCACGCGCATCATCGATCCCTGGGGCGGCTCCTACTACGTCGAGCGCCTCACCGCCGATCTGGTGGCGCGGGCGCGCGAGCATATCCGCGAGATCGAGGGGCTCGGCGGCATGGCGCGCGCCATCGAGAAGGGCGTGCCCAAGCTGCGCATCGAGGAAGCGGCGGCCAAGACCCAGGCGCGCATCGATTCCGGCCAGCAGATCGTCACCGGCGTCAACGCCCATCGCCCGAGCGAGGATCGCCCGGTGGAAGTGCTCAAGGTCGATAACGCCAATGTGCGCAAGATGCAGCTCGACAAGCTCGCCCGCCTGCGCGGCGAGCGCGACCAGTCCGCCGTCGATGCCACTCTCGACGCGCTGGCGAAGAGCGCGGAGACCGGCGAGGGCAATCTGCTCGCGCTCGCCGTCGAGGCCGGGCGCGCCAAGGCGACGGTGGGTGAGATTTCTGCGGCCCTGGAGCGCGTCTGGGGCCGTCACCAGGCCGAGATCAAGTCGATCTCCGGCGTCTACAAGCGGGAGGTGGGCGCCATGTCCCCGGCGATCGAACGCGTGCGCGAACGGGTCGAGGCCTTCGAGGAGAATGACGGGCGCCGCCCGCGCATCCTCGTCGCCAAGATGGGGCAGGACGGGCATGACAGGGGCCAGAAAGTCATCGCCTCGGCCTTTGCCGATCTCGGCTTCGACGTCGATATCGGCCCGCTCTTCGCCACGCCCGAGGAGGCGGCGCGCCAGGCGATCGAGAACGACGTCCACATGGTCGGCGTCTCCTCCCTCGCCGCAGGCCACCTGACGCTGGTGCCCGCGCTGCGCGCCGCGCTCGCCGAATATGGCCGCGAGGACATCATGATCGTCGTCGGCGGCGTGATCCCGCCCGGTGATTTCGATGCGCTGATCGAAGCGGGCGCCTCCGCCATTTTCCCGCCCGGCACGGTGATCGCGGAAGCCGCCGAGAAGCTCATCGCCGAGCTGAACGAGCGGCTGGGCTATGGCCCGCGACAGGCGGCGGAGTGAAGCTGCAGGCTTCACGGGTTTTTCGAGACGGCTGGGTGCCGAAGATCGTCGCCGCGTGCTCGCGGCGGCGAAACGGTCCGCGGCGGCGAATCGGTCGGATCCGGACCGGGATGTTTGGCGTCATGCGGTATGGCGATCAGGGAAATGGTACAGCTGGGTGGGCTCGAACCACCGACCTTCGGAGCCACAATCCGACGCTCTAACCTACTGAGCTACAGCTGCACGTTCGTGCACGGCATGTCTCGTGCGTGGCGCGTCCCGCCGGGCGCAAGGGCACCGATCAGGACGGCGCATTGAATGCCGCATCCGGCGGCATTTCGCAAGCCCCCGGATGCGTTTCTTTCGCAACAGATTCGCACATCCGCGAATCAGGCCCCCGGAAAGACCTTCCGCAAAGGTTCGGTCGTCTCGCTGGCGACGCGGGTACCGGTTTCGGCGATCGCCTTGAGCTGCGAAGCCGTGCTGTCATAGGCCTGGCGCATGCCGCTCGTCTGCGCCTTGACTGCTTCCGACAGAGAGGGTGCGGTGATCGTGGCGCGCCACAGGCCCAGCGTCGCGTCACTGTGCATGCGCATCAGATCGATCCATTGCGCATTCAGCGTGACCAGACCGCGCGAGGCGGCATCGACGCTGCTGGCGCAGGCCTTCTGGAGCGCATCTTGCGATTCGCGTGCACGCACATAGCCGTCACGTGCGCTCTGCGTCGACAGATCGAGCGCCATGCGCAGAGGCTTTGCGACCGCATCGCCACCGGGCAGAAGATCGAAACCGAGCGACGGGGGCGCGGTTTCCGCTGCGGCGGGTTCGGATTTGACAGGCGCGAATTTGAAGGAAGTGGCGGGCGCAGCGGCGGGCGCGGGACTCGCTTTGGATGCTTTCTCAGGCGCCTTCGCGGTATCGGCCTTGACCGTTTCGCCGGCAGAGGCGGTCGTGTCGCTCTTCACGCTCTGCGGGTTCGCATTGCGGGCAGCTGCTTTCGCAGGTGCCTTCGCCGCGCTCTTCGAGGCAGCCCTGGTAGTCGCCCGGGTGGCAGGCTTCGCAGCAGGTTTGCTTGCGACGGAAGCTGCCGGAGCCGGCGCCTTTTCCGGCTTCGGCTCGGCTTTCTGTGCCACCGTGGTCTCGGCCTTGGTCTCGACCTTCGGCGAAGCCGTGGGCGCAGGGGTCGATGCAGGGGCGGGCGCAGCAGCGACCTTGGCCTCGGCCTTCGGTGCGGGGCTCGACGCAGGATTTGTCGGCGCAGAATTTGTCGGCGCAGGCGTCGATGCAGATGCAGGGGCGGCCTTGGCGGTGGCCGCCCGGGGTGCCGGCGCCGCGGATGTTTCAGGTTTGGCCGCAGCGGCAGGTTTTGTCTGAGCGGTCACGCTCTGAACCGGCTTCGGATTTGCCTGCGGCGGCTTGGTGGCGGCCTGCGGCGGCTTGGTCTTCGTCGTCATGATATGCCTGTCCTGTCCGCTATGGCCGAGGGTCCGGCCTCTTCATAACGACCCGCCACAATGATCGGCCGGAACGCGGTTTCATGCTTACCGGCACACGCGCGGCGGATGCGCGGGGGCGCGGCGAACAATTACCGCCGCACCCGGGAATCAGGCGCGCCCGGAGCGCGCAAAGCTCTTACTTCTTCGGCTGGGCGGCATCCGTGGCAGCCTTGGTCGCGGCCGAGACGTTTTCCGTCATGGTCTTCGACGCTTCCGCCATGGTCTTCTGCGCATCGGTCATGCTGGCCTTGGCGACTTCACCGAATTCCGCCATCTGCTTCTGCATGGTGGCGAACTGGCTCTGCATGAACTCCGCCTGCAGCTTCATCGCCTCGGACGGATCCTTCGCCTTGACCAGCTTCTGGGCATGATCGAAAGCCGCCGTGAGATTCTGCTCGGCATAGCTGAAGGTCTTGTGGCGCATGTCCTTCATGCTGGTGCCGGCGGTCGAGGTGGAGCCCTCGAACGTATCCATCGCCTTCATGGCGGCGGAAACGAAACCATCCATGGCCTTGCGGGCCTGATCGATGCTGCGCTCGGCGAATTCACGCATTTCGGTCGGGACTTCGAGCTTCGGGTTCTTGTCGGTCATCATAATCCTCCTTTGGAACACGGCGTCTGACGAAGACGGAAGCATCCTCGGCCCAGCTTGCGGATCCCGTCAACCGATCACCGCGTCCGACCGTGTTATTGCGACGCAATATACACATTGTGCACTGCAAAATCAACCGTCGCGTCGCTGGCTCATTAAGGTTGATGCAAGGTTACGCGCGCTAACAGGGATGCGTTCCGAGTCGGGATCGGTTAATCATTGGTGAACGGAAGCAGCGCAATTATAAGGTGTGGCGGCGTGACCTTCGAAGAGATCGACAAAGCCATCGCGACAATGGCAAGCGATGCGGATCTCGCCCCGCTTCTGGGGCCGAGGGCTTCTGCGCTCGTCTTCGCCGCCGATCCCCTGCGGCTGCTCTGGTCGAGCCCGTATACGAACGCCCTCGCCTGCGCCATCGTGATCGCACCTGACGGGCGGATCGATCCCGCCTTCCCGGCGGCGCGGCGCATCGAGGCGCTCGCGCGCAGCGAAGCGCCGATGACGGGCAAGCGTTTCGAGAAGATCCGGTTCGAGACCAGCACCCTCGCCCCGCTGACCACCTGCGCTTTCCGGCGCATCACCATGCCGGACGGCAGCGCCGCGCTCATCCTCACCTTCATCGACCGCCTCCCCCGGATACGCCGCCCGGCAAGCGCCGGCCCGGCGCAGACACAGGCCCCGGGCGGCCAGGATGCACAGCCGGATCCCGTCGAAGCCGGTGAGCCGCAGGCAGCACCGCAGGCGCCCCCCGAGCCGGAACCCGTCACCGGCCCCATCCGGTTTCTGTGGGAATGCGATGACGGCGGCGCGATCACGCGAATCAGCGGCGATCTCGCGCGCGTCGTCGGGGCGTCCCATGCCGATCTGGTCGGGCGCAGCCTGAGCGCGATCCTCGATAGCACCAGACAGGATGCGCTGGCTCACGATCCCAAGGATATGGTTCTCGACCTGATCGCCCGCCGCGAGACCTTCTCGGGCCGTCGGATCTTCTGGAAGGCGTGGGGCGAGACGGCCATCGCGGTGGATTTCGCCGGCTTTCCGGCGCCCGGCGCTGCAGGGCGCGCCGGCGCCTATCGCGGCTTCGGCATCGCCCGCCCGGAAATCAGCTGCGCCTGGGCCTCACTTGTACCGCAGGGGCAGAACCATCCTGCCGAGGAAGACGACGTCCCGCAGCAACAGCCTGCCGGGGCAATCGCAGCGCCATCCGAACCGAGCCCGCTGGCAAGTCTGGTCCCGGAGCCTGGCGTAATGCCCGAGACGATGCCCGAGACGCAGGACGCCGCAGCGCCCGTCCCACCCGCGCAGCCCGCGCCCGAACCGGAACCCGCAGCGGATGCGGCAATGCAAGATGCGGCAATGCAAGACGCGGCAATGCCGGATGCGCCGGCACCCGCTCCTGCCCCGGTCGCCGTGACGGCGGCTTTCGGAGCGGCCACGTTCGACATCGCGGCGCTCGGGCAGCAGGGCACGGCAGATGCCATGGCAGGCTTCGCGACGCGGATCGGCGGGCGCCTCGGCGACGGCGAAACGCCGTTGCGCATCGTCGGTGAGGCCGAGACGACGACCGCCGCGCCTCCGGCCCGCGAGATTGCCGACCAGCAGGCTGCGACCGGGAAAGATGCGGTCACCGAGGATGGCACCGTCGAGCAGGTGGCTGTCGAGCAGGTGGCTGTCGAGGAGGCCGCAGCCGAAACCGCACCCGCCCCGGAGCCCGCCGACCCCGTACCCGCCGACCCTGTACCCGCCACGCCCGTACCCACCACACCGGAAACCGCTGAAGCGGATGCAGCGCAGCCGGACGGCGCAGCGCCCGATACCGCGCAGACGGAGTCACCAGGACCGGCGCCCCTTTCCAGCGAGGAGCGCAACGCCTTTCGCGAAATCGCGAAAGCCCTCGGCGCGCGTTTCGGCGATGACGGCTCACCGGCGATTCATGAAGCGGGTGAGACGCATGGCGGCGTATCAGACGAAGGCAACGAAGACGCACCCGAAGCGCCCGCGCCGGATGACGCCGCAGCGGCGGGCGCGGAGGGCGGTCGCGGCACCGGCTCGGCACCCGTCATCATCACCGCCGCAAATGACCGCGCCCCCGATATCCGCACCGTGCTTGATCGCCTGCCCGCAGGCGTCGTGGTCCACAGGGGCGAAGAGGCGCTGTTCATCAACCGCTACCTTCTCGATCTGCTCGGCTATGCGGATCTCGCGGCCTTCATCGAGGCAGGCGGTCTCGCGCGGCTTTTCCGCGCCCGCCCGGCCGCCCTGTCCGAAGCGGCGCAGGAGAGCACCGCGCCACTGATCATCGCCAACCGCAATGGCGAATCGGTCGCTGTCGAGGTGCGGCTGACAACGATCGACTGGCTCGGCTACCCGGCCAGCATGCTGATGCTGCGCAAGATCGCCGAGACCGACCCGGTCGAGCGCCTGCGGGCCCTCGAAACCGATCTCGCCGCGCGCGAGGAGCGGCTGCGCGAGCAGACCGCGATCCTCGATACGGCGACGGACGGCGTCATCCTGCTCGACCAGAGCGGGCGCATCCTCTCGCTCAACCGCGCGGCGGAAGCCCTTTTCGGGTACGACCAGCGCGAGATCGCCGGCGAGAGCCTGACGCAGCTTCTCGAAACCGAAAGCCATGTCAATGCGCTGGATTATCTCGCATCCATGCGCGAGGACGCCATGCGCAGCGTCCTCAATGACGGCTGCGAGGTGCTCGGGCGCGTGCGCCAGGGGGGCGCGATCCCGCTCTTCATGACGCTGGGGAGCGTGGGTGAAGGGCTCGACCGCAAGTTCTGCGCCGTCCTGCGCGACATGACAGCCTTCAAGCAGACCGAAAACGAGCTGATCGCCGCACGCCGCACGGCGGAGGCCGCGAGCGCCCAGAAATCGGAATTCCTCGCCCGGATCAGCCACGAGGTGCGCACGCCGCTCAATGCGATTATCGGCTTTGCCGAAGTCATGCTCGACGAGCGCTTCGGCCCTGTCGGCAATGAACGCTACCGCGACTATCTCACCGATATCCACGCCTCCGGCGAACATGTGATCAGCCTCGTCAACGATCTGCTCGATCTCGCCAAGATCGAGGCCGGGCGCATGGAGCTCAATTTCGCCCCCGTGGCGCTCAACGATCTGGTCAATGCGGGCGTGGCGATGATGCAGCCGGAAGCCGCGCGCGAGCGTATCGTGCTGCGCAGTTCCTTCGCCGACGCCCTGCCGCCGGTGCTGGTCGATGAGCGGGCCATGCGCCAGATCGTGATCAACCTGCTCTCGAACGCGGTGAAATTCACCGATCCGGGCGGGCAGGTCATCGTCTCGACGGCGCGCGGCAGCGAAGGTGACATCATCTTCCGGGTGCGTGATACGGGTATCGGCATGAACGAGGGCGAGGTCACCGCAGCGCTCGAACCGTTCCGCCAGCTCGCCACGGCGCGCAAGGCGGGCGGAACCGGTCTCGGCCTGCCGCTGACCAAGGCTCTGGTCGAGGCGAATCAGGGGAACCTGCGCATCACCTCGCGCAAGAATGAAGGCACGCTCGCCGAAGTCGTGTTTCCGCCGGCGCGGGTGGTCACCGGGTAAGCCGCGAGGAGCCTGCCCCGCGCCCTCCCCGCACCCGGATCATCGCAGCATTGCCCGCGCCCTTTGACGCGGGCGACGAGACGCGATACGAATCCTCAAGGAAATTATGCAAGAACCATGCCGGAAGGTCGGGCCGTCGGGCGCGACCTCCGGAACCGACGGGGTATCGATGAGTCTCGCACCGCGCATGGAGCTGCGTCAGGGGCAGTCACTGGTGATGACGCCCCAATTGCTGCAGGCGATCAAGCTGCTGCAATTGTCGCATCTCGACCTCGTCGCCTATGTCGATGCCGAACTCGAACGCAACCCGTTGCTGGAACGTGACGAGAGCAGCGAAGGCGCGGGCGCGGGCGCTGAAGACGACGCGCGCGACGAGACCCGGGACGGCTCCCGTGACGGCACCCGGGATGACGCGGCCGACAGTCATGCGGCAAGCGATGATTCCGGCATCGCGACGGAGGGCGCTCCCGATCCATGGCTCGCATCCGACATGGCCCCGGAGCGCTCAACCATCGAGAGCGCGCTCGACACCTCCCTCGAAAACGTCTTCCAGAACGAGAATCCCGGCGAGGCGCCGATCACCGGTGGCGACGAATTCGCGCTCTCGCAAGGGATGTGGAGCGGCGTGGGATCCGGCGGGTCCTTCGAGGATGACGAAGGGATGGAGCGCAACCTCACCCGCGAAGCCACATTGCGCGACCACCTGATCGGCCAGCTCGACCTCGCCGTCACCGATCCGCACGCGCGGCTGATCGGGCAATTCATCATCGATGCGATCGACGAGGCCGGCTATCTGATCGAAAGCATCGAGGCGATCGCCGATCGGCTGTCGGTGGCGCCATCGCAGGTCGCATCCGTCCTCGCCGTGGTACAGGGTTTCGAGCCGACGGGAATCGGTGCGCGCGATCTCGCGGAATGCCTCGCGCTGCAATTGCGCGAGCGCAACCGCTACGATCCCTGCATGGAGGCGCTGCTCGCCCATCTCGACCTGCTGGCAAAGCGCGATCTCGCCGCGCTCAGGCGGCTTTGCGGGGTCGACGAGGCCGATCTCGCCGAGATGATCGCCGAGTTGCGCGCCCTCGATCCCAAGCCTGGCCGGGTCTTCGGCGGTGCGCCGGCGGAAATCCTGATCCCGGACGTGTTCGTGCGCGCAGCCCCCGACGGGACATGGCTCGTCGATCTCAACCCGCAGACACTGCCACGCGTCCTGATGAATCAGAGTTACTATGCCCGCGTCTCGGCTGCGGCACGGACCGAGGCCGAGAAGGCCTATGTCGGCGAATGCCTTCAGAACGCCCATTGGCTGACCCGCTCCCTCGACCAGCGCGCCCGCACCATCGTCAAGGTCGCCTCCGAAATCGTGCGCCAGCAGGACGCCTTCTTCGCCCATGGCGTGGCGGGTTTGCGTCCGCTCAATCTGAAGACGGTGGCGGATGCCATCGGCATGCACGAATCGACCGTCTCGCGGGTGACCTCGAACAAGTCGATCGGCACCAGCCGCGGTACGTTCGAGATGAAATATTTCTTCACCGCCGCGATCCCCGGATCCGCCGGCGAGGATGCCCATTCGGCGGAGGCCGTGCGCCATCGCATCAGGCAGATGATCGATCAGGAAGACCCCAAACGCGTTCTCTCCGACGACGCCATCGTCAAGGCGTTACAGGCACAGGGCGTCGATATCGCCCGACGCACGGTGGCGAAATATCGCGAATCCCTGCGCATACCGTCGTCGATCGAACGCCGCCGCCAGAAAGCGGGCTGACCTGTCGTGACGAATCGCCCTTCACACCGCCGGTGCGGCTGCCGTAGTCTGTTGCAATGAGCGAATTCTCGGCTTTTGCGCATCCCCTCATCGTCGCCGATATCGGCGGCACCAATGCGCGTTTCGCCCTCACCCGCGCGCCGGGCGAGCCGCCGCGTCTCGTCACCAAGCTGGCGACCGCCGCCCATGCCGGGCCGGAAGACGCCCTGAACGAGGCGATCGCCGCCTGCGGCGAGGCACGCCCGCGTGCGGCCATCATCTGCGCCGCCGGCCCCGTCACCGGGCGCACGGCGCGCCTGACCAATGCGCCCTGGCATTTCGACGGCCCGGCCATCGCCCAGGCCTGCGGTCTGGAACAGGGGCTTTTGCTGAATGATTTCGAGGCGGCAGCGCTCTCCCTGGCCTTTGTCGAGGAGGGTGACGTCTCCCCGATCGGCCCCAGCATCGTGGCCGGACGAGGCCCGAAACTGGTGCTCGGACCGGGAACCGGGCTCGGCGTCGCAGCTCTGGCGCGTTGCGGCGAGACCTTCCTGCCGCTTCCCGGCGAAGGCGGGCATGTGGGGATTGGCCCGCAGGATGCGGAGGATGACAACTACTGGCCGCGCATCGCGCGCCAGCATGGGCGTGTCACGGCCGAGACGCTGCTCTGCGGCCCCGGCCTGCAACGGCTGCATGCCGCGCTCGCCCCCGATTTCGGCGCGGACCCGTCCGAGGCAGGGGCTGTCCCGCCGCCGCAGATCGCGGAAGCCGCGCTTGCCGGCAACGACCCGCATGCGGCGGCGACAGCGCGGATCTTCCTGAAGCTTCTGGCGCGCACTGCCGGCGATCTCGCCCTCGTCTTCGGCGCCACTGGCGGGGTCTTCCTGCGCGGGGGCGTGTTGCATGCGCTGGCGCGGCTGATCGAGCCGGAGACATTCCGGCGGCATTTCACCGGGAAGGCCCCGGTCGATGCCTTCGCCCGGGCCATGCCGCTCGCCCTGATGCTCGAGGATGCGGTGATCCTGCGCGCCATGGCGGGGATCGGCGCCGATCCGCAGCGATTCGCGCTGGCTTACGGCGAGCGGTTATGGCGCGCCTGAACGCCGATCAGCTCTTGACCCCCGATCCGTTTCCCGCCTCAACCAGCCGCGCGGCATAACGCGCCATGAGGTCGATCTCGATATTGAGCCCGTCTCCGGCCTTGCGTTCACCCCAGGTGGTGACGGCCAGTGTATGGGGGATCAGCAGCACGCTGAAACAATTGCCCGAGACGCTGTTCACGGTGAGCGAGGTGCCGTCGAGGCAGATCGAGCCCTTCTCGGCGATGAAGCGTGCGAGTTGCGCGGGCGCCTCGATGGTAAAGCGCGCGGTCGGCCCCCATTCGCCCGCACCGGTGACTTCCTCGCGCGCGACGATGGTCGCGACGCCATCGACATGACCGGTGACGATATGGCCGCCCAGCTCGTCGCCGATCTTCAGGGAGCGCTCCAGATTGAGCGCATCGCCCACCTGCCAGGCCCCTGCATTGGTGCGTGCCAGCGTTTCGGCGGCGACATCCACATCGAACCATGAACCACCCTCGCGGGGGCCCTTGTCGACCACGGTGAGGCAGGGGCCGTTGCAGGCAATCGAGGCGCCCAGCGCGATGCCGTCGGGATCGTAGGAGGAATGGATGCGGATACGGCGCAGATCCTGCTGGTCGCTGACCGCGGCGATTTCGCCCTTGTCGGTGACGAGGCCCGTGAACATTCACGCGCTCCTTTCGAAGAATGAAAACTGATCCGGCCCCGCATATTCCTTGGCAAAGGCCTGCATGCGATTGCGGATATAGTGCGCCAGCGCCGGTCCGACAGCACGCAATCCGGGACGGTCGAGCTTTTGCGCCCCGGTCACGAGCACCGCCTCGTCGATCAGGCCGGCCTGCGAAAGCCCCTCCGCCAGGGCAGGCCCGCCCTCGCAGAAGACGCGGGTGATGCCCCGCGCACCGAGCAGGCGCATCGCCTCGTCGAGGCGCACCCGCCCCGCATCGTCCGCGCCGACGCGCATGACTTCGAGCCCGGCCGCGACGAGCCGCCGCTCGGCCTCGACGGGAGCGCCCACCGTGGTGATCACCCAGCTCGGGGGATCGCCTGCGCTCTGCACGAGCCGCGATTCGAGCGCGAGCGAGAGCCCGCTATCGATGACGACGCGAACCGGCGAGCGGGCGGAAAGGCCGGGCAGGCGCACATCGAGACGCGGATCATCGGCAGCGACGGTGCCCGCCCCCACCATGATCGCATCCGCATGCATGCGCATCAGATGCACCCGGTCATTGGCAANCCCGCCGGTGATCATCAGCCGCTCGGCACCGGCCGCCGCTGCGTAACCATCGGCGGTACGGGCGAGCTTGACGGTCACGGCGGGGCGTCCCTGGGTGACGCGCAGGACGTGTCCGCGATGACTGCGCGCCGCCGCCTGCGCCTCGATACCGGCGGTGACCAGCAATCCCGCCTGGCGCAGCAAACCATGCCCGCGCCCGGCGACGCGCGGATCGGGATCGGAAAGCGCCGTTACCACCCGCGCAATCCCGGAGGCGATGATCGCCTCGGCGCAGGGCGGCGTCTTGCCGTGATGCGAGCAGGGCTCGAGGGTCACGTAGATGGTGGCGCCGCGCGCTGCGGGCCCGGCGAGATCGATGGCGACGCGCTCGGCATGCGGGCGCCCGCCTGCCTGGGTGATCCCGCGCGCCACGATGACGGGCACGCCGGAGGCGTAATCGACGATGATCGCACCGACCGAGGGGTTGGGCCAGGTCGCGCCGAGATGGCGTTCGCCCAGCGCGAGCGCGGCGCGCATGAAATGCGCATCATGCGCTTGCGCCAGATCGTGAAGGCGCGGGCTCATTCCCGTTTCCCGGATGGATCGTCTTCGGTGGCTTGCGGTTCGGCGCCCGCCATGGCGTCACGCCGGCCCAGCCCGCCGAGCAGTTCCTCGAAATCACGGGCCTCGCGGAAGTTCTTGTAGACCGAGGCGAAGCGCACATAGGCGACATCGTCGATACCCTTGAGCCCCTCCATGACGAGTTCGCCGAGCTTTTCGCTGGGAATATCGCCCTCGCTGGTGGCTTCAAGCTGGCGCACGATGCCGTTGAGCATGCGCTCGACCCGCTCGGGATCGACGCTGCGCTTGCGCAGGGCGACATCGATCGAGCGCTTGAGCTTGTCCCGGTCGAATGCAGCGCGTTTGCCCGAGCGCTTGATCACGAAGAGCTCGCGCAGTTGCACCCGCTCAAAGGTGGTAAAGCGCCCCCCGCAATCGGAGCAGACGCGTCGGCGCCGGATCGCGGCCGAATCTTCCGTCGGTCGCGAATCCTTCACCTGCGTATCGAGGCTTCCGCAATACGGGCAGCGCATGGTCGCGCGCGACTCAGCCGTAGATCGGGAAACGGCGGGTCAGCGCATGCACCCGCTCCTTGACCGCTTCCTCGAGCGTGGCATTGCCCTCCTCGCCATTCGCGGCCAGCCCGTCGAGCACCTCGACGATCAGACGCCCGACTTCCTGGAACTCGGCTACGCCGAAACCCCGTGTCGTCGCCGCCGGAGTGCCCAGACGAATGCCGGAGGTCACCATCGGCTTTTCCGGATCGAAGGGCACACCGTTCTTGTTGCAGGTGATGTGGGCACGCGTCAGACAGGCCTCCGCCGCCTTGCCGGTAAGCTTCCTGGGGCGCAGATCGACCAGCATCAGATGGTTGTCGGTGCCGCCCGTGGTGATGGCAAAGCCGCCCTCGGCGATGGTCGCGGCGAGCGCGCGGGCATTATCAACCACGGCTTGCGCATAGAGCTTGAATTCCGGCTGCAGCGCCTCGCCGAAAGCCACGGCCTTGGCCGCGATCACATGCATCAGCGGGCCACCCTGGATGCCGGGGAAGATCGCCGAGTTGAACTTCTTGGCAAGCGCCTCGTCATTCGAGAGGATCATGCCGCCACGCGGGCCGCGCAGGGTCTTGTGCGTCGTCGTGGTCGCCACATGCGCATGCGGGAAGGGCGAGGGATGCACACCGCCGGCGACGAGCCCGGCGAAATGCGCCATATCGACGAGGAAATACGCGCCGATTTCATCGGCAATCTCGCGGAAACGGGCGAAATCCCAATGGCGCGGATAGGCCGAGCCGCCGGCGATGATCAGCTTCGGCTTGTGCTCATGCGCGAGCCGGGCGACCTCGTCCATGTCGATGCGCTGGTCTTCGGGGCGGACATTGTAGCCCACCACGTTGAACCATTTGCCCGAGACGTTGACCGGGGCGCCGTGGGTGAGATGGCCGCCGGCGGCGAGGTCGAGCCCCATGAAGGTATCGCCCGGCTGCAACAGGGCGAGGAAGACCGCCTGGTTGGCCTGACTGCCGGAATTGGGCTGCACATTGGCGAAGTTGCAGCCAAACAGCTTGCAGGCGCGCTCGATTGCGAGCTTTTCCGCGATATCGACGAACTGGCAGCCCGCATAATAGCGCCGCCCGGGATAACCTTCGGCGTATTTGTTGGTCATGATCGAGCCCTGAGCCTCGAGCACCGCCTGCGAGACGATGTTCTCCGAGGCAATCAGTTCGATCTCCTCGCGCTGGCGGCCCAGTTCCTGATCGATCGCCGATGCGATTTCCGGATCCACATCGCGCAGGGATGCGGAAAAGAAGGCGTTCGACAGATGATTCGAATTCTGGTCGGCTTTGATCGGGCTTACGCTCATATCATCCTCTCGGTTACCGGTCGTTTCGACCGTCCGGCGCGCAGGGCGCGCACGTGAATTGAGGCGGGCGCGACGGATGCGCCCGTAAAAACCGTTGCGGTACTATCACGCCCCCCGGCGCATTCAAAGCCCCCACGGAGTCGCGGCAGGTGCGCCCTGCGTGAACGGCATGGCTGAAACCCTTTCGCCATGGTTGACGCAGCCCGGTCGCTGCCTCACGATCCTCGAAATCGATACGCGCGGGGGGATAATCGAGATGAACCGGTTCTGGCGTTTTTGGGATCGCCTGGAAATGTGGCAGCGCTTCGGGCTGGCTTTCGTCGTCGGCGTGACGCTGCTGGTCATCGTGCGCACGTTGGTCTGAAGCGCTCGTGGCGCATGATCCGGACTGTGAAGCGCCGGCGGCGCATGCTCAGAACAGGGACCCCTGACGCGGCTCCTCCTCTTGCTGTTGCTCCTGCATATCGGCCTGAACTGCGTCCGTCTCCCGGACACCTTCGTCGTCCCCGCGCGCCGATTTGTCATCCGTGACGGGTTCGAGCAGCCCCGCATCATCATTGGCGACCTTGTTGACCCGGCGCGAAACCCGGTCGAGCCGCAGCCAGTCATCCGGACAGGGATCAGTGAGAGCCCCGATCCTGTCAAGCGGTGTGTCCGGGTCGAGCCAGGTGGCGAGCCCGGCCTTGCCGAGTATCACCGGCATGCGATGATGAATGGCGCTGACGAGACCGTTCGCATCCGTAGTGACGATCGCCGCCGTGTCGATCTCGCCGCCCTGCGGATCGCTCCAGGTCTCCCAGATGCCCGCCATCGGCATCGGGCCGAGGCTCTGCATGCGCACGGCGAAAGGCACCTTCCGGTCACCCTCGCGCTGCCATTCATAGAACGCATCCGCCAGAAAAACGCAGCGGCGGCGGCGGATTGCCGCGCGGAAGGTCGGTTTCTGCGTGATGCTCTCGCGTCGCGCATTGATGACGAGGGGAAAATCCTTGGCGTCCTTCACCCAGCCCGGCAGGAACCCCCAGCGCATCAGGCGGAAACGGCGCGCCTCGCCATCCTGCAGCACCACGCCGACGGGCTGGGTCGGTGCGATGTTGTAGCGCGGCGGAAAGTTCGGGGCCTCTTCATAGCCGTAGGCCTCGCGAAAGCGCTCCGGCGGCAATGTAACAGCGAAGCGCCCGCACATGATCATCTCCCGGCTGGTTCGGTGGGCGGCGGCGGCACGCCCGGTCTGTCGCGAGTTCCCCGCCTGTACCTTTCCCCACCACGGGCGTTCTGGCGGGCGTTTTATGCAGGAGAATCTCCTCTCTCCCTCTAGAGCATCATGCCGTCAGGTGGATACAGGCTGCCGGGAAAAATAATGCGCCAGACAATGACCTGGAGCACCCGGACTGACTCCGTCAGGTCGGAACGCGCTAGTCTGCGTATCCGCAAGGCAGAGGGGAACGCCGGCATCACCCGCGCCGCTCGAAGCGTCAGCCGCCGATTCCATCGCGTCCATGCGGCGCGTCGAGATCGAGCACGGGGCCCAGTGGCACGATGCGGTGCGGGTTGATGGTCTCGTGACTGTAGTAATAGTGGTTCTTGATATGGGTGAAGTTCACCGTCTCGCGCACGCCCGGCCACTGGTACAATTCGCGCAGGTAGCCCGAGAGATGCGGGTAATCGGCGATGCGGCGCAGATTGCACTTGAAATGCCCGACATAGACCGCATCGAAACGCACCAGTGTGGTGAAGAGACGCCAATCGGCTTCGGTGATGGTGTCGCCGGTGAGATAGCGCCGCGTCGCGAACCGTTCGTCGAGATCATCAAGCGTGGCGAAGAGCGGAGTGACCGCTTCCTCATAGGCTTCCTGCGTGGTGGCGAAGCCGGATTTGTAGACGCCGTTATTGACGGTGTCGTAGACGCGCGCGTTGATCGCGTCGATCTCCGCGCGCAGGGCTTGCGGGTAGTAATCGCCTGGCGTCGCGCCGATCCCGTCGAAGGCGGAATTGAGCATGCGGATGATCTCCGCCGATTCGTTGCTGACGATGGTCTCGCGCTGCTTGTCCCACAGCGCCGGCACCGTGACGCGACCGGTATAGACCGGATCCGCCGCCGTATAGACCTGATGCATGAGGCGGGCATTGTTGACCGGATCGGGGATGACGCCCTCACCCTCCTTGAAGGTCCAGCCCTCGTCGAGCATGGCCCAATGCACCACGGAGAGCGAGATCATGCTCTCCAGACCCTTGAGCTTGCGGAAAATCAGGGTGCGGTGGGCCCAGGGGCAGGCGAGGCTGACATAGAGGTGGTAGCGCCCGGGCTCGGCCTTGAAACCGCCCTCACCGCTCGGGCCGGGGGCGCCGTCAGGCGTGACCCAGTTGCGGAATTGCGATTCCTGGCGCTTGAAGCGCCCGCCCGTGGATTCGGTGTCGTACCACTGGTCTTGCCATTGTCCGTCGACGAGAAGGCCCATGGCGTTCTCCTTTCCTGTCCGGTTGCGGCGGCGACGCCGCGATCAACGCGCTATCGCCGGTCTGTTTGCATTGAAGAAAAATATAAGCCGGGAAACCCGCGATTTCCCGGCTTTTCTTCTTGCAATCTCGCAAGCGCGCCTCGCGTCGCCAAGCGCGCCTCGCATCGCCAAGCGTGCCTCGCATCGCCAAGCGGGCTCGATGCCGGCTCAGAGGATGTAGCGGCTCAGATCCGCGTTCTTGGCCAGATCGCCAACCTGCGCGCGCACGTAATCGCCGTCGATGGTGACGGTCTCGCCGGTCTTGTCGGTGGCGGTGTAGGAAATATCGTCGAGAACGCGCTCGATCACGGTCTGCAGCCGGCGTGCGCCGATATTCTCGACGCTGCCATTGACCTCGACGGCGACCCTGGCGAGGGCATCGATGGCATCGTCGGTGAAGACGAGTTCGACGCCCTCGGTGCTCATCAGCGCCACCGATTGCTTGATCAGGCTCGCCTCGGTCTCGGTGAGGATGCGGCGGAAATCATCCTCGTCGAGGGGGTTGAGCTCGACGCGAATGGGCAGGCGGCCCTGCAGTTCGGGCAGGAGATCCGAGGGTTTCGCCACATGGAAGGCGCCGGAGGCAATGAACAGGATATGATCCGTCTTCACCGGCCCGTGCTTGGTGGCCACCGTGGTGCCCTCGATCAGGGGCAGCAGATCGCGCTGCACGCCCTCGCGCGAGACATCCGCCCCGCCGCGCCCCTCGCGGGCGCAGATCTTGTCGATCTCGTCGAGGAAGACGATGCCGTTGTTCTCCACCTCCCGGATCGCCTCCTCGGTGAGGGATTCCTGGTCCAGCAGCTTGTCGCTCTCCTCCGCCACCAGCGGCTCATAGGCCTCCGAGACGGTGGTGCGGCGCGATTTGGTGCGCCCGCCGAAAGCCTTGCCGAACATGTCGCCCAGCGAGATCGCGCCCATCGAGGCCCCGGGCATGCCCGGCATCTCGAACATCGGCATGCCGGAGGAGCCGGCCTGCATCTCGATCTCGATTTCCTTGTCGTTCAATTCGTCATTGCGCAGTTTCTTGCGGAACGCCTCGCGCGTGGTCTGCGAGGCATTGGCGCCCACCAGCGCGTCGAGCACGCGGTTTTCGGCGGCGAGCTGCGCCTTCGCCTTCACCGCCTGCCGCTTCTCCTCCTTGACGAGACCGATGGAGATCTCGACCAGATCGCGCACGATCTGCTCGACATCGCGTCCGACATAGCCGACCTCGGTGAATTTCGTCGCCTCGATCTTGGTAAAGGGGGCATGGGCGAGTTTGGCGAGGCGCCGGGCGATCTCGGTCTTGCCGCAGCCGGTGGGGCCGATCATCAGGATGTTCTTCGGCATCACCTCGTCCCGGATCGGCCCGGACAGCTGCTGACGCCGCCAGCGATTGCGCAGGGCGATCGCCACCGCCCGCTTGGCATCCTTCTGGCCGACGATGAAACGATCGAGCTCCGAGACGATCTCGCGGGGGGAAAATGTGGTCATGCCTGATCCTGTATCTCGAATGGAAGCATATGGCGCTGCCGAAGACGCATGTGCGTCGCCCCCGAACTTAGTGCCTGAGCGAGGCATCTGCCAGAGCGCAAGGGGATTGGGGCGCGGGAGGGGGATTGCGAGACCGCGCTCCGGCCCATGCCGTCATCGGCAACGCCCGGGCAGGTTTCGCCTGATCCGCTCGGGGAATGCAGACAAAAGCCCGTTGCGAAGGCGCCGCCAGCCAAGGGCGAAAATCAGAGTGAAGCCGAAAATGATATAGAACCCTGCGAACATGGTCACGAGGTCAAAATCCGAGCCTACAACGAACACAGCCACCATTATAAATGCTACGACAGTGCAAGACAGGATTATGGAAATTCTGTTTATCAGAAGGGCTGGAAACAACATTATCAATAATGGAACAGGATAGAATAAATAAATGTAAATTTCGGTTTGCGGGAAAATATTGATAAGTAGTGCTAAAAACACAATAGGCGATCCAATTATATAACAAAACAAAATAAGATAATACTTCTGTTTGTCAATTTTTTGATAGATTAAATCGATTACAAATCCTACAGAAAAAATTGAAAATCCGAGTAAAAGAAATATTGATTCATAATTTCTTTTTACAAAATCAGGATAAAACTCAAAAGAAAATATTGTAGAAGCAAAAATAAACGCAGTAATAATAATTACATATCTAAATAAATTGATATATTTTAAGCAAAAAATATATAATAATATTAAAAATATTGTTGTTGAAAGATAGAATGAATAGCTCTTCAGTCCAAAGAAATTGTGCATCAAAATGCTAGATGCCAAAAGACAGTTATAGCCAAATATGATCAATAGCACTGTGATGCTTAGGTTGTATTTCTTTTTTTTAGAAATGAAGCCCGCTGTTATCCAGGCAAGGAGGCCGAGGCCAAAATGCATGGCTAGTGGATTGAGCAGCTGGCGGCCTAGTGAAAAAATTATGACATAGACAAGCCCGATGCTGATCAGAACAACAACATCTTCCGCTATATGCGCGTCACGCTTTCGCCGCTCATGTCGTGCGCCATCATCTGCCAGCGTCGGTTGGTCCGATGCTGCCTCGTGGCGCGGTGAGGGGCCGCTAGCGGTTTCGGGGGTGTCCGGGGCCTGGGTTTTTTCGTTCAAGGCTATGGCTCCAGCTTTTGGCCTTGCGTCTGGCGGCGAGGAGTTCCGCTGTCCCATTGACGGTATCGCCCGCATTCCGTGCGCCACGCGGTTTTCGTGCTCGGACCGACTGGGATCGATGCTGCGGTTACCCGACCGGTCGCGGCAGGCGCCGTACGAGGCTCTCGGGGAGGTGCTGCAGGACCGCTTTGCGCATCGGGTTCCACCCGGCCCCCATGAAGAGAATGCATCCACCGATAATGAAAAACATGATCGGAAGGCCAAACCCGAACATCCCCGCCAGAATCGCCACAGACCCGAACATCAGTCCGATGGATAGCAGGCTCGCAAAGAGGATCGCACGGCGATCGATTGCGAGCGAGACAACCGCCAGCATGAAAGCGAGGAGCAGGATGCCGGCGGGGTTTGCAAACGGCGTGAATCCGCTCCCCTGCAAGAATGGATTCACGAGGGCGTTCAGGATCATTGGAGCGGAGTAGAGGTGCAGCCAGAAGGCAATATCGGACCGCTGCGTTCGCCTTTCGGGGTCGGACAGGTCGAACCTCATCGCTGCGGCGAAGAGCGCCAGCCCCGCAGCCAGAAGGAGCCAACGGAATGCATTTTCGAAAAAGCTGGGAAACGCCCAATCGAGGATGCCGAGTATGTTCGCCACGAGAAAGATTCCACCCATGGCGATGCTGATCGGCGCCCGAAATCGAAGATAGTGGAGAGCAACTGCAAATGCGGTGATTGCTGCTGCCCCGATATCTGCCGGCGTCATGGCGCCATTAAAGCCGATGATCAGGCGATGCAGCGATGTGAAGAGGTAGAATATGCTCTGGGCGGTCGTTTCGGTTCCGTCCCCGTATACGTCGCGAAGGAACAGGTTCGAGGCGGCGAAGACGCACAGCGCAAAGCTCCCGATCAGAGAAAGGCTCGGCAGAGCCTGGCGGCGCTGAAGCGTGAACGCTTCCGCCAGCATCCAGGCGGCGCCGGCGAGAAGCGCAAAGGCGATGGCGGGGGAAAACATCTGCGCTGCCAGAGCGAAGCCCGACCACAGAAATATGGAAATCCCGATCATGATGAAGATATCGGAAAACCCCGTCACGAGACGCAGCGGCTCGTTATCGCGGGGCACTTCGTCCACCCCAGTCGTTTCCGCCGCCAGCCGCACGAGTTGCTCTGCCTGATCGGCAGTGAGAATGTTACGCGCCTGCGCTGCGGCCAGCACTTTCCTGTCGATCATCCTGCACGCTCCCTGATCGCGACCGGAACCGGCCGCAAGCGATACAGGTGTGTTTCGAAAATGAAGGAATGTCTAGGTTGCCGTCGATGGTACTTGCAAAGATGGTTTCCGGCGCTGCACGATGCTTCGCTCCGCCCGGGTGATCGGGTGAGGCCGCGTTCACGTCATTGCAGTGGGCTGCGCGACATGCGCGTCACCTTTCGCAATCCATTGTCTCGATGACCAGATTGCCGTTGGTGTAGACGCAGATATCAGCGGCGATCTGCAGGGCGCGGCGGGTGATGGTTTCGGCGTCGAGATCGGTATCGGCGAGTGCGCGTGCGGCGGCGAGCGCGTAATTGCCGCCCGAACCGATCGCCATGACGCCGCCCTCCGGTTCGAGCACATCGCCCGAGCCCGAGAGCAGCAGCGAGACGTCCTTGTCGGCCACCAGCATCATCGCCTCGAGCCGACGCAGATAGCGATCGGTGCGCCAGTCCTTGGTGAGCTCGACACAGGCACGCAGGAGCTGGCCGGGATATTGCTCGAGCTTCGTCTCCAGCCGTTCGAACAGCGTGAAGGCATCCGCCGTGGCGCCGGCAAAGCCGCCGATCACCTCGCCCTTGGCGAGACGGCGCACCTTGCGGGCATTGCCCTTGACGATGGTGGGGCCGAGGCTGACCTGGCCGTCACCGCCGATTACCAGTTTGCCCTCCTTGCGCACCATCAGGATCGTGGTGGCATGCATCGAGGGGGAGCCGTTGCGGGCATCGTCTGTGGACAAGATCGTGCACTCCGTTGAAAACCTGTTCCCTCCACTTAAGCGTTATCGTCGCCATTTCCAACGCGTATGGCATTTTGAAGCAAGCCTTGCTAGAACCCGCTCGCGCCCGCTTTCCGGCGCGCCGTCAAAGAGCCGTATCATGAGCCAGACATCGCGCAGCTCTCGCGTCGAGCGCCGCACCGCCGAAACCGATATCGATCTGACCCTGGATCTCGACGGGACCGGGGCGATCACGATCGAGACCGGGATCGGTTTCTTCGATCACATGCTGGAATTGCTGGCCCGCCATGCACTGTTCGATCTGACCCTGACGGCGAAGGGCGACCTGCATGTCGACGACCACCACACGGTGGAGGATGTCGGCATCGCGCTGGGGCAGGCCTTCCGCGCGGCTTTGGGTGATAAAACAGGCATCACCCGCTATGCCGATATGCACATGCCCATGGACGAGACGCTGACCCGTGTCGCGATCGACATTTCGGGCCGCGCCTTTCTCGTCTTCCGCACGCCGTTTCCCACCCAGAAGATCGGCAGCTTCGATACCGAGCTGGTGCGCGAATTCTTCCAGGCCTTCACCGCCAATGCCGGCGTCACGCTCCATGTCGAGACGCTCTACGGCGACAACAGCCACCACATCGCCGAGAGCTGCTTCAAGGGATTGGCGCGGGTCTTGCGACGGGCGGTTGCAGCTGAACCGCGCGAAGCCGGGCGCGTTCCCTCCACCAAGGGGATGCTGTGAGGCAAGGGCGCCTGTGACAAGGGCGCCTGTGACAAGGGCGCCTGTGAGCGGAATCGCGCATGATCGCTGCGCGGCAGTTTTTTTGATCGACGACGGGAGCTTGCATCCGGCATGCATGTTTATACGGTCCATCTGCCCGCACAGGCCCGCCCGGGTGATGCGGAGGCTTTCGAGAAGGCCGTGCTGGTGCGAGACGGGTTCCATGTCTGGGCCTTTCTCTTCACCGTCTTGTGGTTTCTCTATCACCGCCTCTGGCTGGCCGCGATCGGTGTCTTCGTGGGGCTGAGCGCGTTCGGCTTCATCGTCGACCGTCTGGCTCTCGCGCCCTGGGCGGGGCTTGCCGCGCATGTCCTCGCCTCCACGCTGATCGGGCTCGAAGCCTCCAGCCTGAAGCGCTGGACTTGTGGCCGCAACGGTTTCGCCATGGTCGACGTCGTTTCGGGCGCCGACGAGGAGGAGGCCGAGGCCAAGGCCTGTGCGCGCTGGCTGGCGCGCGGCGAGAGCCGTCCCGACGGCCCACCGCCACCACCCTCGTCCTTCGACTGGCCCAAGCCCGCCCGCAGTGATGCGCCTCGGCGCGAGAGCGGCGTGATCGGTCTTTTTCCGGAGCGTTCGCGATGAGCATCGCCATTATCGATTACGGTTCGGGCAATCTGCATTCGGCGCAGAAAGCCTTCGAGCGCGCCGCCCGCGAGGCCGGCATCACCGTGCCTGTGATCGTCACCGACGATCCGCAGAAGGTGCGCGAAGCCGAGCGCATCGTGCTGCCGGGCGTCGGCGCCTTCGCCGATTGCCGGCGCGGGCTCGATGCCGTGGCCGGCATGACCGAGGCGCTGCACGAGGCGGTGCGGGCGCACGGCAAGCCGTTTCTGGGAATCTGCGTGGGCATGCAGCTTCTCGCCACGCGCGGGCTGGAGCACGAGACCGCCCAGGGTCTCGACTGGATCCATGGCGACGTTGCCATCATTCGCCCCCGTGATGCGCATCTCAAGATCCCGCATATGGGCTGGAACGTGCTGCATCCGCAGCGCGCGCATCCGCTGCTCGCAGATATCCCCACCGGCCCGAACGGGCTGCATGCCTATTTCGTGCATTCCTACGCGCTGACACCGGATGATCCGCAAGACGTCGTCGCCGTCACCGATTACGGTGGCCCCGTCACCGCGATCGTGGCGCGCGACAACATTGCCGGTACCCAATTCCATCCCGAGAAGAGCCAGAAGCTGGGTCTGGCCCTGATTGCCAATTTTCTGAGGTGGCGCCCGTGATTCTCTTTCCCGCGATCGATCTGAAGGAAGGCCATTGCGTCCGCCTCATCCAGGGCGACATGGAGCAGGCAACGGTCTTCAACGACGATCCCGCCGATCAGGCCGCCACCTTCGCGCGCCAGGGTTTCGAATGGCTGCATTGCGTCGATCTCGACGGCGCCTTTGCCGGCAAGCCGATGAACGGCGCGGCGGTCGACCGGATCCTCGCCGCGATCGACATCCCCGTCCAGCTCGGCGGCGGCATCCGCGACATGCGCACCCTGGAAGCCTGGCTAGAGAAAGGCGTCGCCCGGGTCGTCATCGGCACGGCTGCGGTGCGGGATCCGTCCTTCGTGCGCGAGGCGGCGCGGCTGCATCCGGGGAAGATCGCGGTCGGGATCGATGCCAAGGACGGGCGCGTTGCGGTCGAGGGCTGGGCCGAGACCTCGACCCTGACGGCGGAGGAACTCGGGCGGCGTTTCGAGGATGCCGGGGTCGCGGCCATCATCTATACCGACATTGCCCGCGACGGCATTCTCAAGGGCCTCAATATCGAGATGACGCTGGCGCTGGCGGAAGCCGTCTCGATCCCGGTCATCGCGTCAGGCGGCCTCGCCTCGATCGAGGATGTGGCCCGCTTGCTCCAGCCCGATTGCGCCGCGCTCGCCGGTGCGATTTCGGGCCGCGCGCTGTATGACGGGCGCATCGACCCGACACAGGCTCTGGCGATGATCCGAGAGGCGCGCGGCTGAGAGGGCCTACGAATACCGCGTCCCCGCGCGCATGCGGATGGTGATCACCGCGAGATAGAAAGCGAACAGGCTCGCCATGGCGAAGGCGAAGCCGTGGGGGCGGTAGAGATCGATGCCGCCTCCGGCCAGCGGCGGGCCGATCACCATGCCGGCATTGTAGAGAATGACGAAGGCCGCATTCGCCGCCGCCAGATCGCCGCCGGAAAAGCGCGCGCCCAGATGGGCGAGCCCGACCGTATAGAGCGCACCGGCGACACCGCCCCAGATCAGGAGCAGCAGGCCGAGCCCGATCACGCTATGCGCGACCAGTGGCATGGCCAGCGCACCGAACAGGCCGATCGTGGCGATGACGGCAAGCACCAGACGGCGATCAACATGGTCGGAAAGCGTCCCGATCGGGATCTGGAACAGGACATTGCCGAGCGCCATGATGCTTGCCAGAAAGGCCGCATTGGCTGCCGTATAGCCAAGTTCCAGCCCGTAGAGCGGCAGGATGGCGAAGCCGCCGCTCTCCACCGCGCCAAAGATCAGCGCCGCCACGGTTGCGGCAGGCGCCGCCAGCAGGAAGGAGAGCACGGTGCGCCCGGTGCCATGATCGATGCGCGGCGAGATCCCGCGAGCAAGCAGCAGCGGCAGCGCCGCAACGAGGCACAGGCCGGCCCCGGCAAGATAGGGCGCCCAGCCCTGCGTTCCCACAAGCGCCAGAACCGCCGGACCGGCAGCGAAGCCGAGCGCCAGGACGGTGGCATAGATGCCCATGACGAAGCCGCGTCGCCCGGGCGGGGCGGCGGAGTTGATCCAGTATTCCGACAGCACGAAGAGTACGCCCAGCGCCATCGAGAAGACGAAACGCAGGGGAAACCAGATCACGATGTCGTAGGTGAGCTTGAAGGCGACGAGGCACAGCGCGGAAAGGATCACCGCCCCCCAGAGCAGCGGCAGCACGCCGGTTCGCGCGGCAATACGCGGCACGAAGGGCACCGTCATGATCGCCGCGATCCCGGCAATCGCGGTATTGGCGCCGATCAGGGTGCCCGACGCGCCCATGCGTTCCATTTCGAGGGAGAGCAAGGGCACCGAGAGGCTCAGGCCGACACCGACGGCGGTGATGCAGCCGATCGCAGCCGCGATGGAGGCGTTGCGTGCGCGAACCAGCGCACGGCTGCTCAAAGCCTCATCCTGCCTCTCGGCATCGCTCATGCAGAGCCATCCTCACACGTATTCGCGCACGAAGGCGCCGCGTTTCTCGTAATAGAACGGCACCCGCAGCATCGGATCGAATCCGGCCTCGAGCCGGATATCGAGCTCGTCGAGCACCACATGGGTGATCGTCGGCAGATCCAGACCACGCGCCTGCGACAGGGGCACCCAGACGAGTTCGGTGAGTTCCGAATCGGGCCCCACGAAGCCGGGTTCCTCGCGCGCCACCATCTCGCGATCCACCGCGAAGAAGCGGGTATCGAAACGCTTGGGCCGGCGCGGCGGAGTGATGGCGCGGGCGACGAATTGCAGCATGTCGAGCTCGGGAAACACCCCCGCCTCGACGAATGCGCGCCAGGGCCCGTCGATCTCGATTTCGGGCGCGCCGTAATCAGCCGAGCCCAGCATCACCCCGGTCTCCTCGTAGGTCTCGCGAATCGCAGCGAGGGCGAGGGCGCGGTTGCGGCTGGAGGTGGGGCGCACGACGCGGGCGGAGAGGGCGGCGTCCGTGCGGTCGTCGAGCATGCCGGCGGCGAGCATGCGCCGGTCGCCGGGTTCGATGCGCCCGCCGGGAAAGACGAATTTGCCGGGCATGAACTTGTGGCTGTCATGACGCTTGCCCATCAGCACGCGCGGTTCTGGTCCCGTCCGGTCGAGCACGATCAGCGTCGCGGCGTCGCGCGGGCGCAGATTCGGCCAGAGCCGCTCGCGCTCGGTCTTCGTCAGACGGTCGGTCATCGGGTTGCCGGCCTGCTCCGCACCGGCGGGGGGCTTGGTATCGGTCGTGGCACTCACGCTGTGTTTCCTCGTTCGTTGTCGCCTTCCCGGCCTGCGGGACCGGCCTCGCCGAATCCATGCATGCCGAGCGCATATTGCAGCCCCACGACGGCGCCCTTCATCGGCGGCAGAAGCGCGAGCGAGAGAGCGACCGTCAGGAGCGGCCAGGTGGCCACATGAAACCATAAAGGGGGCGCGTAATGCATTTCACAGATGTATATCCCGGTTCCGACGATCTTCCCCACCACGAAAATGGTGAGATAGGGCGGAAAGTCGTCCGCGCGGTGGTGGTGCAGTTCCTGCCCGCAGGCGTCGCAGGCCGGGCGTATCTTCAGATAGGAGGAAAAGGCGCGCCCCTCACCGCAGGCGGGGCAGCGGCAGCCGAGGCCGCGCATGATTGCGCGTTTCCACTCGCCCGAGCCGGCCGCAAGACTCTTGCCGATCCGGTTCCCGATCCCTGTGCCGTTCCGGTCCTGCATCATGCCCCGCCCCTCATGTGCGCCCTTTGCCACCCTTGCGCCGGGCGGTGGAGCCGATGCGCACTTTCGTGCCCGCGCCTTTGCGCCCGCCGGGCTTTCCCCCGCCCGGTCTGCCGCGCCGGCCATGCGGCAGCGGGGCCGCGCCCTTGCGGCCCTCGGAGAGCAATTCGAAGCGCAAAGCCCCCTGGACCGGCGCCGCCTCGACCAGCTTGACGCTGACCCGGTCGCCCAGACGGTATGTCTCGCCCGTGCGGTCGCCGACAAGGGCGTGGCCATATTCCTCGTAGCGGAAATAATCGTCGCCGATGGTGGAGGCGGGGACGAAGCCGTCGGCGCCGGTATGGTCGAGCTTGACGAACAGCCCGGATTTGGTGACCCCGGAAATCTGGCCCTCGAAAGTCGCTCCGACCTTGTCGGCCAGGTGATAGGCGATCAGGCGGTCGATGGTCTCGCGCTCTGCCGCCATGGCGCGCCGCTCGGCTGCCGAGATGCGTGCGGAAATCTCGGCGAGCTGGTCATGGGTGGTCTCCGGGTGGAGCCCGTCCTTGCCGAGATCATGGGCGGAAATCAGCGCGCGATGCACGATCAGGTCGGCATAGCGGCGTATCGGCGAAGTGAAATGCGCGTAGCGGCGCAGATTGAGGCCGAAATGGCCGTAATTCTGCGATGTGTATTCCGCCTGCGACTGGGTGCGCAAAACCACCTCGTTGATGAAGGTCTGATGCTCCAGCCCTTCCACCGCCTTGAGGATACGGTTGAACAGGGTGGGGCGCAGCGCACCCTGTTTGGGCATTTTCAGCGCCACGGAGGCGAGCACTTCGCCCAGAGCATGCATCTTGGTGAGCGAGGGCTCGTCATGGGCGCGGTAGATGAAGGGGATCTTCGCTTTCTCGAGCGCCTCGGCGGCGGCGACATTGGCGAGAATCATGCATTCCTCGATCAGCCGATGCGCGTCGAGACGCTCGGGCACCAGCACCTGATCGACCATGCCCTCTGCATTGAGGATGATCTTGCGCTCCGGCAGGTCCAGCGCCAGCGGCTGGCGCTCGTCGCGGGCGCGCGCGAGGCAGCGATAGCAATCCCAGAGCGGCTTGAGCACGGGTTCCAGGATCGGCCCGGTCACGCCGTCGGGGCGCCCGTCGATCGCGGCCTGGGCCTGCTGATAGGACAGGCGCGCCGCCGACCGCATCATCACCCGGTGGAAGGAATGGCGCTTCTTGAGGCCATCAGCGCCGATCACCATGCGCACGGCGATTGCCGGGCGGTCCTCGAGCGGGCGCAGCGAACACAGATCGTTTGAGATGCGCTCGGGCAGCATCGGCACGACGCGGTCGGGGAAATAGACCGAATTGCCGCGCTCCAGCGCCTCGCGGTCGAGCGCGGAGCCGGGGCGGACATAAGCCGCGACATCGGCAATGGCGACGGTCAGGACGAAGCCGCCCTCGTTCTTCGGATCATCATCAGGGCGCGCATGCACCGCGTCGTCATGATCCTTGGCATCGGCGGGATCGATGGTGATGATCGGCAGATCACGCCAATCCTCGCGACCGGCAAGCCCCACATGCCTTGCCGCCTCGGCCTCCGCGATCACCTGATCGGGAAAGACATGCGGGATGTTATGGACATGCAGGGCGACCTGGCTGACGGCTTTTTCCGATTTCATCGAGCCCAGCCGCTCGCGCACCTTGGCCATGTCGAGACCGTAGCGCTTTTGCGGCGCCACATGCACCGCCACGAGATCGCCGTCACCCGCGCCNCCCTCGTCGCCGGGAGCGATGGCGAGCTCCTTGCCGAGCATTTTCTTGTCGACCGGGATGAGCCGCCCGCCGCCACCGGGAAGCGGTCGGAAGATGCCGAGAATCTGAGCCTTCTGCCTCGGCAGGACCTTGATCACCCGCCCGCTATAGGCCGGGCCGTCCTCGTCTTCGTCATTGCGCTGGACGCGCAGAAGGGCACGATCATTGATGCCCGGTGCGGGCTGGCCGGGTCTGGGCCGGCGCGACAGGGTGACGAGAATGCGCGGCGCGGCGCCGTCATCCGCCGCGTCCCAATCGGCGGGCACGGCGATCAGCTCGCCGTCCTCGTCGCGCGAAACGATATCGGCGAGCACCACGGGCGGCAGCATGTCCTTGCCGGTCAGACGCTTGCGCTTGCGATCGATGAGGCCTTCTTCCTCCAGCTCCTTCAGCAGGTGCTTGAGAAAGATGCGGTCGCCGCCCTTGATGCCGAAGGCGCGCGCGATCTCGCGGCGCCCGACCTTGCCGGTCTGCTCCTTGATGAAGGCGATGATCTCCTCGCGCGCGGGCAGATTGGCATGATCACCGCCCTGTGCGTCAGAGGCGGCTTTCGCCTTGCGGCGACGGGTGGTGAGGCGTGTGGGCAAGGAGATCTCGTAATGGTTGGCGAAACGACCGGCATTTTTCCGGCCCGCGCATGAAGACGGCTCGTTACATCCTTATATAGGCGTTGCAGCGGGCAAGCGAAAGCCCGCGCATGCCGTGCCGTCAGCGGCTCGGTTTCAACGCGCCGTCTTGTCTTTCCCGCCATTGCCATTGGCGGCGGGGCGCTCGTCGCGGCCCCTGTCGTAGCGCAGGGCCGGCGGTGCGTCCTCGCGGCTGCGGCGGTTGGCGAAGCGCGAGCGCATCAGAACGCCCGATAGCGCGATCGCAGCCGGCAAGGCCAGAATGATCGAGAGGATCAGCACGATCGGAAAGACCGCCGCCGGATCTGTTACGCCGGGCAAGATCGGCAGGAGGGCCCCGAGAAGGTTCGAAATGATCGCGACCAGCGGCAGGAAGATGATTGCGGTAACGATGACACGGGCATTCATGCTGGCCTCCGGGGCTTCCTCGGCGTAGACGCAAACCGATGGTCTATGTTGGCCAACGCCCCAGGCGCGATTTCGTTCACCGGCTGTCTTGCGCCGCTCGCGCGTGCAAGGCCGCGAGCCCCGCCCCGGCAGCGCCCGGCGCTGCGATCTGCGCGACCAGACCATGCGCCTCGCAGGCCTGCGCATAGCGCGCGGCGAGATCTCCGCGTCCGATGATGGTGCAGGCGGTTGCAGAAGCGGCGCCGGCGATCTCGCCCCGCTCGCCCATCGCTGCCCTTGCCTGCGCGACTTCGGTGCCGATCAGCAGACCGGAAAGGTAATCGCCGATCTGCGCCGGTGCGAGCCTTTCGAAAAGCACGAGGCTGCGGGCCGAAAACAGTTTCGCCAGAAGGTCTCCCCCATCCGTGCCCGCCGCCGTAACGCCCCGCGCGAAGGCCTCCCGGTCGCACGGCGCGGCCTCGTCATGCGGCGGCATCAGATCGCCGAGGATGCTGTGGCGGCTCATGGCAGCGTAGAGCTCGCCGGTCATGAAGGTGCGAAACCGCGTGATCCGGCCCTGCGCGGTCTCGACCCATTTGGTATGGGTGCCGGGCAGGATCAGAAGCCGCGCCGGATCATCCGGAGATTGCGGATTCTGGGCCAGATGACCAACGATCTCGGTCTCCTCGCCGCGCATCACGTCAGGATGGGTGCCGCGATCGTCGCACAGACCCGGCACGAAGGCGATGACAGTAGCGTCGGGCATTGTATGGCGCACGAGTCCGGCCGCGAGCGCGCCGGCATCGGCGGGAAGCGGAAGATACGGCGTCTGCACCCAGCCATTGCGGCTCGTGATCATGCCGGACGCGTAGACAGGCAAGCCGGCATGCTGCGCTTGCCAGGGGGCGATCGCCTTGGCGAAGGTCTCCGCGAAGGCGCCCCGGGCGCGGCGGATACCCTCGTCGCTTTCGCGTATCGCGATCACGTTGCCGGCGGCGTCGAGGAGCATGACGCGCAGGCGCGTCGTCCCCCAGTCGAGACCGATCAGCGCCGGCGCGCCGGGCAAATCCGGTGGCATCACACGGTCTCCCGGTCCCGATTGCCCGTATCGAGCAGGCTGAACACGGCGAAATCGCGGGCGATCGCGGCGGCGGTAGCACGCAGATCGTCCCGGTAACGACCCAGCGCATCCAGCGAGGTGCGCGCCGTCGAGGAGGTGACCGAGATGCCGCCCAGGGGGCGACTGCTTGCGTCGAGGATCGGCGTTGCGATGCAGATGATCTGCGGTTCGTGTTCCTCGCGATCATGGGCGATGCCGGTCACACGTACGGTTTCGAGCTCTGCGCGCAGGGCCTGTGCATCGGTCAGGCTGTGCGGTGTGTGGCGATAGAAACTCTGTTGCGCGATGGCGCGCTCGCGCTCGGTTTCGTCCAGAAAGGCGAGGATCGCCTTGCCGATGCCGGTGCAATAGGCCGGACCGATCTTTCCGGCATCTGAGAACATCGGGATCGGACGGGTGGCGTTGCGCTTGTCGACATAGAGCACCTGCGCATTGTCGAGCTGGGCCAGATGGATCGTCTCGCCGGTCAGCGCGGAGAGCGCATCGAGATGCTGGCGCGCGACCGGGGCGAGGGAGGCGCGGCGCCAGGCGGCATGGGCGAGGCGGATCAGGCGCGGGCCAAGGCTGTAGCCCTGGCTTCTGGCGTCACTGGTGAGCATGCGCTGGCTGACGAGGGTCTGCAGCAGACGGTAGAGCGTCGCCTTCGGCAGATCGGATTCCGCGAGCAGCTCCGAAAACCGCACCGGTCGCTCATAGGCGGCGACCTTGTCGAGCAGGGACAAGGCCTTCCCTACGGTTCCATCCGAAGGAGATTGTTCGTTCACGGCGCCTCACAGTTCCGGTTTTGCGCGCAAACCGGATTTCTCTTTTTTCGATTGACAGAACTAGCACCACAATACATCGTTTTCAATAAACGAAACAGGGTTTCATTATTTGAAACTCACATAAACGGAGGAAAACGTCATGAAAACTCGTTCCAGGATCGAAATGACTATGCGTCCGCAAGGGAAGACGCGTCGCGGCTGGCTGATGGCCAGCGCGGCTGCGGTCGTCATCGGTGCGGTCGGCATGTCCGGCGCCGCGCAGGCGCAAAGCTATCCCGATCGGCCGCTCACCCTGATCGTGCCCTGGGGCGCCGGCGGCGGTACGGATGCGACGGCGCGCATTGTCGCGTCGCTGCTCGAGGGCGAACTCGGCCAGCCGGTCAATGTGGTCAACCGTACCGGCGGATCCGGCGTGGTCGGGCATTCCGCCATCGCGGAAGCGGAGCCGGACGGATACACGATCGGCATGGCCACGGTCGAGATCAACATGATGCACTGGCAGGGCCTCACCGATCTGACCTGGGAGGATTACACCCCGCTCGCACTGGTCAACGAGGATCCCGCCGCCGTGCATGTGCGTGCCGATTCGCAGTGGGGCGATCTCAATGACATGCTCGACGCGATTCGCGACAATCCCGGGGAACATCGCGCCTCGGGTACGGGCCAGGGCGGTATCTGGCATCTCGCCATTGCGGGGCTGCTTTCCGAACTCGACATGGATCCGACATCGGTGCCGTGGGTGCCGAGCCAGGGCGCGGCGCCGGGTCTGCAGGATCTCGTCGCCGGCGGCGTCGACATCGTGCCCTCCTCGATCCCCGAGGCCCGTTCGCTCCTCGATGCCGGGCGCGTCAAGTCGCTCGCGGTGATGTCGAGCGAACGCAACGCCGCCTTCCCCGACGTGCCGACCACCGAGGAAATCGTCGGCGTGGCCTGGAATATCGGCGCGTGGCGCGCGATCGTCGGACCGCAGGGGCTGCCCGAGGAAGCCGTCGAGACGCTCACCGCCGCACTGGAGACCGTTTATAACAGCGACGAGTATGCCGAGTTCATGTCCGGTCAGGGCTTCGGTATGCGCTGGGCGGTCGGCGACGATCTCGTCACCTTCATGGGTGAGAGCAACGAGAATCTCGGCGACGTGATGCGCGAAGTCGGCCTCGCCGAGTAAGTTCGGCCTCGCCCCTTGCGAGGTCTGCCACGGGTGCCGTGTCCGTCCCTCCAGGCACGGCACCCGCTTTCCCTTGAATCGACTCTCGATCGGAGACGGGAATGCGGCTCAACGATGCCCTTCTGGGTTTGTTGTTGTTCGGGGTAGCGGCTGCGCTTTATCTCGGCTCACGCGATTTCAAGCCGATTCCCGGCCAGCAGATCGGCGCTGGCGCCTTTCCGACCGTGCTTGCGACCGGCTTCGCCCTGTGCGGCGTCATTCTCGTGATCGCCGGTCTGCGCAGCCGCCTGCCCGCGATCGTATGGACGGACTGGACCCGCGAGCCCGACGGGATCCGCAATGTCGTGGTGATCATCGGCCTCGTGGTCGTCTATATCGTTTTCTCGCGCCAACTCGGATTCATGCTGACGATGGCGCCGATCATCCTGATCATGCTGCGCCTGTTCGGTGTCGGCTGGCTGCTTTCGCTGACGATTGCCGTGATCGCGGTTCTGGGCATGCAATATCTCTTCGGTCGCTTCCTGCTGGTCCCGCTTCCCTGGGGTCTGCTCGCGCCGATACGCTGGTGGTGAACGATGGGTGCGATCGAGCAGGCTGTCGGGCTGGTCTTCCAATGGGACGTTCTGGTCACGATCTTCTTCGCAGCCGTATTCGGCATGTTCGTGGGCGCCATACCCGGCCTGACCGCGACCATGGCGATCGCGCTGCTTGTGCCGGTCACCTTCTTCATGGAGCCGATCCCCGCCGTCGGGGCGATGGTGACCTGCGCGGCCATGGCGATCTTCGCCGGGGACATTCCCGGCGCGCTTTTGCGCATACCCGGTACGCCGGCTTCCGCCGCCTATACCGACGAGGCCTATGCCATGACACTCAAGGGCGAGGCGGAGACGGCGCTGGGTGCCAATCTGCTCTTCTCGGCAGTCGGTGGTCTGGTGGGGACGGCGGTGCTGATCTTCGCCGCGCCGCATCTCGCCGAAGTCGCGCTGAAATTCTCTTCCACGGAATATTTCTGGATGGCGATGCTGGGCCTGACCTGCGCCGCCTTCATCAGTTCGGGATCGCCGGTCAAGGGGCTGGTCAGCCTGCTGATCGGGTTGTCCGTGGCCACGATCGGGCTCAACAACCCGGCCGGGCTGCCGCGCTTCACCTTCGGGCATACGGAAATGATGGGCGGGATCGATTTCATCGCGGCGATGATTGGCCTGTTCGCGGTCTCCGAAATCCTGCGCAACGCCGCCGGCGGGGCGCGTAACCTGCCCGTGCCGCAAGTGCCGATCGGCAATCCCCTGCGTGGTTGGGGGCGGATGTTGCGCACCTATTGGCGCCAGCAGATCCGCGGCAATGCCGTGGGCGTCGGCGTGGGCGCGCTGCCCGGTGCAGGCGCCGATCTCGCCGCCTGGATCGCCTATGCCGTGAGCCGGCGTTTTTCGAAGAACCGGGAGAAATACGGCAAGGGGCATGTGGAAGGCATCGTCGAGGCCACCTCCGCCAATAATGCGGCGGTGGGGGCGGCATGGGTGCCGGCTCTGGTCTTCGGCATTCCCGGTGATACGATCACGGCGATCGTGATCGGGGTGCTCTTCGTCAAGGGGCTCAATCCGGGGCCGACCCTGTTCATCTTCAACCCCCAGAACATCTACGCCATCTTCCTGATCTTCATTCTGGCCAATCTGATCATGATACCGCTCGGCTATCTGGCGATCAGGGCGGGCCGGCAATTGTTGCGCATCCCGCGGCGGATCATCATGCCGGTGATCCTCGCCTTCTGCATGGTCGGCGCCTTTGCCACCAACAACGCCGTGTTCAATATCGGTATCATGCTGGCTTTCGGTATCCTCGGCTTCTTCATGGAAGACAACGGCATACCGGTTGCGCCCTGCATTCTCGGAATCGTTCTGGGCGGCATGGTCGAGCAGCATTTCATCACCACCATGATCCGCAGTGACGGTGAACTCCTTGCCTTCTTCGGACGCCCGATCGCGGCGGGGCTCGGTGTGGTGACGCTGCTGATCTGGGTCACGCCGCTGATCATGTGGCTGCGCCGCAGCAGCAGTCCGGCGCCTGCGCCACAGGGCGCCGGATCGGAAGGCGCCTGAGGCCGGCCTGAGAAGCCGCGCTGCTTCAGGAGGCGCGACGTGCGGGCGGGACGGGGGCGCCCGCCGGCCTCGCGGAGGGCGCGGCGCTGTGTCCGGGATTTCCAACGGCCCGACCCGCGCGCCGGATCACCTGATGCGCGTCAGCGGCATCCGTTGACGCGTCACGGCGACGGGCGAATCCGCCGAGAAAATCATGCCGGGCAGTGAGACGCAGCCGGCAGCTGCGCCAGCCCTGCAGACCATTGTCGATAGAGGCGAGTTCCGGCTTGTCACGGCGGCGTGCAAGTGCGGATGCGAGGCGCGCGCGCAGGAGCGTCGCCGCGCCAGGACAGGCCGGATCGGTCGCTTCGTGCCAGATCACCGCGCGGCCATGAGCAAACAGCACCAGGGCGGCAGCCAGAACCGCGTCACCCTCGCGCAGGAGCGCAACCTGACAACTCCTGTCATCCGCCATGGCGCGGCTGGCTGCGCGGATGGTATTGACGATACCGACATCCTGAAGCAACGCACGGCGCCCCTGACGCGCGGCTGCGCGGGCGTCGCAATCGAGCAGATGTTCCACGCCCGACCGCAGGGAGGCGGCATCGCTGCTGCGCTGGAACGTAAGTGTGTTGTTCATATCCGGTCCGGCTGCGGTCGCTCTGGGGCGCAGGGCGGGCTGGCAAAGCGGACCCTCGCGCAATTGCGAACCTTGTCGGTCGCTCTGGTTGCGAACCAGCGCCGCGAAGGCCGAGGGCGTCTGCGGGAGTTCGAACTGCAGCGTCGTCGCGCGCCTGCCAAGCATCGTACAGGCTGCGGCGAAGGCCCACTCCGCCTCTCCGCGCAGTAGGAAGGGCGCGCCGGTCGCGGCCGGATGCGGGCGTACGATCTGCCAGCTGCGCGTCAGAAAACCGGCCGTCGTGCGCAGCGGGAGCAGGCCACACAAGGTCCCGGCGCGCCAGACCGTCAGGATCTGCAGATCGCGCAGAGTGTTGTCGTGGCGGGCGGCTGCGGCGAGCCAGAGCGGATGCAGGAAGGGATCGGGAACGAGTGCCCGCGATGCGACCCGCTGCCACGCGGTGCACAGGCTCTCCGCCGCCCGCGCCGGGAGCAGGCAGAGGCGGAACCCGGCGATATCCTCGCCGCCATGCGTGGCGGGATCGAAGGCGATGCCGCGCGCGCCATGAGGCCCCGAACGCGTTGCCTCCGATGCCGCCTCATTCGAACGTGCCCACATCGGTGCCACCATGATCGCCTCCCGCTTTCTGCATGTCGCCTGCCTGTCCTGTTCCGAAACAGAACAATCAACGCATGTGAATGTCCATGGGCGTTCACGGTTCAAGAACCATACCGCAATGACGTAGGGTGAGGCGCCGGTAGCTGGCAAGTTTTCGTTAAGGTTAACAAACTCTTGAATGGCGATGGAGCCGGATGCCACGCCTCCGGCTCAGCCTTCACGAGTGGCCGGCGCCTTCAGCCGCCCCAGGCGACCCGCAATGGGTTGTCGGCGAGGGCTTGCGCATCCGGACGATCAATGCCGGGCTGGCCGAGAAACGCCTGCCACAGCGCTTCGACTTCCGCGCGATCCAGATCCTTGACGATGAAGACGAGCCGGGTGCGCCGGTCGGCATCGTCGGGCCAGGCATCGAGAATGGCGGGGACGTGAACGACATGCTGTACGCCATGCAGCACGACGGGATGATCGGGATCTTCGGCAATACAGACGATTCCCTTGACGCGCAGCAGCTTGGCGCCGTGGCTCGCCCGCAGGAGATCGAGGAAGAGGTCGAGGCTGCGCTGGGGCACTGGCGCGTCGCTCGTCAGGCAGAAGGCCCGGATCGAGGCGTCGTGGCGGTTGACGTCGTGATGGTGGTGGTCGTGGTGTTCGTCATGTCCATGGCCATGTCCATGCCCGTGATCATGCTCATGCTGGCGCCGGTGCGCGGCATCTTCCGCCTCGGCGATGGCCTCGGCTGAAAGCCATGTCGCGACGTCGCCGATCTTGCCCTGCGTGTCGAACAAACCCGACATGACCATGCTTTCGAGATCGAGCGCATCCCCGGCATCGAGGATCGCGGCACCGGGATTGAGCTGGCGCAAGCGGGCTGTGAGCGCCGCGACCGCTCCGGAATCGGACAGATCCGTCTTGGAGAGAACCAGCCGGTCCGCCATCGCGGCCTGGCGTACGGCTTCCTCATGTGTGTCCAGCGTCGCCGCGCCCGCCATGGCATCGACCACGGTGACGAGTCCCTGCACGGCAAAGCGCATCGAGAGATAGGGATGGTAGAGCACCGCATGCAGGATGGGTGCCGGATCGGCCAGCCCCGTGGTCTCGATGATCACACGCTTGAAGGGCATGATGCGGTCATTGTCGCGCTTGCGCAGCAGGTCCTCGAGCGTGTGGATCAGATCGCCGCGCACCGAGCAGCACAGGCAGCCGGCCGAGAGCAGGATCATGCCCTCGTCCACCGTCTCGACCAGCATGTGATCGAGCCCGATCTCGCCGAATTCATTCACGATCACCACGGTGTCAGACATGGCGGGGTCGGTGAGGATGCGGTTGAGCAGCGTCGTCTTGCCGGAACCGAGGAACCCGGTGAGCACCGTCAGCGGCAAGGGCTCCGGGCGGCGTCCGGCGGCGGGTTGTGCGCTGTTCTGATCGGTCATGCATCCTACTCCGTCAGGGCGCGGCGCGTGGCAAGCGCACGGCTGCGCCGGTTCTCCATGAGCACATTGGTGGCGACGGCGCCAACGACAAGGGCACCACCGAGGAATTGCAGGGGCACGAGCCGTTCGCCGAGCAGGATTGCCGAGGCGGCGGTCGCGACCACCGGCTCGGCGCAGAAGGCGAGGCCGACCACCACTGCCGAGGCGCGCACGAGGGCGACGAGCTGGAAGAACAATCCCGCCATATAGGTCGCGATCAGAAGCGCCACGGCAGCGGGCGCCACCGTCAGCACTGCCGGCGGATCCAGCGCGCCGAGCACGGCGCCGACGATGATGCAGGCGGGGATCACGGCGAGATTGACCCAGAAGATCTTGGCCAGTGTCGGCGTTTTCGGCGAACGTGTGCCGGAGAAGAATTGCAGGGTTGCCGAGGCGCTCGCCAGCCCGGCCAGCGCGACGCCGCGCCAGTCGAGGGTGCCGAAGCCGGGCCCGATCACCAGCGCCACGCCCGTGAAGGCCATGCCTGCCAGCACGAGCAGGGCAGGACGCAGGCTCCCGCCATCCACGAGCGGCGAGAGCAGCACGATCACGATCGGAAAGGTGAAGAAGATGACCACCGCCACCGAGACCGGAATGAAGGTTACCGCGCTCATGTAGCCGATCCCCACGCCCGCACCGCCGAGCGCGAGCGCGATCATGGCACGGCCTTCACCAGGGGCGATACGCGGCAGCCGGCGCCACAGGGCGGCGACGAGCGCGGCGACGACAAACATCGCGATGACGCGGTAAAGCGCGACCGAGACACCGGACAATCCCGAATCGGCGGCCATGCGGGCAAAGACGATGCTGATCCCGTAAGCCGTTGCCCCGGCGCTTGCGAAGGCGAGGCCGAGGCCGGATGCGCTCGGCAGGCCGGTCGTGCCCGGGGAGGTGTCGGGCTGGCCCGGTGCGGATGACATGAACCCTCGTCGCTCGCTTGATCCGGCGACGCGCGGTCACGCGTCACGGCCCGGATCTAGCAAAGCCGGACGGGAAAGGCCATGCCTGGCGAGGCAACCCCGCCATGCGCGGGCGGCTCACTGCCAGTCGAAGACCTGAATGAGCGCGGGAGTCATGATCACGGCGAAGAGGACCGGGAGGAAGAACAGGATCATCGGGACAGTCAGCTTGGGCGGCAGGGCAGCCGCCTTCTTCTCGGCCTCGTTCATGCGCTGGTCGCGGCTCTCCTGGGCGAGCACGCGCAGGGCCTGACCGATGGGCGTGCCGTAACGCTCCGCCTGGATGAGTGCCGTCGAAACGGCCTTGACCGATTCGAGTCCGGTGCGTTCGGCGAGATGCTCGTAGGCCTGCCGGCGCTCGGGCAGATAGGAGAGCTCTGCGGTGGTGAGAGCGAGTTCTTCCGCAAGCGCGATCGAGGCGCGTCCGATCTCGGTACTGACCCGGCGAAAGGCCTGTTCCATGGACGTGCCGGATTCGGCGCAGATCAGCAGCAGATCAAGGGCATCGGGCCAGGCCCGACGGATGGAGAGCTGGCGTTTCTGCATGGCATTGCGCAGGAAGATCTCCGGAGCCTTGATCCCGATATACGCCGCAAAGATCACGATACCGAGCTGGATGATCAGGCTGAGCTCGAAATCATCGATGAAATACAGGTACGCCCCCGCGATCAGTGTGAAGCTGATGGGCAGAACCAGACGAAAAACCAGAAACGTATATTCCGATTTCTGACCCCGAAAACCGGCTTGCATCAACTGCATCTTGGCCGTCTCGGTCCCGAGCCAGTCCGAAAGCTTGAACTGTTCGACGAACTGGCGGATGCGCTCGGCGGGTCTCGAGCGCAGGGAGCCCCGGTTCTGCCGCGTAAGACGCTCGCGCTCGCGCGCCCTGATCCGGTCGCGTTCCACCGCGACGGCCTTCATGCGCTTGTCGAGATTGTCGTTGGCGATCAGCGGCATCGCGACTGTGAAGACGGTCGCGACTGCGGCGATTCCCGCCAGGACCATTGCCAGGAATTGCGGGTCGGAAAGGGCCTGCATGATCATCGCTTTGCTCCGTTCCGATCAGATATCGAAGGAAATCATGTTCTTCATGACCATCACGCCAAACAGCATCCAGATCGCACAGACACCGAGCACGATCTTGCCGGTGAGTGTCAGCCAGAGCAGTTCGATATAGCTGGGGCTGGAAATATAGGTCATCAGAGCCACGATGAAGGGCAGGGCCGCAATGATTGCGGCAGAGGCCTTGGCCTCCATGCTCATCGCCTGGATCTTGCCCTTCATCTTCTTGCGCTCGCGCAGGACGCGCGACAGGTTGCCGATGGCTTCGGAAAGGTTGCCGCCGGCCTTGGTCTGAATGGTGATCACCGTGGCGAAGAACGAGGATTCGGCCACCGGGACCCGCTCCGCCAGGCGCTCGAGCGCATCCGAGAGGGTCACACCCATCGCCTGCGATTCGGTAACCAGACGAAACTCGCTGCGGATCGGCTCTTCCGCCGAGGCCGCGATCTCGCGCATGCAGTCGCCCAACGGCAATCCGGCCCGGATGCCGCGCACGATAATGTCCATCGCATCGGGAAGTTCGGTGATGAATTTCTCGACGCGCTTCTTCGCGAGATAGCCGAGAATCCAGTTCGGCAGGCCGAGCCCGCCAGCGAAGGTGCCGAGCCCCGCCACGATGAAGCTCCCCCCCGTGAGGATGAAGAGAAACAGGCCGACCAGCAATCCCAGCGCAGCGCTCATCAGGAAGAAACGCGATTTCGTCCAGTCGAGTCCGGCATGGGCAATACGCTCTTCCAGAGAAGCCTTGTTGCGATCGCGCTTCTCCTCGATCTCACGCAGGGTCTGCACGATCTGATCGCGACGCTGGGCGGAATCGCGCGGGACGCGCTCGACACGCTGGTTGGGCGTCTTCGCCATCAGGGCCTGCTGACGCTTTTCCGCGCGCTTTTCCCCCGAGAGGAGCGGGTACAGGAAGACCTGCGCGATGCCGCCGACGGCGATCGCGATCAGCATGACGAGAAGAATGTCGCGTATTTCCATGGCCCTGTCCTGATCTCCCGATCGTCGTCAAGCAGGCTCGTTTGCCGCTTCCATCGCGTCGAGCGCCGTTGCGAGCTGCTCCTCGACGCCGTAATAACGCGCACGTTCCCAGAAACCCGGGCGTCCGACGCCGGTCGAGCGGTGGCTGCCGATCAGGCGCCCGTTCTGGTCCTCACCAAGCACGTCGTAGAGCACGATATCCTGGGTCACGATCACGTCGCCCTCCATGCCCAGCACCTCGGTGATGTGGGTGATCCGGCGTGAGCCGTCGCGCAGTCGCGCGGCCTGGACGATGACGTCGATGGAGGAGACGATCATCTCGCGAATCGTCTTCGAAGGCAGCGCGAAGCCGCCCATGGTGATCATCGATTCGATACGCGACAGGCATTCACGCGGTGAGTTCGCGTGCAGGGTGCCCATCGAACCGTCATGGCCCGTATTCATTGCCTGCAGCAGATCAAAGGCTTCCGGGCCGCGCACCTCGCCGACGATGATGCGTTCGGGGCGCATGCGCAGGCAGTTGCGGACGAGATCACGCATGGTAACCTGGCCCTGACCTTCCAGATTGGGCGGGCGGGTTTCGAGACGCACCACATGCGGCTGCTGCAGCTGGAGCTCCGCCGCATCCTCACAGGTAATGATGCGTTCGTCGTGCTCGATATAGTTCGTCAGGCAGTTCAGAAGCGTCGTCTTGCCCGAGCCCGTACCGCCCGAGATCACGACATTGGCGCGGACCTTGCCGATGATCTTGAGCACTTCCGCGCCCGGCGGAGAGATGGCCCCGAACTTGACCAGCTGGTCGAGGGTCAGCTTGTCCTTCTTGAACTTGCGGATCGTCAGCGCCGGCCCGTCAATCGCGAGCGGTGGCGCGATCACGTTGACGCGCGAGCCGTCGGGAAGGCGGGCGTCGCAGATCGGGCTGGATTCGTCGACGCGGCGACCGACCTGGCTGACGATCCGCTGGCAGATATTCATCAGCTGCTGCTCGTCGCGGAAGCGGACGTTGGTCAGCTGGATCTTGCCGTCAACTTCGATATAGGTCTTGCGCGCATTGTTCACCATGATGTCGGCGATGTCGTCGCGCGCCAGCAGCGGCTCGAGCGGGCCGTAGCCGAGAACGTCGTTACAGATGTCGTCGAGCAGTTCTTCCTGCTCCGCGATGGAGAGGACGACATTCTTCAGTGCGATGATCTCGTTGACGATGTCGCGAATCTCTTCACGGGCGGAATCCGCGTCGAGGCGCGCGAGCTGTGCCAGATCAATGGCCTCGATCAGCGCGCCGAAGATCATGCTCTTCGTCTGGTAATATTCGTCTGAGCGCTGTCGCGTCTCCACGGCAACCGGCTTCTGCTTCGCCGGCTCCGGCGGTGGCAGGGGGCTGGCGTTGAAACTCCCGCTCGGTCGCGGGTTTTCGACCGGCAGGACGGGGACCGCCGGCTCGCTCGCCGTGTTCGCCGGCCCGGCCTCCGGTCGTGCCGCAGGCATGCGCGGCTGCGCCGGTTGCTGATTTCCGATCGAGGACCTCTTGCCGAACATATGGATCACTCTCTGCGCGGTTTGTCGTTAGCCGGCGGCTGCCCGACGGGCCCTGAACGGGCCGGTCACGAAGCCGATTTGCGTTTCAGGAATTTGGACAGCAGCGGATCCAGCAGGCCGGCACGCTTGTTCTTCAATTCCGTGCGACCGATGAGCGTGGCCGCCAGCTCCGTGAAGATTTCCGCTGGCCGGCATCCGGGCTGCAATTCAGCCAGCATCTGCCCGTTATTGGCGGCCGAACCGAAGAGCTGGGCATCGAAGGGCATCTGCGCATCCAGATCATGACCCACGGCCTTGGCGAAGTCCGCGCTTGAGATCTCCGGACGCTTGGGCAGACCGATACGGTTGAGCATCAAGCGTGGCGGACGATCATTCGGGCGTTGCTGGCGCAACAGATCCGCAAGATTTTTCGCATTGCGCAGCGAAGCGAGCTCCGGCTCCGCAACGACGATGATGTCGTCGGCGGCAAGCAGGATGCGTTTCGTCCATGCGCTCCAGAGATGCGGCACGTCGAGCACGATACAGGGCATGTTGGCGCGCAGCAGGTCGAGCAATTGGTCGAAAGTGGTCTCCGTCAGATCGCAGGTACGGTCGAGCACGGCGGGAGCCGCGAGCAGCGACAGCTTGTCCGAACATTTCGACATCAGGCGATCAACCACATTGGCATCGAGCCTGTCGGGCGCGAAGATCGCCTCGGCGATGCCCTGCGGCGGATCCTGGTTGAAGTCGAGCCCGGCGGTGCCAAAGGCGATGTCGAGATCGGCAACCACTGTCGCCATATCGAGATCGCGCGAAAACGACCAGGCCAGATTATGCGCAACCGTCGAGGCGCCGACGCCGCCTTTCGCGCCGATGACGGCAACGATCCGACCGACCGGGTCGGAGCCCGGCGTCGTAAACAGGCCGGATACGGCGCGCACCATATCGACAGGCGAGAGGGGTGCGATCAGATAATCGCTGACGCCGCGCCGGATCAGATCGCGATAGAGCAGGACGTCGTTGACATGGCCGACGACGAGCACCCGGGTGCCCGTATCGCAGACCTCGGAAAGCTCGTCGAGGTGGCGAAGGAACTGGGCCTGCTCGTTCTGACCGACTTCGAGGATGATCACGTTCGGCGTGGGAGCCTGGGCGAAGGCCGCGACGGCACCGGCGGCACCCCCGGCCTGAACGCGCAGATGCGCCTTCTGCATGCGCCGGTCGGTCGCCGCTGATTCCAGCGCTGTCGCGATATCGGGCGAATCACAAAACGCCTGAATCGTGACGCGCGGTACCGGCGCGATCATGTCGTCTTCACTGTGACTCATGACTTCATTATCCTTCGTTCGCGACGTTGTCCTGTCAGGATTGGCATCCGTTCACGCGTGATCAGTCGCCGACATCGCTGATGCCGCTGCGCCCATCTTGCTGGTAGTTGGTGGACGGATCGTTGCCTTCGCGCAGTTTCTGGATATTCGCGGAACGCCGAACCGGATCGACCGCGCCCGGAGTGCGCCCACGGACCAGATCGACAGGGTCGGCGATCTGGGAAGCGACGTTGCTCTGGGTGGCACAACCATGGTTCCAATAGGGCTCGTTGCGCATGTTGAACCCGGCATCGCTGACACCGAGATCCTGCGGCCAGAGCCCGCAAGGGCCCTCGACCTGCGCCGCCATGTGGCGGAAACTCAGGCGGATCGGCGCGGCGAGACCCGATTGCGTCGGGTCGTAATGCGACACGGAATAGGCGTTGGACGGAATGCCCGCATCGCGCAGCCGGACACGCAGCGAATCGAGGGTGCGCCCGGCTCCGGCTTCGGAACGCGGCACCTGGATACTGATGCGCCCCTTGCCTTCCTTGCGATACTTTTCGACGAAGCTGTCAAGATCCTCCGTCTGGCGGTCGTCGAGCCGGCTGCCGCGGACGAAAATATCGAGGTGATGGGGCTTGTCACTGAGCACGATCGGGTGGCGATCGCGGTAGTCGTAAGGGTAGATCGAGCCGGTCTGAACCACGCGGTCCTGCGCGCAGGCGGCCAATGCGAAGGCGGACAGCGCGACGAGGGTGATGCCGAGGCTTCGTGAGCCGCTCCGGATGGTAGGTTTGGGCTGAGTCATGCCAGCATTCCTTGATGTCGCATCATGTGCCGCTTCATGGGGTGCGCGGTTGGATGGATTGGCGAGCACGGGAGGGTTCATGACGGCTGCTCCCTCAATCCGCGATGAAGCCGAAGCGGCCGGGCGTGCCACGTGCGGGCTGCGAGTCGCCGGTCGTGCCGTACATCTGATTGAACCGGCCCATCAGGACGGCCTGCGGGTCGAAGGCTTCGATGAAACCGTCATCCGGGCGTTCTGCCTCGGCCTGCTCCATCGGCTTGGCGATATAGGGCGAGACCAGGATCATCAGTTCGGTTTCCTGGCGCTGGTAGTCGCGCGAGCGGAACAGCGCGCCGAGGATCGGCAGATTCATCAGGCCCGGCATGCCGGCGACCGTCTGTCCCGTGCGCGTCGAGATCAGTCCGGCAGTCATCATGGTGCCGCCCGAGGGCAGTTCGACGCTGGTCTCGGATTTGCGCACCTTCATGCCGGGCACGCTGCTGCCGAGTACGGTCGAGCTGTTTTCGAAATCGAGTTCGGATACCTCGGTCGAGACACGAAGCGAAATCCGGTTCTCGGCCAGCACGACCGGGGTGAAGTCCAGATTGATGCCGAAGGGCTTGAAATTGACCGACGGAACGCAGTTTGGCTCGCTCGGCGGGCAAGGGGTGAGAACCGGGATCTCCCCGCCGGCCATGAAGCTTGCGGATTCCCCCGAGACGGCGACGAGCGTCGGTTCGGCGAGGGTGCGCGAGACACCGGCGCGCTCGAAGGCCTGCAGGGTCGCTTTCACATCGAAGCCGCTGCCACCGAAATTCGCCGTATAGCTGCCGCGCGTGCTGTCGAGACCGGGATTGAGCGGGAAGAGCGAGGTCATATCCTCGGCTTCCAGCGTATCCCAGCCGACATTGGTCTGGATGCCGAACTGCTTGACCACGGCGCGGGCCACCTCCACCACGGCGACGCGCAGCATCACCTGATCCTGCTCCTCGATGGTGAGCGAGTTGATCACCGCGCCACGTCCGCCGAGATCGCCGCCCTCGCGACCGACGAAGGCTTCCGCGATATCGACGGCATGCTGAGCCTGGGTCGCACTTGAAACGGAGCCGGTCAGGATGATCGAATCGCCTGCCGGCTGGATATCGATGCGCGCCCGGGGGAAGGAGCGGCGCAGGGTATCGCGCAATTCGCCCAGTTCGCGACCCACCGAGACTTCCAGCGTCGCGAGCTGATGGCCATCCGCGTCGAAAATGAAGACGGACGTCTCGCCGTCTTCCTGGCCGATCAGAAAGATCTTGCGGGTCGAGCGTACCACCGCATTGGCGACGGCCGGGTTGGCGACGAAGACCTCCTTGGCGTCACGCGGCAGATCGACGATTACCGACTTGCCGATGCCCAGCCCGATGCGCCGGGTCCGCTGACCTTCATGATCGCCGATGCGCACGGTCGATTCACTGTCGAACGACTGGTCGGACCATTGCGCCGCTTGCCCCTTGCCGAAGCCGCCCTTGCCGAAACCGCCCTGGCCGCCCGAATCGAAATCTGCGGCCTGCACCGATAGCGGGGCGAGATACAATGTCAGCGCTGCGGTGGCGCAGAGCATCGTGAAGCCGAGCTTGCGACTTGTGCGCACCCCGCCGCGCGTTCCGGCTTTGGAGGGGGCCTGGTGCGCCGCCGTTGCGAAGGTCCGGATGCGGTTCCGGAACGGCGCGGGCGCTGCGGCTGAAGTTTCTGCTGTCATGGCTTTTCTCTCTCGCAGAATGCGGGCGGCGAGGCCTGCTGGCGGTGCCGGCGCTTCGGCGCGGACCGGTGTCGCCGGGCTCGAACGACGCGGGTCGCGAATCGGTTTGCGCATGCGGGAATCGGATCTGGACATGGTCGCCTCAGGGGGTCGTCGTCTGGCGTGGGATGCCGAAGCGCACGACCGTGAGTCCGCGTCCGCCTTCGTCGAGTTCATCCTCTCCAAGCTCGGCATCCGCCAGAGACCGCAGGGCCAGGGAGACATGTCCGGTACGCTGGGCCAGCGTGACGATCTCGGCCTGGGACGGGGTGAGCTCGAGGGTTGCGGTTTCGCCCTCGGCGCTCGAGTTGCCCTGATCATCCGTCTGCACGTTCCTGCCGATGGCGAGGACGCGGATGTTGCGCAACAGGATCTCGGTCGCCTGCTGATCACCCTGGCCGCCGGCATCGTCGGTGCGGAACGTGCGCAGCACGTCGACACGGTCATTGGGCAGGATGAAGCCGCCGGCTGTCGATGAGCCGCGCGTATCGATCGAGATCGCGACGGCGCGCTTTCCTGCAGGAAGAATCGCCGACATGAAGCCGCCGTTCTCCGACTGGATCAGGCGCTCGCGACGAATCGGCTCACCGGCGAGGATCTGGCTTCGCGCCAGAGAGCCGGCAATCTGGTCAAGTGACTCGGAGGCAGCCGAGCGGGTAATCAGTCCGACCGGCACCGAATCGGCCGGCCAGGGCTGCCAGCGCAGATCCGCGCGGTTGAGGCGCCGCCCCATGGGCAAGTCCGCCGCAGCGACCAGGACTTCCATCGCGGGTGCCGAGGGCTCGGACACGGTGACGACTTCTCTCGGTGGCGGCGGCTCGTTGCCGCCGCGCATCAGAAACATAGCGCCGATACCGGCGGTGACGGCGATGCCGAGGACGACAATCTGGGCTCGTTTCATGGCAGCTAAAATCCACGCGTCGCTTGTGTTGACGCCCGAATTCGAACACGCAATCGTCAACTTATGGTTAATCAGACGTATCATTCCCCGGAATCGACGAAAAAAATCAACCAGGGGATGCTGACAACTTGCTCTGTGAGCCTTTGAACGCCTTGGCCTGGCGTCAATTGCCGATCCAGCAATACAATTTTTGATAAATTTTTTGCCGAGACGTCGCGGGCAGGGCGTATCTGTGCCAGAGGCTGCGTTCGAGGCCGTGTTCGATATCGTCTGGCGGGCCTGTCGGGGGAGCTGGGCTCGGCGCTGCACGGAGCGCAAGCCCGACCGCATGCGCCATCGTCACCCGCCGTTCGGCAAGGACGGTTCGTGCATGGACTCAGGGTTCATGGGATCAGGGTTCATGGGCTCAGGGTTCGGCTTCGCCGCCCTGCAGAGCCTCGGCGATATTCGTGCTCACGAAGCCATAGAGTTCGAAGATTTCGGCACCGACGCTGCGTGCGCCGGCTGCCACGACGATGGCCATGACGGCTGCGATCACGGCATACTCCGTGGCAGTTGATCCCGATTCGTCGTTCATGGCACGCGCAAGCAAGGCTCTCACGGCAACCTCCGTGCGTTCAATGATGCGAACCGACGTCAAGGGGGGGCGCAACGCATGCCCGAGATATCGCGTGACTTGCATCAAGCCACGCAACGCGATTGCTTGCGGATAGTTGAACGCAGGATCGCCTATCATGACAGCGCGCCGTTCGAGGCGCGCTGTCGCGTGACGGTTCAACCGAACCGCTGTGGCAGATCAATCACCGCTGATGGCGGTCGAGACATCTCCGAAGGTGGACTCGAGTTCTTCGCCGAGAAGCTCGAGGGCGCCGATGATCACGACGGCGATGAGGGCGGCGATCAGGCCATATTCGATGGCGGTGGCGCCGGATTCGTCATTGGCGAAACGGGAAAAAAGATTTTTCATGGTCGGTAAGCTCCTGTCACGGTTGCCTGTTGATGTCCGCGAGCGCCGCGCCGCAGCACGCCGCCGAGGACGAGGGACAATGTAGGAGGGCTCTGTTTCAATGAAGTTAATTTCATCGTCGAAACAAATTAATACTTGAAATCAGGCCCGGATGGTTAACAAATCTCTGCGTAATTCTTTATAAAGGCTATTTGCACCTCCGAAGTATCTCAGTGAATGCATCAAGTTATTCAAGACTAATCAATCGTTAACATGTAGTCGAGCGGCTCCCTGCATCAGACAGCAAAAGCCCACTCGGCGCCAAGCCGCGCAAGACTGTATAAAGCCGCGCAAGACTGTATATAGCAGCATTTGATTCAAAATGCCACTTTTGCGTGAAAAAAATCGGACAATGCCCGGTAGTTAGTCATTCATTCACCATTCCGGGTTAGAACCACAGGGTGATTCCAAGAGACCGCGAAGTGAGCGAAACCATGGCGCCTCGGCTGAACCGTGTTATCCGTCCCGCCCGCCTGACCCGTCCGCTGGGTATTGCGATCGTGTCCGCCACCGCATTGGCGCTCTTCACCGGCGACCTTTCCCCCTGGCAGGCGACGGCGCAGGAAGCCGCCGGGCAGGAAGCCGCCGGGCAGGAAGCCGCTGGGCAGGAAGCCGCCGGGCAGGAAGCCGCCGGGCAGGAAACCACCGGGCAAGACGTCACGATGCAAGAGGACGGTACGCCGGACGTGCAGGCGAGACAGACGGCGCAGGTGGCGCCACCCGCGCCAGTCGCTCCCCGCAATGTCAGTGATGCGCCTCTCGCCGGCGGCGAACCCCGCACGCAGGATCCGGTCGAAGGCGGCCAGGGCGAAGCCGTCGCACCCGCCGCGCAAACCGTGTCGATCCCCTCAGGTGCCGCAGCGACCGCTCCCGGCGCGGGCGCGACCGTCGATGACGGCGCTTTCGTGGTCCATGTCGATCATGCCAAGGTCGTGCAGTTGCCCGAACGCACCCAGACCGTGATCGTGGGAAACCCGATCATTGCGGACGTCACGGTCCAGCGCAACGGCATCCTCGTGGTGACGGGCAAGAGCTTCGGGTCAACCAACATGATTGCCCTCGACGGGTCCGGCGCACTTCTCGCTGAATCCATGATCAGCGTGCAGGCCCCGCAGGATTCGGTGGTGACGGTTCAGCGCGGGCTCAATCGTGAATCCTATTCCTGCACGCCGACCTGCCAGCCGTCGCTGCAACTTGGTGATAATCCGGGCTTCTTCGATGGCGTCGGCGCGCAGGCGACACAGCGCAACGAACTGGCGACCCGCCGCTGATCGCTTCCGGGCCATCCCGACCAACACGCTTTCCCGATATGGCCGTCGCGTCCTGCAGGCGCGGCGGCTTTCCGATTTGAATTATCAAATTTTAATATTTTTATAATCTTTATGTATATTAAATAGTTTTTATTAAGCCTCATCGATGATTTATAGATGCAAATTATCACAATTTTTGATAATATAGCGGTGAACTGTCCCGGGTTTCATCATTCCGGATAACGCTCGGGAAATCATTTCGCGCTATCGAGGATGGATCTCATGACGCGTATCCGGCGCGGCGCGCGCTGCGGATCGGTTCGCTGGAAGAGACGAGGATTGGGTCGATGAATTGTCCACAATCATTTGATGCTCCCGATATGTGTCCGGCAAATGTTCCCGTCTCGGGCGCCGGGGGAGCAGCGCGGAAAGGCCGCACGGGCACCCGCTGCGGCGACAGTTTGCGGCGCCGGCTGGTCCTGCGGCATTTCCTGAAGGATCGCGAGGGTGCCACGGCGGTCGAATTCGCGCTGGTGGCGTTGCCCTTCTTCGGCATCATCTTCGCGATCATCGAAGTCGCCCTGACCTTCTGGGCCACGCAGGTGCTGGAAAACGCCGTCGCCGATGCATCGCGGCAGATCTATACGGGGCAATTCCAGAATGCCGGCGGGCAGAGCGCGGATGCTTTCCGTGACGAGATCTGCAGCCGGGTGACGGCGTTGTTCAACTGCAATGATCTCGTCGAGGTTGATGTCCGCTCCTTCCCGAACTTTCCCGGCGCCACGCTGGCGACTCCGGTCACGCCGGAAGGTGAATTCGACGCATCCGATTTCGACTATCAGGCGACCGGCCCTGATGAAATCGTGGTGGTGCGTGCCGCCATGAACTATCCGGCTTTCGTTGGAATTTTCGGCTCGCGCGAGACCATGCTCAATGGTGGCGGGCGTCTGATCATGGCCACGTCGGCTTTCCGCAACGAACCGTTCACACAGTGAGGGTGGACATGACCGGATTCATGAAGCACGCGATGATGCGTCTGTGGACAGGTGGACGGTTCCACCCGGTCTTGCATTATGGTCTGCATCTGGCGCTCGCGGAATGTCGCGGGACCTGGCGGCGCGCACGGGCCTTCCCGCTGGCAACCGCCGGTGTCGCAGCCGTCGAATTCGCCATGATCCTGCCGGTGATGCTGCTTCTGTTTCTCGGCATGTCCGAGGTCACGCAGGGCGTGAACATCAATCGCAAGGTCACGATCCTGTCGCGCACCATTGCCGATATCACCAGCCGGTCGTCGGACGGCATCGACAATGCCCAGATGGAGGAGGTCTTCAACGCCGCCCTCTCCGTCATGGCGCCCTATGACATCTCCCGCGTGACCATGCGGGTTTCCTCGGTCGTCATAGAGGATGACAATGGCAGCCTCGTCGGCCGTGTCTGCTGGAGCGACGGGCGCGATATCGGGCCGCGCGCGACGGGCAGCAGCGTCGATATTCCCGCGGGCTTCGCCGTTCCCGACAGCAGTTTCATTCTCGCGGAAGTCGCCAATGTCTATACCCCGATGATCGGCTATGCGATCATCGGTGATCTCGAACTTGGCGAAACGACGCCCTGGCCCGTGCGCAATGTCGATGAGATCGAGCGCAATAACGTGTCATGTCTCTAGCATATCCCTGATCGGGCGGGTTTCCCGCTGACCAGCGCCCTGATGCGCCGGGTCACGCGACAAGTCCGGTTGCAAGGTCCTTCCGGGAAGCGGGGTCTGGTCGGGTTCATCGGTCGCAACATGCAACCCGCATGAGCCTCCATGGCCGCCCCTGCTCGCGAAGCCTCTTGCGAAGCATGTGCCCCTCCACCCCTCGGCCCCTCGGCCCCTCGGCCCCTCCGCCCCTCTGCCGCGTTCGGCGAGAGCGTCGTTCGGGTGCGTTGCCCATGCGTCGTGATATTTCAATCCGGGGCCGGGTGTGAGTCCGGTATCTCTCCGCGACGCTTTCGCCACGGTGACGCAGCGCGCGGTTGGTAAAAAGGCGGAAATGCTTCGAGCCGGATTGAGCCGGCGCAGCGCGATCATCGCCGGGTGACGCAGGTTTCCCGCGCGATGCCGTAGCGGATATGCAACGGTGACGTTTCTTAAAGGTTGCTATACGAATTTAATGCAGCTTGATATTGGCACCGGGCTTTGTCTGGGGCATAGTCCGAGTGCTGGTTCCGGAAGGTCTCGGGTCTGGTCCGGGCGGCCGGATCGGGCTTTCGTCTGCCCGGCAAGGCAATCTCTGATTATTCCAATCGGAGTGTTGTGCGTTTCAGGTTGGGCGAGATTGTCCGAAGCGGTTCTCTGCGCGGACGGGCGTCCGGCGGCGGGTATCGAACAAAGGGGGTCTTTGTGTCGTACATGGATAGTGTCAAGACGATTTCGCCGGAAGTTTCGGGATTCGCCGAAGAAGGCGGTTCCGAAGCGAAGGAATACCTGATCAGCGATCTGTCGCGAGAATTCGGCGTCACGCTGCGGGCGCTGCGTTTCTACGAGGATCGTGGCCTGCTCGCGCCGAAGCGTATCGGTACCATGCGCATCTATTCGAGCCGCGACCGTGAGCGCCTTTCGGTGATTCTCAAGGGCAAGCAGCTCGGTTTCACGCTTGCCGAGATCCAGGACATGCTCACACCGACCGAGCAGGGGGGCAAGGGTGGAATTGATCTCAAGCTCTCCCTGACCAAGGTCGAGGAGCAGATTGCGCATCTCGAAGGCCAGCGTGACGAGATCGATGCGGCCATCGCCGCCCTTGCCGAAACCCGGGACAGGCTGCGCAGCCAGGCTTGAACAATTGGCCGGGCCGGTTCACGCAGGTTCGTGTCTCACCGCTGCACTACGGTCATTTTTTCATGCGATCAAACTGCGTGCCGGTACTCGACCTGTCGGTCCTGCCGCTTCCCGCTCGTGCGTCGAAAGTGGCCGATCCATGACGGGATGCGGCACCTTCACTCGTGCGATGGCTTGTCCAGACGCGCCCAGCTTGCGGGCATCCGGCTTGGGTGTTTTGGCATGCGCGCAGTGTTTGCAGATTCCGGGCTTGCGGGCGGCGCTTCAACGGCTCTACCGTCGGATCGCGACGCTCTTGTGCGATTGCCATGCTCATTGGCCGCGCGCAGCGGCGGGCATCGCCTGCAAGACATGGTGGGGAAACTTGCCGATTGACAGGCGGGGCCGGGCATCTCTTGGATAGGGACGACGCATGCGTTGCGTCGTCAGTGCATGGAAGGAGAAAACGCGTGGCCTGGTATTCGAAGACTTGGACCTGGTATGCAGGAGACTGGCACGAAGGCAACCCGCCGATCATCGGCCCGCGTTCCCATGCCAGCTGGCTCGGTTCCACCGTATTCGATGGCGCACGCATCTTCGACGGCGTGGCGCCGGATCTCGACCTGCACATGGCCCGTGTCAACCGTTCCGCCAAGGCGATCGATCTCAATCCGACGGTGAGCACGGAAGAAATGGTCGCACTGGCCCTGGAAGGGGCGAAGAAATTCGAATCCGGCGAAGCCCTCTACGTCAAGCCGATGTATTGGGGCGAGGGCGAGGGGCCCGGTACGATCACGACCGATCCCGACAATGTCGGCTTCTGCATGACGTTGTTCGAGGCGCCGATGGCAGAGCCTGCCGGCGCCGCCGTCACGAAGGGCGCTTTCCGCCGCCCGACGCTGGAGACCATGCCCACCGATGCCAAGGCAGGCTGTCTCTATCCCAACAATGCCCGCATCCTGCGCGAGGCGCGCACGCGCGGCTTCGACAACGCCGTCGTGCTCGACATGCTGGGCAGCGTCGCCGAGACGGCAACCGCAAATATCTTCATGGCCAAGGCCGGTGTCGTGCACACGCCGATTCCCAACGGAACCTTCCTCAACGGGATCACCCGCCAGCGTGTCATCGCCCTGCTGCGCGACAGCGGTGTCGAGGTGATCGAGCGGGTGCTGCGCTACGAGGAATTCCTCGATGCAGATGAAATCTTCTGCACCGGCAACTATGCCAAGGTCACGCCGGTGACACGGATCGAGGAGCACGGGCTCCAGCCCGGGCCGATCTACCAGCGCGCCCGGGAACTCTACTGGGCCTATGCCCGCGACATCGCCGCATGATCTGGACTGATGCGAAAAAGGCGCATCCGGATCACCGGATGCGCCTTAGAGTTGCCGACCGGTGGGGGCAGATCAAGGTCGGTTAGCGTGCCAACGTCCGCAGCCGCCACCGGTTCCGGTCGTCATGCGATTTTTTTTGCCCGGCTTTTTCGACAAATCCCTAAAATGCAATTGTTCCGCTTGATCGTGTCGTAACGCGGCGGGCGACATTGTCCGGGCATGTCGTCCTCACTGACCATAGCCGCGAGCGGTATGAATGGCTCGGCGCTTCGCATCGAGGCGAGTGCTTCGAACGTCGCCAATGCCCGCAGCAACGGCCCCGTTCCGCAGACGCCGCCTGATCGCCCGGTCCCGCGCAGCGATGACCCGCGCAGTGTCTACCAGCCCGTCGATGTGGTGCAGGTCTCCACCGGCAGCGGCACTGCGGCGCGGATGAGCGAACGGCTTCCTGCTTACGAATTGCGCTATCAACCCGATGCGCCTTTCGCCGATGCCCGGGGCATGGTGGCGGCGCCGAATGTCGATTACACGCGCGAAATCGCCGACCAGGCCGCTTCCGTCGCAGCCTTCAAGGCGAATGCGAAGGTCTTCTCGACGGCCTCCGAGATGGCGCGTACCGTGATCGACATGAAGACCTGAACCCGGCTGTCAGCCCGTATGCGCAAGCACTGCCTCGACCGTGTCGAGGAGTTCGTCCCCGATCATGGTGGGTCTGCGCATGGAGGCCGGCCAGGGCTGGCCGCGCGAGACGAAGGCCCCGTGCAGCCCGGCCGAACGCGCGCCATGCACATCCCATGGATGCGCGGCCACGAGGCAGATTGCTGAGGCAGGCAGGTCAAGGCTCTGCGCGACGTGCGTATAGACCTCTCGCCGCGGCTTCGACAGGCCGATCTCGTCGACCGAAAAGACCCTTTGCACGCGTGGCGCCAGCGCGGCGCGCTCAAGCAGGTGCTGTGTCGCTGCAGCGGCACCGTTGCTGACGGCGACAATCGGCAGATTCGCCTGCGCAAGCATCGCGAAGGCGCGATCTGCGTCGGGTCTGGCCTCCAGATTCTTCATGCCGTCGAGGAAGGCGGCAATGCGGTTCTCCATGACGGGAAGGTTATGCCGTTGCAGGAGATCGGCCAGCGCATCGCCCATGATTCTGCGGAAAGGGGCGAAATCATCCATGGCCGCGAGGGCGAACGCATCACGCAGGCTCGCGGCGAACCAGGTGTCGAGGGTGTTTGCCGGCAGGCCGAGCGGTGTCAGACCCGATCTCAGGCTCTCGATCGAGAAAACCGTTTCGATGATGTCGAAGGCAACGGCGCGGATCGGTCCCGGCATGACAATCCCTTCGAATTGGTTTTGCCCCGCCGACGGCAACGGGAGCGCCCTTCCCGAGCTGCGATGCTGCGCAGGGCGCGATCTTCATCCCATGATCGCCGCATTCCGGCAAGGCCGGCTCAGCGTTTCGCGCCTGGCATCATCTTGCGCAGGGTACCATCCTTCAGCCCGTAATGGTGGTAGAGCGCTGCCAGGGAATGCAGCAGCACCAGCGCGATCAGCGTCATGGTGGAGATGTTGTGCAGCAGGAAGATCGGGCCGGCGGTCTCGAAGCCGCCCCCGATGGGCAGTGTCAACGGGATCGCCCAGAACAGATTGACCGGCGCACAGCAGGCGGAAGTCGCGGCCCAACCGGTGAGCGGAACCAGGATGATCAGCACATAAAGCGCAGCATGGCTGATGCGCGCGGCCCTGATCTGCCAGTGCGGCATGTTCGGCGCGAGTGGCGGTACGCCGAGCGCGAATCGCGCCCCGATTCGAACGACCGCAAGACCGAACACGATCAGACCAAAGGATTTATGCATTTCATAGAGCAGGTTCGTGAGCGTGGACGGGTCGAGCCGGGTCATCACCAATCCAACCGGGATCATGCCGATGATGACCAGCGCGATAACCCAATGCAGCGCGATCTGGATACCGGAATAGCGCCTTTCGGGAATTGCCGGCGCCGCCTTCGCCGTCGAAGCGTCACTGCTCATTGCATACCTCCTTCGCCTCAGGTCGCGACCGCATCGCTCGACCGGCGCAGATCGCAATCGAACAGAACATCACCCTGCTCCAGTAAATAGGCGGATGTCGCCGGTCGCAAGGCGTCATCGAGGGTTTCGATCGGGGGCAGGGTGATCCCGGGTTTGCCCGAGCCGATCAGCATGGGTGCCACCAGCATGTGCAGGCGATCGATGCAACGCGCCGCGAGAAAATCCGAGATCGTGCGCGCCCCGCCCTCCAGCAGGATCCGCCGGAACCCCGCCTGGCGCAGCAGTTTCAGGATCTGCTGCGGGGCGACGGGGCCCGCTTCCACCGCGTCGAGAACGATCTCCTCGGCGCCTTCGGGAAGCTTTTCACCCCGGCCCGCCCGGCGCAGGACGAGGCGCCTTGCGCCGTCATCGCGCAGAATCCGGGCCGATGCGGGCAGACGACCGTTGGGATCGATGACCACCCGCGCGGGATCGCGCCCCGCCACGCGCCGCACATTCAATTGCGGATCATCGGCGATGACGGTCCCGATACCGACCACCACTGCATCGACATGCGCGCGGATGGCATGCAGATGGTCGAGCGCACCCCCGCCGTTGATATAGAAGGAGTGCCCTGTCACCGTGGCGATCCGCCCGTCGAGGGATTGGCCGAGCTGGGCCACGACGAAGGGTGCGGCCGGGGTGGCGTCGCCGAAATTCCCGAATGCCGGAGCGCCGGGCAGGCTTGAAATCGCTCTCATATTGATCCGCCGGAACTGATGAGCCGTAGAAGCATTTGCAATTGCGCCAACCCGGAACGATATCCAGCAGATGATATCTTGATAATCCGGGCGGCGCTTGCATGTGGGGTAATGTAGGGTTTGTCCCTCTTGCGAACAGGTTTGATCCGGTGTCGGATCATGTTCTCTCGGGGCGCGGGCCGCACGATACAGGAAACCTTGGTCGATGATGCGTCTTGTACTCGGTTATTCAGACGATACCATTTTGATGAATGTGGAACGTGCCATTGCGGAATTCCGGCATGCGCGCCCTGTCATCATCGAAAACGACGATATGCGGGCGCTGGTTCTCGGCATCGAGGATCTCGATGATGCCCTGTGCCGTCGCATCGATGCGGTGGCAGGCGGTCGCGCGCGGCTGATCCTCACGGGGCCACGCCTGCGCCGGATCGGACTGGAGCGCGAGGATGCGGGCGCGGTGGCGATGCCCGTGGTGGATGCGGAGCGGATCGCTCTTCTCGCCAGACGCGTCGATGCGCGCGTCGATGCGCCTGTGCGTGCAGCCACACAGGTCGATCTCGATGCGCTTGAACTGGCGGCATTGTCGTTCGTGACTCCCGCCGTGCTGGTGATTCCGCTTCCCGAGGGCATGGAACACGAGCCCAGCATCCTCACCGTGACGGGTGAAGCCATTCGCGCTTTCCGCAAGCAGCAGGCGAAGCTTCTGCGCATCGCCAGCCGCGCGCCGGTGCCGCTCGAAGGCGCGCATGAAACCGAATTCGTCGTGTTTCGCGGTGGTGAGGGCATGCGCGACCAGGTCGCGATCATTGTCGGCAAGCCGGATTTTGACAAGCCGGTCTTCGTGCGCCTGCATTCCGCCTGCCTGACGGGCGATCTGTTCGGCTCGCTGAAATGCGATTGCGGCGATCAGCTGCGCGGCGCCGTCCAGGCCATGGCCGAGGGAGAGGGCGGCATCCTGCTCTATCTCGATCAGGAAGGCCGCGGTAACGGCATTGCGAATAAAATCCGGGCCTACAAGCTGCAATCGGAAGGCTTTGACACCTATGACGCCGATGCGGCCCTCGGCTTCGGTCTCGACCAGCGCCGCTTCGATTTCGCCGCCCAGATGCTCACCGAGCTCGGGGTGAGCCGTGTGCGGGTGCTCACCAACAATCCCGTGAAGATTGGCGCTCTCCGGGAAGCCGGACTGGATGTCGTCGCCGATGAGCGCTCGATCGGGCGCACCAATCCGGAAAACGTCCGCTACCTCGCATCCAAGCGCGATCGTGCCGGCCACATGATCGATCTGGATGTCGCGATCGCACCGCAGAAGGATTGATCGGGCGCGCTACGGCATATCATCAGCACAAGGCTGCATGGGCTCGCTTTCGGGGCTGCGGTGGGATAAGCCTGCCGCAGCCTTTCTTCTTTGACGCGCATCGCGCATGGTTGTCGCCACATGACATCGCCTTCTCAAAAACCGCCGGACGACACCGGTCGTAAATCGCGCTCAGCCTCATCGCCCGCCAGGACGCACAAACCGCGTGGCGCGGGCGCCGCGCGCGATGATGGCGAAGGGCTCGCCGCCCGGCGCCTTGCCTTCACGGTCATCGGCGAGGTTCTGCGCAGCCGTCGCCCCCTCGACGATGCCTTCCCGCAGGCCCTGGCTGCGATGAAGGCGGACATCCCCCAGCGTGACGCGGCTCTGGCACGCGCCATCTGCATCGTCGCCTTCCGCAGGATGGGCACGATCCGCGCCGCTCTGGCCGCGCGCATGACAGGCAAGTCTGCAAAAGGTCAGTTGCGCGATCTGCTCACCGTGATCGCCGCACAGATCCTGTTTCTCGACGTGCCCGATCACGCTGCCGTCGCCACCGGCGTGGCGCTGGCGCGTAGCCATCCCGATCTCAAGCATTACGCCAGACTGGTGAACGCCCTTGGGCGGCGGATCGCGCGTGAGCGCGAGTCGATTCTCGCCGAGGCCGGGCCGCTGGATGATCTTCCCGAATGGCTGCATGCGCGCTGGCTCTCGCGCTGGGGCGAAGCGGAATGCATCGCCATGGCTGGTGTGCTGCGCCGGGAAGCCCCGCTCGATCTCACTCTGCGCGACGATCAGGACGGGCCGGCGCGCGCGCTCTGGGCGGAGCGGCTCGATGCGCGCATTCTGCCGACGGGGTCGCTGCGTCTTGCTGATCGCCGGGCCGTGGAGACGCTGCCCGGTTACGACGACGGCGCCTGGCTGGTGCAGGATGCTGCTGCCGCCATTCCCGCGCGCCTGCTCGCGGTCGGCCCCGGTGAGCGCGTCGCCGATCTGTGCGCCGCACCCGGCGGCAAGACCGTCCAGCTTGCGGCGAGGGGCGCGGATGTGCTCGCCGTCGACCGCTCGCAGAAACGCCTGACGCGTGTTGCGGAGAATCTCGCCCGGTTGCGGCTCACCGCGCGATTGCGCGCAGCCGACGTTCTGGCGCTGGAAGATGATCTGCGCTTCGACGCGATCCTCCTCGATGCTCCCTGTTCCGCCACGGGCACGCTGCGCCGCAATCCGGATGTCGCCTGGACGAAGACGCCGGAGGATATTGCCAAACTCGCCGATCTGCAGCGCCGATTGATCGACAAGGCCGTCGGGCTGCTCGCGCCGGGAGGGCGGCTCGTCTATTGCACTTGCTCGCTGGAGCCGGAGGAGGGCGAGGCACAGGCGCGCTACCTGCTGGAGCGCCATGGCGATATGCAGCGCATCGCGATCACGCCCGACGAACTCGCCGCATCGGGGGCGCTTGCGGACCTTGCCGGCCTGATCGATGCGCAGGGCGATTTCCGCGCTCTGCCCCATCGCGGCGGATCAGGGCTCGTCGAGGGGCTCGACGGTTTCTTCGCCGCGCGTTTCCGCAAGCTCCCGGCTGCAAACGATCCCGCCTGACGCGCTGCTCGCGGGAGAGCGCCTGCGCGTTCCTCGCAATTTGCGCCGCGATTGCCTGTATTTGTGGCAAGTGGGAAACCGCTTGTTAACCATGGCCGGTTCAGGTGAGAAGATAGGGGCAGATCTGTCGCATCCACGCCGTCTCCCTCGCCGAACGGGGCTCGTCCGTTTCGGCGAAACGGCAGCGCAGGCAGGCAATTGCGGGTGGGGGGTTGATTGAGCGCGCGCTCCGATCGCTGGCACATCTACGGGTTGGCCCTGCGTGAAGCCGGGCGCGCTTTGCGTGATGGCGCGCGGCGCGTGCTCGGCATCGGCTCGGTGCGCAAGCGCGTGCCCGAGCGGCTGCTGATCGTTCCGCCGGATCTGCGCACCTCGGACGCCACCATCGCCAATGACATCTATGCCGGCTCCTTCGTCTTCGGCGGGCGGGCCGTCACCACGGGCGGGCGCTCGCCCTTCAGCCTGACGCCGCCGTCGCGTCACTGGGCGGAACTGCTCTACGGTTTCGGCTGGCTGCGGCATTTGCGAGCGGCTGACACGGCGCTGGCGCGGGCCAATGCGCGTGCGCTCGTCGGGGAATTTCTGTCGCGTCCGCCCGATCCGGCGGCGCGCGAGACGGATGTCAGCGCAAGGCGGGTCATCGCCTTTCTCAGCCAGTCCCCCCTGATCCTGGACGGGGCGGATCACGCCTTCTATCACAAGCTGATGCGCGCTCTGGGGCGGGATCTGCGCCGGCTGCAGCGTGCCATGCTCTCCCATCCCCGCCCCCTCGCGCGGCTGCGTGCGGCAGTCGCGGTCACCTATGCCGGGCTCAGCCTGGAGGGTTTCGAAGGCGTCGCCCGGCGCGCTTCCCGCATTCTCGCGCGCGAGCTCGAGGCGCAGATCCTGCCCGATGGCGGCCATGTCGGGCGCAATCCCAGGACCGTGCTGGAATTGCTGCTCGATCTGCTGCCGCTCAAGCAGGTCTATCTCGCCCGGGGTATCGAGCCGCCGGGGGAGTTGCTCAAGGCGCTCGATCGGATCCCGCCGCTGCTGCGTCTGATGCGCCATGGTGACGGCACGCTCGCCCTGTTCAACGGCATGGGCTCGACACCGGTGGATCATCTCACCACGCTGCTCTTCTATGACGAGGCCCGTGGCAGCCCCCTGCAACGCGCCCTCGTTTCCGGTTTCGAGCGGATCGAGGCGCGCGATGCCCTGCTGATCGCCGATACCGGTGCCTGCCCGCCCGCCATCCATGCGGCGGAAGCGGGGGCGGGGCCGGGGGCGTTCGAATTCTCCGTGCGCGGCCAGCGCATGATCGTGAATTGCGGCGCGCCGCGCGGTCATGACGATCCTATCGCGCTGCCCGCCCGCAGCACCGCCGCGCACAGCACGCTTGGCATCGCCGACACCTCATGTGCGCAATTCCTGACGGAAACCGGCTGGATCGGGCGCCGCCTCGTGGCGCGCTGGCTGATCCGCCGACTCGGCCCCGTCATGCTGCGCGGGCCGCGCGCAGTCAGGGTCGAGCGCCCGAGCCCGTTACGCTTTCGCATGAGCCATGACGGCTATGCGCCCGCTTTCGGCATCACCCACGAGCGCCGGATCACGCTGGCGCCGGATGGCGACATGCTCGAGGGCGAGGACCGGATCGAGGGCGATTTTACCGGCGCGCCCGCAACCCGCGCCGAAATCCGCTTCCACCTGCATCCCGCGATTCGCGCGAGCCTCGCCCAGGCCGGGCGTATCGCCATGCTCGTCCTGCCTGACGGGGAAGCCTGGCAGGCCCGCGCGCCGGGCCTCACCTTCGCGCTGGAGGAAAGCGTCTTCCTCGCCGCGACGGATGGCGCGCGCAAGAGCGAGCAACTGGTCCTGCGCTTCGATCTCGCCGGCGCAGCGCCGGTGCAATGGCGCTTCGAGCGGCTCACCGGGGCGCGGTGACGGCGCCTTCGCGCGATTGCGCTTGAAAAACCCGGCGCGGGCGGCTATATCGGTCTTGTCAGCTCTGGTTGCGATGCGCTGCATCGTATGTCGGGAGTGGGCCCCGCCGGGTCCGCTCCTTAAATTTTTGGACCATCGACTTCGTCGGGTCTTTAAAGCGACGCGATGCACCTCCCGCCGGACGAAACGGATTGAGTGATGTCGAGCGCGAACGAACAGCGTCTTGTGAAGGAATCAGGCGTCGCCGCAAGGGTTGCGGCGATCGTCGAACCCGTAATCGTCGATCTCGGCTATCGCCTCGTGCGTGTGCGCGTGACCGGGACGAATGGCTGCACGGTCCAGATCATGGCCGAGCGCCCGGACGGCACGATGAGCGTCTCCGATTGCGAGACCGTCAGCCATGCGGTTTCGCCGGCGCTCGATGTGGACGATCCGATCGATCGCGCGTATCATCTCGAAATCTCCTCGCCGGGTATCGATCGCCCGCTGGTGCGTCCGCAGGACTTCACCCGCTGGGCAGGATACGAGGCGAAGATCGAGATGGCCGTACCGATCGAGGGCCGCAAGCGCTATCGCGGCATGATCGAGGGCGCAGAAGGGGCAATTGCACTGATTCGCCTGCCCGACGCGCCCGAGGGGACGGACCCGCTGGCACGCCTGCCCATCGGCGATATCGGCGAGGCGCGGCTGGTCCTGACGGATGATCTGATTCGCGAATCGCTGCGCCGGGGCACGGCCCCGACCGCTGATGACGCAGAGGAAACCGAAGAATTCGAGGCCGCCGGCAACGACGGCTCCGAGACGGATGATGCGACCGAGATGCCGCATCATCCCGACAACGACAACGCCAGCAAGTCCACGAAGGAGTGACCTCGATGGCCATCAGCGCCAACAGGCTTGAACTTCTGCAGATCGCCGATGCGGTCGCGCGTGAAAAGGTGATCGACCGCCAGATCGTGCTCGCCGCGATGGAGGATGCGATCCAGAAGGCCGCCCGCGCCCGCTACGGCAGCGAGACCGAGGTCCGCGCCGAGATCAATCCGCGCACCGGCGAGATCGCCCTGTCGCGGCTCCTGCAGGTGGTCGAGGAGGTCGACAATCCGGCCACCGAGATTTCGCTCGAGGATGCCCGCCATCGCAACCCGGGTGCGCTGGTCGGAGACTTCATCGCCGAGACCCTGCCGCCCTTCGATTTCGGGCGCATCTCGGCGCAATCGGCCAAGCAGGTCATCGTGCAGAAGGTGCGTGATGCCGAGCGGGACCGGCAATACGAGGAATTCAAGGATCGCGTCGGCGAGATCATCAACGGCCAGGTCAAGCGCGTCGAATACGGCAACGTCATCGTCGATCTCGGCCGGGCCGAGGCGATCGTGCGCCGCGACGATCTGATCCCGCGCGAGACCTTCCGCCCCGGCGACCGTATCCGCGCCTATCTCTACGACGTGCGCCGCGAGACGCGCGGACCGCAGATCTTCCTGTCGCGCACGCATCCGCAATTCATGGCCAAGCTTTTCGGTCAGGAAGTGCCCGAGATCTACGACAACGTCGTCACCATCAAGGCCGTGGCCCGCGATCCGGGCTCGCGCGCCAAGATCGCCGTGATCTCGCGCGATTCCTCGATCGACCCGGTCGGCGCCTGTGTCGGCATGCGCGGCTCGCGCGTGCAGGCCGTGGTCGGCGAATTGCAGGGCGAGAAGATCGATATCATCCCCTGGTCCGAGGACGAGGCGACCTTCATCGTCAACGCGCTCCAGCCGGCGGAAGTCGTCAAGGTCGTGCTCGACGAGGATAGCGAGCGCATCGAGGTGGTCGTGCCCGATGAGCAGCTCTCCCTCGCCATCGGTCGGCGCGGTCAGAATGTGCGCCTCGCCTCACAGCTTACCGGCTGGGATATCGACATCCTGACCGAAGCCGAGGAATCCGAGCGCCGCCAGAAGGAATTCAACGAGCGCTCCGAATTGTTCATGGAGGCGCTCGACGTCGACGAGGTGGTCGGCCAGCTGCTCGCCTCGGAAGGCTTCCGCTCGATCGAGGAAATCGCCTATGTCGAGGTCGACGAGGTGGCCAATATCGAGGGCTTCGACGAGGAGACCGCGCAGGAAATCCAGACCCGCGCACGGGAATATCTCGAGCGGATCGAGGAAGAGAATGACGCCAAGCGCCGCGAGCTCGGCGTTGCCGATGAATTGCGCGATATCGACGGCATCACCACGGCAATGCTGGTTGCCCTGGGCGAGAACGACGTGAAGAACATCGAGGACTTTGCCGGATGTGCAACCGATGATCTCGTCGGCTACACGGAAGGTCGCGGTGCCGAGGCCGTGCGCCATGCCGGCTTCCTCGACGGGTTCGACCTGTCGCGCGCTGATGCCGAAGCGATGATCATGGATGCCCGCATCCGTGCCGGCTGGATCGAGGCGCCGACCGAGGCGGTCGAGACGCTCGAAGGTGATGAAGGTGAGGCGGAAGAGGTGACGCAGGCAACTGCGACTGCTGCGGAGGATACTGCCCTTCCCGTCGGTGAGAATGTGGAAACGGACCGGTGAACGGGCCCTTCCGGGCCTGTCCGGTCATGATGACCAATGACCGCCCCAGGGCGGTGAAGGAGGCGCCTGCGTGCCGCGTCGTGAACAACGTCGAACCTGCATCGCCACCCGTGAGGTGCGCGAACCCGACGAGCTCATCCGCTTCGCGGTGAGCCCGCAGGGCGACGTTGTTCCCGATCTGAAAGCGCGTCTGCCCGGGCGTGGCGCCTGGGTCAGTGCCAGGCGCGATGCGGTCGAGGCGGCCTTGCGGCGCAAGGCCTTCGCCCGCGCCTTCAAGGCTTCGGTGAATGCGCCGGCCGATCTGGCCGACCGCATCGAGGCCGATCTCGCCATTGATCTTCGCCAGGCTCTTGCCCTGGCCAACAAGGCCGGATGCGTGGTCACGGGCTTCCACAAGGTGGAAGGCGCGATTGCATCCGGTGACGTTGTGGTGCTCATCCATGCGGCGGAAGCTGCTGCGGACGGGCGTCGCAAACTCGCACAGGCGCTGCGACGGTGCCTCGGTGACGGTGCGGAAACGATCCCCGTGATCGATTTTCTCTCCGGTGACGATTTGGATTTGGCTTTGGGCCGGTCTCGTGTGATACATGCAGCGCTCGTCGCGGGCGCCGGGAGCCGAGGCTTCCTGGAGCGCTGGCGGCGGCTATGCGTGTTTCGCGGATCCATCGCCATGTCTGACGCCCCTCATGAGGAGGAGCGCAGCCTTGATGATAACGAACCCGCAGGATTGTGAGCGGAATGTCTGATACGAAGAACCCGGGCGACAAGACTCTTCAGGTTTCGTCCCCCAAGACGCTGACCCTCAAGCGCCGTGGCGAGCAGGGAACTGTTCGCCAGAGCTTCTCCCATGGCCGCACCAAGCAGGTCGTGGTCGAGAAGGTCAAACGGCGTAGCGTCGGCCCCGGCGAGACGGCCAAGGATGGTGGCAGGGATGCCGGCAAGGACGCCCCGAAAGAGGCGGCGCGCACGGCTGCGCCGGGTCCGTCCGCGACAAAGCCCGTCTCGTCGCGGGAATCCGCTCCGCCGCGCCAGCCGGCCCGTCCCGGACGCGGCGGCGGTGTCGTGTTGCGCACGCTGAGCGAGAGCGAGATCGATGCCCGTGCGGCAGCGCTCGCCGATGCCAAGCGCCGCGAGGAAGAGGACCGCCAGCGTCGCGCGGACGAGGAGCGCGCCCGCATCGAGGCGGAGGCACGCGCCAGGGCCGAGGCCGAAGCTGCCCGCAAGGCCGAGGAAGAGGCGCGTCAGCGTCAGGAGGCCGAGGCTGCGGAAAGCGCGCAATCGGCTGCAACCCCCAAGGCCGATCCGTCTCAGGCCGCACCCGTTGCCGAGAAGGCCGCGCCCGCCGCGCCTGAGGCCGCGGAGCCGGCTCAGGCTTCTGCGCGGCCCATGCGTGACATGCGCAAGCCGCCAAGTCTCGACGATCTGGCAAAGCCCGAGCCTGCGCCCGAAAAGCCGGCGGAGAAGCCGACCGAAGCCAAGGCTGCGGAAAGCGGCAAGGCTGCGACCAAGGACACGGCGCGACCCGCTGCCAAGCCGTCACCGGCCCGTGCCCGTGCCACCGAGGAGGATGATGCACCGCGCGGTGGTCGCAAGGGCGCCGCGAAGGTTCCGGCCGCACCGAAGACTCCCAAGGGCGCAGACGATCGCCGCAAAGGCCGCCTGACCGTCACCAAGGCGCTTTCGGGTGACGACGAGCGCACCCGTTCGGTCGCATCCTTCCGTCGCCGCATGCAGCGCCTGACGGGCAAGGGCTCCTCCGAGCCCAAGGAGAAGATTGCCCGCGAGGTCATCGTCCCCGAGACGATCACCATCCAGGAACTCGCCAACCGCATGGCCGAGCGTGGCGTCGACGTGATTCGCCTGCTGATGAAGCAGGGTGCGATGCACAAGATCACCGACGTGATCGATGCCGACACTGCGCAGCTCGTGGCCGAGGAGATGGGCCATACCGTCAAGCGCGTGGCCGAAAGCGACGTGGAGGAAGGCCTGTTCGACGATGCCGATGCTCCGGAGGTGCTGCGCACGCGGCCACCGGTCGTCACCATCATGGGCCATGTCGACCACGGCAAGACTTCGCTGCTCGACGCCATCCGCAAGACCAACGTGGTCTCGGGCGAGGCGGGCGGCATCACCCAGCATATCGGCGCCTATCAGGTGACGAGCCCGAGCGGCGGCAAGGTCGCCTTCGTCGATACGCCCGGCCACGCCGCCTTCACGGCGATGCGTGCCCGTGGTGCCCAGGTCACCGATATCGTGGTTCTGGTCGTGGCCGCCGATGACGGCGTCATGCCCCAGACCATCGAGGCGATCAGCCATGCCAAGGCGGCGGGTGTCCCGCTCGTGGTGGCGATCAACAAGATCGACAAGCCCGAGGCCGATCCCCAGCGTGTCCGCACCGAACTGCTGCAGCATGACATCCAGGTCGAATCCATGGGCGGCGACACGCTCGAATTCGAGGTTTCCGCCAAGACCCGCGACGGGCTCGGCGAATTGCTCGAAGGTTTGCAGCTGCAGGCCGAGATCCTCGATCTCAAGGCCAATCCGGATCGCCCCGCCGAGGGTACGGTGATCGAGGCCAAGCTCGATCGCGGACGTGGCCCCGTGGCCACCGTCCTCGTCCAGCGCGGCACATTGAAGACCGGCGACATCGTCGTGGCGGGCGCCGAATGGGGCCGCGTGCGTGCCCTGATCAGCGATACCGGCGACAAGATCGACGAGGCCGGCCCCTCGATGCCGGCCGAAATCCTCGGCTTCAACGGCACCCCCGAAGCCGGTGATCGCGTTGCGGTCGTCGAGAACGAGGCTCGTGCCCGCGAAGTCACGGAGTACCGGTCACGCCGCAAGCGTGATCTCATGGCCGCGCGGACCGGCGGCACCAGCCGCTCGCTCGCGGACATGATGCGCGACCTCAAGGAAGGTGCCGAGCGCAAGGAATTCCCGCTTGTCATCAAGGGTGACGTGCAGGGCTCCGTCGAGGCGATTGCGGGCGCACTGGAGAAGGCCGGCAACGACGAAGTCAGCGCCCGTCTGGTGCATGCCGGAGTCGGTGGTATCACCGAATCCGACGTGACCCTCGCGGAAGCCTCGGATGCGATCGTCATCGGCTTCAACGTTCGCGCCTTCAAGGAAGCGCGCGAACTCGCCGCCCGCAACGGTACCGAAATCCGCTATTACAACATCATCTACGATCTTGTGGACGATGTGAAAGCGGCGATGTCGGGCATGCTGGCGCCGACCCTGCGCGAGACGCGTCTGGGCGAAGCCGAGATCCTCGAAGTGTTCAACGTCTCCAAGGTCGGCAAGGTGGCCGGTTGTCGCGTGCTCGATGGAAACGTCCAGCGCGGCGCCCATGTCCGCCTGATCCGCGACAACGTTGTCATCCACGAAGGCAAGCTCAGCCAGCTCAAGCGCTTCAAGGACGATGCCCGCGAGGTGGTCGCCGGACAGGAATGCGGCATGGCCTTCGAGAATTATCAGGACATGCGCAAGGGCGACGTGATTGAGTGCTACACCGTCGAAGAGGTGAAGCGCACGCTGTAAGTGTTGCATCTCGGCCGGCGCGCCATGCGCGCCGGCTTGATCTTTATTCCGGATGCGGCGTCCGAACCGCCGCAGCACCGGATCATGACCGGTCGCGAACAACGCGTCTGGCCGCTTGAAGGCGGCGCGCGGGCCGGCCCGGATATAACCAGGATCAGGAGCGGAGGCGGTCATGCCGAAGCGTTTCGAAGCGCGGGGCCCATCCCAGCGTCAACAGCGGGTGGCCGAACTCGTCCGCCATGCGATCGCGGAAGTCCTTCAGCGCGGCGATATCGCCGATGACGTGCTTGCAAGCCATATTGTCACCGTGCCGGAAGTGCGCATGTCGCCGGATCTCAAGCTCGCTACTGCCTATGTCATGCCAATGGGCGGGCAGGACGAGAAACCGGTCCTCGCCGCACTTGAGCGCCATCGCAAGCTGCTGCGGGCCGAGGTGGCGCGGCGCGTCAATCTGAAATTTGCGCCCGAATTGCGCTTTCGCCGCGACGAAACCTTCGACGAGGCAGACCGCATCGAGGCATTGCTGCGCACCGATGAAGTCCGCCGCGATCTCGACGTGCCCTCCGACGGCGATTACGGTCCCGACGCGGCAGGGCATCCGGGCGAGGGCGATCCGCGAGACTGAGCCGCTTCGACGGCCCTGCAAAACGACACCAGAATTCCGATCAGGAAACCTGCACAGGAACCCCCCGTATGTCCGACGAGATTTCGCAGCCCGGCGCACCTTCCGCTCCGCCCGACCAGCCGCGCGACGATGCAGCGGTCGCGCGCCCGCGTAACGGCAAGCCGGGAGGCAAACAAGCCGGCGCGCGTCGCGGCGGGCGCGGCCAGCGTCAGGGTGATCGCCCCAAGCGGCGCGACGTGAACGGCTGGGTGGTGCTTGACAAGGGCGTCGGCATGACCTCGACCCAGGCGGTCGGCATGGTCAAGCGCTGCCTCAACGCGAAGAAGGCCGGCCATGCCGGCACGCTCGACCCGCTCGCTTCCGGGCTGCTGCCGATCGCTCTGGGCGAGGCAACGAAGACCGTCCCCTTCGTCATGGACGGGCGCAAGGCCTATGTCTTCACCGTGACCTGGGGCGTGGAGACCGATACGGATGATGCCGAGGGCAATGTCGTCGATCGCACCGATGCGGTGCCCGAGCGCGCCGATGTCGAGGCGCTGCTGCCACGCTTTACCGGCCAGATCATGCAGACGCCGCCGCAATTCTCCGCCATCAAGATCGCCGGGGAACGCGCCTATGACCTCGCCCGCGACGGCGAGCAGGTCGCGCTGCAGCCGCGCCCCGTCGAGATCGACCGCCTGACGCTGCTGCATCATGCCGAGGGCAGGAGCGTGTTCGAGGCTGAATGCGGCAAGGGCACTTACGTGCGCGCGCTCGCACGCGACATGGGCCGCGAGCTGGGGTGTCTCGGCCATATCACCGCCCTGCGCCGCACCCGCGTCGGCCCCTTCACCGAAGAGGACGCCGTCGCGCCGGCGGAGATCGAGGCCATGACCGACGCCGCAGCAGGAACTGCGCCGATCGATTTCGGTGATCTGATCCTGCCGGTTCAGTCCGCCCTGGACGAGGTCGACGAGATCCCCGTCTCACGCGATGCCGCAACACGGATCATGCGCGGCCAGTCCGTGATCCTGCGCGGGCGCGACGCGCCGATCGAGGGCCAGGTCTTCGTTTCGCTGGCGGGGACACTGGTCGCGGTCGGCGATGTCGAGAATGGGGAATTCATCCCCCACAGGGTGTTCCACCTCGGCGCGTTCTGACGGCGCGACCGCGCGGCTTGCCGGTCAGGTGATCAACTGAACGCCATCATCGGCGTTCACATGCGCAAGCAGCCTGTCGATCACGAGCTGCGCCTCCTCGATCTCGGTCGAATCCGGAATGTCCCGGCCGCCGGAATTGAGGAAGGCGCCGGCCTGGGCGATGAGTGCGCGCAGGGCGGGCGCCGTCACTTCGGCAACCAGACCCGCATCTTCAGCCTCGCAGGGCGGGCGCAGCGCGCGGATCGCGGTCATGGCGAGGCGGTCCATGGCATGGACGAGTTCCTCGAAAGCCGCGCGGCGATCGACCGCGACGCGATCATAAGCGGCGCCCGCCTCAGGGGCATGGCGCAGATTGGAGGCCGCGAAATACTCCGGGTAGGAAACGGGGCGCCAATCCTGCAGATCCGCAACGATCTCGGGCGCATCGGCCGCGATCTCCACCAGCATCAGCACTTCGTTGAAATGGTTGAGGTAATCGTTCGACAAGCCGTCCGCCGCACGACGACCGCCAGCCGCGGAATCCGGGCGCGTGCGATCATCTGTCATATGTGCGGCTGTCGACATCCGAACCTCTTCTGCCTGATACCCACAAGCTGGCCCATAAAGGCTGATAAAGCGTTGACGGCGCGTTGGACGAGACGCTGTGCGCCGGCTGATTGCACATGCCGGGTCATCGCATCGCACGTGTCATCGCATCGCACATGCCATTGACCGCGCGGGCGCATCAGGCTTTCCTGCCAAGCTGACAGGATTGAATGCGCAGCCGAATAAAGCGTGCGCATGATGAAGTACGCGCCTTGCCTCCCTGCCATGAGGCGGGGAACGCCCCTTCATCCTGCAGGCGCCCCTACCCGCTCGGCTCGGTGAAGCGGGCCGTCAGCGCGGCGGCGGCGCGGTCGATGGCGAGATAGAGCAGCACGGTGAAGGCCGCGAGGACGAACAGAGCGGCGAACATCAGATCCGTCTGCGCCCGGCCATTGGCGAGCAGCATCAGATAGCCGAGCCCCTTCGACGCCCCCACCCATTCCCCGATCACCGCCCCGAACGGCGCATAGACCGCGGCCAGCCGCAGGCCCGAGGCAAGCGACGGCAGCGCGTGCGGCGCGCGCAGCAGGAAGATCGCGCGGTTGGGCGAGGCGCCCATCACCTGCGCCAGATCAAGCCATCCGCGCGGCGTACGCATCAGCCCGTCGAAGAAGGAGGAGGCGACGGGGAAATAGATGATCAGGATCACCATCACGATCTTCGAACCCATGCCGTAGCCGAGCCAGAGCGTCAGGATCGGCGCCAGGGCGAAGATCGGGATCGCCTGCGCGAAGACGAGGATCGGGCGCATCACCAGCCGCGCCAGCGGCGAGATGGCAAGTTGCAGCGCCGTGACGACGCCGAGCGTGGCGCCCAGAACGAGCCCGGTCAGGATCTGCGCGAAGGTGATCCAGGCATTATCGAGAATGATCGTGCGGGAACTGACCAGTGCCCGCCAGACCCGCTCCGGCCCCGGCAGGATGAAATGCGGCACGCCCGTGCCCCAGACGATGCCCTGCCACAGGGCGATGGCGAAGGCGAAGACGGCGAGCCCGCGCAGGAACGGAGCGCTGCGGCGCAACGTAAGGGGCCCCATCACGCGCCCTCCCCGGCGCGTTCCGGGACACCCGGATCGCGGGCCCGCAAACGCCTGAACAAAGCTGCCTGTGCGCTCAGAAAGGCCGGATCCTCGAGATCGCGCACCGGCGGCGTCTGCGGCAATTCCAGCGCCTCGAGCCCGCGCGCATGCATCAGCCAGGCGGCATGCGACAGCCGCGCAGCCTCCGCCGGCTCATGCGTGACGAGCAGCACCGTGCGCCCGGTGAGCAACGCGCCGGCGAGCTCCTGCATCTGCGCGCGCATGCGCGCATCCAGCGCGGAAAACGGCTCGTCGAGCAGGATGACCGGGCGATCCTCCATCAGGGTGCGCGCGAGAGCGGCGCGCTGGCGCTGACCGCCCGAGAGCATATGCGGGCGCTTGTGCGCGTGATCGGCGAGGCCGACGCGCTCCAGAAGCGCCATGGCGCGATCGCGATCGGCCCGTGCACCGCGCAGGGTCGCACCGATGGTGACATTGCCGAGAATGTCGCGCCACGGCACCAGCAGATCGCTCTGCGCCATCAGCGCCACCCGCCCTGAGAGCGGCAGCCCGTCGCTCACGCGCACCTCTCCGACGAAGCGCACCCCCGTCTCCAGCCCCGCAATCACCCGCAGCAGCGTCGATTTCCCCACGCCGGACGCCCCGAGCAGACCCGTCCAGCGCCCGGCAGGCAGGGTCAGCGTCAGCGGCGCGAAGAGCAGCGCCTCGCCGGAATAGCCTTCACCCGCAAGCGTGATGCCGGGAGCGGACGCAGCGCCCGCCCCCGTCTTCATCTGCACGGATGCGCCAGACATGGTCACGGGCGCGTCACATCGATGGCGAGGCGCTCGACCGGATGGATTTCGGGGATCATTCCGGCTTCGTGCAGGAAGGCCTCGAAATCGGCATAGCGCCCGTAATCAAAGGCTGCGGGGCGGCTGGCGAAACGCGGATAGGTATCGCCCCAGGCACGGATATTCAGCTCTGTGCGCAGTTCGTCGGACGTCGCCGCGAAGATCTCCCAGGCATCTTCCGGATTGTTGAGAATGTAATGCGTGGCACGCTCCGTCGCCGTGAGGAAGCGGGCGATTACGTCCTTGTCCATGGTTTCCGGATTGGCCACGTAGATCAACTCGTCATAGGCAGGAATGCCTTCTTCCTCTGGGTTGAAGCAACGCCCGGAAGTGCCTTCGATCTCAAGCTGGTTGAGCTCGAAATTGCGAAACGCCCCGATCACCCCGTCGACCTGGCCGCTCATCAGCGCCGGCGAGATCGACCAGCCGATATTGATCTGCTCGACATCCTCACCGCTCATGCCGTGATGGGCGAGCATGGCTTCGAGCATCACCTCCTGGATGCCGGCCACGGCGAAGCCGACCTTGCCGCCGGCGAGATCGGTCATCTCCCGGATCGGGCCATCGGCAAGGACGACGAGACAGGTCAGGGGCGTGGAGACCAGGGTGCCCACCCGCACCAGCGGCATGCCCTGATGCAGGTTGAGATGCAGCTGCGGCTGATACGATATCGCGATATCGGCGCGCCCCGCCGCCACCATGCGCGGCGGATCGGTCGGATCGGCCGGCGCCACCACATCGACCTCCAGCCCGGCTTCCTCGAAATAGCCGAGTTCCTCGGCAAGGATGATCGGGCCGTGATCGGGATTGACGAACCAGTCGAGGATCACCTCGATCCGATCCTGCGCAGCGGCAGGCGTGATCGTGGCGACCGACAGCATCAGGGATGCGGCGAGCGCGCCGGCGAGAGCGGGGAGAGTTTTCTTCTTCAAGGCATGCATAAGGGTATCATCCATCTGTCCGGAATCTGCGGGCTGACCCGGATGCGCGCCGCAGCGGCGGTGACGCTGTGAGCGCCCCCCGTGATGCACGGATGGCGACGCGCCGGCCCCGGGCATTGCGCCCGTCACCGTGAGGATGATCGATCTGTATCTGGCACAAACCATCTGCACTCCTCGCGCCGGCCATGCGCACGAAGAGACAGGTCAGATGACGAATGATCGTCGAAGAGCCCGTTCCCTACGCCGGCATTGCCCGGATCAGGTTCGATGGGTTGGCGGATCGCGCCTCTCAGCCCTCACGGGCACCCCAACGGCAGGCACGACGTTAACCGGACCGAATGCGAACCGCAAGAGCTCGTATGAAGAGCTCGTATGAAGAGCTCGTATGAAGAGCTTGCATGAAGAGCTTGCATGAAGAGTGCGCAGCGAGATTTCGCAGCACGGCCGGCACATCCCGGATCGCCCGCGCCGCACAATCAATAAATGACAACCTTCCGGAAATTACACCGAGAAACAAGCGGTTCTATTAATTTGCATAAATAATCAGAAAACACTTCTTCGCCTACTCTCCCGGTGTTTCCGGGGCGGCCCTGTCGTCGCATGACGGCCCCTGCGGAAACACGTATGGTTCGTCCGCCCTGTCACGGACAAACGGGGGGGGCGGAGCCGGCAATCATCCGCCCCCCGCCGCACAACGGGTCCAAGACGGGCCATACGGATCACCCGAACACGGACCAGGTCGAGGCAGAACCGATGGATCAGCAAATACGGATCACGAACCATGATCTGCCTGATCGTCCTGCCCACCATACAACGGGAACAGGGACTGCCATGGGCGACAAAGCGCCGGGCAAGTACATTGGACCGGTCTCGACGACCGAGCTGGAACTGTTCTACCAGCCGCAGGTCGCGCGTCTCGACAACCGGGTGATTTCGGTGGAAGCCCTGCTGCGCCGCAAGCATCCGCATGAAGGATGGCTCGGCCCTTGGGAAGTGCTGGATCTGCTGCACAAGCCAGACGAATTGCGGGCACTCGACTGGTGGGTCCTGGAACGCGCCTGTCGTGACGCCAGGGCCTGGCCCGGCCTCAGCGTCAGCGTCAACATCTGCGCCCCGCATTTCGCGCATGCCGGCTTCGCAGAAGAGGCGATCGCACGGGTCGACGCCTCGGGACTCGCCCGCGATCGCGTGGAGCTGGAACTGATCGAAAACGCCTATATTCGCGATTTCGACCGCGCTGCGGCGAATATCGCGATCTTGCGCAAAGCGGGCATCAGGATTGCGCTCGACGATTTCGGCACCGGCTATTCCAGCCTGACCTATCTGATGAACCTCGCGATCGACAAGGTGAAGATCGACAAATCCTTCATCAAGGACGTTCATCTGATGCGTTCAGCGGCGATCGTCCAGTCCATCGTGGCGCTGTCGCGATCGCTGGGAATGCGCGTGACGGCAGAGGGAGTGGAGACGCAGGAACAACACAGGATCCTGCGCGGATCCGGCTGCCACTTCCTTCAGGGATTTCTGTTCTCGCACCCGGTCTGCGCCGATGACATCACCGCGCTGATCGCCGATTCCGGCGGCATGGCGATCCTGCCTGCCGGTGCAAACGCCGCCGATCAGCTGCCCTGACGCAAGAATGCCCCGAGCGCGGCATTGACATCCACGATCTCCTCCGCGATCGCATCGGCCTCGCACGCCGTGATCACCGCCCCGCCTTCCCTCGCGCCGTTTTCGTAGTCTGACAGCATGTGCGCGAGCTCCACCGCACCCACATTCAGACTGATCGAGCGCAGCGCATGGGATGCTGCGGCAAGATGCTCGGCATTGCGTGCTTCGACCGCTTCGCGCAACTCCGCCAGCCGCCTTTGCGATTCGCTGGCAAACAGCCCCACCACCCGCTCGGCAATCACCTTTGACCCGCCGGCAGCATCGATCAGATCTTCCAGAACCGCCGGATCGATCGGCCCGTCCGCCGGTTCCGTTGCGGCCTGCAGAACCCCGGTTTCCGGCGCGGCGCGACCCGCCTGCCGACGCGCCGCCGGCAGATGGTGCATCAGGGTCTCCTGCAATTGCGCGAGCGTGAAGGGTTTCGACAAAGCCGCATCCATGCCCGCCTCGCGCCAGGCCTGTGCCTGCGCGCCGACCACATGCGCGGTGAGCGCCACGATCGAAACCGGCGCGCGCCCCTGCCGAACCTCCCGGACGCGGATTTCGCGGGTCGCCGCATAGCCGTCGAGGCCGGGCATCCAGCCATCCATCAGCACCAGATCGTAACCGCCCCCCTCCAGCGCCGCCACGGCTTCATGCCCGTCCTGCACACAATCGGGCGTGATGCCGAAGTGCCCGAGTGCCGCGCGCGCCACCGCCAGATTGGTCTCGCTGTCATCAGCCACGAGCACCCGGGCAGCCGAGAAATCCAGCTGCGCGATCTGCGCCGCCGCGGTTTCCTGCCCGGATGTCGAGACCGCGCAGCCGGGCAGGGTGAACCGAAAACACGTGCCCTCCCCCTCGACGCTCTCCAGTTCCATCACGCCGCCCATCTCCTCGACGAGGTGCCGCGCGATGGAGAGGCCCAGCCCGGTCCCGCCATAGCTGCGATGCGTGGTCTGGTCGGCCTGGGTGAAAGCTTCGAAGATCGCATCCTGCTTGTCCGGCGGGATGCCGATCCCGCTGTCGCGCACCGTGAAGCAGACCCTTTGTGCATCTTCCGGCAGTGGCGCGACGCTGATCCCGACCGCGCCTTCGCCCGTGAATTTGATAGCGTTCGCGACGAGGTTGGAGACCACCTGTCCCAGCCGCACCGGATCCGCCATGACACCGCGTCCCGGTTCGAGCGCATTCTCGCAGGTGAATGCCAGCCCCTTCTCGCGCGCCGCATCGCCATAGAGCGCATGCACCGCCGCGATCGTCTCGCCGGGATCATGCGGCTCGGGTACGATGTCGAGCTTGCCGGCTTCGATCTTCGAGAAATCCAGAATGTCGTTGATGATGGCAAGCAGATTGCGCCCTGATCGCACGATCATCTGAGCCTTGTGCCGCTCCGCATCCGCAAGGCGCCCTTCGGCGAGGAGTTCGGCCATGACAAGCACCCCGTTCATCGGCGTGCGGATTTCATGGCTCATGGTGGCGAGGAAGGCGGATTTCGCCGCATTGGCCGCATCCGCTTCGGCAGCGGCGCGCTGGTAATCGGCGGTGCGTTCACGCACCTCCTGCTCGAGATCCGCACGATGGCGCGCGAGTGCGGCATCGCGCTGGGCGATATCGGCGATCATCCGGTTGAATCCGGCGATCAGCAGATCGATCTCCCGCCCCGCCCGCGCCGGGACATCGAGCGGTCGCGCCGCGACCTGTTCGCGCGGCCCCCGGCCCAGGCCGCTCATGGCGGCACTCAGGAGCGCGAGCGGACGGGTGATGGCGCGCTGCAGGGGCAGGACGATAAGCAGCGCGATCACGAGCGCGAGCAGCGCGCCGATCAGGGTGACGCCCACCGCATCGCGCAGCTTTGCCGGCAAATCCCGCGTATCGGCGATCAGCCGCAATTCCCCGATCTCTCGGCCGCCGCGTGTCACCGGCGTGACGATGGCGATGGTCTGCGCGAAAAACAGATCCCGCAGGGCGAGCGCCGCATCGGGCCCTTCCAGGACGGCCCCCCCGGCCAGCAATTCCGTGCGCCCGCTGCGCGCCATGATCCGGCCGTCGGAATCACGGATGGCGACATGGACGAGCCCGTCGATGCGTCCCACCGAGGCGAGCGCCGATTGCACGGCACGATCATCCCCGCGCCGCATGCCCTCTGCAGCCGCCCCGGCGAGGACATTGGCCTGAGCGACGAGAACATCGCGCTTGGCCTCGCCATAGCGAACCAGCTCGTTCCAGCCGGCGAAAACAAGCGCCACAGCCTGGGCAGCCGCGATCGCGATGGCGATCATCAGCAGCAGGCGGGTACGGATCGTCGTTCCGGATGGGCGTGTCATGCGCCGATGATGACCCGCAACCCCTAAGATTTCTTATGCAGATGGCTTCCCGCAACAACAAAAACCAATCTTGAAGCACTAATCACATGATAATACAACTAAAATTATAATTCCATTGCCCTCATAAGCTTCATGAACTTCAAAAAACAATTCTCTATTGCCCGGATATCTGCCCTGGCGATACGCAACGGATGCTTCTTCGAGCAACCGGTCAATTCACCAAAGAATTCGTTCAGCCTTTTCCGTTATCTCCGCACATGCATGGCCACTGGTGACGCGACAGGAGATGCCGGAATGGGTGACCCGCATGAAACGAAACAGCGCTTCCGCTTCGTCCTGGACGAAGCCGTGAGCCTGCTCGTCATCGATGACGACCCGATCCAGCGGGAGTTCTCGCAGGTTTATCTGGCATCGCCCGTGGCGGAGGTCCACACGGTCGAATCGGCTGAAGAAGCGCTTTCGGCTCTCGAGGCGCAATGTTTCGACATCGCGCTGGTCGATGTCGATCTCGATGGCATGGACGGCATCTCGCTGGTGCGGCAGTTACGCGCCGATCACCGTTTCGACGATATGGCGATCATGGTCATCACCGGGCGCGAGGACATGGCCTCGATTGACGCTGCCTTCGATGCCGGCGCGACATCATTCGCGGTCAAGCCGATGAACTGGCGGCTGCTCAGCCATCAGATCAAGTTCCTGCTGCGCGCGCATCGCGCCCTTGGCGGCGCTACCGCCCATGCCTGAATACCGTATTGGAGGATGCGATGGACAAGACCCGGTCTGATGACGCGCCATGGCCGGGTCACGCGCCCGGGCAGGAGCGCAGGGGCGCGACACGGCGAAACCTGCGAATTCCCTCGCTGATCTTCGATCCGGCGCAGGACATCCGCCTGCCCTGCACACTGGTCAATCTCTCGGCAACGGGGGCGGGCCTTCAGATCGACCGCAAGAGCGCGTTGCCGGAGCGCTTCGTTCTTCTGATCGCGGGAGCCGAGGCATTGAAGCGCGCCTGTATCTGCGTGCGGCGCAACGGCCGCAATGTCGGCGTCCGATTCAACGACGCCCAGTTCGCTTGCAAAAAACAGGATACTTCGGATTCCCGACAATTCGCTTCAAACAATCTTTAATGAATCAGCGCATCTTACGTTTCGTAATCTGCGCTGAATTGCTTGCAAAACGATCAATCAATTCTTGCCGCAACGATATGAGAGACCACCGACAGCGCAACCGTGCTGTCATCGAGGAGACAGCCATGCCGGCAATCGGCAAGATCACCTCGCTTTTCCGGGCGTCCTGGCGCAGAAGGCTGCGCACCGATACACGCGGCAGCGTTGCCATTGTCGCAGCGCTCTCCCTGCCTCTGCTTGCCGCAATGGCCGGCCTTGCGGTCGATCTGTCGCGCATGACGATGACCCGGGCCAGTCTCCAGAACATCGCCGATCATCTGGCTCTCTCCGGCGCACGCGAAATGCAGCTGCGGCAACGCGATCTCGCGGCGCTGGAGGCGTATCTGGAAGCGCGCGGGCGCAGCCATGTCGCGGAGGAAGGGCTCGTCGCCGATATCAGCGCGTTGATCGACAAGCATGAACACAGTGTGCGCATCGTTTTCGAAGGCTATCCCGAAACACTCTTCATCAAGGCTCTGCGTGGCGAGACCTCCGTTGTTTCCGTCGAGGCGGTCGCCATGTCGGTGGGCGGGGAGTACCCGCTCTGCCTCGTGACCCTGGATGAGAGCGCAAACCACAGCATGCAGTTCAGCACCCGTACCCGCGTCGACGCGCCCGGCTGCGCCTTCTACGCCAATTCGACGCACCATCGCGCGGTTCATATCCAGGGCAATTCAACGCTCGAGGCCGCGCTCGTCTGCGCAACTGGCGGGATCGCGACCAGCGGCGCCTTCAGCTCGAGCGCGCATCGCGAAACGGATTGCCCGCCGGTCGCTGATCCGCTGCGCAGCCGTGCACTCCCAGAGCCGGGGCCGTGCATCATGGATGGGCGCAACCGTATCAGTGACCGCCGCATTCTCGATCCGGGAACCTATTGCGGCGTGATCGAGTTGCGACCAGGCGCGGATATCGAATTGCGCCCCGGGAACTACGTTTTTGCCGGCGCGCTGCGGATCTTCGACGGTGCGCGGCTTGCGGGAGATGAGGTCAACCTGCATTTCCATGGCGTCGGCCCGGATCACAACATCGTTCTAACTGTCGGTCGCGAGGCGCACATCGCGCTCACGGCACCGCGTAGCGGCTCCATGGCCGGGCTGCTACTGACCGGGCAGCAACCAAGTGGTGGTCACCAGCGCTACTATTTCGGCAGCGCACACGCATCGGTTCTGACGGGCACGATCTATCTCCCCGACGGGCATTTTTCCGTGGGTTCCGGCGTCACCATCGCTGATCGCTCCCCCTTCACCATTATCGTGGCGCAGCGTTTTACGCTGCAACAGGGGCCGGAACTGAGCTTCGAAGGCGAAACCGGAATCGTGCTCAATACCGATTACCACCTCTCGGATGTCCCGATCCCGCCGGGCCTTGGCCCCAATGGCGGATCGATCGTGCTCACCCGCTGACGCGGATTCTTCCGAACAGACGTGAACGCGCCCGGTCCACCGGAATGGACCGGGCGCGAAGGCAGTCAGCCGTTGCTCGGCCTCAATCGATGCCGCCGAGGCAGAGGAACTTCATCTCGAGATAATCGTCGATCCCGTATTTCGAGCCTTCGCGCCCGACGCCACTCTCCTTGACGCCGCCGAAGGGTGCGACTTCGTTGGAGAAGACGCCGACATTGATCGAGACGATGCCGTATTCCAGCGCCTCCCCCACACGCCAGACGCGGCCCACGTCTCGGGAATAGAAATAAGCGGCGAGGCCGAATTCGGTGTCGTTGGCCATGCGGATCGCCTCCGCCTCGTCCTTGAAGCGGAAGACCGGGGCGAGCGGCCCGAAGGTCTCCTCGCGGGCCACCTTCATCTGCGGCGTGACATCCGCGAGCACGGTGGGCTTGTAGAAGCTGCCACCCAGCGGATGGCGTTCCCCGCCGGTGAGCACCTTCGCGCCCTTGCCCGTCGCGTCCTTGATATGATCCTCGACCTTGGCCACCGCCGCATCGTCGATCAGCGGCCCGATCTGCGAACCGTCCTCGAAACCGTCGGCCACCTTCAGATTTTCGGTCGCGGCGGCGAGCTTCTTCACGAAGGCATCGTAGATCCCGTCCTGCACGAGGATGCGGTTGGCGCAGACGCAGGTCTGCCCGGTATTGCGGAATTTCGAGGCGATCGCCCCCTCGACGGCGGCATCGACATCCGCATCGTCGAAGACGATAAAGGGCGCGTTGCCGCCCAGCTCCATCGAGACCTTCTTCACCGTGCCGGCGGAGGCCGCCATCAGCTGCTTGCCGACTTCGGTGGAGCCGGTAAAGGTGATCTTGCGCACGATCGGATTCGTCGTGAGCTCTTCGCCGATTGCACTGGCAGAACCGGTGACGATGCTGAACACGCCCTTGGGGATACCCGCGCGCTCGCCGAGTTCCGCCAGGGCCAGCGCGGAATAGGGCGTCGCGGAGGCGGGCTTGAGCACCATGGTGCAGCCGGCTGCGAGCGCCGGGCCGGCCTTGCGCCCGATCATCGCATTGGGGAAATTCCACGGTGTGATCGCACCGCATACGCCGACCGGCTGCTTGATGACCATCATCCGGCGCCCGGCCACGGGCGAGGGGATGGTGTCGCCATAGATGCGCTTGCCTTCCTCGGCGAACCACTGGATGAAGCTTGCGCCATAGGCAATTTCACCGCGCGCTTCCGCCAGCGGCTTGCCGCCCTCCGCCGTCATGATGCGGGCGAGATCCTCCTGATTCTCCATCATCAGGTCGAACCAGCGGATCAGGATGGCATGGCGCTCCTTGGCAGTGCGCGCACGCCAGTCGACGAGGGCGCGTTCCGCCGCCTCGATCGCCCGCCGCGTCTCGCCCTTGCCACCCTTGGGCACCGTCCCGATGACGGCACCGGTCGCGGGATTGCGTACATCCAGCGTCGCGGAATCATCAGCTCCGACCCAGGCGCCGTCAATGTAATTGGCCTGCCGCAACAGGCTCGGATCCTTCAATGCGAGCGGATTGTCCTTGTTCACACCTGTCTTGGCGTCCATGATACCCTCCCCTTTAACGTCGCGCAGCGCCCGTAACGGCGCTGCGCAAGCTATCTTCTATGAATTACTTTTCGGCAGCCTTCGGCTTGCGCCGATTGGCCCAGCGTAAAGTGGCTGCCGGCGCGACGCAAATGCCCGGATCAGCCCAGTTCCCTGCTCCAGGAATCGACCTGCTTTTCCGCCTCTTCGCGGGCAATGCCGTAGCGCTCCTGAACCACGCCGACAAGTTGATCGCGACTGCCTGCGGCGCGCTCAAGATCGTCATCGGTGAGTTCACCCCATTTTTCACGCGCCTTGCCGGTATATTGCTTCCACTGGCCCTTGATCTGATCCCAGTTCATGTCTCTCTCCATCGATGCTGATGTCTTGTGCCGGAGCCGGTTTTCATGGCTCGCACGGGCAGCGCCATCCGCTGCCTGTCGCATCGATAACGGGCTCGCATGCGTCACGGTTCCAGCGGCGCGCGATAATGCGTCGGAGACTGCGCGTCAGAAGCTGCCAAACAGCGTGCCCAGCGTGACCAGCACCACGAGGGCGATCAGCGGGATCACCACGGCGACCACCGCAATATCCTTGTAGGCCTGTTTGTGGCTGAGCCCGCAGATCGTGAGCAGGGTGATCACCGCGCCGTTATGCGGCAGCGCATCGAGCCCGCCCGTCGCCACCGCCGTCACCCGGTGGAGCAGTTCCGGCGATATGCCGGCCGCCTCGCCCATGGCGAGATAGGTCTCGCCCAAAGTCGAGAGCGCGATCGACATGCCCCCCGATGCCGAGCCGGTCATGCCCGCCAGCAGGCTGGTGCCGATGGCGAGCGAGATCAGCGGATTGTCGCCGCCCACCGTCACCACCCAGTCGCGGATCACCCCGAAAGCGCCGAGCGAGGCGATCACGGCGCCGAAACCGACGAGGCAGGCCGTGTTGAAGATCGGCTTGAGGGAATCCCTCGCACCCGCATCGAGCGTCACCCCGAGGCTGTCGGCAAGACGCCGCCAGTTCAGCGCAATCAGGAGCAGCGAGGAAAAGGTCAGCGCCGCGATGATCGACCAGACACCGCGCAGGGCCCCGACATCCGTCGCGCCGAATTCGGGCTGTGCCAGATAGGCGGTATCCATCCGGGGGACGATCACGAAGGTGAATGCCAGATTGAGCAAGAGCACCATGATCAGCGGCGTCGCGGCAATCGCCAGACCGGGCATGGCGCGCACGATTTCACCCATACCCTCATCCGCGCCTTCACCGTAGCCCGGGCCGAGGCTGCGCGCACGCCGCTCCAGCCAGGCCCAGCCAAGCCCCAGCATCAGCGCCCCGGTGATGATCCCGAGCCCAGGCGCGGCGAAGGGCGTGGTGCCGAAATACGGCATCGGAATCGCATTCTGGATGGCCGGCGTCCCGGGCAAGGCCGTCATGGTGAAGGTGAAGGCGCCGAGCGCGATCGTGGCCGGAATCAGCACGCGCGGCAATTGCGCCTCGCGAAACAGGGCCGAGGCGATCGGCCAGACCGCGAAGGCGACGACGAAGAGCGAGACGCCGCCATAGGTCATCACCGCGCAGGAGAGGATCACCGCGAGAATGGCCCGGCGCGGCCCCAGCCTGCGGATAATCCCGTCGGCGAGCACGCGCGCGGAGCCGGACGCCTCCATCAGCTTGCCGAACACCGCGCCGAGCAGGAAGAGCGGGAAATACTGGATGATGAAGCCGCCGGTGGCCTCCATGAATATCTGCGTATAGCTCGCCAGAAGCGGGCCCCGTTCGGCGACGAGCACCGCGAGGATCGCGAGTGCGGGCGTGAGCAGGAGCAGGCTGAAACCCCGGTAGGCGAGATACATCAGCGCTGCGAGCGCCGCAATGATGACCAGTATGCCCGCCATTTGCTCTTTCTCCGCACCCGACAGCCAATGCGATCCCGCACTGCAATATCGATAGCCCGCACATTGCTGCATCGCAACATGAAAGCACAGAGAGGCCCCCTCACGCTGGTGGCGCATCCCTTCCCCCACCGTATGGGCAGGCATGGTTCTTGTGCGCAGCATTGTTGCGGGAGAATGTCGAGCCCGGAAGCAACGCGCCGTCTGACCACGGCGCATCGGATTGCGGCAACGGCCGCAGATGAGCATCGCGCGGAGGCCACCCATGTCGCTGATCACCTATCTCACCACGATCCGCTTCGGACGCGGCGTCATCGGGCAATTGCGCGAAGACATCGCCGCCTGCGGCATGACGAAGCCGCTCGTGGTCACCGACAAGGGCATCGTCGCCGCCGGCCTGCTCGCGAAACTCGAAGCGGCAATGGGCGGGGCCGCGCCCGCCATTTTCGACGGGGTCGAGACCAATCCGACCGAAGCGGCGACACTGGAAGCACTCGCGGTCTATCGGGCTGCGGGCTGCGACGGGGTGATCGGTTTCGGCGGCGGTTCACCGATCGATCTGGCCAAGGCGGTGGCCCTGCTTGCCACCCATCCCGAGCCGCTTTCGCAATACGCCCTGATCGACGGGGGGCTTGCGAAGATCACCGCCGCCATCGCCCCGATCATCGCCATCCCCACCACGGCGGGGACGGGCAGTGAAGTCGGGCGCGCGGCTCTGATGAACCTCGCCGATGGCCGCAAGGTCGGCATCGTCGCGCCGCACATGATCCCGCAACGCGCCATCTGCGATCCCGATCTCACCGCCGGCATGCCACCGCGCCTCACGGCGGCGACCGGGATGGACGCGCTCTCGCATTGCATCGAGACCTTTCTCTCGCCGCGATTCAACCCGCCTGCGGATGCGATCGCGCTTGATGGCGCCGGGCGGATCATGCGCCATCTCGAACGCGCCGTCGCCGATGGCGCAGACATGGTGGCGCGCGAGGAGCTGATGATCGGCGCGCTGATGGGTGGCATGTGCTTCCAGAAAGGGCTCGGCGCCGTGCATGGCCTTTCGCATGCGCTCGGCTCGCTGAAAGAGCCCTCGCTGCATCACGGCACCCTCAACGCCGTGGTGCTGCCGCCGGTCCTGCGCTTCAACGAAGGGCACGCCGACGACAAGTATCCCCGCCTCGCCCGCGCCATGGGGCTCGCCGAGAATGCCGATGTCGCCGGCGAGATCGCCGCGCTCAACGCCCGCATCGGCATGCCCGCCGATCTCGCGGAAATGGGCGTCGGCAAGCAGGTCATCGCCGATATCGCGCAAAAGGCCGAGCGCGACCATTCCACCGCCACCAATCCCCGCCCGGTCACGGCAGCCGATTACGCGGCAATGCTGGAAGCGCTGACCGGGTGAGACGGCGCATCGCCGGCATCAGAGCAGCATCGGCACGACCGAGACGACCAGCAAGCCCGCCATCGCGTAGTTGAAGGCGCGGGCCCGATTGCCTTTCAGATAGCGCCCGACCAGCGTTCCGACGGCGAGCCAGGGCAGGCAGCCGAGGATGGCGGCGCCGACGAAGGTCAGCGCGAGCATGACCGCCTGCGGCAAAACGGCCTGCTCGACATTGAGATAAGCCGCGATCGCCGCCGCGCAGACGATCCAGGCCTTGGGATTGACCCATTGAAACAGGGCGGCGCCGAAAAACCCGACCACCCGCCCGGGCTCCTGCGGCTCATCCGTATCCTTTGGCGCACCTTCAGGCGTCACCGGCGACGTCGCAATCTTCCAGGCCAGCCAGAGCAGCACGGCGAAACCTACGAGGCGCATGCCGATCTGCACGTTCGAATCGGTCAGCATCACCGTCTGCCCGACGCTCAGGGCGAGCACGAAGATCATCATGGCGAAACCGCCGGCGATCCCCGCCAGCGCCGGCAAGCCCCGCCTGATCCCGACGGATGCGCCGACGGCGGTGAGCAGCACGTTATTGGGGCCGGGCGTCGCCGAGGCGACATAAGCAAACAGGGCAAATCCCCAGATTTCGATCATGCTGTAATCTCTCGTGAGCAGATCCTCGGGCCACAACCTGACGCATGACTGTTTCAGAAACTTCGCGTGTTCACAACGTCATTTGCAACGGCTGACGATACCATCCATGGCAGCGTCGATGCATGCGGCGCCCTGTTCATGAGGCAGTTCCCGACCATCGGCGAAGTTGATCGCCCGTAACGGATCAAGCGCGAGATGGCGGAAGCACAGCCACTCGCGTTGCCGCCTTGGCGATTCGTGATGATTCATTGCCGCACCATGAAAGATTTTCGATATCCCGCCCCTCTCGACATTTTCGGGTTGCATTGTATGAGTCAATGGAAATAATGTATGCAAAACAATGCTGGAGTGAGAGCAATGTGGGTCCCCAGACTGGAAGAAGGCATCGCCAGGACCGTGGCTATCGTGCGCGCCCTGCGCATGGCGATCGAAACGGGGGAGTTGCCGGCCAATACGCGCCTGCCGGCCCAGCGCGAGCTGGCCCACAGGCTCGGGGTCAATCTCTCCACCGTGACGCGCGCCTTCGAACAAGCGACGCAGGAAGGGCTGATCTCCGGCGAGATCGGGCGTGGCACATTCGTCATGCCGCAAAGCCGTGCCGCGAGCCTGTTCGCGGAGACGATGGCCATGGCCGCGCGGATCGACATGGCGCGCATCACGCCACCGCGAATCGATGATGCCATCATCACCGAGACCCTGCGCACGATTCTCGCGGAGCGCGCAGACGAGGCCTTCGCCTATCCTTCCCTGCTGCAACTGCATCGCGGTTGCGACGCAGTGCGCGACTGGATTCGCTGGCGCGGGTTGACGCGTGATCCCGCCCATGTGGCGATCACGGCGGGCGCACAGGCGGGTTTGCAGGCGCTCTTGTCCATGCTTTTACGCGCCGGCCAGTCCATTCTCGTCGAAGAACATACGTTTCCCGGCCTGCGCACCACGGCCGATCTGATCGGCATCAAACCCGTCGGGATCGCCTGCGATGCGCAAGGATTGATCCCGGAGGAACTCGAACAGGCGCACAAGCGCACCGGCGCGACGATTCTCTTCGCCACGCCCAACCTGCAAAATCCCACCGGCGCGATCATGGGGCCGGCACGGCGCAAGGCGATCGCCGCGACCATTGCGCGCCTCGGGCTGTTGCTGATCGAGGACGACGCCTATGGCAGTTATACCGGGCTTGCACCTCTCGTATCGGAATGCGCAGGCCCGCACATCCTTGTTTCGAGCCTGTCAAAGGCCTTCGCGCCCGGGCTGCGCTTCGGTTTCGTGGTGGGGGACCATCCCGCCGTGGCGCGCCTGGAGAGGGAAGTCTCGATGTCGAGCTGGTTCGCTGCGCCGATCATGATCGAAACGGCGACGAAACTGATCGCCAATGGCGTTGCCATGAACCATGCCGGGCAGCAGAAACGCATCGTCGAAGAACGCTGGCCCGTCGTGAAACGCATCTTTCCCGATGCCCCGGATACACCGCGTACGCATCTGTGGCTGACAACGCCCCCGGGCAGCAATTTCGCCAGGCTCGCGGAGAAACAGGGTGTCGACATCGCTCCCGCGAGCGCCTTCAGCATGACGCGTCAGGGCGGGGATTTCATACGCTGCTCGATGACCTCGGTGCGCGACGATGCCGAACTCGCCCTCGGACTGGCCAAGATCCGCGATCTCGGGGCGCATCTGCCGCAGCGCAAGACGATGGCCGCTTGAGAACGTGGCTCAGGCGCCCGTCTCATCAGCGGTGACGAGCCCCGATTCCCATCCCAGAATGGCCCGCTTGCGGGTCAGCCCCCAGTGGTAGCCGGTCAGGGCGCCGGAGCGTCCGATCACCCGGTGGCAAGGCACGACGAAGGAGATCGGATTGCGGCCCACCGCCGCCCCGACGGCCCGCGCCGCTTTGGGGCGCCCGATCTGCCGGGCGATATCGGAATAGGTCGCCGCATGCCCGAACGGGATGCGCAGCAGCGTCTCCCAGACCCGCAATTCGAAATCCGTCCCGATCATGACCACGCGCAGCGGCTGATCCGGACGCCACGCCTCGCGCGAGAAGATGCGCGCTGCATGATCCGCCGTCGCGGCGTCATCATGCGTGAAATCCGCATTGGGCCAACGCCGGCGCATGTCGGAAAGCGCGGCCTCACGCGCGCCGTCATCGACGAAGCCGAGCCCCGCCAGCCCGCGCGGCGTCGCCACGATGATCGCCTCGCCAAAGGGCGTGGGGTGATAGCCGTAGAGCATGCCGACCCCGCCGCCGCGCCTCTTGAACTCGCCCGGCGACAGCGCCTCGTGCGTCACGAAGAGATCATGCAGGCGCGAGGGCCCCGACAGCCCTGTCTCGTAGGCGGTATCCAGAATACTCGCCGAATCCGCGAGCATGCGTTTGGCCGCATCCAGTGTAACAGCCTGCAGAAACGCCTTCGGCGTCAGCCCGGCCCAGCGCCGGAACAGCCTTTGCACCTGCACCGGCGAGAGGCCGAGATCGGCCGCGATGCGCTCCAGATCGGGCTGGTCGCGCCAGTTCTGCGAGATATGCGCGATGATGGCGCGCACCTGCTCGTAATCGCGGGCATGCTGCCCGGGATCGGCCACAGGCTCGGCGGCCTGTGCGCACGACACGGTATCTGCGACGGTTCGCGATGACGACATGATCGAACGGACTCCTGCATCTTCTGGCAGATTAGGCGATCTGTGCGACCGCGCGACACCCGAATCCGGACATCGGGATGATCCGTTCAATCGGCGCTCGGCAGGCGGCGCATGGTGAATTCGATACGCCCGTCATCCATCACCCGCCAGCTTTCGACCCGGGTCATGTAGGCGGCCTTGGGATAGCGCTCGAACCAGGCGCGCGCCGTCTCGCGGGCCTGCTCGCGCGGCAGGCGGAAGGTCTCGCGGCTGAACACGTCGCGCGCTTGTCCGCGCCGGGCATCAGCAGACGAATCCTGCCTGTTGAACCGATCCGCCACGCGCCGCGCGATGTCTTCGGGACGGTTCCGATTTCCCGATCGCACCATGGCTGTCTGTCCCGCATCTCTTCGCCACAAGGCATCGCCAGATACCTGATCATGCCGCCTTTTCCGACTTTTGGCGAATCAGCGCGATCGTGCGCCCGCACTCTGCCCGGCGACCTCCATGGCGATCGCGATGAGGCGCTCACGCTCGGCCTCTCCGCCACGGCATCCGCCGGCGAGCCAGGCTTCCCGTGCATGGGCCAGTGCCGCGCCGATCATGCGTCCGCGTGCCACGCCCCGTGCCAGGAGATCGCGCCCGGCGAGCGGCATTTCCGGTACCGGCTCGGCACCGGATCGAAACGCCGCGAGCGCCGCGCGGGCCGGATCATCGAGGACCGGGCGCGGCTCACCATCCAGAGCATAGGCCGCATCGCTGACGGCTTCGACGCCGAATTCCGCGACGAGGCGCCGGATCTGCATCGCATCCGGCGCCGGCATACGCCCCCGCAGGGCCGGAAAGGCGCGGGCATAGGCGGCGAGCCGGGCGGCCTCGGCATTCGACAGCCGCAGCCGTTCCACCAGCCGCGCCGCATCGGCGCCACTCGCGACATCGAAGGCGGCGAGACGCAGGACCGGGTCGGGCGGCGCATGCGCGATGACGCGCGCCAGCCGCCCCGGATCGCCGATCCCGCCGGTCAGACGATCGAGCAGACCGGCATGCGTGATCAGCGCGGCGGTCTCGCGGGCGCGCGGCGCTGCAAGCAGGCGCAGGAACTCGCTGCGGATACGCTCGCGCGACAGCCGCTCCAGCCCCGCCCGCTCATGGATCGCGGCATGCAGCCCCTCGGCATCGACCGGCCCCGTGGCGTATTCCGCGAAGAAGCGAAAGAAGCGCAGGATCCGCAGATAATCCTCCCGGATGCGCCCGCGCGCGGATCCGATGAAGCGCACCCGGCGCGCGGCAATATCGTCGAGACCGCCGGCATAATCGCGGATTTCACCATCCGCACAGACCGAGAGCGCGTTGATGGTAAAGTCGCGCCGCAGCGCATCGGCGGCAAAATCGCGTCCGAATCGCACCACCGCGTGGCGACCATCCGTCTCCACATCCTCGCGCAGCGTCGTCACCTCAAACGGTTCGCCAGCCACAATCACCGTGAGCGTGCCATGCGCGATTCCCGTCGGCACCACCTTGAACCCCGCCGCCTCCGCCCGTGCCTGCGTCACCTGCGGGAGGGCGGTCGTGGCGAGATCGACATCCTTGACCGGACGCCCGAACAGTGCATTGCGCACAGCGCCGCCGACGACACGCGTCTCCTCGCCGTGACCATCGAGCACGGCCAGCAGCCGGCGCAGGCGCGGCTCGTCCAGGATGGCGTCGAGATGGCGGCGATCAAGGCCGGGCGGCAGATTGGCCATGTTTGACGCTCAGTCGAAACGGCCGGGCGCAACCTGACCGTCCTGCAGGCTCGGCGGCGTGTAGGTCCCCGTGCTGCGCTCGGCCGTGAAGCCGGTATAGAGCAGCGATGCGACGACCAGCCCGCCGCCGACCAGGACAAGGATCGGTATGGACTTTTCCCAGGCCGAGAACGTCAGCGGATTACGCTGACGCAGCAGCAGATAGATGAAGAAGATCGCGAACGGAATCAGAAAGAACGCGAATTCCGTCAAGAGAGCGCGTGTCATGGATGATAGAGCCTCTCGTAGAGATGCCGCAATATGCCGGCGGTCACGCCCCAGATATAATGCCTGTCATAGGGCATGGCATAATATTGACGCAAACGCCCGTTCCAAAGCCGCACCTGCACCTCGTGGTTTTCGGGATTCATCAGAAAAGCGACCGGCACCTCGAAAATCTCTGCCACCTCGAACGGATTGAGAGACAGCCGGAACCCCTCCTCCACCAGCGCCACCACCGGCGTCACCAGATAGCCGCTGGTGGAGCGGTAGGCATCGCCATAGCCCATCAGTTCGACATGGCCCGCAGCCAGTCCGATCTCCTCCTGCGCCTCACGCAAGGCCGTGGATAGCGGGCCGGAATCGCCGTCATCGACCTTGCCGCCGGGAAAGGATATCTGCCCGGAATGCGCCCGCAGCGCCGAGCCGCGATGAGTGAGCATGATGGTGAGGCCGTGCCGGCGCATGATCACCGGAACGAGCACCGCCGCCGGCTTGTAGCGCCGTCCCGCCTCCGGTTCGAGCCAGTCGGGATTGAGATCGTGATCACCGCGCGGCGCATCGAAATCCGGCGGCGCCCGATGCAGACGCCCGGCAGCACGCGTCACGAAATCCTCGGCATCGCGCCCGCATGGCATCAGGCAATCCCGGGAGCATGCCCGCCATCGCTTGCGATCACATGGAACACGCCGCCGGCATCAAGGCCGTAGACGGTCTTGCCATCCACGATCCGCTCCTCGCCCATCTCGATGAGATCGAACATCAGCGCCCGCGTCACCAGCGCCCATAGATCGCCGCGCACACGCAGATAAGGCTTCACCCCGCCATCGGGCTGCGTCTCGAAGCGAAGCCGGTTATCCGGGCCGACCTGTACCAGGTCGTCGACATTGGTGCGAAACGACAGGGCCCGCGACGCCCCCTCCCCCGCGACCGCCATCTCGACCGCGAGAAACGGAGCGTCCTCCACATCGATCCCGACCCGCTCTACCGGTGTGACCAGGACGTACCGCTCGGGATCCTTGCGCAGGATGGAGGCGAAGAGCTGCACCAGCTTCTGACGCCCGATCGGCGTGCCACGATAGAACCAGGTGCCATCGGCGGCGATACGCATATCGATCTCGCCGCAATATTCCGGATTCCAGCGCTCGACCGGCGGCTTGCCCTTCTGGTCCCCGGCAGCGGCGAGAAGCCGCGCGAAGGCATCGCCGGCAGCACCTGGATCGTCTGGTTCGCTGGTCCTGATCTTCGTCATGACGCAATGATGCCCTGTGGCCCGGGCCGGGGGCAAGCCCCGGCTGCTCCGCCTTCAGATGGGTCTCATCGCCCGGATTGCCAACCCGCCTTCACGAACCCGCTCGACGGATGCGCCTCACGGACGGGTCTGGCCCGTGCCGCATACGCGGTATTTGAACGAGGTGAGCTGCTCGACGCCGACCGGGCCGCGCGCATGCATGCGCCCGGTGGCGATGCCGATCTCTGCGCCGAAGCCGAACTCCCCGCCATCGGCGAATTGCGTCGAGGCATTATGCATCACGATGGCGGAATCGACCTCCGCCAGGAAACGCTGCGCGGCGGCTTCATCCTGCGTGATGATCGATTCGGTATGGGCGGAGGAATGGCGCGCAATATGTTCGAGCGCCCCGTCGAGACCGGCGACCACGCGCACGGCGATGATCGCGTCGAGATATTCGGTATCCCAATCCGCATCTTTGGCGGGGGTGACACGCGGATCGACGGCGCAGGTCGGCTCATCGCCGCGCACGGCGCAGCCGGCATCCAGCAGCATGGTGACGAGCGGGGCGAGATGTGTCTGCGCACAGGCTTCATCGACCAGCAAAGTCTCGGCGGCGCCGCAGACGCCGGTGCGGCGAAGCTTGGCGTTCTTCACGATGGCGCGCGCCATGGCGAGATCGGCATCGCCATGCACGAAGACGTGGCAGATCCCCTCCAGATGCGCGAAGACCGGCACGCGCGCTTCCTCCTGCACACGCGCCACGAGGCTCTTGCCGCCGCGCGGGACGATCACGTCGATGCAGCCCTGAAGACCGGTGAGCATGGCACCCACCGCCGCGCGATCACGGGTGGGCACGATCTGGACGGCATCTTCCGGCAGGCCCGCCTCGGCCAGCCCGGCGCGCATGGCCTGCGCCATCGCCATGGCCGTGCCGAGCGAATCCGAACCCGCGCGCAGAATCGCGGCATTGCCCGCCTTCAGGCACAGGGCCCCGGCATCCGCCGTCACATTGGGGCGGCTCTCGAAGATCACGCCGATCACCCCGAGCGGCGTGGCGACACGCTCGATTTTCAGGCCGTTCGGCCTCTCGAAGCCAGCCAGTACCCGTCCCACGGGGTCGGGCAAGGCCGCAATCGCCTCGACCGCCGCAGCGATCGCTCCGATCCGCGCCGCGTCGAGGGAGAGACGGTCGAGATAGGCGGCGTTCTGCCCGGCCTCGCGGGCGAGCGCCACATCCTCTGCATTGCGCGCGAGGATCTCCGGCGCGGCCTTGCGCAGGTTCTCCGCCATGGCGGCGAGCGCGGCGTTCTTGCCGGATTCCGGTGCGCGTGCGAGGCGCCGCGCCGCCGCCCGGGCACGGGTGCCGATAGCCTGCATCAGGGTGCCGACATCGCCATCCCCGTGCGCTTCGCCGCGTGCTTCACTCATTGCATCCATGATCGCAACTCTCGATCCGTATGGTCCGTGCCGCTATCTATCCGAAAGCCGGGGCCGGGCGAAAGCGAAATCGCCCGGCTGTCGCGCGGTGGATATCAGCTTTTCACCAGGTCGCCGAGCAGGCTCGCCGCAACCGTGAGCTTCGACAGGCTCAGCCCCGAGGCGACGATACCATCGACGGAGGAGCGGATACGCACCACCTCCCCGCCGCGATTCTGGCCCCAGAGCGTCACCGCTTCCGATCCCGTCACATCGCGGATATCGCCGGCGATCTCGGCGGTGAGCCGGCGATGGGCGAGGGCGACGCCGCTGATGGCGCGGTCGAGGGCGAGGCCGTCATAGTAATCCGAGATCGTCACCTCACGCCCCTGCGCCACGAGTGCGCTGAGCTTGAACGTGTCGTCAACCGCGAAATAGGTGCTCGCGATCTCGGAGATCGGGCGCCCGGTCTCCTCGGCGATCTGCACGATATCCGGTCCCGCGAAGAGGATCGGCAGGGCGGTCAGACGCTGGGCGAGATCGGGATCGACATCCTTGCCGGCAAGCGCGCGGGCATTGTCACGCCACAGTTTCAGCGAGGCTTCCGGCAGGGTCGTCTCAAGCGAATCGCGCAAGGCCGCGATGCCGTCGCGGAAACGCGTGATGATTGCTTCCAGCGGCTCGTTGCCGAAATCGACATGGCGGATGAACCAGGCAATCCGGTTGAGCGTCAGATCCTGCACCTGCGCGTAGAGCGAGAGCTGCAACTCACCCGCGATACGGTTGTCGCAGGAATCGAGCGCCTGGTTGAGCCCGATCGTGTCGAAGGTCTCGCGCACCGTGGCATAGGCCGCCGCGATGGTGGCGCCATCCGCGCCGGTCTCGTCGACGAGGCGGGCGATCACAGTGGCGCCGCCGCGATTGACGATGGCGTTGGACAATTGGGTGGCGATGATCTCGCGCCGCAGCCGATGATTCTCGATGGCATCGCCGAAGCGGTCTTGCATCACCTTGGGGAAGTAGCGTTGCAATTCCCGCCCCAGATAGGGGTCGTCCGGCACCGGACTGTCAAGCAGCCGGTCGTAGAGCGAGAGCTTGGCATAGGCCAGAAGCACCGCGAGTTCGGGCCGCGTCAGCCCCTCGCCGCGCAGGGCCCGCTCGGTGAGTGCGCCCTCGTCGGGCAGATATTCCACCGCCCGGTCGAGCCGCCCTTCATGCTCCATCATCTGCATCAGACGGCGCTGGAAGCCGATCTCCCGCGAGCCGCGCCGTTGCGAGAGCGACAGCGACAGGCTCTGCAGATAGTTGTTGCGCAGGACGAGCTGGCCGACCTCGTCGGTCATCTCCGCGAGGAACTTGTTGCGGCTGTCCTGCGAGAGCTGGCCGCTGCGCTCGGCCTCCGTCAGCGCGATCTTGATGTTGACCTCGACGTCGGAGGTGTTCACCCCGGCGGAATTGTCGATCGCATCGGTATTGACACGCACGCCCTTGTGCGCCGCCTCGATGCGCCCGAGCTGGGTGGCACCGAGATTGGCCCCCTCGCCGATCACCCGGGCACGCAACTGACTGCCGGTGACGCGGATCGAATCATTGGCGCGATCACCGACTTCGTCGTCGCTCTCGCTTTCGGCGCGGATATAGGTGCCGATACCGCCGAACCAGAGCAGATCCACCCGCATCGCGAGAATGGCGCGCATCACCTCCTGCGGGGTGGCGCGCTCCTTGTCGAGATCGAGGAGCTTGCGGATTTCCGGCGTCAGACTGATCGACTTCGCCTGCCGCGAAAACACGCCGCCGCCCTTCGAGATCAGCTTCTCGTCGTAATCGCGCCAGGTCGAGCGCGGCATGTCGAACAGCCGCTTGCGCTCTTCCCAGGAGCGGGCCGGGTCGGGATCGGGATCGATGAAGATGTCGCGGTGATCGAAGGCCGCGACGAGCTTGAGCGCACGCGAGAGCAGCATGCCGTTGCCGAAGACGTCACCCGACATGTCGCCGACGCCGGACACGGTGACGGGCTCGTTCTGGATGTCGATGTCGATCTCGCGGAAATGGCGCTTCACCGCCTCCCAGGCGCCCCGCGCGGTGATGCCCATCTTTTTATGATCATAGCCGTTCGAGCCCCCCGAGGCGAAGGCGTCGCCGAGCCAGTGGTTCTTGTCGAGCGAGATGGCATTGGCCGTATCGGAGAAGGTGGCGGTGCCCTTGTCGGCGGCGACGACGAGATAGGGGTCGTCGCCGTCATGGCGCAATGTATCCGCTGGCGGGATGGTTTCGCCATCGACGATGTTGTCGGTGAGCTGCAACAGGGTGCGGATGAAGATACGGTAGCTTTCCGTGCCCTCCTCCAGCCAGGCCTGACGGTCGGAGGGGGAGGGTAATTGCTTGGGCACGAAGCCACCCTTCGCGCCGACCGGCACGATCACCGCATTCTTGACCTGCTGCGCCTTGACGAGACCGAGCACCTCGGTGCGGAAATCCTGCGGGCGGTCCGACCAGCGCAAGCCCCCGCGCGCGACCTTGCCGTAGCGCAGATGCACACCCTCGACGCGGGGGCTGTAGACGAAGATCTCGAAGAGCGGACGCGGCAGTGGCAGGCCCTCGACGCGCGCGCAATCGAACTTGAAGGAGATGGTCGAGCGCGGATGGCCGTCCTCGCCGATCTGGAAATAGTTGGTGCGCAATCCCGCATCGATGAGATTGACGAAACGGCGCAGGATGCGGTCATCGTCGAGGCTCGCCACATCGGCGAGCGCCGCCTCGATTTTTTCGCGCGTCTTCGCCTGCGCCTCGTCAGGCGTGCGCTTTCTCGCGGCATGAGGGTCGAAGCGGGCATAGAAGTGATCGACGATCATCTCCGCGATCGCACCGTTGCGGGCCAGCGTATTGGCGATGTAATCCTGCGCATAGGCGATGCGCGCCTGACGCAGATAGCGCGCGAGCGCCCGGATCATGGCGACGTCGCGCCAGCCGAGCCCGGCCTCGAGCACGAGCTTGTTGAACCCGTCCGATTCGGCCAGCCCCCGGAACAGGGCCAGCAAGGCCGCCTCGATCGGGCGCTCGATCGCGGCGATGTCGAGATCGCCACCCGAGGCGCGCTCCAGGGTCATGTCGTGCAGCCAGACGCCCTGTTCCTCGCGCAGACCTGCGGGCGTGACGCGGTAGGTCCGCTCGTTGACCACCCGGAAACCGAGATTTTCGAGCAGTGGTACGCGCTCGGAGAGCGGGATGCTGGCGCCCCGGGAGAAGACCTTGAGATTGACCCGCGTGAGCGGATCACCTTCGCGCCGATACAGATCCACCGCGCGCGGGCGCTCATCCGAAAGACGCTCCAGCGAGCCGATATCGCGAATCGCGTCACGGGCATCGAACGCCTCGCGATAGGCGGCATTGAACGCATCCGCATAAGTATTGGCGAGCTGGCGCGCGCGGGCACCGCCGAGCTGGTCCATCAGCTCCTCGCGCAAGGCGTCGCCCCAGGTGCGCACGATGGCGCTGACGCCTTTTTCCAGCACCGCGCGATCGATCACCGGGGTCTCACCCTCGTCGCGCCCGATGATCACATGGGTGCGCGCGAGCATGCCTTCGGGATAGGCGGGGTAGGCCGCCGAGGGGCGCCCTTCGAACACGCCGGCGAGGAACTGGGTGACCCGGCGGCGGACATTGGTGTCGTAGCGATCCTTGGGGATGAAGACGAGTACGGAGACGAAGCGGTTGAAATTGTCCGGGCGCGCCAGAACGCGCACACGCGGGCGATCCGACAGGCTCATGATCTCCAGCGCGAAGGCGTAGAGCGTATCCTCCTCGACCTGGAAGAGTTCATCGCGCGGATAGCTCTCAAGCACGTTGAGCAGCGCGCGCCCGGCATGGCTTTTCGGATCGAACTCGGCCCGCTCGAGAATCTTCTGCACCTTCAGGCGCAGGAAGGGCACCGTGGCGGTGGAGCCGGTATAGGCGTTGGCCGTAAACAGCCCGATGACGCGCAATTCGCCTTCCAGCGTGCCGTCCGGTGAAAACAGCTTCACGCCGATGTAATCGAGATGCACGCGCCGGTGCACGCGCGATTTCACATTCGCCTTGGTGATGATCAGCGCGCGCGGCTTTTGCAGGAATTCGCGGATTTCCGGCGTCATGATCACGAGTTCGGAGCCGCGCCGCAGCACCTTCACCGACGGATCGCGCAGGATGCCCAGCCCCGAACCCTCGACCACATCCGCCGCCGCATCACCATCGGGAAAGCGATATTCGCGCACGCCCAGGATGGTGAAGTTGTCGTTGACGATCCAGTCGAGGAAAGCCAGCCCCTCTTCGGTTTCGTCCTGGGGCAGAGGTGGCGGGTTGTCGCGATAATCGCCGATCACGTCGATCAGCCGCGCGCGCATCTTGGACCAGTCCGCGACGGATACCGATACATCGGCATAGACGCGCTGCAGGCCGGCAATCAGGCGCTCTCGGGCCTCCGGCCTGTCGATCCGGTCGATATGGATGTGGATGAGACTCTCGCGCTGGATCGACGGCCTCGGCGCCAGCGTCGCCTCGCCTTCGAAGCCGACCAGCTCACCCTCGTCGTCGCGCTTCACGGCGAGGATCGGATGCGCGACGAGATGCGGCTCGTAACCCTGATCGGTGAGTTCGGAGAGCGTCGAGTCGAGCAGGAAGGGCATGTCGTCATTGACGACCTGCACCACGGTATATTCCCGGCGATGCTCCTCGGTGACCATCTCGAAATCCAGCAGGCGGATATCCCAGTGCCCGGGCCGGCGTGGCGCCATCAGATGCTCATGCGCCGAGGTCGCGAGCGAGGCCAGCGCATCGGGCGTATATTGCGCCAGATCCTCCACCGGCGCGCGTCCGAACAGGCAGGAGACCATGCCGGGCGGCGTGAGCCGGCGGCTCTTGTCAGCGAGGGCCTGGGAAGCTGCCGAGAGGGGATTGGCCGCGTCGCGCGTCATGATCTTGCGATCCTTCTTGCCTTTGTTACGCCGGCGCGTGAGGGTGATACGCCGTGGAACTCCGCTCGAACCGGAGTTCAGCCATTCCTACAACAAAAATTGCGGAGGAAGGACCATGGATTCGAAAAATGCGGGTCAAAACCCGGAAAAATCCGATGCAGCGCACAAAAAATCCGGTGAAATGCCCCCGCCGCAGGATCGCGACGACAGCGTTATGGCGCTCGACCTGCCGCCCGCGACGCTCGGGCCGGAGATGCAGGGCTATTTCGACAAATGCAACGAGAAGCTCGGATTCGTACCCAATGTGCTACGCGCCTATGCCCATGACGACACCAAGCTCGCGCTTTTCGCCGGTTTCTATAACGATCTGATGCTGGCACCCTCCGGGCTCTCCAAGCTCGAGCGGGAGATGATCGCGGTGGTCGTTTCCGGTCGCAATCACTGCTATTATTGCGTCACGGCTCACGGTGCCGCCGTGCGGCAATATTCCGGCGATTCGATCCTCGGCGAGCTGATGGCGGTGAATTACCGCGCCGCGAAACTCTCGCAGCGCCACCGCGCCATGCTGGACTTCGCCGACAAGCTGACCCGCGAGCCCTGGGCGATCGACGAACCCGATCGCGAATCACTGCGCGCAGCCGGGTTCAGCGAGCGCGACATCTGGGATATCGGCGCTGTTGCCGGATTCTTCAACATGTCGAACCGGATGGCATCCGCCGTCGATATGCGCCCCAATCCGGAATATCACGGCCAGTTCCGCTGACCCGGCCCGCTCCGCGCTGCGCCTCAGACGATCCGCCCTCGCGCGGCCACGGGTATCTCACCCACCACCTCGTCGCCGCGCACGGCGATGAGGCGGTCGACCATGTTGACCACGACGCAGACATGGTTGGGGATCACCCGCACGACATCGCCGATTGCCGGCTTGCGCGAGCTTGCCGAGAGATCGAGAAAGCCATGTTCCTCGGCAAAGCGCGCGATCCTGGCCTGGGGGAATTCGCGGATCAGGCCGTGCCCGTCGAGTCCGCCGATATCGGAGGTCAGCGTCTTGGAACCGGCATCGAGAATGCCGCGCTCGGGTCCCGCACGGCTGACCACCGTCGTATAGACATGCAGGGCGCAATCGGCGAGCTCGGCCGCGCCGCAGGCGAGCATCATCCGGTCGTTGAAGATATAGGTGCCCGCACGGTGCTCCGTGGTGCCGCGAATCCGCCCGAGATTGCTCAGATTCGGCGTGCCCCCGGTCGAGATGATCGAGGCCTCGAGGCCGAGCCCGCGGATGCCGGCGAGGGCTTCGTCGAGGAAGGCCTGCGTCTGCGCCACCGCGTCTTCGGGATTGTAGAGCATGAACCCGGCAAAGCGCAGCTGCGGGCTGGCCTTGATCCGCTCCGCCAGTGCAATCGCATCGGCCACGCTCTCGACGCCGGCGCGCTTGCGCCCGGTATCGCATTCGATGATCACTTCCAGCGGCTTGCCGGCGCGTTTGGCCGCCTCGGCATAGGCATCAACTGCCACCGGATTGTCGGCGGCGACGATGATGCGCGCGCGCGGGATCAGCGCCGCGAGCCGGGCGATCTTCTCCTCGCCGATCAGGTTATAGCTGATCAGGATGTCGTCGAAGCCGGCATCGGCCATGATCTCGGCTTCACCGAGTTTCTGACAGGTGATCCCCGCCGCGCCGGCTTCGCGCTGCATGGCGGCGAGTTCAGGGCTCTTGTGGGTCTTGATATGCGGGCGGTTTTCCAGCCCGCGCGCCTCGCAGGCCGCCTGCAGCCGCGCAATGTTGTGCGTGACGATGTCGAGATCGATGACCACGGCGGGCGTGCCGTAATCACGCGCGATGATGTCCTTGAGTGCGGCCATGCTGGTTTCCCCCGGTAGCACCTGCATTGACGTGCAGGATAACCGGTGAGGAGCTGGCATCAACGCCTACTCGACAATGAACCGGATGCTGAAATCTCCACCGGGCTCGATCGATTCTGGCTCGGCCCGGCAACCGATCCCCGCGCGCGAGGCCCGGGCACGCAGAACCGGCATCTGCCAGGGGCCGCCGGGATCGCGCAGACGCGACATGCCGAAATCGCATTCGCGTCCCGTACCATCCCCATAACGGAAGCCGCCGCCCTGGCTGTTGGGAAACGCCGTACGCAGCCGCCGGGTGATCGTCTCGCCGGGTGCGATCACGCGGGGCATGGCTGCATCAAGCCGCCCCTGAAATCCGCTGCCGGCGCGAAATTCCAGCGGCGCGCCATACCGGTTCTCGACGTTCAGGGTGATGATCTCCGCCAGCGCCGGACCGGCACCGAGCATGGCCACGGACGATGCGAGCGCCACCGCAAGCAGGCGCGAAGCCGGATTCAAACCGGCGCCCCCTTCTTCACCCGGGCGAGCGCCGCGCCGAACTCGCGGGCGAAGCTTTCACGCTCATGCGGGGAGAGATCGCGCGCGATCACGACGCGCTCGCCCCGCGAGACGAGGCAGATCTCCTGCAGGCCGAATTCGTCGTCCTCGCGCCGGTCGAGCTTCGTCCAGAGGGGGTTGAAGCGCTGCTCGAACTGCTCGCCGCGATGGCCGATGCGGCGCAAGAGCAGATCGATCGGCGTGAGAATCACCTCCTCCATGCGCCTGGCGGAGCGGAAGTTCAGATGGAAGGCGAGGAACAGAGCCGCGAGATCGATCCCGAAGAACCAGGCCACGGGCCAGGCGCCGAGCACGATGAAGGGGATGCTGGAGACGACTGTCGCGATGCAGCACAGGGTGAGCACCAGCCGCGTCGAATCGCGATCAAGCGAGCGATGCGGCGTGATCACCGCAGCGAAGACCGGCTCTTCCGGCGCTGTCTGCCCTGCCGGGCGCAGATCGGGGGATACCATGCGCACTACCTGTCCGAACATCTTGCCGCAAACAAGTTACCTATTATAACGCGTTACGGATCAGATTGAAGGGAGGGCGCCGGGTGACCCAGGCGAGACGAAAAGCCGCGCCCGCGCGCGAGACCGGATCGACCGCACCAAAAACCGCGTCGTCCGGATCCGCGTCTCCGAAACCGGTGGGGCCGAAAGCCCGCAAGGAAATCTTCGCCCGTCTGGCCAGGGCCAATCCCGAACCGCGCTCGGATCTCGAATACCGCGACCCCTATACATTGCTCGTCGCGGTGGTGCTTTCGGCCCAGGCGACGGATGCCGGCGTCAACAAGGCGACGCGCCGGCTGTTTGCGCGCGCCGACACACCGGAGGCGATGCTGGCTCTGGGTGAGGACGCGGTGCGCGAACAGATCCGCACCATCGGCCTGTATCGGGCCAAGGCGAAGAACGTGATCGCATTGTCGCGGATCCTGGTGGAACAATATGGCGGCGCCGTGCCGCCATCGCGCGCGGCGCTCGAAAAGCTGCCCGGTGTCGGCAAGAAGACGGCCGCCGTCGTGGTCAATATCGCCTTCGGCGAAGCCACCATTGCGGTGGACACCCATATTTTCCGTGTGGCGCACAGGATTCCGCTGGCATACGCCAAGACCGCCGACGCGATGGAAGCGGCGCTGACGCCGATCGTTCCCGCCCCCTATCGCCGCCACGCCCATCATTGGCTGATCCTGCACGGGCGCTATATCTGCAAGGCGCGCAAACCCGATTGCCCGCGCTGCCCGATCATCGATCTGTGCCGCTACCGCGACAAGACCCTGCCTTCCTGAACCCGCCTCCAGCGATCACAGCCGATAGCGGATCTGGTCGGTCCAGAAGCGCTCGAGGCGGTTCAGAGCCGTGTTGAGGCGCTCGAAATCCTCGTCCGAGATGCCGCCGATCGGCTGGATCGTGCGCGAGTGCTTTTCATAGAGCGAGCGCACCATGTCGTGAATGTCGCGCCCCTTCTCGGTCAGGCTGATGCGCACCGAGCGGCGGTCGACCCGCGAGCGGGCATGGTGCAGATAGCCCATCTCGACCAGTTTCTTGACGTTGTACGAGACGTTCGAGCCGAGATAATAGCCGCGCGTGCGCAATTCGCTCGCGGTCAGTTCCTTGTCGCCGATATTGTAGATGAGCAGCGCCTGGACGCTGTTGACATCGTCACGCCCGCGCCGCTCGAACTCGTCCTTGATGACGTCAAGCAGGCGGCGATGCAGGCGTTCCACGAGATGCAGCGCCTCCAGATATTGCGGCTTGATCTCCGTACCTTCCGCCTGCTCCACCGGATCCTTCAAAGCTTTCGCAAGATTGCTCATAACGCGCCTCACTGTTGTTGATGCCAGGCCATGGAGCCCGATCTGTTTCTGAGACGAACATAAGTTTCGCGGATGAAAACGAGTTTAAATAACAGGATGAATTTCAAGTTTACCTATTGTCGTGAATCAAATTTAAATGCGAAACCATCAGCGATTTCTCAAGCTGGGCCAGTGCTCGCAAGATATGTATTTGATTAACCTTTCCGGATTGGTAACTTCCATGCCGGAGAAAGATTGACGGTGGGGAACATGCAGGGCGCGAACACGCCTCCCGGCACTGGCCGTGACCTGCCTGGAGAGCGTGAATCCGGTTCAGATGAAACGCGTCAGAACGTAGCCGCTGACGAGAATATGCGCGAGCGTGATCGCCACCGATCCGCCATGCAGCCAGGCGAAGCGGCGCATGGCGCCGGCATCGCGGGCATTGTTGATCGCCGGCATCAGGGCCTGTCGCGTGGGGATGGTGCTCACCGCGACGAGCGCCATCAGCGTCGCACTCACCCCGTCCACAGGCACCAGCAGCAATGCTGCGAGCCCGGATACGACGATGACGAAAAAATAGAAATGCGGGAAAGCCTGGCGGATCAGCGTACCTGCCGCCTCCGCCGGCAAGGCCTTGAAGACGAAGGCGGCGAAACCGAACGCATAGAGCACCATGCCTCCGAACAGAAGCGCGACGACGATCAGGGCTGCCACCGACATCAATGCTCTCCTCCCCGCCACGGCGTGACTTCCACGCGCCTCTTGCGACCCGTGACATAGAGCAGGCACAATGAAAGTGTTGCAATGACGCGGCGGTTCAAAACGCCGCAGCCTTCAACGACGCCGCAGCAGCTTGCGCAGGCGCGGGCGGGCATAGAACAGGAAGATCACCGCGAGCACGGCGGCCAGGCCGTACCAGGTCAGGGCGTATTGCAGATGGTTGTTGGGCGGATCGAGCACGGTGGCCCCAGCCCGCGGCCAGTCCGGCGCGCCGGGATCGAATTCCGCATCGATATAGAACGGCGCGACCCCGGCGAGACCCCGCGCATCGGCCATCTGCGCGATATCGCGCACCATCCAGCGCTCGTCCTGCGGAATGTTCTCGGGCACGAACAGCCCCCGCTCCTCCGGCGCGCGCACGAGGCCGGTCAGGCGGGCCTCCCCTTCCGGAGGGGGCGCGGGGCGGGCGGCGGGATCGCGCATGGAGGTCGGTACGAAGCCGCGATTGACGAAGACCAGCGCACCCTCTGCAATTTCGAGCGGGGTCAGCAGATAGAAGCCCTGCACGGGATTACCGCGGGTGCTGGTCGGCATCAGCCCGTGCACGGCGACCTCTTCCCCATGCAGGAATCGCCCGGTCACGCTGACCCTGCGATACTCTTCCTCCTGCGGCACGTAATCGGCCCATTGCTCCGGCGGCAGGATTGCACCCGGCTCGCCATAGGCGCGCGCCTGCATCTGTGCGATCAGCCCTTCCTTCCAGGCGAGGCGCTCCATCTGCCAGTTGCCAAGATTGATCAGGATGACGAGCGAGATCACGGTAGCGATCGCGGCGGCGATCAGCGCGCGGTTCGACGGGCCGGAACGATGTGAGCCCGCAAACGCTCCCGGAGATGCGACCTGCGGATCAGGCATCGGTGTATTCACTTCTCGCGGCGCCCTTCCTCGGCGCGGTGGTGGTATTGCAGGGCAATCATCACCCCCTTGAGCGGGCGCGCGAGGACGAGCGCCAGCGCGATCGTCAATGAAAACCACATGACCAGATGCAGCCAGATCGGCGGCATGAAGGTGAATTCGACCCACATGGCGAGCCCCACCACGACGAAGCCGACGATGAACATGATGAACACGGCCGGCCCGTCAGCCGAATCGGCGAAATCGTAATCGAGCGCGCATTGCTCGCATGTCTTCTGAAGAGCGAGGAACCCGTCAAACATGTGCCCCTCGCCACAGCGGGGACACCGCCCATGCAGGCCGGCTGCGACGGGGGACGGTTCGTTTCCCGGTTGATACGCCATGATTGATCCTTGATGCGTCCTGGATATGTGACGACGCAGTCCCTGCTTGCGCCTCAAGCGAAAAGGGCGACCCGAAGGCCGCCCTTGATGTAGTGCGCTGAAGGCGCCGTGTCATCCCGGGATGCGCTCAACCGCCATAGCCCCAGACATAGATCGAGGCGAAGAGGAAGATCCAGACCACGTCGACGAAGTGCCAGTACCAGGCGGCAAACTCGAAGCCGAGATGCTGCTTCGGCGTGAAATGGCCGAGATAGACCCGCCAGAGGCAGACGGCGAGGAAGATCGTCCCGATGATGACATGCGCGCCGTGGAAGCCCGTCGCCATGAAGAAGGTCGCGCCGTAGATGTGGCCCGAGAAGCCGAAATAGGCGGTGATGTACTCATAGGCCTGAACAAAGCTGAAGGCCACGCCGAGCAGCACGGTCAGCCACAATCCCCACTTCACCGACTGACGGTCGTTCTCGATCATCGCGTGGTGGGCCCAGGTCACCGTGGTGCCGGACGTGAGCAGGATCAGCGTGCCGAAGAGCGGCAGATGCCAGGGGTTGAAGGTCTTGATCCCTTCCGGCGGCCAGACGCCGCCCGTGAGTTCAGCGCGCTGGAACTGGATCGCATCGGAGGGGAAGAGCGCAACGTCGAAATAGGCCCAGAACCACGCCACGAAGAACATCACTTCCGAGGCGATGAACATGATCATCCCGTAGCGATGGTGCAACTGCACCACGCGGGTGTGATCCCCCGCCTGCGCTTCCTTGACGACATCCACCCACCAGGCAGCCATGGTGTACAGCACACCAATGATACCAAGGCCGAAGACGAGACCGCCGATCTGGAGACCGGCAATCGGCATGTCGCGGATGAAGGCGATGAAGCCGACGGCGAGAATCAGCGCACTCAATGACCCGATGAACGGCCAGGGGCTGGGATCGACGAGATGGTAATCGTGTTTCTTGGCGTGGGCGTCGGCCATGTTCTTGTCTCCGGTGCCTTATCCGCGTTCCTTCGGATATCTATCGGCGTTTTCCAACTCTGGGAAGAAAAAATCAAGTCGCGCGATGCGCAAGCCCGATTTCATCACCCGTTTTCCCCGTCCGGCTTTCGCCGCGCAGATGCTTGGAGGCTCACTCGGTGGTGTCGAGCGCAGACGTCGTGATCGGATCACCACCCGCAGCCGGCCAATAGGTGTAGGACAACGTGATCGTGCGCATGCTCTCGAAGTCCGGATCCTCGACGATTGCGGGATCGACGTAGAAGACGACGGCCGAATCCATCTCCTCACCAGCCTGCAGGGTATTTTCCTCGAAGCAGAAACATTGCAGCTTGACGAAATACTGCGCCGCTTTCTCGGGCGAGACGTTGTAGGTCGCCATGCCGTCGACCGGTTGATCGGCCATGTTGGCGACGCGGTAGAACACGGTCTCGGTCTGGCCGATCTGCGTCTGCACGACGGAGCGCTCGGCGTCGAATTCCCAGGGAAGCGCCCGTGCCACGTTCGAATCGAACCGCACCCGCACTGTCTCTTCCAGCACTGTCCCGGCATCGGCGGTACCGACCATCGGCGTGCCGCCGAAGCCGGTCACGCGGCAGAACAGGTCGTAGAGCGGCACGGATGCATAGGCCAGCCCGACCATGCCGAACACGACGCCCAGGCAGGTGACCACCGTCTTGCGCATTGCCTGTTTCTGCGCGGGGCTGTGATTATGCTGTGTCATGACATCCCTGTACGAACATTGTCCGAGCGTGCCTGCGGCGGCCGATCACATCGGCCGATCGAGAACGCCAGGACCGAGTTTGGCGATGGTGACGACATAGAACAAGGCGACCAGAAGCCCCAGGGTCACGGCGAGCGCGATGGAGCGCGAGCGCCGGCGCCGACGGTCGACATCCGTCAGCCCCTGCGCGTCACGATCGGGTGCCCTGGGCTCGCCTTTGACCTGTTTATCCGGTGCAGCGTGAATCTCGCGAGCCTCATCCGGCTTGTGTTCAGCTTCTACCATATTCAGCCTCCCATCACCGGCATCATCAGCCCGAAGCCGTGCTCGGCGATCAGTACCGCGAACAGGCCGAACAGATAGACGATCGAGAATCCGAACAGCGACCAGCATGCTTTTGCCGCCGCATCGCCGTCACGCCGACGATAGACGCGCGCCGCCAGCAGCAGCATCCAGGCACCGGTCGCCACGGAGACGCCCAGATACAGCATCCCGCCGAAACCGCTCAGCGCGGGCAGAACACCCACAGGTGCGAGCAGGAGCGTGTAGAACAGGATCTGCCGACGGGTTTCATCCGGGCCACGCACATTGGGAAGCATCGGCACACCGGCGCGGGCGTAATCCCCCGATTTCACCAGGGCCAGCGCCCAGAAATGCGGCGGCGTCCAGATGAAGATGATGGCGAAGAGAATGACCGTATCGAGCGTCACCGCCCCGGTCACGGCCGCCTGTCCGATCATCGGGGGAAAGGCCCCCGCCGCACCGCCGATGACGATGTTCTGCGGTGTCCAGCGCTTCAGCCACATCGAATAGATCACGGCGTAGAAGAAGATGGTGAATGCCAGGAGCCCGGCAGCCAGCCAGTTCGCCACCAGCCCGAGGAACAGGACCGAGCCGACCGAGAGGGTCATCCCGAAAGCCAGAGCCTCGGAAGGCGTGATCTTGCCGGCGGGGATCGGTCGCTTGGCGGTGCGCGACATGACCGCGTCGATATCCGCATCGTACCACATGTTCAGGCAGCCGGAAGCGCCCGCCCCGACCGCGATCGCCAGCAGAGCCGCGAAGGCGAGCACCGGATGGATCGTGCCATGCGCCACGACCATGCCCGTCAGCGCGGTGAAGACGACAAGCGACATCACCCGGGGCTTCAGCAGGGCGATGAAGTCGCGGGCCTCGCCGCTGGAGACGACCACTGTCTCGTAGCCCTCACCGCCATAGCGGCTTTGCGCATGCGGTGCTGCGGATTGAATCGGATTCATCATGCCAGTCATACGCTTGCTCGGCCCGACCTGTCGAATGTGCAAATCAGAACGGGCGCACCCGTCCATAAGACAATGTCTCGCCCGGCGGCGAGACCGTCACGGAGCCTCGGCTCCTTCTCCCGCCCGCCCCGCGTGACGCGGAATCCGGGCGGGCGGGAGAAAGAGCCGGGCGGGAGTTTCCCGCCCGGTCTCGTGGTCAGTGTTTCGCTTCCGCAATCTTCGGCAGTTCGTTGAACTGGTGGAAGGGCGGCGGCGAGGACAGGGTCCATTCGAGCGTGGTCGCACCCTCGCCCCACGGATTGTCACCAGCCACGACCTTGTCGCGGAAGGCGATGTAGACGCCGTAGAGGAAGACAAAGATGCCGACGGCGAAGATGTAGGAACCCATCGAGGCGACGAAGTTCCAGCCGGCAAAGGCATCCGGATAATCCGCGTAGCGGCGCGGCATGCCGGCGAGCCCGAGGAAGTGCATCGGGAAGAACAGGATGTTCGAGCCGATGAACGCGATCCAGAAATGCAGTTTCCCGACCCATTCCGGCATCATGTAGCCCGACATCTTGGGGAACCAGTAATACATGCCGGCGAAGATGATGAACACGGCACCGAGCGAAAGCACATAGTGGAAATGCGCCACCACGTAGTAGGTGTCGTGCATGTAGCGGTCGATACCGGCATTGGCGAGGACCACACCCGTCACGCCACCGACGGTGAACAGGAAGATGAAGCCCACTGCCCAGTACATCGGCGCGGTAAAGCGGATCGATCCCCCCCACATCGTCGCGATCCAGGAGAAGATCTTGATGCCGGTCGGCACCGCGATCACCATCGTGGCGAAGACGAAATAGGCCTGCGTCTGCAGCGAGAGGCCGACCGTGTACATGTGGTGCGCCCAGACCACGAAACCGACCACACCGATCGCGACCATGGCATAGGCCATGCCGAGATAGCCGAAGATGGGCTTGCGCGAGAAGGTCGCAATGATGTGGCTGACGATGCCGAAGGCCGGAAGAATCATGATGTAGACTTCCGGATGCCCGAAGAACCAGAACAGGTGCTGGTACAGGACCGGATCACCGCCACCGGCAGGATCGAAGAAGGTCGTGCCGAAATTGCGGTCCGTCAGCAGCATCGTGATGGCGCCGGCGAGAACCGGCAGGGCCAGCAGCAGCAGGAAGGCGGTGACGAGCATCGCCCAGGCGAAGAGCGGCATCTTGTGCAGCGTCATGCCCGGAGCGCGCATGTTCAGGATCGTGGTGATGAAGTTGATCGCGCCGAGGATCGAAGCGGCACCGGCGAGGTGCAGCGACAGGATCGCGAAGTCCAGAGCCGGGCCGGGATGGCCGATCGTGGACAAGGGCGGATACACCGTCCAGCCGCCGCCGAAGCCGAGCGACCCGGGGGCGCCCTCGACGAACAGTGACATGATCAGCAGGCAGAAGGCCGCAACCGTCAGCCAGAACGAGATGTTGTTCATCCGCGGGAACGCCATGTCCGGCGCACCGATCATCAGCGGCACGAACCAGTTGCCGAACCCGCCGATCAGGGCCGGCATGACCAGGAAGAACACCATGATCAGCCCGTGACCGGTCACGACCACGTTGTACATCTGCGGATTGACGAACAGATCCGTCCCGGGGCTCTGCAGCTCGATCCGGATAAGGATCGATAACAGACCACCCACCACCCCCGCCATGAAGGCGAAGATCAGGTACATCGTGCCGATGTCCTTGTGGTTCGTCGAATAGATCCAGCGACGCCATCCGGTAGGATGGTCGTCCGCATGACCCGGCGCATTGGTGGCGACACTTGCCATGATGAATAGCCCTCTTGCAGCCTCTTCAGCGATGAATCGCTGCCACGTTTCTCAAACTATGGCGATCACCCGCGACCGCCCCGGCGACCGAACGACGCGCCACGTGACACCGCAGCCCGCCACCGGCCCGGCGCCGCCCGCGCGACGCCCGCATGGTGTCAATCCGACGATGCCACCCGGCGCTCGTCATCGACCGAGGCGAACATGGCGCGCGCCTCGTCCAGCCATTCGGCATAGGCCTCGTCACTGACCACCCGCACCGCGATCGGCATGAAGGCATGGCCCGAACCGCACAATTCGGAGCACTGCCCGTAATAGATGCCCTCACGCTCGGCGCGGAACCAGGTTTCGTTCAGCCGCCCCGGCACTGCATCGGTCTTGATGCCGAAAGACGGCATCGCAAACGAATGAAGCACACCCTGCGCTGTCACCTGCACGGCCACATTGGCCCCGACCGGCACGACCATCGCATTATCGACAGCGAGCAGATAGGGCTGGCCGGAAGCCTCGGCCTCTTCGCGCTCGAGCATGGCGGAAATGAAGGAGAAGCCACCCTGATCTTCCGGATACTCGTATTCCCAATACCAGGAATGTCCGGTCGCCTTGACCACCACATCCGGCTCCGGAATGATCAGCTGATCGCGCAGAAGCCGGAAGGACGGGACGGCGATCGCAACGAGGATCAGGATCGGAATCACCGTCCAGGCCACCTCGAGCATGGTGTTGTGCGAGGTGCGCGAAGGATTTGGATTTTTCTTCTCGCTGAAGCGGAAGATGCAGATCAGCAGCAGCGCACCGACGAAGACAGTGATGAGCGTGATAATCCACAGCAGACCATTGTGGAAGCTGACCATGCTCTGCGCCACGTCGCTCTGCGGCGGCATCATGCCCATCTGCCACGGTTGCGGCTGGTTGATGACTTCGGCTGCGGCCGGTACCGCCGCCGCCAGCGCGGCCATGCCTGCCGCGGCGCCCGTCACGAGGCGCGGCATTGCGCGACGCAGGCGCGTTTCCCGGGATCCGGTCTGTTCCATTGGCATCGTTCTCTCGAAGCTCCGTTTCGATTCTTCGCTCGGTGGACGGCACCCCCAGCGCCATCGCGACCTTCCGCCCGTCCCGCGACCCCGGAACGATTCCGGCGGGCTTAGCAAGACCCCGCCGGAAAAGCGAGCCCTTACAGCCACGACTTCCACATTGATACAAGTCAAAACCACAATGTCGCCATGAGTGCAATGTCATCGTGGTCGCACGTGCCGGGGCGTCCGCAACCTGTTGCGGGCGGAGCGCACTCACCCGACCCGGGCCCCGCAGCGGCAAAATTCGTCGCCGGACGGCCTGCAGCGCGCGCAAACGTCGAATTATGCTTGAAAAGATGCTTGGCGACCCGCCCAAACTGCGACAAAATGCGCAGGGGTCGCGGATTGGAGCCGGATCGCCTCTGCCTGCCGCGCGGCCAGCGTGAAATGCCGGAAACGGCTGGTGGATGCGCCTTGACAAGCTCGCGCCGTCGCGTGATCCCGTCCTGCGGCCCGGCGCTGTCTGCGCCGAATCGCACAGATGTCCGCGTCCATCGGAGTGGTGATGTCCTTTCAGTTCCAAGCATCGAGCGACAAGTCCCGGCGGCATGCGCTCATCGTCGTCTTCGCCCTCGCGCTCACACTCGCGCTGACCCTGACGGTGAACCGGGCCGCAGCGCAGGGTGCGGTGCGCGATGTCTTCGGCGATTGGCAGAAGCGCTGCGAGACGCCTGCCGGCGCGACCGAGGAGCAATGCGCCATCGTCCAGAATGTTGCGGCAGAGGACCGTCCCAATCTGACGCTGCTCGTGATCGTGCTGCCAACAGCGGATGACGAGAGCATGCTGCTGCGGGTGGTCGCGCCTCTGGGCGTGCTCCTGCCTGCGGGTCTCGGCCTGCTGATCGACGAGGAGGATGTGGGGCGTGCCGGCTTCGTGCGCTGTCTGGCCACCGGCTGCGTCGCCGAGGTGGTGATGGACGAAACCCTGATCGGCCAGTTGCGCAGCGGAGAAGAGGCCACGTTCATCGTCTTCCAGACGCCGGAAGAGGGTATCGGCATCCCGGTCTCCCTCGACGGATTCGCGGATGGATTCGACAGTCTGGAGTGGACGGCGTTTATCAATGCGCAGAGATCGGGTATCCGATCGGGGGCCGCACCATCTGCGGCATGAGGAAGCGGGAGTGAACATGCTGGCCCAGTTCGGACGCCTGACGACGGTCGCCTTCGTCATATCGACCCTCGCCGCCTGCACGGCCCTGCCCGGCGGCTCGGGCTCGCCCGGAGCAGAGGCGGGCGCAGCTTCCACGGACGGCGTGATCAGGTCCGAGGAAGGCACGCCGCTCTCGAATCTCGTGCGCTTCGGCTCGACAACGGCACCGGAGCTCGTGCCCGATATTCCGGAATTCGCCCCCTGCCCGCAGGTTGACGTCATTACCGGTGGCGCCGCGATCCGCAATTTCGCCGGAGCCGAATCGAACCAGAACCTGCGTTCACAGATCTCCATCGCCAATCTGGCGCGTGAATGCGTCGTCTCTTCCGACGGCCAGGAATTCATCATCACCCTCGGCGTCGAAGGCCGTGCCCTGCTCGGCCCCCGCGGTGGACCCGGACGCTACGATGCGCCACTTCGCATCGTTCTGCGCAACAACAGCGAGACTTTCGAGGATCGCCGCGTCCAGGCATCCGCGACCGTGGAGCAGGGAGCGAGTTCGGGCACCTTCACTCTGGTCGAGGACAATCTGACGGTTCCGGCGCGGGTGGGCTCGAATTACATCATCGAAGCGGGCCTCGTCTCCGGTCGGCGCTGATGGGCGGTGAAGGAAGGCATCGCCCGCGCCTTGATTCGGGCGTGTTGTGCCGCTTTGCTGAACGCTTCCGCGTGCCGGGTGGCGGTCCTGGCATCGCCCCGGGCGCGGAAACCGGCCTGACCGCCTCCTCCCGGCCCGTTCCGCCGCACCAGACGAAAGTAGCCCAGCGTTGTCCGTAATCCGCCACAGCCTCGCCCTGGCCCTGACCCTCGCCGTCCTGATCATCGGTCTCGGCGCGCCGGTTCATGCGGTCGATGCGGTGCGGGTGGATCGCGCCACCACGGCGATCGATCTGACGGATGCGATCGAGCATTATCGCTCCGATGGCGACATCATCCAGATCTCGACCGCGCCGGGGCCCGACGGCATCGTGCGCCGCATCGCGGTGACCGCGCGCGAAGCCGGGTTGCGGCCTGACTGGATCGTCTTCGCACTCACCAATGAAAGCTCCGAACAGCTCGAAAGGTTGCTGGTCGCACCGCATTTCCGGCTGGTGGATTCCGGTGTGGTCTGGCCCGATCTCGGCTCCTCGCGCATCGCCGCGATTACTGCCAGCCAGGGTATCCGGCCGGATCGGGAGGTCTCCACCGAGGCGGATGTCTTCCGCATTACCCTCGATCCGGGCGCGACCGTCACCTATGTTGGCGAACTGCGCGCAGCCCAGGTGCCCCAGCTGCATCTGTGGGAGCCTGATGCCTATCGCGCCAAGATATCCGGGCTGACGCTCTACAAGGGCATCATCATCGGGATTGCCGGGCTGCTCGCCCTGTTCCTGACCGTTGTCTTCGTGGTCAAGGGCGCCGTGATCTTCCCCGCTGCCGCCGCGATCGCCTGGGCGGTGCTGGCCTATGCGGGAATCGATTTCGGCTTCTTCCAGCGCGTCTTTCCCGTGGAGGAGCCGGCCGAGCGGATCTACCGCGCCGCCGCCGAGGCGATCCTCGCCGCGACCTTGCTCGTCTTCCTCTTCGCCTATCTCAATCTCAACCGATGGCATGTCCGCTACGGCTACGTCACGCTTTTCTGGCTCGCCTTCCTCGCCGCGCTTGTCGGTCTCGCCGTGATCGATCCGCCTGTCGCGGCGGGGGTGGCGCGGGTCTCGATCGCGGCCGTTGCCGGGATCGGTTTCCTGCTGGTGCTGCATCTCGCCACACTCGGCTATGACCGGGCGGTGATGCTGATCCCGACCTGGCTCCTGCTGATCGCCTGGGTCACGGCGGCCGGCTTTACCGTGACGGGCTATCTCACCGGGGATCTCGTCTCGCAGGCGCTGATCGGCGGACTGGTCCTGATCGTCATGCTGATCGGCTTCACCGTGATGCAGCACGCCTTTGCCGGCGGCGCCTTCGCGCAGGGGCTGGTGAGTGATTCGGAGCGGCGGGCGCTGGCGCTCTCCGGCGCCGGCGATATCGTCTTCGACTGGGACGTGCTGTCCGACCGCGTCTTCGTCAGCCCCGAGATCGAGGACCAGCTTTCGCTCAGGCGCGGTGCGTTGCAGGGATCGGTGGCGAACTGGCTCGACCTGGTCCATCCCTTCGACCGGGATCGCTACCGCACCGCGCTCGATGCGGTGATCGAGCAGAAACGCGGTCGCATCTCGCAGGAATTTCGTCTGCGCTCGGGGCAGGGGCCCTATCACTGGCTGCGCCTGCGTGCACGCCCGGTCATCGGCAGTGACGGCGAGGTGATCCGCGTGGTCGGCACCATCGCCGACGTGACCGATACACGCACCGCCCAGGAGCGGCTGTTGCATGATGCGGTGCACGACAATCTCACCGGCCTGCCCAACAGATGCCTCTTTGATGATCGCCTGCGTGCCGCCCTCATCCTGGCCTCGCAGGATGCGCGGCATTCGCCGACGGTGATCGTCATCGACATTGATCGCTTCAAGCAGGTCAACGAGGAAGCGGGACTCTCCGCCGGCGATGCCATCCTGCTCACATTGTCGCGGCGCCTGTCGCGGCTGCTGCGCCCGCAGGACACCCTCGCGCGCCTCAATGGCGACCGCTTCGGCGTGATCCTGCTCAGCGAGCGCGATCCCGATCGCATCATGGGCTTCGCCGATGCCGTCCGGCGCAGCCTCGCCACACCCGTCACCTATGCCGAACGCGAGATCTTCTTCACCGCCTCGATCGGCGTCGCGCTTTATGACGCCCAGACGCTGAAGCCCGATGCCATGCTCGACAATGCCGATCTCGCCATGACCGAGGCCAAGCGCCTGGGCGGCGACCGTACCCATGTCTATCGCCCCACCCTGCGCAGCGTGCAGACAGAGGATCTGCCGCTCGCCGCCGATCTCGCTCGGGCGCTGGAGCAGAACGAGATCCGCGCCCTGTTCCAGCCCATCGTGCGGCTCGATGACCGCACCATCGCCGGGTTCGAGACGGTTCTGCGCTGGGATCACCCCAAGCGTGGGCGCATCGCCGATGACGTCTTCGCCGCGATCGCGCAGGAAAGTGGAGCAGCGGGCGACCTCGTCGCTTTCGCCATGGAACGGGCGGCCGAGGAGTTGAATTTCTGGCAGGGGGCCCTGGATGTCGATCCGCCCATCTTCGTCAACACGCCGATCCTGTCGCCGGAATTGATGCGCCACGAACTGCTTTCGGACGTAAAGAACGTGCTCTCCCGCGCGCGCGTCGCGCCGCGCAGCCTGCGTCTCGCCTTTCCGGAGCGCATGGTGATGGAGAATCCGGAATATGCCGCGCAGCTCTTCCTGCGTCTGCGCGATCTCGGCGCCGGCATGACGCTGGACGGGTTCGGCGCCGGCTATTGCGCGCTCGCCTATCTCGAGCGCCTGCCGCTCGAAATGATGCGGCTTGATCGCAGCCTCATGCGCGAGCGGCCCTCGGGCGAGCGCTCGGCCCTGCTCTCGCCGGTCATCCGCATGGCGCAGGATCTCGGGCTCGAAGTCGTCGCGGATCTGGTCGAGACCGAGTCGGATGCCGTCGAGCTTTCACAGCTCGGCTGCGATTACGCACAGGGCTATCTCTTCGGTGAGCCGCTGACGCCCGCCCAGGCCCGCCAGATCATCGTCGGCACGAGCGAGGCGGCCTGAGTCGTTTACCCACAGCTTGCGGCTTGCCTTCTGCTTGCGACTTGCCTTGATCTCCGCCATCTGCCACAGGAACGGCAAATGCGCGTTGCCGCCAGACGAGGTGCCCCATGACCAGCTTTCCCGACCGGACCCTGATCGCCGACATGACCGCCAAGATGCTGCTGGAAGTGGAGGCCGTGCATTTTCGCGCGGATGAGCCGTTCCGCTTCNCCTCCGGCTGGGCGAGCCCGGTCTATATCGATTGCCGCAAGCTGATCTCGTTTCCCCGCGTGCGCAACACGCTGATGGATTTCGCCGCTTCCGTGATCCTGCGCGAGGTCGGTTTCGAGACACTCGACGCGATCGCTGGTGGCGAGACGGCGGGTATCCCCTTCGCCGCCTGGATCGCCGACCGTCTGTCGATGCCGATGCAATATGTGCGCAAGAAGCCGAAGGGTTTCGGGCGCGACGCCCAGATCGAGGGCCATTACATCGAGGGCTCACGCGTGCTGCTGGTGGAAGACCTCACCACGGACGGGCGCTCCAAGATCAAGTTCGTCGATGCCATGCGCAAGAGTGGCCTGATCGTCGAGCACGCCTTCGTGGTCTTCCACTATGACATTTTCCCGCAGACCAAGGACATGCTGCGCGAGAACGGTGTCGCCATGCATGCGTTGGCCACCTGGTGGGACGTTCTGCGCGTGGCGCGCACGATGGAATATTTCGACGTCAATACGCTCAGCGAAGTCGAGACTTTCCTCAACGAGCCGGCAAAATGGTCGGCGGCCCATGGCGGCGCCTCGGAATTGCCCAGCAACTGATCTGGCGATCATCGGGAGCGTTGGTGCGGACGGCGGGAATCGAACCCGCATGACCGAAGTCGAGGGATTTTAAGTCCCTTGCGTCTACCAGTTCCGCCACGTCCGCGTGTGCCAGATCCGAATCTGCACCGGCAATGCTTGAGGAAGGGTTAGCCGGGGGCGGCGGGGAAGGCAAGCGGCTTGATACGGGCTCGCCCCCCGCGCCCGCGCCCTCGCGCGGCTGGTCCTTGCCTCTCTCAGAACCGGCTCTCGATCAGCGATTCGTCATGCGCATCGCCCTCACCACGCCGGCGGGCGGCATCGCGCAGCATGCCGATCACGTCTTCCGGGCGCTCGGCCACGAGATAATTCAGCTCCATTCCTGCACGGATGAAGCCGCTCTGGCGCATATGGGCGAGCAGAACCAGCAGCGGCTTGTAGAAATCGGCGACCGAGAGCATCAGGATCGGCTTGCGGTGGCGACCGAGCTGGGCCCAGGTCATCTGTTCGACCAGTTCTTCCAGCGTGCCGATCCCGCCGGGCAGGGCAACGAAGGCATCGGCTTTCTCGAACATCATCTGCTTGCGGGTATGCATGTCGGAGACGACGATGGTATCCTGAACGCCGGAAAGCGTGCGCTCCTTGTCCATGAGGAAATCGGGAATGATTCCCGTGACATGGCCGCCGTGATCGAGTACCGCGCGGGCGACCGTCCCCATAAGCCCGACGGCACCGCCGCCATAGACGAGGCCGATATTTTCCGCAGCCATGGCGCGCCCGAGCGCCTTCGCCGCCTCGGCAAAGGCCGGATCGCTGCCGGAACCGGAGCCGCAATAAACACAGATGGAGCGGATGGTATTCATCATTTCGTCCGTTTTTGTCCCAAGTTTGGCCCAACCATTGCATTTAGCCGTTTTCAGGCCTTGCCGAACCGTGTAAACCCTTGCCGTCTACGCGTATTTTTGCGCCGCAACGGATTGGCGCAACCGCATTGGAGACCGCGCCGTGATCTTTGGTCTGTCTCGTACCGTCTTCTTCGCCGGGCTCATCGCCACTGCCGGTGCAGCGGGCGGGCTCTGGTATGTCATGAGCGAGGATGAGCGTAGCGCGCCCGTCGCGCAACGGGAATCTGTGACCAGGCAGGATGCCGCGCCGTCGCAGGCCGAGGTGCGGGCGCCTGCGGACCAGACGGCGCAGGTCGAGGCGGAGCGGGAAGCGATCGAACCGGGACCATCCAACGAGCCCGCTGACCGGGCGCGGGCGACAGGTGAGACCGATGCGCAAGCCACTCGCGACGGCATTGAAGGCGTGCCACAAGACGCTGTCTCGCAAAGCGATGCCGGCACCGCGCAGATCGAAACACCGATCGAGGAGAATGTCACCGCCCTCGGCGATCCCGCCGCTCCGGCGCCGGAAGCGGAGCCGGAAAACGGGCAACCGCGCCTGCCGGCCTTCGATACGGTCCGCGTCGAGCCCACGGGCGAGGCCGTCATTGCCGGGCGGGATGCGCCGCAGGGCGAGGTGGCGTTGCTGCGCGACGGCGAGGTTTACGACGAGACCTATGCCGGCCCGTCAGGCGCCTTCGTCTTCATTCCCGAGCCGTTTCCGGTCGGCACCAGCGATGTCGCGCTGCGCGCCACCGATGCGGACGGCAATGTGCTGATGTCGCGCGAAAGCGTCACCATCATCGTCGATGCCGATCGCTTGCAGATGCCGATGGTGGCGCTCACGGCGCCCGGGCGTCCCACCGAAGTGCTATCGCGTCCCGAACCGGCGCAGGTTGCAGAGGTCGCCGTGCAGGAAACGACGTCCTCCGAAGCACCGGCGGAAGTGCGCGCGACCCGCGACGCGGTCGAGCCCGATGACGTTGCCGGGTCGCCCGAAGAAAGCGATGCCTCCGGGGCGGATGTCGCACAGCAAATGCCGCGCGAGCCCGGTACTGCAGAGACGGCCATGCCCGAAAGCGACGCAATGGCGACCGACGAAACAGAGACGACGGTCGCCGCAATCGATCCGGACGCCGATAATACGGCGCAGCCCGTCGCTGCGCGTCCCGGGGTGCGCATCGTCGCCGTCGAGGCCGAGACCGGGGGCGGGCTCTTCGTCTCCGGCGAGGCTGATGCGCAGGCGGCGATCCGGCTCTATCTGAACGATACCCTGGTCGCTCGCGCCGAGGCCGATGACGCCGGTGGCGTTTCCTTCGCCATCAGGCGCGGTGTGCGGGCCGGGCGCTATCAGGTGCGGCTCGACGACGTCGATCCGGAGACCGGCACGGTGCTGTCACGCGCCGAGGTCGGATTCACCTTCCCCGAAGCGGTGGCGGCGGCGCAGCCGGAGCCGCAACCGGCTCCCGCTGCAGAAGCACGCGCGCCGACGCCTCCAGCCGTGCAGGCTGGCGAGGCCGAGCAGGCCGGATCCCCGTCAACCGCGCCCGAGGCAACAGAGGCTGAAATCGCCGAGGCTCAGGACAGCGCGGCGCGCGAGCCGCAACGCCAGGCCGAATCCGCCGACGCGTTGCCTGGCACCGCCACCGAAGCCGAATCGCCTCCCGAGGCGCCGGCAACCGTCGCGGAGCGCCCCGAAGCGACGGTGGTCGTTCCGGAATTGTCCACCGCCTCGGTCGAGCGCGGCGACAGTCTGTGGCGCATCAGCCGGCAGGTCTATGGGCGCGGCATCCGTTATACCGAGATCTTCGAAGCCAATCAGGATCAGATCCGCAATCCGGACCTGATCTATCCGGGCCAGGTCTTCGTGTTACCGCCGGATGCGGAGGCGGCGCAGGATGGCCCGGAAGCGCAGGCCCCCGCCGCGCAGTGACGCCTCCCCTTCTCATGTGGCCGCCTGACGCTATCTGATGGAGACCGTTCCAGAACCGCGCCGGAGGCCGCCGCATGAGCACGCGTGATCGCGAAGCAAACCGTTTTTCAGCACGCGCGAGCCGCTATGCCCGCGTGGGTGCCAATGTCGGCGCGGTCGCTGCGCGTGCCGCAGGATCGCGCCTGTTCGGGACCAGGGGGCAGGCCAATCCGGAAAACGCCGCGGCTCTCGCCCAGGCGCTGGGCGGCCTCAAGGGGCCGATCATGAAGGTGGCGCAGCTGCTCGCCACCATCCCGGAAGCGGTGCCGCCGGAATACGCGGCGGAATTGCAAAAGCTGCAATCGGAAGCCCCGCCCATGGGCGCCGCCTTCGTCAAGCGCCGCATGCAGACGGAGCTCGGCGCGGGATGGCGCGAACGCTTCGGCGAATTCGACCTCAAGCCCGCCGCCGCAGCCTCTCTCGGCCAGGTGCATCGCGCCACCACGAAGGACGGCGAGCCGCTGGCCTGCAAGCTGCAATATCCCGACATGCAATCCGCCGTCGAGGCGGATCTGCGCCAGCTCGGCATGGTCTTTGCCATCCACCGGCGCATGGACCCGGCCATCGACACCCGCGAGATCGCCACGGAAATCGGCGAGCGGGTGCGCGAGGAACTCGATTACGCCCGCGAAGCCAGGCATGTCGCGCTCTATGACGACGCCCTCCGGGGCGTCGATGCCGTGCGTGTACCGTCAGTGCATCTCGATCTTTCCACAAAGCGCCTGCTGAGCCTGGGCTGGCTCGAGGGCAAGCGCATTCTCGAATACAAGGAGCATCCGGTCGAGATCCGCAACCGTCTCGCCATCGCCATGTTCAAGGCCTGGTGGCACCCGTTCAGCCATGCGGCAGTGATCCATGGCGATCCGCATCTCGGAAATTACACGGTGTTCGAGGAAGCCGGCGAACCGATGGGCATCAATCTGCTCGATTACGGCTGTATCCGCATCTTCCCGCCGAAATTCGTCAGTGGCGTCGTCGATCTCTATCGCGGGCTCCAGCATGATGACCGCGAGCGCACGGTGCATGCCTACGAGACCTGGGGCTTCAAGGGGCTGACCAACGAGCTGATCGACATTCTCAATATCTGGGCGCGCTTCATCTACGGTCCACTGCTCGAGGATCGCGTCCGTACCATCGCCGATGGCGTGAAACCAGGCGAATACGGGCGCCGGCAGGCCTTCGAGGTGCACCGGGCGCTCAAGGAGAAGGGCCCCGTGACGGTGCCGCGCGAATTCGTCTTCATGGATCGCGCCGCAATCGGGCTGGGCGCGGTCTATCTGCATCTGCGCGCGGAACTGAATTATCATCAGCTGTTCGAAGAAGAAATCGCCCGTTTCGACATCGAAGCCCTCGCGCAGCGGCAGAACGCGGCACTTGCGCGCGCGGGCCTGGAGCCCATGCCGGCGTGACACACCGAACCGGGATTTGCGATCTATCCTGTCGAAAGCCACACTTGCGCTGCATCAATGGATTGCGAGACGCGCCCGGTTGGGCTAAAGCCGATGGACAGTTTCAGTAGGAAAAACAGGACATGGCTGCCATGGCGGATACGAACCGTCGTCCGACGGAGGAATACAGGCCCGAGATGGATGGGGAAATCCACGAGAAAACCTATGACGGGTTCGTGGAATTCACCACTCTGTCCACGCTCGTCGTTTTGTGCTGGGTGCTCGCGCTCGCCCTGGGCGGGATCAAGGGCGCCTGGGTCGCCGCGATCGTCTATGTCGTGCTCTCGAGTGTGGCCGGGGCCATCGGCGCCGTATCGCGCACGGTTGCCTGGAAGGCGCCGGCAGCCGTGTTCGGGCTCATGATTCTTCATTTTCTGGTGATCTGAACGCCGGCCGCTCCATTCGCATCGTCTTGCATCCTGGCAGGGGTGCGCCATATGGGGCGGAGCAGGACGAGCGGGCGAATCGGGTGTGGGAAGATGATGAAGAGCATCGGGAAACGGTGCCTGTTGCGAATGTCGCGGGGCGGTCTCCGCCAGCGGCGGCAGAGGGGATGGGGCGCGTAACGCAGATCCGGTAGCGGCACCGACAGCAGGACGTGCACGCCTCACCGGCATCGGACGTGACGCTGCCTGCCGGTCCCGGCTCAATGCGAGGGGGGTATTGCATGCGTATCGCCGTACTCACGGAAACCGAGGCGAACGAGAGCCGGGTTGCCGCGACACCGGACACGGTGAAGAAGTTCAAGGCGCTCGGCGCGGATGTCGTCGTTCAGGCCGGAGCGGGCCTGACTTCCGGCGTCACGGATGCCGATTACGAGGCGGTCGGCGCGACGATTGCGGCGAGCCCCGGCACGGCGGCTGATGGTGCGGATATCGTGCTTGTCGTGCGCCGCCCGGAAAGCGCCGTGATCGAGGTCATCAAGGAAGGCGCCATCGTCGTCGCCATCATGGACCCGTATGGCGCGCAGGATGCGCTGGCCGAGATGGCCGGGCGCAACATTGCCGGTTTCGCCATGGAGCTGATGCCGCGCATCACCCGCGCGCAGGTCATGGACGTGCTTTCCAGCCAGGCCAATCTCGCCGGCTATCGCGCCGTGATCGACGCCGCGGCGGAATATGGCCGCGCCATGCCGATGATGATGACCGCAGCCGGCACCATTCCCGCTGCGCGCGCCTTCGTCATGGGGGCCGGCGTCGCCGGTCTGCAGGCGATCGCCACGGCACGCCGCCTTGGCGCCGTCGTCTCCGCGACCGATGTGCGCCCTGCGGTGAAGGAACAGGTCGAGAGTCTCGGCGCCAAGTTCATCGCCGTCGAGGACGAGGAGTTCAGACAAGCCGAGACGGCAGGCGGTTATGCCAAGGAAATGTCGGCGGAATACAAGGCCAAGCAGGCCGAGCTCGTCGCCGCCCACATCGCCAAGCAGGATCTCGTGATCACCACCGCGCTGATCCCGGGTCGGCCTGCGCCGGTCCTGATTGATCGCGCCATGGTCGAATCCATGAAACCCGGTTCGGTGATCGTCGATCTCGCGGTCGAGCGCGGCGGCAATTGCGAATTGTCCGAGCCGGGTGACGTGATCGAGCACCAGGGCGTCAAGATCGTCGGCCATCTCAACATGCCCGGTCGCCTCGCCGCGAGCGCTTCGTCGCTCTACGCCAAGAACCTCTATGCCTTCGTCGAGACGCTGATCGACAAGGAGGCCAAGGCGATTGCCGTGAACTGGGAGGACGAGCTCGTCAAGGCGACGCTCCTCACCCGTGACGGCGCGATCGTCCATCCCAATTTCAAGCCGGACGCGTGAGCGCGGCAGCATAAGGACAGAGGGGGGAAACGATGACGGACCTCACTCCCGAACAGGCGCTCGAACGCGCACAGGCGGCGGCGGAAGTCGCTCGCGAGGCGGCGGATGCGGCGCAAGGCTATGCCGATTCGCTGGCGGCTGCCGCGACGGTGGCCACGGGTGGCGGCGTCGATCCGACGGTGTTTCGCATCGCGATCTTCGTGCTCGCCATTTTCGTCGGCTATTACGTGGTCTGGGCGGTGACGCCCGCTTTGCACACGCCGCTGATGTCGGTGACCAACGCGATTTCCTCGGTGATCGTGGTCGGCGCACTGCTCGCCGTGGGCATGCCCGCCGCTGCCGCGATGACCGATAGCGGGGCCGGCTGGGGCGCACAGGTCTTCGGCTTCCTCGCCCTCGTCATGGCCTCCGTGAACATCTTCGGCGGCTTCCTCGTCACCCAGCGCATGCTCGCCATGTACAAGAAGAAGGGCTGACGGGATGAGCGCCAATATCGCAAACCTGCTTTACCTCGTCTCGGGCGTCCTTTTCATTCTGGCGCTGCGCGGCCTGTCGCATCCGACCACCTCTCGCCAGGGCAATGTCTACGGCATGGTCGGCATGGGGCTGGCTGTGGCCACGACGCTGGTCTATGCCAATCCCTCTCTCGGTGGCTGGCTGCTGGTCATCATCGGGATCGCCATCGGTGGCGGCATCGGTGCGGTGATCGCCCGGCGCGTGCCGATGACGGCGATGCCGCAACTCGTCGCCGCCTTCCATTCGCTGGTCGGCATGGCCGCGGTGCTCGTCGCGGCGGCCGCGCTCTATGCACCGCAGGCCTTCGATCTCGGGGCACCCGGGAGCATTTCCGGTGTCACCCTGTTCGAGATGGGGCTCGGCTGCGCCATCGGTGCGCTTACTTTCACCGGTTCGGTCATCGCATTCCTCAAGCTCGATGGTCGCATGTCCGGCAAGCCGATCATGCTGCCGGCGCGCCATGCGATCAATCTCGGCCTCGGCATCGCCATGGTGCTGTTGCTCGCGATCTTCATCGCCACCGAGAGCGCCGTCGCCTTCTGGCTGATCGTCCTCGTCGCGCTGGCGCTGGGTGTGCTGCTGATCATCCCGATCGGCGGTGCCGACATGCCGGTCGTCGTCTCGATGCTCAACTCCTATTCCGGCTGGGCTGCGGCGGGTATCGGCTTTACGCTGGGCAACCTGGCGCTGATCATCACCGGCGCGCTGGTCGGCTCGTCGGGCGCGATCCTCTCGTATATCATGTGCAAGGGCATGAACCGCTCCTTCATCTCGGTGATTCTCGGTGGCTTCGGCGGCGAGAGCGAGGCAGCGGCAGCGGGCGGCGTCGAAACGCGGCCCGTCAAGAAGGGATCGGCGGATGATGCGGCCTTCATCATGAAGAACTCCGCCAAGGTCATCATCGTGCCGGGTTACGGCATGGCGGTGGCGCAGGCGCAGCACACCCTGCGGGAGATGGCGGATCTGCTGAAGGCGGAAGGTGTCGAGGTCAAATACGCCATCCACCCGGTGGCGGGCCGCATGCCCGGTCACATGAACGTGCTGCTGGCCGAGGCGAACGTGCCTTACGACGAAGTCTTCGAGCTCGAGGATATCAACGGCGAGTTCGCCCAGGCCGATGTCGCCTTCGTGATCGGCGCCAACGACGTGACCAACCCCGCCGCCAAGACCGATCCGCAATCGCCGATCTTCGGCATGCCGATCCTCGATGTGGACAAGGCCAAGACCGTGCTTTTCATCAAGCGCGGCATGGGTTCGGGCTATGCCGGCGTCGAGAACGAGCTGTTCTTCCGCGACAATACCATGATGCTGTTCGGCGACGCCAAGAAGATGGTCGACGAGATCGTCAAGTCGTTCTGATCGCAACCGTGATATCGCCGGGCCCGCGAGGCCCGGCGCATCGATTCGGTGCGGGAGACCAGCATGGCCGATGCGCGCAATCGCTACGCATGGCGCCCGATGGCGCATGCCGATCTTCCAGCCGTATTCACTCTCTCGAAGCAGATCCACCCGGCCTATCCGGAGCGCCCGGAGATCGCACGCGAGCGCCGCGCCCTCGCCCCGCAATGGTGCCGCGTTCTAGCCGCCGGCGCCGAGCTTCATGGCTACCTCCTGGCCCATCCCTGGCGCCGTGGCGCCCCGCCCGCCCTCGATAGCCTGATTGGCGCACTGCCCGATGATCCCGATTGCCTGTATATCCACGACCTTGCCATCGCCCCCCAGCGGCGCGGCAAGGGCGATGCTGCGGCAATCCTCGCGACCTTGAAGCGCGAAGCCTTCGCCCGTTACCCGGTGATCGCACTGATCAGTACCGGCCCCGCCACCGGCTTTTGGCAAAGGCATGGATTCGCGACCCGCCCAATCGCGCAGCCGGCGGTACTCGCAAGCTATGATCCGCAAGCCCTCTACATGGAGCATCCGCGCCCATGACGAGCGCCCGGCACGTCACCTCTTCGCAAGCGCCTCGATGATCACGAAGGCCTGCGCCATCGGCGGCTCGTCCGTGAGGCTGACATGGACATGCGCCTCATGGCCTTCCGGGATCAGCGCCGCGAGCCGCTCTGCCGCACCGCCTGTCAGTTCCAGCGTGGGGCGGCCCGCCGCATCGTTGACCACCGCGATATCGCGCCAGAACACCCCCTCGGCAATGCCGGTGCCGAGCGCCTTCACCGCCGCTTCCTTCGCGGCGAAACGGCGCGCATAGCAGGGGCCGGGATTGACACGCGCCTCGCAGCGCGCCCGCTCGCCCTCGGTGAAGACGCGATGCGTGAAGCGGGTGCCATGGCGCGCGATCGAGGCTTCGACGCGCCGGATATCGCACAGATCCGAGCCGATCCCGACGATCATGCGGATTGCCCCGATCGTGCTTCATCCATCGCCGCACGCATGGCGCCGATCGCCTCGGGCAGCCCGCCGAAGATCGCCTCGCCGATCAGGTAATGGCCGATATTGAGCTCGACGAATTCCCCGATCGCCGCCACCGGGCCGACATTCTCCGTGGTGAGCCCATGGCCCGCATGCATTTCGAGCCCGATCGCAGCCCCATGCGCTGCCGCGCGGCGCAGCCGTTCGCGTTCGCTTGCGATACCGGCGTCGTCGCCGGCGAGCCAGAGTTCCGCATAACGTCCCGTATGCAATTCGACCACCGGCGCGCCGAGCGCGCGGGCGGCATCCATGACGCGCTCCTCCGGTTCGACGAAGAGCGAGACGCGGCAACCCGCATCCGCGAGCGCCTTGATCGCATCGCGCAAGGCGTCAGGGCGCGCATCGAGATCGAGCCCGCCCTCGGTCGTGCGTTCCTCACGCTTTTCCGGCACGAGACAGGCGGCGTGCGGGCGCAGGCGCGTGGCGATCGTGACCATCTCGTCGGTCACGGCCATTTCGAAATTGAGCGGTCTGGCGATCTCTGCACGCAGCCGCTCCATGTCGGTATCGCGGATGTGCCGGCGATCCTCGCGCAGATGCGCCGTGATGCCGTCGGCCCCGGCCTCGATGGCCAGATGCGCCGCGCGCACCGGATCGGGATGGGGGCCACCACGGGCGTTACGCACCGTGGCGACGTGATCGATATTCACACCCAGACGCAACCTGCCGCTCGCCATGACCGCTCACCCTCCTCGATCTCCACCGTCGCATAGCGCAAAGCGCCACGCCGCGAAAGCACCCGCCGCCGCGTCCGATGACGCATCGAAACGATGACAGGCGCAGCCGACACGCCTAATCTGTCGCGCAAGGCGACGAATAACAATGTCCCGCGAGCCGGTGTCGCATCACCGCAGGAGATCGCGGGCCGCATGGGAGAGCCGTAATGAGTGATTTGCACGATGAGGGCATGCGCGTGCGGCGCAAGGTGCTCGGCGACGCGCATGTGGATCGCGCCGAGGCGCGCAAGACCGGTTTCGACGCACCGTTTCAGGATTTCATCACCCGCTCCGCCTGGGGCATGCTCTGGACGCGCCCGGAATTCACGCCGCGTGAGCGCTCGCTCGTGACGATCGCCCTGCTCGCTGGCCTGGGCAATGACGAGGAGCTCGCCCTGCATCTGCGTGCCACGCGCAATACCGGGGCGAGCCGCGAGGATGTGCGCGAGGCGCTGATGCATGTGGCGGTTTATGCCGGGGTGCCGCGCGCCAACCACGCACTGAAGATCGCGAAAGAGATCTTCGCGGCGATGGATGCGCAGGAGGCGGATTCATGAGCTATACCGAACGCGATACCTCCCGCCATCCGCCGGCCCTGACGCCGGCTTACAAGTCGAGCCTGTTGCGCAGTCCGCAAAAGCCGCTCGTCGCCCTCCCCGCGACCCTGTCGGAACTCACCGGCCCGGTCTTCGGTCACGAGATCATCGGCCCGCATGACGCGGATCTGACCATGAACCATGCCCGCTCCGGCTACAGCGCGATCGGCCCGCGCATCATCGTGCATGGCCGTATCCTCGATGAGGACGGGCGCGGGGTGCCTGATGCGCTGATCGAAATCTGGCAGGCCAATGCCGGCGGGCGCTATCGCCACAAGCGGGACGGCTACCTCGCGCCTCTCGATCCCGATTTCGGCGGCTGCGGGCGCACCATCAGCGACGAGCAGGGCGCCTATGCCTTCCGCAGCATCCAGCCCGGCCCCTATCCCTGGCCGAACCGGGCCAATGACTGGCGCCCCGCCCATATCCATTTCTCCGTCTTCGGCCACGCCTTCGCGCAGCGCCTGATCACGCAGATGTATTTTGCGGGTGATCCGCTGATCGGCCTGTGCCCGATCGTCAACACCATCCCCGACCCTCAGGCGATCAATTCGCTCACGGCCCGGCTCGACATGCGCGCCACCCAGCCGATGGACGCCATCGCCTGGCGTTTCGACATCGTCCTGCGCGGGCGCCGCGCCACCTTCTTCGAGAACCGTCCGGAGGGCTCCTGATGCATGATCGACCCGATTACCTGAAGCAGACCCCCTCGCAGACGGCGGGGCCGTATCTCCATATCGGCTGTACCCCGCGGGCAGCCGGGCTCGACTGGCCGCATGCGGATCTCGGCGCCATCATGATCAGCGACGAGACGCGCGGCGAGCGCATCAGCGTCACCGGTTGCGTGCATGACGGGATGGAGGCGCCCCTGCGCGACGCGCTCATCGAGATATGGCAGGCGGATGCGCAAGGCATCCATCCCGGGCGCGGCGATCCGCGCGGCAATGGGGACCCGTTCTTCACCGGGTTCGGGCGCTGCGCCGCCGATCCGCAGACCGGCGAATTCCGCTTCGAGACGATCCGCCCCGGCGCGGTTTCGGGACCGGGTGGCACGCTGATGGCGCCGCATGTCAGCCTGTGGATCGTTGCGCGCGGCATCAATCTGGGCCTGCATACGCGCATGTATTTTCCACAAGATGATCTCTCCGGCGATCCGGTGCTCGCCCGAATCGAGCATCGCGCGCGCATCACGACGCTGATCGCGCAGGAAGTGGCGCCGGGCGCATACCGTTTCGAGATTTTTTTGCAAGGCCCGCGCGAGACCGTGTTCTTCGATATCTGACAGGGATTTGGTCCGTCACGCGCCATTCCGGTAGAGGCGCGATCGGCCTCGTCATGCGGGACGCCCGATTGACTCGCCCCTTTCCATGTGGCCCCTTGCCGTGGTCGGCGCCCTTTCGGGCCCAACAGGGAAACCGGTGCGAGACCGGTGCTGCTCCCGCAACTGTAATCGGTGAGCCCGTCCGAAAGCCACTGGTGCCCCGCGCACCGGGAAGGTGGACATCGCGGTGATGACCCGAGAGCCAGGAGACCTGCCGACGTGAAGCAACCCTGATCGACGAGGGCGGGAGTCCTCGTGGGAGAATAATGATGAACAAGTTCCTCACGGCGCTCGTCGCCGCTTTCCTGCTCGCCATGCCGACCAGCATCGTCACCCCGGTCAAGGCGCATGACGGCGGGGATGTCTACCAGTCCGGCGAGATCATCGTCAGCCATCTGTGGACCCATGCCACCAGCGCCACCTCGGATGCGATCGAGGTCTATCTGACCATCGACAATACCGGCCTCGAGGGCGATGAACTCATCGCCGCGACCACGCGCTTTACAGGTCACGGCAGGCTTCAGGCCCCGGCCTTCGAGAACGGTGCCCTGCGTGTCGTCGAGGCGCCGACGCTCGAGATCGCCCCCGGCCAGACCATCAGCTTCCAGCAGGGCGGCATCACGCTGGTCCTGCCCAACGTCCAGCGCGTGCTGCGCGAAGGCGATCATTTCGACATCGTGTTCGAATTCGCGAATGCCGGCGCGATCACCGCCGAGGTCGGCGTCGAGGCGCCCGTGGGAGCCGATGACCACGATCATGACGACGATCATGATCACAACGGCGACACGAAGAGCTGAGCCATTTCGAAGCGGCGCGGAGCGGGCAGCCCTCGGTTGACATCGCCCCGCGCTCCGTTAGACCATTGAACAAGCCGACGGTGCCGCGCTTTCGGGCGCGGCTTTCAAGGGAATGCCGGAAGGATGTGCGGGCCTCGTCCCGCCATATCCGTGCCGGAGCTGCCCCCGCAACTGTGAGCGGCGAGCTTCCAGCGTGAACCACTGGCCCATGGCCGGGAAGGAGCTGGCGGCGACGACCCGTGAGCCAGGAGACCTGCCGTCGCCTGCATTGATGATCGATCCGGGCGGGGTGCACCGGGGGAAATGATCGGCTGACGGGGCGCAGGTCCGTTGCCGGACGCGAATGCCGGGCTCACCCGGCCTTCGAGGTTTGGACACGACACCATGAGCCAGGACGATACGCGCGGCACCGATGCCGCCCCTGAAACGACATATCAGCCAGACACGCGCCCGATCCTCCATGTCTGCCTCACCTGCCGGCAGCGCGACGCCGAGGGTCAGATCATCGAGACGGAGGGGCCGCGCGCCGGGACGCGCCTCCATGACAATCTCGCCGCCGCCCTGCCGGATGACGCCCCCTTCGTGGTCAGGGGCGTCGAATGCCTCTCAAACTGCAAGCGCGCCTGCACCGTGGGGCTGACCAGCCCGATGCGCTGGAGCTATGTCTATGGCGATCTCGATCCGGTCGGGAGCATCGACGACATCATTGCCGGCGCCACGCTCTATGCCGGCACCGATGACGGTATCGTGCCCTGGCGCGAGCGCCCGCAGATCTTCCGCAAGGGGGTGATCGCCCGGATCCCGCCCTTCCCGCTTTCATCTTCCCATTCCGCCGCGCCCGCCGCCAACCCGGCCCGCGCCAGCGAGGACCAATCTGCATGAGCAACGCTTTCGCCCCTTCGGTCAGCAAGACGCCCGTCACCATCATCACCGGCTTTCTCGGCTCGGGGAAGACGACGCTGATCCGCAATCTGATGCAAAACCCGCAGGGCCTGCGGCTTGCCGTGATCGTCAATGAGTTCGGCGATGTCGGCGTCGACGGAGACATCCTGAAATCCTGCGCCGACGAGAACTGTCCGGCGGATTCGATCCTCGAACTCGCCAATGGCTGCCTGTGCTGCACCGTCGCCGATGATTTCGTACCCACCATCGAAGCACTGATGAAGCTGCCGCAAAAGCCCGATCACATCGTCATCGAGACGTCGGGCCTTGCTTTGCCAAAACCCCTGCTCAAGGCCTTCGACTGGCCGGATCTGCGTTCGCGCATCACCGTCGACGGGGTCATTGCGGTCGCCGATGCCGAGGCGGTGGCTGCGGGGCGTTTCGCGGCCAATCCCGAAGCGGTGGAGGCCCAGCGTCTCGCCGATGAGGGTGTCGATCACGAGACCCCGCTCTCCGAGCTTTTCGAAGACCAGATTTCCTGCGCCGATCTCGTCATTCTCAACAAGGCCGATCTCGTCGATGCAGATGCCATGGCGCGCGCCCGGGCCATCGTCGAGAAGAAAGCGCCGCGTCCGGTGCCGATCCTCGAAGCCAGCGAGGCCAGGCTCGATCCGCGCGTGCTGATCGGGCTCGGCAAGGCGGCGGAGGACGATCTCGCGGCGCGGCCCTCGCATCACGACGATCATGATCACGAGCATGATCACGAGGATTTCGAGAGCATCATCGTCTCCCTGCCGGAGGGGCTCTCGCCCGATGAGATCGTGGCACGCGTCGAGCGTCTCGCGCGCGAGCAGAACATCCTGCGGGTGAAGGGCTATGTCGCGGTGCCCGGCAAGCCGATGCGGCTCCTCGTCCAGGGTGTCGGCGCGCGGGTGCGCACCCAGTTCGACCGCCCCTGGGCGCCGCAGGAAGAACGTGCCTCGCGGCTCGTCGTGATCGCCGAGCATGATCACATCAACCGCACGGCCATCGAATCCGTGCTCAACGGCTGAGCGGGTTTTCAGCGATGCATGTCGTCTTTCGCGAAAGCCATGGCCTCGAAGAAGCCGGCGCGCCCCGGGATCTGGGGCAGAGCCCGGCCGATCTCGTCGTTCTGTCCTTCTCCGACAGCGATCTCGGCGCCTTCGCCGCTGCCTGGCGGGCGGCGCGCGAGGGGATGCCGAGCCTGCGGCTTGCGAATATCGCATCGCTGATCCATCCGCTCTCCGTCGATACCTATTGCGAGAACACACTGTCGGGCGCGCGCGCGATCCTGATCCGCATCCTCGGCGGGGTGGATTACTGGCCCTACGGGATCGAGCAGATCCAGAAGCTTGCCGCCCGCGAGAACATCGCGCTCGCCGTGATCCCGGCTGACGGTCGCCCGGATGAACGGCTCGATGCGGCGTCGAACCTGCCGGTCTCGACCCTGCGGCGCATCGCGCATCTGTGCGACCAGGGCGGACAGGGCGCGGCGCATGCAGCCCTCGCCCAGCTCGCGCTGGCCGGCGGGCTCTATGCGGATCCGGTGATGGGCGTGAAGGCGATGGCGCCGGTCGGCTTCTTCCGTCCCGGCACCGGAATCGTCTGTCCGCTGGCCCTGCCGCGCGCCGGTTCGCGCCCGCTCGCGCCGGTGATCTTCTACCGCTCCTTCCTCACCGCCGCCGATACCGGCCCGGTCGAGGCGATGATCGCGGCCCTGGAGGAACGCGGCTTCGATTCCTTCGGCATCTTCGTGCCGAGCCTGAAGGCCCCCGATGCCGCCGGCTGGCTGCGCCGCCATCTCGCCCGGCTGGAACCCGACGTGATCATCAACGCCACCGCCTTCTCCGCGCGCATGGATACGCAAGGCGGCACGCCGCTTGACATCGCCGATGCGCCGGTTCTGCAGGTGGCGCTGGCCAATTCCGACCGCAAGGCCTGGAGCGAGGCCGAACGCGGGCTCTCGCCGGCGGATCTCGCCATGCATGTGGTGCTCCCGGAAGTCGATGGCCGCATCTTCGCCGGCGTCGTCTCGTTCAAGGAGCAGGAGGCGCGTGACCCTGATCTCGGCTTCGCACGCCGTGCCCATTGCGCCGATCCGGGCCAGATCGCCGCGCTTGCCGCCAAGGCGCATGCGCAGGTCAATCTGCGCCGCAAGCCGCCCGAGCAGCGTCGTCTCGCCCTCATCCTCTCGACCTATCCCGGACGCGAGGACCAGCACGCCCACGCGATCGGCCTCGATGCGCCGGCGAGCGCCGTCGGCCTCTACGGGCTCCTGGCCGAGCACGACTATGACACGGGTGAGACACCTGCCGATGGCGACGGCCTCGTCGGCGCGCTGAGCACATCGCGCATCAGCTGGCCGCTCGAAGCCTATCACGCTGCGCTCGCTGCCCTGCCGCAGAGCCTGCGCGACGCGCTCGAAGCGCAATGGGGTGCGCCGGAGGAGGATCCCGATTGCCGCGACGGCGCCTTCCATTTCCGGGCGCTTGAGCACGGCCATATGATCACCGCGCTCCAGCCCGAGCGCGGCAACAGCGCTGATCGCGCGCAGGAATATCACGATCTGGCCCGCGCCCCGCGTCACGCCTATATCGCCTTCTATCTCTGGCTGCGCCAGGCATGCGCCATCGACGCGCTGATTCATCTCGGCGCACACGGGACGCTGGAATGGCTGCCCGGCAAGGCCGTGGCGCTCGGATCCGAATGCTGGCCGCAGGCGCTGACCGGCGCGGTACCGGTGATCTATCCCTTCATCGTCAACGATCCAGGCGAGGCCGCCACGGCCAAGCGGCGCATCGGCGCGCTCACTATCGGCCATATGACGCCACCCGTGCGCAGCGGCGCCATGCCAGAGACGCTGCACGGGCTGGAGCGCCTGCTCGACGAATATTCCACCGCCGACGGGCTCGACCCGCGCCGCCGCGACCGGCTCGTCGATGCCATCATCGACGCCGCGCAGGCGACGCAGATCGTCGAGGATCTCCAGATCACGCCGGAGACCTGCAAGCAGGAGGTGATCGCGCGCGTCGATGCCTTCGTCTGCGACATCAAGGAAACCCAGTTCACCGACGGGCTCCACGTCTTCGGCGAACCGGCGCGCGCGGAAGACGAAGGCGCGCTCGATCCGCAAGCTCTCGATCCACATGCGCTCGCATCCTGCCCGCAGGGCGAGCGCGCGGCGCTGATCGCGGCGCTCGACGGACGTTTCGTCGCCCCCGGCCCCGCCGGCTCGCCCTGGCGCGGGCGCCGCGATGTGCTGCCCACCGGGCGCAATCTCTTCGCCGTCGATCCGCGCGCCGTGCCCAGCCGCGCGGCGGTCGAACAGGGCACGCGCATGGCCGAGGCGCTGGTCATGCGACATTTGCAGGATCATGGCGATTACCCGCAAGGCGTCGTGGTCGATCTGTGGGGCTCGGCCACCATGCGCACCGCCGGCGAGGATTTCGCCATGGCGATGCGGCTGATCGGGGCCCAACCCGTCTGGGATCACGGCTCGAGCCGGATCTCCGGCTTCGAGATCCTCGCCCCCGCCATCCTCGGGCGACCGCGCATCGCGGTAACACTGCGCATATCCGGCCTGTTCCGCGACGTCTTTCCCGGCCTTGCCGATCTGTTCGAACAGGCCGTGGCCGCCCTGCGCAAACGCGCCGAGCCCGAGGGCGAGAACCCGTATTACGCGGAAGCTGCCGACACCGCCCATGTCTTCGGCCCGGCACCGGGCAGCTATGGCGCGGGTGTCGATCATCTCACGCAGGACTTTTCGCGCGAGACGATCGACAAGGCCGGGCAGGACTGGCTCGCAGCCTCCGCCTTCGCCTATGGCGGAGACAAGGCAGGACGTTACGACAAGGCTGGCCTCGAGGCCCGCGTGGCGCAGGCCTCGGCCTATGTGCATGCCCATGATCTGGCTGAAAGCGACCTCCTGAGCGCGCCCGACTACGCCCAGCACCAGGGCGGTTTCGCCGCCGCTGCCCGCAGCCTGCGCGGGGAGGAAGGCGGCGCACCCGCGCTCTATCATCTCGACACCACCCGCCCCGAACAGACGCGTATCCGTGCCACGCATGAGGAGATCGCGCGGCTGGTGCGGGCGCGGGCGAGTAATCCGCGCTGGCTCGCCGGCCAGATGCGCCACGGCTATCGCGGCGCGGCGGAGATCGCCGCCACGCTCGACCAGATGGCCCGCTTCGCCGCCCTCGCCGAGGTGGTGGGGAGCCATCATTTCGACCTCTATTTCGATGCGACGCTCGGCGACGAGAGCGTGCGCGACTTCCTCGCCAACGCCAATCCGGAAGCCTTGCGCCAGATGCGCAACCGGTTCGAGGCGATGCGCGAATACGGCTACTGGAAGCCCCTGCGCAACAGCGTCATCGCCACGCTGGCACAGGACGTGCCCGAGCTTGAAGGCGACGCGCACGATACGCGGCTTGCCTCATGACCGCGCCTGCACCAGCGACGGGCTTCTCTCGCAAGGGCTGGTGCCCCGGCGCCTGGCGCCCGATGCGCTCCGGAGACGGGCTGATCCTGCGTCTGCGCCCACCCGGCGGCAGGCTCACTGTTACAGATCTGCGCCGCATCGCCGACGACGCGGTGCGCTACGGCAACGCCGTCATCGAGATCACCCGCCGCGCCGCGCTCCAGATCCGGGGCATCGCGGATGAGGATGACGCGGCCTCGCTGCGCGCCGATCTGCAGGCGCAGGGCCTCGTTGATGATGATGCGGCGGCGGAAAGCGCGCGGCAGGTGGTGCATGATCCGCTGGCCACATCCGACCATCCCGGCCTTGCGCTGGAGCGCGCGCTCGTCGAAGCCGCGCGCGAGGATGCCGGGCTGGCGGCGCTGCCGGCGAAATTCGGTTTCCTGATCGATCTCGGCAATCCCCGCCGCCTTGCCGCCACACCCGGCGATATCCGCATCGAACGCGCGTTGGATGGCGGGCTGTGTCTGCGGGCAGCGGCATGCGATGAGGCCGTGGCGGTCACGACGGCGGATGCTGTTGCGCACGCGCTGGCCCTGGCCCGCGCCTTCGCGCGCCACCCCGTGGTTATGGCCGGGCGCTTCCACCGCATGCAGGCGCTGATTGAAAGCGGCGAAGGCGGCGATCTGTATCGCGATGCCGGGCTCGCCAATCTGGCCCCGGCGCGCACCGCCGATGCCGGCGCGCCGCCGCGACCCGGCGCTTCGAGCGGCGGCCTCCTCGCCGCCCTGCCTTTTGGCCAGACCGATGCGCAGGCCCTGCATCGCCTCGCGGACCATCTGGACGGGACCGGTATCGTGCCGCGCCTCACCCCCTGGCGCGCGCTCTGGCTCCCCGGCGCCGACCCCGCCCTGGCAGAGACGCTCGCCGCGATCGGTTTCATCACCGATCCGGATGACCCGCTCACCGGCATCGATACCTGCCCCGGCGCTCCGGCTTGCGCCTCCGGGATGATCGAAACCCATTCGCTCGCCCGCGAAATCGCCGCGGCCCTGCCGCGCGCCATGCGCGATCGGGGGCTCCATGTTTCCGGCTGCGGCAAGGGTTGCGCGCGCTCCGCGCCGGCGGCACTCACGGTGATCGGCACCGCGCAGGGCCATGATCTGGTGCAGGATGGCAAGGTGAGCGATAAACCGGTTGCGCAGGCGCTCACGCGCGCGGCGCTGATCGCGCAATGCAAGCATGTCGCGACGCGGCAATGACGGGAACGGGAATGGGCTACGCATACGAAAAGAACGGCGCCGCGATCTACGAGCGCTCCTTCGCCATCATCCGCGCCGAGGCGGATCTCACGCGCTTCGACGCCGACGAGGAGAAGGTCGCCGTGCGGATGATCCATGCCAGCGGCATGGTCGATCTCGCAGGCGACATCATCTTCGCCCCCGGCTTCGCCAAAGCGGCCAAGGCGGCCCTGCGCGAAGGCGCGCCGATCCTGTGCGATGCGCGCATGGTCTCGGAGGGCGTCACCCGCGCGCGGCTCCCCGCCGACAACCCCGTGATCTGCACCCTGCAGGATCCCCGCGTCCCCGATCTTGCCGCGCAGATGGGCACGACCCGCTCTGCGGCGGCGATGGAGTTGTGGCGCCCGCATCTCGAAGGCGCTGTCATCGCCATCGGCAACGCGCCGACATCGCTTTTCCGGCTGCTCGAAATGCTCGACGATCCCGCGACACCCCGCCCCGCCGCGATCATCGGCATCCCGGTCGGCTTCGTCGGTGCGGTGGAATCGAAGGAAGCGCTGATGGCGGATGGCCGGGTCCCCGGCCTGATCGTGCGCGGACGCCGGGGCGGCTCGGCGGTGACGGTCGCGGCGATCAACGCGCTGGCGAGTGAGCGCGAATGAGCGGGACCGGCACCATATACGGCGTCGGCCTCGGCCCCGGCGATCCGGATCTGATGAGCGTCAAGGCACATCGCCTCGTCAGCAATGCCACGGATATCGCCTACTTTCGCAAGAGCGGGCGCAGGGGCCGCGCACGCACCAGCGTCGACGGGCTGTTGCGGGCGGATGTGCATGAATTCGCCATGGAATACCCCGTAACCACCGAAATCCCCCTCGACGATCCGGCCTACGCGGCAACGCTGAAGGCGTTCTATGAAGATTGCGTCGAAAAGCTTCTCGCCATGGTGCGCGCGGGGCGCAACGTGGTCGTGCTCTGCGAGGGCGATCCTTTCTTCTACGGCTCCTTCATGCATCTGCATTCCCGCCTCCTCGGCCATTGCCCGGTGGAGGTGGTGCCCGGCATTACCGGCATGTCCGCCTGCTGGACGGCGACGGGCCAGCCGATCACCTATGGCGACGACGTGCTCTGCGTCCTCGCCGGCACGCTCGACGAGGAGAGCCTGGTCGCACGCATGCGCGAGGCCGATGCGCTCGTGGTGATGAAGCTCGGGCGCAACCTCCCCAAGGTGCGCCGCGCCCTCGAGCGCGCGGGGCTCGCTGAACGCGCCTTCTATGTCGCCTATGGGGCGATGCCGCAGCAGCAGGTGATGCCGCTATCGCAAAAGGAAACCGACGACGCGCCGTATTTCTCGATGATCATCGTCCACGGCCAGGGGCGGCGGCCATGAAAGGACGGCGGCCATGAAAGGACGGCGACCATGAGCGGGCGTGAGAAAGGTCACGTCAGCATCATCGGCCTCGGCCCCGGCGCGGAGGGGGCGGTGACGCCCGATGCGCAGGCCGCGCTGAGCGCGGCGCAGGATATCATCGGCTATGGCCCCTATGTGGCGCGCGTGCCGCTGCGGCCCGATCAGGAGCGCCATGCTTCCGACAACCGCGTCGAGATCGAACGCGCCCGCCATGCACTCGATCTCGCGGCGGCGGGGCGGCGCGTCGCCGTGGTTTCATCCGGCGATCCCGGCGTCTTTGCCATGGCGGCGGCGATCTTCGAGGCGCTGGAGGCGGATCCGGCGCGCTGGGAGGGCGTCGCGATCACGGTCATACCCGGAATCACCGCCATGCTCGCCGCCGCCGCGCGGCTCGGTGCGCCGCTCGGGCATGATTTCTGCGCCATCAACCTGTCGGATAATCTCAAACCCTGGGAACTCGTCGAGAAACGCCTGCGCCATGCCGCGCGCGGCGATTTTGCCATGGCCTTCTACAACCCCTCCTCCCGCTCGCGCCCCTGGCAATTCGCCCGCACCCTGGAGATCCTGCGCGAGGAATGCGGGCCTGATACCATCATCGTCTTCGCCCGCAACGTCACCCGCGACGACGAGCGCTTCGCCATCACCACGCTCGGGCAAGCAAGGCCCGAACAGGCGGATATGCGCAGTGTGGTGATTGTCGGCTCCTCCCTGACGCGTCTGATCGAGCGCGGCGCAGATCGCCCGATCGTCTACACGCCGCGCTGGGCCGGGATGCCGCCGGAGGGNGCGGCATGATCGAGCCATGCGATCACCTGCGCGACGCTCTCGCAGCGCGCCCGCGCGGGGATATCCGGACGTGCGATCATGATGACAGGCAGGCCGAGGCTGCGGGCCGCCGCGATCTTGGCAAACGCCCCGGCGCCGCCGGAATTCTTGGCGACGATCATTTCGATCCCGCGTTCGCGCATCAGCGCCGCGTCGCCCTCCATCGTGAAGGGCCCGCGCGCGATCAGCACCGCGACCTGCGGAAGCGGCAGCGCCTCCCCCGGCTCGTCGATCAGCCGCACCGTGTAGCGATGCTGCGGCGCGCGCGCGAAATGATGCAGATGCAGCCGGCCGATCGCGAGGAAGACGTTGCGCGGCGTGGCCTCGCTTTGCGCAAGATATTCCGCCGCGCCCTCCAGATCGGCAACATCGATCCAGCGATCCGCCGGCATTGCCTGCCATGCGGGACGCTCCAGCGCGACGAGCGGCACGCCTGCCCCGGCGCAGGCCGCAACGGCATTCGCGCTCATCTGCGCGGCGAAAGGATGCGTCGCGTCGATCACCGCATCAATCGCCTGCGCTTGCAGATAATCGCGCAAGCCGGCAATACCGCCGAACCCGCCGACGCGGATCGCCACAGGCTGGGCTTTCGGCTGCGCCACGCGCCCGGCATAGGAGAGCGTGACGCTCAGATCAACACGCGCGGCGAGCGCCTGCGCCAGCGCGCTGGCCTCCCCCGTGCCGCCGAGCAGGAGGATATTGCGGGTTTTCGCGGAGCGTCTTTCGGAGGCAATCATGCCTGACCACTTGCCCGACAATCACGCTGCGGATCAAGCGTCATCGTCGCATCCGCGCATCAGCGTGATCGGAATCGGCGAGGACGGGCTCGCCGGGCTCGGGGCCGGGGGCCGGGCCGCGCTCGAAAACGCCGATCTGATCGCCGGCGGCGCCCGCCATCTCACCTTCCTCGATGCCGACCCGGCGCTTGCCGGCAAGGAGCGCTTCGCCTGGGGCACGCCCTTTGCCGAATCGCTTGAAGAACTGCTTGCGCGGCGCGCGGCCGAGCCCGCCCTGCGCATCGCCATTCTTGCCTCCGGCGATCCGTTCTGGCACGGCGCCGGCGGCAGCCTGATGCAGCATCTGCCGATCGACGCGCTCACGATCCACCCCGCCCCCGCAACCTTCTCCCTCGCCTGCGCCCGTCTCGGCTGGCGGCTCGAAGAATGTGTGACGCTGGGGCTGCATGCCCGCCAAATCCGCCTGATGCGCCCGCAACTGCATCACGGCGCGCGGCTGATCGTGCTGGTGCGCGACGGCGCAGCGATTACCGAGGCCGCCGCACTCCTGCGCGAGACCGGCTGCGGCACCTCGCGACTGACCCTGCTCGAACGCCTCGGCGGCCCGCATGAGCGCATCCGCAGCCTGCACGCGGATGAAACCCTGCCCGACGATATCGCCACCCCGGTCGCCCTCGCCATCACTGTCGAGGCCGGTCCCGATGCAGCCCTGATCCCCCGCGCGCCGGGCCTGCCCGATGATTGTTTCGCCAATGACGGCCAGCTCACCAAGCGCGAGATCCGCGCGCTGACGCTGTCCGCGCTCGCGCCCCGGCCCGGGGAACTGCTCTGGGATATCGGCGCCGGCGCGGGATCCGTCGCCATCGAATGGTGCCTTGCCCATCCGCATAACCGCGCCATCGGCATCGAGGCGCGCCCGGACCGGCTGGACCGGGCTGTGCAGAACGCGCTGGCGCTCGGCGTGCCGCATGTCGATTTCCGCGCCGGGCGCGCGCCTGACGCGCTTGCAGGTCTCGCGCCGCCCGATGCGATCTTCATCGGCGGCGGCGCCTCGCGCGAGGGCGTGATCGACGCGGCCCTCGCTGCGCTCAAACCCGGCGGGCGGCTCGTGATCAATGCGGTGACGCTGGAGACCGAGGCGCTGCTCATCGATCTGCATGCGCGGCTGGGCGGCGATCTCACCCGCATCGCCATCTCCCGCGTCACGCCGGTGGGCGAGATGCGCGGCTGGCGCGCGGCGATGCCCGTGACGCAATGGTGCTACCGGCGATGACGGACACGCCCTCCCCCTTCATCATCGGCCTCGGCTTTCGCGCAGAAGCGAGCCCTGAGAGCCTCGATGCCGTGCTCGGTGCGGCCATCGCTGCCGCCATGGCGAAAGCGCCCGGCGCGCGCCCGCCACCCGTTCTCGCGAGCGCGACGGACAAGGCCGAGAGCCCTGCCATGCGCACCCTCGCCGCCCGGCACGGCCTCACCATCCTTGTCCTCGACGCTGCGGCACTCGCCGCACAGGCGCAAAACGTCACCACCCGCGAGACGCGCGTCACCCGCCTGCCCGCCGGCGCGAGCCTGTGCGAAGCGGCAGCACTCGCCGCAGCGGCGCAATACGCGCCATGGGGCGAAGCCCGGCTCATCGTGCCCCGCATGATCGGCGCCGACCGGATGGCCACGGCGGCGGTCGCGCTCGCGCATTCGACGCAGAAGGATTTCCCATGAGCGTGCATTTCATCGGGGCCGGGCCGGGCGCACCGGATCTCATCACCGTGCGCGGGCGCGATCTCGTGGCGCGCTGCCCGGTCTGTCTCTATGCCGGCTCGCTGGTCCCGCCCGGGATCATCGCGTTATGCCCGCCCGAGGCGCGGGTGATCAACACCGCGCCGATGGATCTCGATGCGATCGAGGCGGAATATGTCCGCGCGCATGAGGCCGGGCTCGATGTCGCGCGGCTGCATTCGGGGGATATGTCGGTCTGGAGCGCCATGGGCGAGCAGTTGCGCCGGCTGGAGGCGCGCGGCATTGCCTATACGATCACCCCGGGCGTGCCCGCCTTCGCCGCAGCCGCAGCGGCTCTGGGCCGCGAATTCACCCTCCCGGAAGTCGCCCAGAGCCTTGTCCTCACCCGCACCTCCGGGCGCGCCTCGGCCATGCCGGAGGCCGAGAAGCTGGAAGCCTTCGCCGCCACCGGCGCGACGCTCGCCATCCATCTCTCGATCCATGTGCTCGACGACGTGGTCGAACGCCTGATCCCGCATTACCGCGCCGATTGCCCCGTCGCCATCGTCTACCGTGCCTCCTGGCCCGACGAGCGCATCCTGCGCGGCACGCTGGAGACGATCAGCGCCATCCATGCGAAGGATCCGGTGGAGCGCACGGCACTGATCGTGGTCGGGCGCGTCCTCGGCGCCTCGGATTTCCGCGACAGCGCGCTTTACGATGCCGGCTATCACCGGCGCTATCGCTCAGGTGGTGGTGATGGCGGCACTGACGACGGGGGTGCGGGCGCGTAGCTTTCCCTCGCGGTCGAAGATCGCGACATCGACGCCAATATCGGTATCGCGCACCAGCCGCGCGGCGGTCTTGACCGCATGGGCCGCGACCGTGCCTGCAATATCCACCCCCTCCGCATCCGCGCGCTGGAGCGCTTCGAGGGCGGAATTCATCTGCGGAATCGCCGCGACGAGTTCATCCGAGGCCCCCGCCTCCCCGGCGAGGTGCGCGAGATGCACGAGATCGACGCTGCCAGAGCGCGAATGCAGATCGATCAGCCCCTGCGAGAGCTTGACCATCTTGGCGAAACCGCCGGCGATGGTGACGCGGGGGATCGGGTGTTTGCGGATGTATTTCAGCATGCCGCCGACGAAATCGCCCATATCCATCAGCGCGATCTCGGGCAGATCATCCAGCGCCGCGATGGCGCGTTCAGACGTGTTGCCGGTGGCGCCCGCCACATGGTCGATCCCGGCGGCGCGGGCCACATCGACGCCGCGATGGATCGAGTGAATCCAGGCGGCGCAGGAAAACGGGATGACGATGCCGCGCGTGCCCAGAATCGAGAGACCGCCGATAATCCCCAGACGCGGATTCATGGTCTTGCGCGCGATCGCCTCGCCATCGGGAATGGCGATCTCGACCACCGCATCGGCGGGCACGCCCAGAGCCTGCGCTTCCTCCTCGATCGCCTGCGCGATCATGGCGCGCGGCACCGGGTTGATCGCCGGCTCGCCTGGCGGCAGCGGCAGGCCGGGCAGCGTCACCGTGCCGACCCCCTCCCCGGCACGCCAGGCGATTCCCGCACCCGGCGCGTTGCCCGTAACCTTCGCGATGATCAGCGCCCCATGGGTGGCATCCGGATCGTCACCGGCATCCTTGACGATGCCTGCCCGCGCGAATCCCGCACCGCGATCATGCATGGCGAGCGAGAACGCCACCCGGTCGCCGCTGGGCAGGGCGATCGTCACGGGATCGGGAAAATCACCGCAATGCAGCGCATGGAAGGCGGCCCGGGCGGCTGCGGTGGCGCAGCTTCCCGTGGTCCATCCACGACGCAATTCGGTCTTCGGGCCTGTTTTCTCCATCAAATGCGTTATAGGACCGTGCGAGGTTTCTGTCAGGAGAAATGCAAATGGGCGATAGGCCGAATCCGGCACCGGCACCGACACTGCGCGGCCTGATCATTGCCGCGCCGCGCTCGGGCTCGGGCAAGACCACGGTGACGCTCGGCATCCAGCGCGCGCTCAGCCGGCGCGGCCTCAACGTCCAGCCCTTCAAATGCGGGCCCGACTATATCGACCCCGCCTTCCACAGCGCGGCGGCGCGGCGCCCCTCCTTCAATCTCGACAGCTGGGCCTTCACCCGGGCGCAGCTCGCGGAACTGCTCGCACGCGGGAGCGATTCGGATATCGCTATCGCCGAGGGCTCAATGGGCCTGTTCGACGGCGTGGCGCAGCCCGGCGCTTCCGGCGACGGCTCGAATGCCGATATCGCCGCCGTGACCGGATGGCCGGTGATTCTCGTGATCGACGCCTCCGGCCAGGCCCAGTCCGCCGCCGCCATCGCGCTGGGCTGCCGGGTCTACCGCGACGATATCACGCTGGCCGGCGTCATCCTCAACCGCGTCGCGAGCCCGCGCCACGACATGCTGCTGCGCAAGGGCATGGAGAAGGCGGGCATCCCGGTGCTCGGTGCCATGCCCAAACGCGCCGATCTCGTCCTGCCCGAGCGCCATCTCGGCCTCGTCCAGGCAGGCGATACCGCCGATCTCGCCGCGCGGCTCGATGCACTGGCGGATTTTGCGCAAGACCATATCGATCTCGACGCGCTCACGGCGCTGGCGGCACCCTCGCGGCTTTCCATATGTGAAACCCGCGCCTTACCCGTCACTCCGCCCGGTCAGCGCATCGCGCTCGCCCGCGACGCAGCCTTCAGCTTCGTCTATCCGCATCTGCTCGATCGCTGGCGCGCGGCGGGAGCCGAGATCATCCCGTTCTCGCCGCTCGCCGACGAGGCGCCCGACCCGGCCTGCGACGTGGTCTGGCTGCCCGGCGGCTATCCGGAACTTCATGCCGGGCGGCTCGCCCAGGCGCAGAACTTCCGCAAGGGCCTGCATGAATGCGCGCGCACGCGCCCGGTCCATGGCGAGTGCGGCGGCTACATGGCGCTGGGTGCGGGGCTGATCGATGCCGATGGCGCGCGCCATGAAATGGCCGGGCTGATCGGGCTCGAAACCTCCTTCGCCAAACGCTCCATGCATCTGGGCTACCGCCACGCCACCCTGCATGCGCCGATACCCGGCCATGCGCCGGGCGCGGCCCTGCGCGGGCACGAATTCCACTATACCACCATCCTGGCACAGCCTGATGAACCGCTCGCGCGCGTCGTCGACGCCAATGGCAAGGACGTACCGGAAACCGGTTCCCGGCGCGGCCATGTCACCGGGTCCTTCTTCCACCTGATCAGCGCCCTCGACGCGGATAGTAACGGAGCCTGAAGCCGATGTCCGAGACACCCGCGAAGGGCGGTCACATCACCATGATCGGCGCCGGCCCAGGCGATCCCGATCTCCTGACCATCCGTGCGGTCAAACGCATCGAGGCCGCCGATGTGATCCTGTTCGACGATCTCGGCGCCGGGCCGCTGCTCAAGCACGCCAGCGCCCAGACCGAGCTGATCGCGGTGGGCAAGCGTGCGGGGCGGGTCTCGCCCAGGCAGTCGCAGGTAAGCCGGCTGATGGTGGCGCATGCGAAGATGGGGCAGCGGGTGGTGCGGCTGAAATCCGGCGATCCCACGATTTTCGGGCGCCTCGATGAGGAGATCGTCGCCGCCCGCGAAGCGGGAATCCCCTTCGAGATCGTCCCCGGCGTCACCGCAGCGACGGCGGCAGCCGCCGAACTCGGCTTCTCGCTGACCAAGCGCGGCGTGGCGCGGCGCCTGCAATTCGTCACGGGCCACGATGTCGACGGGCAATTGCCGCGCGATCTCGACATCGCCGCGCTCGCCGATCCCGGCGCCACGACCTGCGTCTTCATGGGCAAGGCCACCTTCGCGCTGCTCGTCGAGGCCCTGATCGCCCGGGGCCTCTCCCCGGACACCCCCTGCATCGTCGCCACACAGGCGAGCCTGCCGGATACTCAGGCGCGCTTCGGCACGCTCACGGAAATCGCAGCGTATCTTGGTGACCGTCCACAACTGGGCGCGAGCGTGATCTTCTACGGCGCGGCGATCCCGGACGGGCCAACCGTGACGGACTGACCCGTCAGGCGTTTTCGTTCTTGGGCGGGCGCGTCGCGTTCACGATCGCCTTCGCGATGAGCCAGCTCGCCGGGGCGGCGAGCAGGACACCGGCGAGCGCGGCAAGCACGATCGGCATGGCGCTGGCCATCGCCATATCGACCGTCAGAACGCCGATGACGAAGATGCCGGCGAAAGTCGGCGCGGTGAAGATGAAAACGAGAATGGCGAGCTTGGTCACGATGCGCCCCGTAGCTGACGAGTGATTTCGCCACCAGATTGCCCGCACCCGGCCCGCCCCGCCTTGCGCCAGATCAAGCCGGGACCCGAAACTGCCTCATTCCGGCTGATCATCGGATGCGGCGCGCAGATCCGGGCGCCGTTCGCGCGTGACCCTGAGCGCCTGTTCGCGCCGCCAGCGCGCGATGGCGCCGTGATCGCCTGAGAGCAGGATGTCAGGGATCGCCCGCCCCTCCCATTCGCGGGGGCGGGTATAATGCGGATATTCAAGCAACCCCGATTCGAAGCTCTCCTCCTCGCCCGACGCGCTCGCCCCCATGACGCCCGGCAAGAGTCGGACGCAGGCATCGAGCATCACCATCGCCGCGAGTTCGCCACCCGAGAGCACGTAATCGCCGATCGAGACCTCGATCAGATCGCGCCCCGCGATCACCCGCTCGTCGATCCCCTCGAAGCGCCCGCAAAGCATGACGGCCCCGGGTCCGCCGGCGAGTTCGCGCACGAATCCCTGGTCGAGCCGGCGCCCGCGCGGGCTCATGTACAGACGCGGACGCGGGTCATCCGCGACACTCACCGCATCGAGCGCCTCGCCGAGCACATCCGCGCGGATCACCATACCGGGGCCGCCGCCGGCGGGGGTGTCGTCAACGGCGCGATGACGCCCGCGCCCGTGATCACGGATCTGATGCGTGGTGAGCGACCAGAGCCCGCGTGCGAGCGCATCGCCGGAAAGCGAAGCGCCGAGCGGGCCGGGAAACATCTCGGGATAGAGCGTGAGGATATCGGCACGCCACATCAGGCTCACTCCGCCTCGTCAGGAGGCAAATCACCGGAATCGGCTTCAAAGACATCGTCGGGCGCATCGACCAGGATGCGACCACCGGCAATGTCGATCTCGGGGAAAAACGCTTTGGTGAAGGGCAGAAGCACGGTATCGCCGCGCGCGCCGGCCCGCACCGACGCATTCGCATCGGTGACCGGGGCGATGCCGATCAACGTTCCGGCCCCGTAATCGGGCACCTCGACCACCGTGCCGCGTATCTCGCCCAGCGGCGTTACCGCCTTCAGGCCGATCAGATCGGCGAGCAGGAATTCGTCTTCCTCGGGCGGGTCGAGCGTCGCGAGGGCCGCGCGGGTGGTGTAGAGCCCGCGCCGGTTAAGTGCCTCGGCCGCATTGCGGTCATCGACACCCGCGATGCGCGCGATGAACAGGTCCGTGGCTCCGCCCGGCGCCGGGCGCAGGGCCTTGATCACGCGCCGCGCGCCACTCTCGTCGAAGAGCGGTTCGTAGCGGGCCAGCATGGCCGGATCATCGGTGAAGGATTTCAGCCGCAACTCGCCATGCAGCCCGTGCGCGCGCCCGCATTCGCCGATGCGTACGACATCGTCGGGCAGGGCGGGGACGGTGGGCGCAGCGGCAGGCGCAGCGCTGCGCACATCCCCTGCCCGGCGGGATGCACCCGCCGGGGGACGCGATCCGCGCCGTTTCGATCCGGCACCCATCACGCAGCCACCTTCCGGTCAGAATGCGCGCCGATCACTCGGCGGCAGCGCCTTCACCTTCGGCAGGCGCAGCGGCGGCGGCAGCCTTCTCGGCCCGCTCTGCGGCGCGCTCCTCGGCCTTCTTGCCGGGCTTGGCCTTTTCCGGATTGTTGCGGGCCGCGCGCTTCATCAGGCCAGCCTGATCGAGGAAGCGGGCGACGCGATCGGTCGGCTGCGCACCCTTGGCCAGCCATTCCTTCGCCTTCTCGACATCAAGCACGACGCGATCGGCGGCATCCTTCGGCTTCATCGGGTCATAGGCGCCGATCCGGTCGATGAAGCGACCATCGCGCGGGAAGCGCGAATCGGCGACGATGATGCGATAATACGGGCGCTTCTTGGCGCCGCCACGGGTGAGACGAATCTTGAGGGCCATTGTCGTTACTCCGGTTGTTTCAGTCGTGACATTGCGCAGGGGACGGATGGCGCCAGGCGCCGAGCCGCATGTCCCGCAATTCGTGATCCCGCTCATGGATCGCGCCGAGGCGAAGGGCGACCTGCACGGAGGGATGGTTTTCGGGATGGATGAAGCTGACCAGCGTCTTCCACCCCAGATTCTGATAAGCGTAAGCGCGCATGCGCCGCGCCGCTTCGGTCACGAAGCCCGCACCACGATAGGCCGGAACCGCTCCCCAGCCGAGCTCGGGCTCCGGCCAGTCGGGCGGGTGAAAGAAGCCGGCATAGCCGACGAAAGCGCCGTCATCCTTGCGCTCCAGCGCCCAGAAGCCATAACCGCGCAGGCTCCATTGCCCGGCAAAGCCGCACATGCGCTGCCAGGCCTTCGGTCCGGTTTCCGCGCCCGGAATGAAACGCCGCGTCGCCTCATCCGCGCAAAATGCCGCAAAACCGGGGAAATCGGTCTCGCGCCAGCCGCGCAGGGTGAGACGGGGCGTCTCCAGAACCGGAACCGCGTTGATCACTTCTTCTTGCCTCCGCCGAAGGGCAAGCCGAGACCGGGCAATTTCGGCCCGCCGGAGCCACCACCGAGGCCGGGAAGCGACGGGGTATCCTTCTTGCCGGCTCCTTTACCGCCCCCGAGATCGGGCGGCATCGGCGGGATACCACCACCGCCCATACCGGGCGGCAACTGCCCGCCCATCTGCTTCTTGACCTGTTCGAGCATTTCCGGGCTCGGATTCGGCATACCGCCGGGCATGCCGCCCGGAATCCCGCCTGGCATGCCGCCACCGCCGAGGCCGAACATGGAGCCGAGCGCCCCGGCAATGCCGCCGCGCTTGTTCTTGCCCATCTGCTTCATCATGTCCGCCATCTGGCGGTGCATCTTCAGAAGCTTGTTGACGTCCTCGACCTTCATGCCCGCGCCGGCGGCGATGCGCTTCTTGCGCGAGGCCTTGAGGATATCGGGGCTGCGGCGCTCCTTCGGCGTCATCGAATCGATGATGGCGCATTGGCGCTTGATCACCTTGTCATCGACATTGGCGCCTTCGAGCTGCTTCTTCATGGCGCCCATGCCGGGCATCATTCCCATCAGGCCGCCGACGCCGCCGAGTTTTTCCATCTGGGCAAGCTGGTTGCGCAGATCGGCCAGATCGAACTTCCCCTTGCGCATCTTCTCGGCGATGCGCACGGCCTCTTCCTGGTCGATCGATTCCGACGCCTTCTCGACCAGCGAGACGATGTCGCCCATGCCGAGAATGCGGTTGGCCACGCGCGAGGGGTGGAACTCCTCCAGCGCATCGACCTTTTCGCCGGTCCCGATCAGCTTGATCGGCTTGCCCGTCACCGCGCGCATCGAAAGCGCCGCGCCACCGCGCGAATCGCCATCCATGCGGGTGAGCACGATGCCGGTGAGCCCCATCCGCTCATCGAAGGCGCGCGCGGTGTTGACCGCGTCCTGACCGGTCAGCGCATCGGCGACGAGAAGCACTTCGTGCGCATCAACGGTGCGCGCGACCTCCGCCGCCTCGTCCATCAGCGCCTCGTCGACGGTGACGCGGCCCGCCGTGTCGAGCATCACCACGTCATAGCCGCCAAGTCGCCCCGCCTCCATGGCGCGGCGCGCGATCTGCGGCGCGCTCTGGCCGGTGACGATGGGCAGCGTATCGACCTCGACCTGTCCGCCCAGCACGGCGAGCTGCTCCATCGCCGCCGGGCGGCGGGTATCAAGGGAGGCCATCAGCACGCGTTTTTTATCGCGCTCCTTGAGGCGACGCGCGATCTTGGCGGTCGTCGTGGTCTTGCCCGAGCCCTGCAGTCCGACCATCAGGATCGGCACCGGCGGCGTGGCATTGAGATTGATCGTCTCGGCCTCGGCGCCGAGCATCTCGACGAGGGCGTCGTTGACGATCTTGACGACCATCTGCCCGGGCGTCACCGACTTGACCACTTCCGCGCCGACGGCGCGTTCGCGCACGCGATCGGTGAAGGAGCGCACCACTTCAAGCGCGACATCCGCCTCGAGCAGGGCGCGGCGGACCTCGCGCAGGGCATTCTGCACATCCTGGTCGGACAGCTTGCCGCGCCGCGTCAGCCCCCCGAGAATACCGGAAAGGCGTTCGGATAATCCTTCGAACATGATGCTTCCTTCCCGCCTGAATGGCTGCACAGCGTCAATGCGGTAACGCAAAACACGCCCGAGGGCGCAACGCGCTGTCGGGCGTGGACCTCCGGCCTCGCGGACCAGTCGGCGTCTCGCATTTCGGCTCTGCGACGAAATCGAGCCTGCTCGTTACGGGTGGCGGCGGCGAAAGTCAAGGGTCGGGGTGCGGGTTTGGGGCCGCCGCGCTTTGGAGGAACAGGCCCCCGCCTTCATCTCCGACCGGCGGCGGGCTTCGGCTTCGAGAAATTTCTCATTGCGCCGATCAGATCGGAAACCTGACGATAGGTCATGCGCTCGGCTCCCCATACGACATCGCAAGCCTGGCGCGCGGTCAGTGGCTTGTGCGTTTTGCCGTGGAATGACGCCGAATTCGTTCCCTCGCCCGTCTCCGCATCCGTGGTGGAATCGATGCAATAATGGGGTGGCTCGAATTCCGCATTCAGGCAGACACGCACAGATGCGCCTCCCAGCGATCGCTCACGATCGTGAAGCTGGCTGAGCACCATGCGAACATACTCGACTGGAAGGGTCTCTTGCAGGCTGCTCAACGTTACGTCATTCGGGCGAGATGTCATTTCTTCTCCAATGCTTTGCGACGAGCATACAGGAGTTCTGGCCCGGACGCGACAAGCGTTCGAAGCAGATCAGGTTTACGCCACGAACCTCACCCACCCTGCGCCCGCCGGCGCAGCAGCCAGACGAAGAACGCTCCGCCGATCAGGCCGGTAACGATGCCGATCGGCATGTCTTCGGGGCGCATGATGGTGCGCGCGATGATATCGGCCCAGATCAGGAAGATGGCGCCGGTGAGCATGGCGGCGGGGAGGACGCGGGCATTGTCGCCACCGACGATCAGCCGCACGATATGCGGGATCATCAGGCCGACGAAGCCGATCACGCCGGAAAACGCCACCATCACCCCGGTCACCAGAGCCGCGATGACGAAGACGGCGAGGCGGAAGGCGGCGACCGGGATGCCGAGCGTCGCCGCCGTCTCGTCACCGATGGTCATGGCGTTGAGCGAGCCGGCGACGAGGCGAAACCAGAAAGCCGCGCCGGCCAGGATCACCGCCGGCCAGATCAGATGGCCCCATTGTGCGAGCCCCAAGCCCCCAAGCATCCAGAAGACCACCGTATGCGCCGCGCGCGGATCACCCATGAAGATCAGGAGATTGGCGAGCGCCATCACGATGAAGGAGACGGCGACGCCGGTCAGGACCAGCCTGTCGGCGGAGGTCGCCCGGGCGAAGCTGGCGAGCGCGAGCACCAGCAGCGTCGCGGCCAGCGCACCGATGAAGGCGAAGATCGGCACGGTCGCGAGCCCGAGAAACATCCCCGTATGCAAAAGCGCGAGGATCGCCCCGAAAGCCCCGCCGGACGAGATCCCCAGAAGATGGGGATCGGCCAGCGGGTTGCGCGTCACGGCCTGCAGAACGGCGCCCACAAGCGCGAGCCCCGCCCCCACCAAAGCCGCGAGCAGGGCGCGTGGCAGCCGGATATCCCAGACGATGGCGGCGCGCCCGGCGGACCAGTCGGGTGTGATCAGGCCCGGGGCGATGCGCTCGAGGATGACGCCCCAGACGGTGCCGATCGGGATCGCCACAGCACCGAGGCTCACCGCCGCCGAGAGCGACAGGAGCAGGAGACCGATCCCGATCCCCCATACCCCCTTGCGCAGTGGGCGCGTGCGGCGCGGCGCCTGCGCCTGCGCCTGCGCGGCGATGACGGGCGCGGCGATCTCGGGGTCGGGCGTGGCGCGCATCCGGCTTACTCCGGGGCGCGTTCGGTGGCCAAGCCTTCGCTGCCGTGGAAGGCCTCGGCGAGGGTGCGGATTGCCGCAATGTTGCGCGGGCCGGGCGTCGCCTCGACGTAATCGAGCACCACGAAGCGGTCATTGACCACCGCATCCAACTCTGCGAGCGCCGGATTGCCGCGCAGGAAAGCGATCTTCTCCTCAGCGGTCACCTCGCCGTAATCGACGATGATGATCACTTGCGGATCGCGCGCGACCACCGGCTCCCAGGCCACCCGCGTCCAGGAGGTCTCGACATCATCCATGATGTTGCGCCCGCCGGCGGCGGCGATCATCGCGCTCGGCATGGCATAGCGCCCGGCGGTAAAGGGCGTGTCCTCGCCGCTGTCATAGACAAAGACGCGCAGGGGCTCACCTTCGGGAATTGCCTGCACGATCGCGTCAAGTTCGTCCTGCCAGCCGGCGATCAGCCCCTCGGCCCGCTCATCCACGCCGAAAATGGCGCCGAGGTTACGGATGTCGTTGAACATGTCGTCGATGGCGATGCGATCGCGCTCCATGATGTGGATGCAGCTCTCGGTGAGCTCGTAGACCGTGATCCCGAAGGGGGCGAGCGTCTCGGGCGTGACCTCGCCGCCCACGCGCATGCCGTAATTCCAGCCGGCGAACCAGAAATCGAGATCGGCGCCGATCAGCACCTCGCGGGTGGGATAGCGCGCGGAGAGTTCGGGAAGCTCCGCCACGCCTTCGCGCATGGTCTCATCGAGCTTGTTCCAGCCGGAAATCCCGGTATAGCCCACCATCGAATCCGTCAGGCCGAGCACCAGCATCATCTCGGTGAGATTGACGTCATTCGAGGCTGCACGCTGCGGCGGCGCGTCGAACGTGATCTCGCGGTCGCAGCTCTGCACGGTGACGGGATGCGCCTCTACCGGCGTGATCGGCAGGCCGAGAGCGAGATTGGCGAGGAGCAGGCCGGCAACAGCCGGGCAGCCACGGTTCATGACGATTTTTCCCTTTGCGGAATGGTTGGCATGGTTGCCTGGAAATGCGCCTCGGTGGGCAGCGCGAAATCGAAACCCGCCGATGCGCGCGGCGTCGCCACGACACGAAAGGCGCGCGCGATCAGCTCGGGGGTGAGCACCGCCTCCACCGGCCCGAAGGCGAGCGGGTGGCCATCGGCCAGGACGAGCAGATCATCGGCGAAGCCGTGGACGAGGTTGAGATCATGCAATGAGGCCACGACCGTGGCGCCGAGCCCGCGCACCAGCCGCAGCACTTCGAGCTGGTGGCGGATATCGAGATGGTTGGTCGGCTCGTCGAGGACGATAAGCCCCGGCTCCTGCGCCAGCGCCCGCGCCACCATCACCCGCTGGCGCTCACCGCCGGAGAGCGTGCCGAAGGGGCGCTGCGCGAAATCATGCAGATCAAGCCGCTCCAGCGCGTGATCGACGATATGCAAATCCTGCGCCGAGAGACCTGCCAGCGCCCGCCGATGCGGCGCGCGCCCGAGCGCGACGATCTCCACGACCGTAAGCGCGAAATCCGTCGGCTGCTCCTGAAGCACCGCCGCCACGCGCTGCGCCACGCGGCGCGCGGGCATGGCCCGGATATCCTGCCCGTCGAGCAGGACGCGGCCGGCTTGCGGCTTGTGGAAACGGTAGATCAGCCGCAGGAGCGTGGATTTGCCGGCACCATTCGCGCCGAGCACGCCCAGGACACGGCCGGGAGCGAGATCCAGGCTGACCGGATGCAGGATGCCGTTCCCCCAGGTGACGGCCTCAAGAGCGAGCCGGGCGGCGGCGGGAGGCGGGCAACTCATGATCCTGCCCGGCGCCGCATCGGACCTTGCACAGCCATGAACGCACGACAACGACCGTCGCAAAGCGGACGCGATGCATGACTCATGCTCTCAGAATGCGGATTTGCGTGCTGCATTTGGCCCTCTGCCTGCGAAAGCAGGGGGCACAGGTTGCCAGACGCATGACACGCGTGAGCGCGCTTTGATCATTTGGCCTCCTCCGGACACCCCGCCGGTCTGGTGTTGCATCGGCGATGGCAGGTCTCCTGGCTCGCAGGTCATCGCGCCTCTCCGCCTTCCCGCTCCCGTTTCCGGAAGCAGTGGCATGAAGGGGGCGCTCTCCGCTCACAGTTGCGGGGGCAGCACCGGAATTGCACATCGTCTCGCAGGAGGCGATCCGCGCACCGGTTTCCCTATTCTCCCGGCTTGCACCGGGCACCATCGCGATCTTGGTAGCAGGGCCGGTTGCGCCGGCCAAGGGCCGATCCGCCGACGATGGTGGTTTTCCGGACGAAAACGGCGACCGGCCCGTCTGGCCGATCGCCGCCGATCGTGACTGCTGACCCGCTCAACGCTCCGGATCGTCTCCCCGGGTATCGTCTCCCGCAGAATCGTCGCCCCCCGGATCCCCGGCATCCGGCGTCTCGCCTGACGCGCCGCCCTCTGCGGAACCGGCTCCGGTTTCCGGCGTCTCGCCGAGATCGACCTCGTCATCGACGACGGCCGCTTCCGTTTCGCCTTCGATATGTTCGACTGAGACGACCCGCTCGTCAGCGGCGGTGTTGAACACGATGACGCCCTGGGTCGAGCGCCCGGCGATGCGGATTCCGTCCACCGGCACGCGGATCGTCTGGCCGCGATCGGTGATCAGCATGAGCTGGTCATGCTGCTCGACGGGGAAGGCGGAGACGAGTTTGCCGTTACGGTCATTGGTGACCATGCCGGTAATCCCTTTGCCGCCGCGCCCGGTGACACGATACTCGTAAGCCGAGGAGCGCTTGCCGTACCCGTTTTCGGACAGGCTCAGCACGAATTGCTCGGCAGCGCCCATCTCGGCATAGCGCTCCTGGCCGAGCTCGATATCGGCGGCATCCTCGCCATCGGCGGGCGGGCCGCTATTGGCCGCGCCCTCCTCCAGCTCGGCACCGGCGGCCCGGCGCATGGCCGAAGCGTGCCTGAGATAGGCCTGGCGTTCTTCCGCCGTCGCATCGACATGGCGCAGGATCGCGAGCGCAATCACCTTGTCGTCCCGGCCCAGCGCGATGCCGCGCACGCCGGTAGAATCGCGCCCCTTGAAGACGCGCACTTCCGGCACCGCGAAGCGGATGCACTGCCCCTTCAACGTGGTCAGGAGCACGTCGTCATCGGTCGAACAGACCTGCACATCGACGATGGCGTCGCCCTCGTCGAGCTTCATCGCGATCTTGCCGGCGCGGTTGACGTTGACGAAATCCGACAGCTTGTTGCGGCGGACATTGCCGCGCGCGGTCGCGAACATCACGTCGTAATTGTCCCAGGAATCCTCGTCCTCGGGCAGGGGCATGATCGTGGTGATGCGCTCCTCCTGATGGATCGGCAGCATGTTGACCAGCGCCTTGCCCTTGGCATTCGGCGCCGAAAGCGGCAGCCGCCAGACTTTTTCCTTGTAGACCTGCCCGCGTGATGAGAAAAACAGTACCGGCGTGTGGGTATTGGCCACGAAGAGCCGCGTGACGAAATCCTCCTCGCGGGTCGCCATGCCCGAGCGCCCCTTGCCGCCGCGCCGCTGCGCCCGATAGGTGGAGAGCGGCACGCGCTTGATGTAGCCGGCATGCGAGACGGTGACGACCATGTCCTCGCGCTGGATCAGATCCTCGACGTCGAAATCGGCGTCATGCTCGACGATCTGCGTCTTGCGCGGCGTGGCATAGGCCTCACGGATCTCGGCGAATTCCTCACCGATGATCTGCATGATGCGCGCACGCGAGCTCAGGATCTCGAGATAGTCTCGGATCTCGTCGGCGAGCTTCTTCAATTCGTCGCCGATCTCGTCCCGACCGAGCGCGGTGAGGCGCTGCAGGCGCAGGTCGAGGATGGCGCGCGCCTGCGTCTCCGACAGGCGGTAGGTCCCGTCCTCGGCAACGCGATGCAGCGGATCATCGACGAGCGCGATCAGCGGCGCGATGTCGTAGGCCGGCCAGTCGCGATCCATCAGCGCGGCGCGCGCGGCATTCGGATCCGGCGCGGTACGGATGAGGTGGATCACCTCATCAATATTGGCGACCGCGATGGCCAGCCCGCACAGGACATGGGCCCGATCGCGCGCCTTGCCCAGCAGGAACTTGGTGCGGCGGCTGACGACACTCTCGCGGAAATCCACGAAGGCGCGGATCATGTCCTTGAGATTCATCGTCTCCGGACGCCCGCCATTGAGCGCGACAAAGTTGCAGCCGAAGGAGGATTGCAAGGCCGTGAAGCGGTAGAGCTGGTTGAGCACGACATCCGCCACCGCGTCGCGCTTGAGCTCGATGACGATGCGCATGCCGTCGCGATCCGATTCGTCGCGCAGATCGGCAATGCCTTCCACCCGCTTCTCGCGCACCAGATCCGCAATGCGCTCGATCAGGGTGGATTTGTTCACCTGATAGGGGATCTCGGTGATGATGATCGCCTCGCGCTCCTTGCGGATCTCCTCGACATCCGCCTTCGCACGCATGATCACCGAGCCGCGCCCGGTATTATAGGCCGATCGGGCGCCGCTATATCCGAGGATCAGCCCGCCCGTGGGGAAATCCGGGCCGGGGACGATCTCGATCAGATCGTCGATGGAGATCGCCGGATTCGCGATATAGGCAAAGCAGGCATCGATCACTTCGCCGAGATTATGCGGCGGGATATTGGTCGCCATGCCCACCGCGATGCCGCCGGCGCCGTTCACCAGCAGATTGGGGAAACGCGCTGGCAGGACGACGGGCTCCATCTCCTTGCCGTCGTAGTTCTCATCGAAATCGACCGTGTTCTTGTCGATATCGTCGAGCAGCGCCACGGCGGGTTTCGCCAAGCGGCACTCGGTATAGCGCATGGCCGCCGCCGGATCGCCGTCCACCGAGCCGAAATTGCCCTGCCCGTCGATCAGCGGCAGGCGCATGGAGAAATCCTGCGCCATGCGCACCAGCGCGTCGTAGATCGCGGAATCGCCGTGCGGGTGATATTTACCCATCACGTCGCCGACGACGCGGGCGCATTTCACATAGGGCTTCTCCGGCATGTAGCCGCTCTCGTGCATCGCATAGAGGATGCGCCGATGCACCGGCTTGAGCCCGTCGCGCACATCGGGAAGCGCGCGCGAGACGATCACGCTCATGGCGTAATCGAGATAGGATTTCTTCATCTCCTCGACGATGGAGATGCTCTTCACGTCGCCGCCGGGCGGCGGACCATCGGGGCGGGTCTGATCGTTATCGGCCAAGGTTTTTCTTTCTCGTCGAAACGTGGGGGCGGCGCGGAACCGGGCTTGTACCGGACCCTGCCGAATCTGCACGACAATCCGGTTTTGTGATGGCGGTTTTCGCCCGCATTTTCAAGCGTTACGGCCAATTCAGCCGGGGATAGTTCAGCCGAACACCACCGCATGCATGACGCGACCGGGCAGCAGCGTGAAAGCGCCGGTCAGAACCAGCGCGAAAATGAACAGATTGATCATGATCGCCCGATGCGCCTTCACCTCTTGCCGGCGTGCCTTGATGATGGCGACGACGATCATCACCGTGGTGAAGACGGATAACCCGTGGATCCAGCTGAACCGCCCGACGATCGGATTGGCGCTGATCAGGAACGACGACAGCGTCGTCACCAGCATCAGGCTGACCCAGCCATAGCCGAGCACCCGGTGGATGGGTGCGCCGGCGGGCGTGGTGAACTGGGCAAGCCCCAGAAACAGCGCGCCGAGCGCGGCGAAGGTATGGATCTGGATGGCCGGCGGGGCGGCAAGGAGGATAGCGATATTCATCAGGGCAGTCCGTTCGCGCAAGGAGAATTGGCCACGATCATGCGCGACTGTAACAAGCTTGGCCTTTCCGGGACAGCAATGCCGCCCGCAATGCTTCGGCGTGCGGGGCCCCGCAATCCGTCCCGGGGGCTGGAAAGCCGGCGCGCAAGCTGCTTCATTGGGCGCAGACGAATCGTCATCCAGCGAACGGAGTGCTGCCATGGGCCGTCTTTCCACCCATGTGCTCGATACCGCCAACGGCAAGCCGGCGGGCGGGGTCGTAATCGTCCTCTACAGGCTGGAGGGTGACGGCAGCCGCACCATCCTCGTCGAGACCCGCACCAATGCCGACGGGCGCACCGACGGGCCGCTGCTCACGGGCGATGCCTTCATCTGCGGGCGCTACGAGCTCGTCTTCGCCATCGGCGATTATTTCCGTGCACAAGGCGCCGCCCTGCCCGAACCCGCCTTTCTCGACGAGGTCCCGATCCGCTTCGGCATCGCCGAGCCGGACGGGCATTACCACGTGCCGCTGCTCGCCTCGCCCTGGGGCTGCACCACCTATCGCGGGAGTTGATGCGATGCCCGATTATCCGCGCGACATGATCGGCTACGGCCCCAACCCGCCGCATCCGCGCTGGCCGGGTGATGCGCGCATCTGCGTGCAATTCGTGGTCAATTACGAGGAAGGCGGCGAAAACAGCATCCTGCACGGCGACCGCGCCTCCGAGGCCTTCCTGTCCGACATTGTCGGCGCGCAGCCCTGGCTCGGCCAGCGTCATCCCAGCATGGAATCGCTTTATGAATACGGCTCCCGCGCCGGGTTCTGGCGGCTGCACCGGCTCTTCACCGCCCGCGACATGCCCGTCACCGTCTTCGGCGTGGCGAGCGCCATGGCGCGCCATCCGCAAGCCGTCGCCGCCATGCGCGAGGCCGGTTGGGAGATCGCCAGCCACGGGCTGAAATGGATCGATTACAAGGATTTCAGCGCTGACGAAGAGCGCGCCCATATCCGCGAGGCGATCCGCATCCAGGAAGAACTCACCGGCACGCCTCCCCTCGGCTTCTACCAGGGCCGCACCTCCCCCAACACCCTGGATCTCGTCATGGAGGAAGGCGGCTTTCTCTACAGCGCCGACAGCTATGCCGACGACCTGCCCTACTGGATCGAAAGCGACGCCGGTACGCAGCTCGTCGTGCCCTATACGCTCGACGCCAACGACATGCGCTTTGCCACCGCGCAGGGTTTCAATGCGGGCGACCAGTTCTTCACCTATCTCAAGGACACGTTCGACACGCTCTATGCCGAGGGCGAGGATGCGCCGAAGATGATGTCGGTGGGGCTGCATTGCCGCCTCGCCGGGCGCCCGGGCCGCGCGGCGGCGCTGGCGCGCTTCATCAATTACGTCGCGAGCCACGAGCAGGTCTGGGTGGCGCGCCGGATCGATATCGCCCGTCACTGGGCGCGCCATCACCGCCCGGCGCATCTCACCCCTTCGAAGATGGCGCGCGGGCTCTTCGTCGGCCTGTTCGGCGACGTGTTCGAGCATTCCCGCTGGATCGCCGAGCGCACCCACGAGGCCGGACTCGGGCCCCAGGCCGACACGGCAGAGGGGCTGCATCAGGCGATGATGGCGGTGCTCGAAGCGGCACCGCGCGAGGCCAAACTCGCCCTGATCCGCGCCCATCCCGATCTCGCCGGGCGCCTGCAGGTCGCGGATATGGCGCCCGATTCGCAGGCCGAACAGGCCTCCGCCGGCCTCACCGCGCTCACGGAAGAGGAGCGCGACCGCTTTCTTGAACTCAACGATGCCTACAGGGCAAAGTTCGATTTCCCTTTCATCATGGCCGTGAAGGGAAAATCGAAGGGCGAAATCCTCGCCGCATTCGAGGCGCGGCTGGAAAACGATCCGGATGCGGAATTCGACACCGCCATGCGCGAGATCGGCCAGATCGCGCTGCTGCGACTGCAAGAGAAAGTTTGAGGCGAGCGTGTCCGCGGTGAGCGCTCGCGGCGAGCGGGTCCGACACCCGGCCTCAGCCCGCCGAGAGACCGCCATCGAGAGCCACGGCGTTCCCCGTCATGAAGCTGTTGGCGTCTGAGCAGATCCAGAGCATCGCACCGACCACCTCCTCAGCCGTTGCCGTGCGCCCCATCGGCACGGCGGAGACGAGCCGCGCGAGCGCTTCGTCGGGGGCATGCTGCATGCTCTCGACCATGGCATCGACCATCGGCGTCGCCGCGAATGACGGGCACAGGGCGTTGATGCGCACGCCGCGCTTCGCCGTCTCGATCGCCGCCGAGCGGGTCAGCCCGACCACCGCGTGCTTCGATGCGGCATAGGCGGCGAGCATCGGCGCGCCGACGAGACCGGCGACCGAGGCGACGTTGAGGATCACGCCGCCGCATCCGTCCCGCGCAAATTGCTCCTGCATCAGCGCGATCTCGCGGCGCATGACATGAAACGTGCCGAGCACGTTCACCTGCATCACCTGCTCCATCACCTGCGCCGGAGTCTCCGACAGGCGCATCAGATCCGGCGCGATCCCGGCATTGTTGATCGCGACATCGATCCGCCCGAAGCCCGCGACGCCTGCTGCGATCACCGCCTCGGCGGTGGCCTCATCCGTGATGTCGCCGGCCTGCGTGACGACCGCGCCGTCCGGCAGATTGCCCACGAGCGCCGCCAGCGCATCCGCGTCGCGATCGGTCAGCACGAGCTTCGCGCCAGCCTTGGAGAAGCATCTGGCGGCTTCGCTCCCGAAACCGCCGGCGGCCCCGGTGATCAGCACGACCCTCCCCGCATAATCCGCGCTCACGAGGCTTCTCCCGCGATCTCGGCCATGGCCATGCGCGCGAGCAGCGGCACGGTCTCGCCCATGCGGATGCCGCGCTCGGGATTGGAGGCATTGCCGTCGAGGGCGCGTTTGTAGACGCCCTGCAGGATCGCGGCGAGGCGGAAGAAGGCGAAGGCGATATAGAAGGACCAGTCCGGAATCCCGTCGATCCCGCGCCGGGCGCAGTATTGCGCGACGTAATCCGCCTCGGTCGGAAGCCCGAGCGCCGCGCGATCAGCGTCGCCCATGCCGCGGAAGGCGCCCTGCGAGGGCAACCGCCATTGCATGCATTGATAGGCAAGATCCGCGTAGGGATGGCCGAGCGTCGACAATTCCCAGTCGAGAATGGCGAGGATGCGCGGCGCGGCGGGGTCAAAGATCATGTTGTCGTGACGGAAATCCCCATGGACCAGCGAGACCATCCCGTCATCCGCCGGCTGGTTCGTCTCGAGCCATGCGATCAGCGCGTCCATATCGGGAATCACTGCGGTCTCCGAGGCGCGGTATTGCTGGCCCCAGCGTCCGATCTGGCGCTCATAGTAACTGCCCGGCCTGCCGAAATCGGACAATCCAACCTGCGCCGGATCGACATCGTGAAGTGCTGCGAGCGCCGCGTTCATGGCGTCATAGAGCGCAACCCGCTCCGCCCGATCACAATCGGGCAGCAGCGCCTCCCAGAAGATCCGGCCTTCCAGATAATCCATCACGAAGAAGACCGAGCCTATGACGCTCTCGTCCTCGCAAAGATGGTGCATGCGCGGCACCGGAACGGGTGTGTCAGCCAAGGCCTGCATGACGCGATATTCGCGATCGACCGCATGGGCGGATTTCAGCAACTGCCCCGGCGGCTTGCGGCGCAGGACGTAGCGCCCCGTATCGGTGGTGAGAAGAAAGGTGGGATTGGATTGCCCGCCGGCGAATTTCTCCGCTTTCTGCAATGTCCCGAAACCGGCGATCTTTCCGGCGAGATAGGCGCCGAGGCTTTCTGTATCGAGGCTGGCGATGGCTGTGGTCACTGTGTCGCTCGCATGCAATGGCTGTCGACGCACAGTCTATCGCAGCCGCGCCCGGCATTCGCGCGGAATCACCGCGAAGCGGATGGGCAAAATTGAAAACGCCGTCGCCGGCGCGGCAGGCTCAGTACAACCCGCTCGCGCCGATGGAACTGCCGGGCGCATCCTCGGCGACGCCCCAATCGTCACCTGGCCCCACATCGCTCCAGGGGCTCCATTCCTCCGAAACGGCAGGCGGCGCATCAGGGCCGGGTTCACCCGCATCGCCGTCGAACTCGCTGATACTGTCGAAACCCCAATCCGCATCCAGCCCGGTTCCCGCCAGATTCGACGGTGGCGCGGTACCCGGCTTGAAGGCTTCGCGAATCGTGCCCGGCGCGCCGGGGCCGCTGCGGGTGCCGTCGCTGGCATTGACATGCACCAGCTTGATGCCGGGCGGGACGCGGAACGGGGTGGCGGGCTCGTCTTCGAGCGCCATCGCCATGAAGTCGCGGAAGATCGGCGCGGCATAGGTGCCCGCCGCGACCCGGCGCCCCAGCGAGCGCGGCTGATCGAAGCCGATATAGACGCCGACCGCGAGGTCCGGCGAGAACCCGACGAACCAGACGTCGCGCGCGTCGTTCGTGGTGCCTGTCTTGCCGGCAAGCGGCTTGCCGACGGCCTGCACCGTGCGCGCCGTGCCGCGCTCGACGACGCCTTCGAGAATCGAGGTCATCTGATAGGCGGAATGCGGATCGATCACCTGTTCGCGCTCGTCGATCAGCACGGGTTCGTTCTGCCCCGACCAGCCATCGGCGACACAGCCGTGACATTCGCGGCGGTCGTGCCGGAAGATGGTCTCGCCGGTGCGGTCCTGAATGCGGTCGACGAGGGTGGGGCGAATGCGCTTGCCGCCATTGACCAGCATCGCATAGGCCGCCGTCATCCGCATCACGGTGGTCTCGCCCGCGCCCAGCGACATCGAGAGCAGCGGCGCCATGTCGTCATAGACGCCGAAGCGGCGCGAATATTCCGCAATCATCGGCATGCCGACATTCTGTGCCAGGCGCACCGTCATCAGGTTCTTGGAGAACTCGATCCCGTAGCGCAATGTGCGCGGCCCGGCGAAGCTGTTGTCGTAATTGGTCGGCGACCAGGGGTCCGAGCCTGGATTGTCGATGGTGATCGGCCCGTCCAGCACGATGCTCGACGGCGTGTAGCCATTGTCGAGCGCAGCCGCATAAACGAAGGGCTTGTAGGCCGATCCCGGCTGGCGGCGCGCCTGGGTGGCGCGGTTGAACTGGCTCTGGTCGAAGGAGAAGCCGCCGACGATTGCATGCACGCGCCCGCTATGGGGATCCATCGCCACGAGACCGCCGGAGACTTCTGGAACCTGACGCAGACGAAATTCGCGATCCCCCGAGAGCGGTTCGACATAGACCACGTCACCCGGATCGAGCGCCTCGGCAACCGAGCGGTTGGTCCATTCCACCCCGGCCGCGCGAATCACGCCGGTCTCGCGCTCCGCGACAACCTCGCCGTTGGATGCGCGTTCGGGCTGCAGGCCGATGCGGGCTTCCCCATCGGCAATCTCGAGCACCACGGCAAGCCGCCAGGGATCGACATCACGCAGCGCGGAGATTTCGGCCAGCAGAGCGCCCCATTCGCCGGTGTTCAGATCGAGTTGCTCCTGCGCCCCGCGCCAGCCACCCCGGCTTTCGTCATAGCGTACCAGCCCGTCGACGAGCGCCTTGCGGGCCATGGCCTGCATGCGCGGATCGAGCGTGGACCGCACCGACAGCCCACCCTCGTAGAGTTTTTCGGGACCGTAGAAATTCGTGATCTCGCGGCGCACTTCCTCCACGAAATAGCCGGCGGCGAGGGTGTTGGGAGACACGTTGCGCGGGTTGACGACCAGCGGCTCCGCCTTGGCGGCCTCGGCCTCCTCGGCAGTGACATAGCCGTTATCGACCATCCGATCGAGCACCCAGTTGCGCCGCCCGACCGCTTCAGCCTCGCGACGGAAGGGGTGGTAGTTGTTGGGCGCCTTGGGCAGCGCGGCCAGATAGGCCATCTCGGCGAGGGTGAGCTCGTGCACCGACTTGCCGAAATAATCCAGCGCGGCGGCGGCCACGCCATGCAGATTGCGCCCGGGCGTCAGGGTGCCGAGGAAAATCTCGTTCAGGTAGAGTTCGAGTATCGTGTCCTTGCTGAAGGCGGATTCCATGCGAAAGGCAATCAGCGCCTCGCGAATCTTGCGGTTGATCGTCTGTTCGGAGGAGAGCAGGAAGTTCTTGGCAACCTGCTGGGTGATGGTCGAGGCGCCCTGCTGAATCCGACCGCCACTGGCGAGATTGGCCACCGCCGCGCGCACGATGCCCTCGGGATCAACGCCGTGATGCTGGTAGAAATTCTTGTCTTCCGCCGAAAGAAACGCGGCCTTGAGCGTGTCCGGGATCGCCCCGATCGGCAGATAGAGGCGCCGTTCGCTGGCATATTCGGCAACGAGGCTGCCATCTGCGGCATGGACGCGACTCATGACCGGGGGCTCGTACTCGGCAAGTTGTTCGTGATCGGGCAGATCCTGCGAAAAATGCATGAAAGCCACGGCAGCCACGGCCGAGCCGATCAGGAACAGCATGAATCCGGCGCTGAACAGAATGCCGAAAAATCTCAATATGAGCCGCATGATCACGTGATCAGCCCCTTTGCCGTCTCTTCAAGTCGCGCACCCGCGAATCCGGATCCGCAAATCCCGAGGCACGCATCCTACCGCATCGCGGCACCCGTGTTAAATCGCCCGGCCATACCGAGGGCTGATACACACAACGCATCTATGGTGAAACTGGGGCGAGGCCCCGATTCGCGAAACGGACCGTAAAATAGGTCCCGATTGCCTCGGCCATGGATCGGGTGGTCTTGTCGCGCCATTCCTGCGAACGCAACAGCGCGATGTCGCGCCGGCTCGAGAGATAACCGAGCTCGACGAGAACGGAAGGCACATCCGGCGCGCGCAGGACCCTGAAACCCGCCTGTCGCAACGGATTGCGGTTGAGGCGCGCGATATTCTCCATCTCGTCGACGAGATAGCGCGCAAAGCCGTGGGAGAAGCCCCGCGTCTCGCGGCGGGTGAGATCCATCAGGATGTCGTCGACACCGTTGTCGATGCGCTCTTCCTCGACACCGGCAGCGGCATCGGCGCGGTTCTCGCGCTCGGCGAGCCGCGCTGATTCGGCATCCGATGCCTGTTCCGAACCCGTATAGACGGTCAGGCCGCGCACCTGCGGTGCCGAGGAAATCGAATCGGCATGGATCGAGATGAACAGATCCGCCCGGGCCTTGCGGGCGATGCGCACGCGATCGGCCAGGGCAACGAAGACATCGTCGCCGCGCGTCATGATGACCTGGTAGCGCCCGCTCTGCTCGAGCCGCTCGCGCAGGCGCAGGCCGAAAGCGAGAACGATATCCTTCTCCAGCACGCCACCGGTGGCGACGGCGCCGGGATCGACGCCACCATGGCCGGGATCGATCACGATGACCGGGCGATCATCAAGCTCCCCGATCTGCGCCGCGATGGCACTGCTGCGCGCGGCGGCCTCTGCCAGATCCTGCGTATCACGCGCAACCACCTTGGTGAAACGGTCGCGATCCACGGGGGTGAGCGTGATCGTGAAGAAATGCGCACCGTCCGCCTCCCGCTCACGCGAGGCGAGCGAAGTCGCCAGCGCGGGCCCGGCGAGATCGATCACGACGCGCGAGCGCTCGCGCGCGAACAGCCCGTAACGAAAATGTGATATCAGCCCGCCACTGCGCGCCTGATCGGCCGGCAACTGAAAATTCACGCGCGGCAGATCGATGATGACGCGCTCCGGTGAGCCGGTATGCAGGGCCCGGCCCTCCAGCGGACCGCTGAGCTTGAAGACGAGGCGCGTCTCTTGCGCTTCCGCTTCGATCGCGACGTCGATGGCGACGATGCTGCCGGGCGATTCCGACTCCTGCGCAAACGCAATGCTGGCAGGGGCGAGCATGAGCACGAGCATGGCGAGAGCGCACAGGATGTCCGGGAGATCGGCGAATGGCCGCAGCTTCGCCATCGGGCGGCGCAGATGCCGCTCCTGATTGCAGTATGGAATCGGCGCAGGCCTCATCAGGTGCTCCCGGCGTCGCGCACGCCCTACCGCATTAGGGCGCGATGGTTAACAGTTCGTGAACGCCGTCACGCGCCTCGTGCAACAAGCGTGTTTTTTGCGCAACGGCCAAACGCGCTCTTGCCAAATCCCGTAAATGGTCTGTATTGAAAAAGACCCCGTCCGGCTCAGCCGATTCCGGCGAGGGCGCCTTGATTTCGGGAGAGCGGCCTCAAATGCAATGCCGACCCGCGCGCCCCCACCGGCGAAAAGCCCCGATAATCGGCCGGAGCGGTGTCACGCATGCGGCGCAATCGCCCGCGTGATTTGCCGATGACCGGCTTGCCGGCCCATCGAATTCGAAGGGAATGTTCGGAGATGAGCGCAGGAAGGACACAAGCTTTGATGCTCGTCGTCGCTTCTCCTCAAGCGCTCGGATCGCCAGCCGCCGCCGTTGGCGTGCGGTGCGGTCTTCCGGTTCCCAAGGTCAACCCGAAGCGCGGCGCATCGCGGCGCTTCCCGGCGTTCGGCCCCGACCAGGCAATGGCCAGATTGATCCGAGCGGTAGCGCGGCGCGCACCGACCTCGCCATCCCCCTCGCCAGAAGCCGCCGGGACGGCCGACGCCATGTCGAGAGTTTTCCATGGCAAACAAGATGTTGATCGACGCATCACACCCGGAGGAAACCCGGGTCGTGGTCGTCCGCGGACAAAGGGTCGAGGAATTCGACTTCGAGGCCGCCAATCGCAAACAGCTCAGAGGTAATATCTATCTTGCGAAAGTGACCCGCGTGGAGCCCTCGCTCCAGGCGGCCTTCGTCGAATATGGCGGCAATCGCCACGGCTTCCTCGCCTTCAGCGAAATCCATCCCGATTATTACCAGATCCCCACGGCGGATCGGCAGGCCCTGCTCGAGGACGAGGCGGCCCGCGAGAAGGAGAAGGACAAGGAAGAGGAAAAGCGCCCCAACCGCCGGCGGGTCAAGTTCAAGGCCGGCGGGAACGGCGATGACGCCGTGTCCGAGGACACCGATAACGACAACGGGTCCGATGGGCAGGGCGATTCCCGCAATGACGGCGATGACGAGGATTCCGTCGAGCAGCTCGGCGGCGATGCGCTTGAGGAAATGCCCGAGCGCCGGAATCCGCGCCGGCAATACAAGATCCAGGAAGTCATCAAGCGCCGGCAGATCCTGCTCGTGCAGGTCGTCAAGGAAGAGCGTGGCACCAAGGGCGCGGCGCTCACCNCCTATCTGTCGCTGGCGGGCCGTTATTCGGTTCTGATGCCCAACACCGCGCGCGGTGGCGGGATCTCGCGCAAGATCACCAATGCCGATGACCGCAAGCGGCTCAAGGCTGTCGCCGAAGAGCTCGAAGTGCCCGATGGCATGGGCGTGATCCTGCGCACTGCCGGCGCATCGCGCACCAAGGCCGAGATCCGCCGCGATTTCGATTACCTGATGCGTGCCTGGGAGAATGTGCGCGAGGCGACGATGTCCTCCTCGGCCCCGGCGCTGGTCTATGAGGAAGGCTCGCTGATCAAGCGCGCCATCCGCGATCTCTACAACAAGGATATCGATGAGGTCCTGGTCTCCGGCGACGAAGGCTATCGCGAGGCCAAGGACTTCATGCGCATGCTGATGCCCAGCCACGCCAAGGCAGTGAAGGCCTACAAGGAGCCCACCCCGCTGTTTGCAGCCTTCGGCGTCGAAGCACAGCTCGACGCCATGTTCTCGAGCCAGGTCTCCCTCAAATCGGGCGGATATCTCGTCATCAATCCGACCGAGGCGCTCGTTTCGATCGACGTCAATTCCGGGCGCTCCACCCGCGAGCACAATATCGAGGATACGGCCCTCAAGACCAATCTGGAGGCCGCCGACGAGGTGGCACGCCAGTTGCGGCTGCGCGATCTGGCGGGGCTGATCGTCATCGATTTCATCGACATGGACGAGAAGCGCAACAACCGCGCCGTCGAGAAACGCCTCAAGGACGCGCTCAAGAGCGACCGGGCGCGCATCCAGATCGGGCGGATATCGCCATTCGGGCTGCTCGAAATGTCACGCCAGCGCATGCGCACCGGTGTGCTCGAGAGTTCATCCGTGATCTGCCCGACCTGTGGCGGCTCCGGCTATGTGCGTGCCACGCCCTCGATCGCGCTGCATGTGCTGCGTTCCGTCGAGGAGATGCTGATCAAGAGCGCCGCGCATGATCTCACCATCCGGACCGATTTCGCCGTCGCATTCTACATTCTCAACCAGAAGCGCGGCTCCCTGCGCGAACTGGAGGAGCGTTTCGGCGTCGAGATCACGGTGAGCGCAGACGAAACCTTGTCCTCTTCGACGCCATTTGCAGTCGATCGCGGCGCACCGGCCAGCCGGGCGGGCGCGCCGCGCGGGCGCGAGGCGATTGCGGCGGAACCGGTGACGGCCGCCGGAACCATCGAGGAGGCCGATGCCGAAGAGGCCGATCAGGAAACCGCCCCGCGCGAAACGGGTTCGGAAGACGAGGGCGGCGATGCCGGTACGCGCCGGCGGCGCAGGCGCCGTCGCCGTCGTGGACGCAGCGGCGAGAACGGCGAAGCCTACGCACAGAACGGCGATGGCCGGAACGGTGACGAGGATGACGCCGACGAGGAAGAGGGGCAGGCGCACGACGACCAGGCCGACGATGATCGCGACGCTTCCGAGACCTCCGCGCACACCTCCGCACGCAGCGAGGAGGCGGAGGATCAGGGCGAAGCCGAGGGCAGACGCCGCCGGGGCCGTCGCGGTGGTCGCCGCAATCGGCGCGGCCCGGATGACGCCGTTTCGCGCTCCGATGCCGCGAACGACGATGGCCGGCAGGATGGTGCCGAACAGGACGCTCAGGCTGATGACGGCGATGTGGTGCATGTTCCGATAAGCGAAGGCAACGCTCCGGACGAGGCTGCTCCCGAACAGACCGGGGACGCCGCCGCAGCGCAGCCGGAGGCGCCGGAAGAGCCCAAATCCGCACCGCGTCGTCGGACCCGCAGGAAGGCGGCGAAACCCGCCACGACGGAACCGGATTCGGTCGCCGAGGGCGATGGTACGCAGGAGCCGGCATCCGCAGAGGCGGAAGAAGGCGAAGCCAAGCCCAGGAAAAAGCGCGCTCCGGCAAAACGCGCAGGCACCCGCCGCAAGGCCGCCAAGCCGGACGACACTGCGGTTGCGGAGGCACCTGCGGAGGGTGACACGGCGGAGCCCGTCGCGGCTGCGCCCGAATCCGAGCCCGAGACCACATCTCCCGCAGGCGATTCGGGGGATGGTGTCGCATTGCAGCCGGAAGCGGCCGGCAATGGCGATGCCGCGCAGGTCGAAACGCCTGAGGAAGAACAGGCTCCGACACCGCCGCCGGAACCGGTCACGGTGGTGCTCACCCCGCCCGACCCCGAGCGGCCCAAACGTGCCGGCTGGTGGTCGAAGGCGAAGACGATCATTACCGGTCAGGATTGATCATCGCGAACCCCTCGCTCCGGCGAGGGGTTCTTTTTTGCGCCGGCTCAGCCGAGCCAGGCCCCGAGCCGCCGCATTCCCTCACGGCAATCCTCCTCCGTGCCAGCGAAGGAGAGCCGCATGTGATGCGCGCCCTCGGCCGGGTCGAAATCGAGCCCCGGCGTCGCCGCAATCCCCGCCTCATCGAGCATGCGCTTGCAGAAATCGAGCGAGTCGTTGGTGAAGCGGGCGATATCGGCATAGACGTAGAATGCGCCGTCGACCGGGTGCATGTCGGTGATGCCGATACGCGGCAAGGCCTCCAGCAGGATTTCCCGGTTGCGCGCATAACCCGCCTTGATCACCTCGAGCTCGTCGGTCGCCTCGAAAGCCGCGATGGCCGCGACCTGCGAGATGTAGGGGGCGGAGATATAGAGGCTTTGCGCCAGCACCTCGACCGGGCGCACCAGAGCCGGCGGCAACACCAGCCAGCCGATGCGCCAGCCGGTCATGCAATAATATTTCGAGAAGCTGTTGACGATCACCGCATCGGGATCGACGGCGAGCGCGGTCTGCGCCGGCGCGTCATAGGTCAGCCCGTGATAGATCTCGTCGGAGACGAACCAGATCCCCGCCTCGCGACAGGCCGCCCCCAGATCGGCGAGCCCGGCGCGCCCGATCATGGTGCCCGACGGATTGGCAGGGCTCATGGCCAGCACGCCCTTGAGCGGCTTGTGCGCATGCGCCGCGCGCACCGCCCGCGCCGTCATCACGTAACCATCCGCCTTCTCCAGCGGAATGGTTACCACCTCGACGCCCAGCGCCTCGAAGATGTTGCGATAGGCCGGATAGCCGGGTGCGGTGATGGCGACACGGTCGCCGGGTTCGAACATGGCGAGAAAGGCGAGCACGAAACCCGCCGAGGAGCCCGTCGTCACCGCGATCCGCTCCGGCCCGACCTCGACCCCATAGGCGTCGCGATAATGGCGCGCGATCCGCGCGCGCAGGGCCGCGAGGCCGAGCGCCTCGGTATAGCCGATCCGCCCCGTATCGATCGCGGCCTTGGCGGCTTCGCGCACGGCCAGTGGCGCCGGCGCGCCCGGCTGCCCGACTTCCATATGCACCACCGAATCACCCCGCCGCTCCTTCTCGGCGGCGCGCGCGAGCACATCCATGGCAAGGAAGGGCGCGACCCGCTGCACGCGGGCAGCGATGGCGGGCGATGATTGCGCGGGATCGAAGGACATGCAGGGCTCCACGATGATGGATACGCGTCCAATGGCCGGGCGCGTCTACCGATCTGACTAGACGTTCGCATGCCCGTCGCGCAAGGGGCTGCCACAAGAGGTCTTTGCAAAGGCTGCAGAAATCGATCCGGCAGCACCGCTCCCTCCCCGTCAGCCTCGCGGCGTGGGCCTGACCATATGCGTAATCCTCCCGATATTAATATTAGAATTATCTAATATTCTCGCATCAGATTTTGGCGATCACCCATCGCCCCCCGTCCATCGCCGCTCATGCAAAAAGGAGCCGACCATGTCCGATGCCGCCCGGCCGCAGGCCTCTCCCTATACGCCGCAATATTTCCTCGCCGCGCTCGGCGCCGGCGGGCTCGCGGTGAGTTTCTTCATGTATCTTCTCTGGATGACGCCGCATGACGGCTCACCGATCCCGCATTTCGCCTCGCTGAGCACCGATTTCGCAACCGCCGGCCTCGCCCTGCAGGGGCTGATGGCCGTGGCGATTGCCGGAATCGCATTTTTTGCGATCTGGCATGTGCGCCTGATGGCCTGGAATCTCGGGCGCTACACGGCCTGGCGGCGTACGCCGGCTTTCGCCCGGTTCCGCGAGGGCAATATGGAGAGCCAGCTGATGGCCCTGCCACTGGCGCTCGCCATGAGTGTCAATGTTGCCTTCATTCTCGGCGCCGTTTTCGTGCCGGGTCTGTGGGGCGTGCGCGAGGCGCTGTTCCCGCTCGCGCTGGCCGCTTTCGCCGGAATCGGCATTCTCGCCTTCCGGATCTATCTCGCCTTCATTTCCCGCGTCCTCGTCGAGGGTGGCTATGAATGCGCCAAGAGCAACAATCTCGGCCAGATGATCGCCGTCTTCGCCTTCGCCATGATCGGTGTGGGCTTCTCCGCCTCCGCCGCGATGAGCGCCGTGCCGGCCACCGCCGCGATCGGCTTCGTCGGTGCCAGCTTCTTCCTCGCCACCGCCATCGTGCTCGGCGCGATCAAGCTGGTGCTGGGTTTTCGGGCAATGATGGAGTTTCGTGCCGGGGCCGAGACGACTCCCACCCTGTGGATCGTGATCCCGCTCCTCACGGTGATCGGTATCGGCATCTATCGTCTGAAGATGAGCCTTGCACATCAGTTCGGCGTGCCTGTCAGCGAAGGCGAGATCTTTGCCCTGCTTTCGGCCTTTCTGGGCATCCAGTTGCTCTTCGGCCTGATCGGCTGGGCCGTGATGCAGCGCGTCGGTTATTTCGGACGCTGGGTCAATGGCCCCGAGAAGTCACCCGGCGCCTTCGCCCTCGTCTGCCCCGGTGTCGCCCTGTTCGTCTTCGGCAACTTCATGATCAATCCCGGTCTCGTCGGGATCGGTGTCGTGGCGCCGTTCTCGCTGGCTTATGGCGCGCTTTATCTGCCCCTCATCGGCGTGCAGATCGCCACGATCTGGCTGTTCGTGAAGCTCACCCGCAAGCTGATCGCCGATCATGTCGGTGCGGGTGATCGCGCAGCGTTGCAGGGCGAGGGCCTCGCGACCGGGCAGGCCGCCTGATTCGCCCCGCATTGTGATCCAGACCCGAGCGCCGGCGGCAAGTCTCCGCCGGCGCTTTCTCATGCGCCCGTCTTACAGCTTCGACCTGTCGCCAGAGAGCGCGGAGAGAATGATGAAGACCCCCAATGCGATCAGGATGGCGGGGCCGAAACCAATATCGGCACCGCCCTCGATCAGCATGCCGCCGATCAGACCGGTCGCCCCGGCAATCACCCGGAACAGATCGTAACGAAGGCCGAAACGCCGGCGCGTCAGCTGCTCGACCAGCAGAATGATGCCGATCCCGGCCAGAGCGATCCCCCAGCCGAGGCCGGCCCACAGGGCGATGCCGAGCCAGGTCGCCATGCCGCCGCCGGCCAGTGCAGAGTGCTTGTCGGCAAGACGCTTCCATTGTTTGCGCATGCCCTTCGCTGCGCCTGTTTCATCCTCGGGGCTGATGCTCCCGGCAATCTCGTCCGGTGTGCTGCCGCTTTCCCGGTCATCAGACATGGCGCGCCCCTTGTCGTGCCTCGCATATTCCCGCCGCATGCGTGCAGAGTGCAGATGCATGCGCGGCGATGCAAGAAGCGCGATTAACGCGCTGTTAGGGTTAATCAATTATTTCCGGAGATAACGAAGCGAATCCGGCATGGAGAGCAAGCATGGCGTCGATATTCCGCCGCGTGACGGGACGTCCCGCAAGGCGTCTGTGCACCGTCGCCCTGGTCGCACTGGCAGCTGCGGGCTGCTTCAACCGCAATCCGACCACGACGGGCTCGATCGATCCGCAGGCCACCAGGCAGATGAGCCAGAGCGATCTGCGCGCGCATGCCGAGGCATTGGCCGAACGCCATGCGCGCAATCCGGACGATGTGCAGGTCACGGTGGCCTATGCCAGCGTGCTGCGCCGGCTTGATCAGCGCGCCCAGGCCGTTGCGGTGCTGCAATCCGCCTCGATCCGAACCCCCGACAATATGGAACTGCTCGGCGCCTATGGCCGCGCCCTGGCTGGTGTCGGGCGCTTCGAGGAGGCGGATTCCGTCCTTGCGCGGGCGCATCTGCCCGAGAACCCCGATTGGCGCATCCTCTCCGCGCAGGGGACCGTCGCCGACCAGCTCGGTGACCAGGAACGCGCACGCGGCTACTATGAGGCCGCCTTGCGGATCCAGCCGGACGAGCCCTCGATCCTGTCGAATTACGGGCTGTCGCTGGCACTGGCGAATGAATTGCCGCGCGCCGAGAGCAAGCTGCGCCAGGCTGCCGAACATCCGCGCGCGGATAAGCGGGTGCGCCAGAACCTTGCACTCGTCCTCGGCCTGAGCGGCAAGTTCGACGAGGCGGAGAAAGTGCTCGCCCGGGATCTGTCACGTCAGGAAGTCGCCGAATCGCTCGAATCGATCCGCGCGATGATGAGCGAGCGCAACAGCTGGGCGGCGATCCGCGAAGCTGACGCCGGCAGCTGAAATGCCGTATCGGTCCGCGTGTTCAGCGTGGCCCGGCCTCGGGCGTGATCACGCCCGCCGCTTCGAGTTCCGCGTGGTCGGGATACCACATGGGTGATGTCGGCAGCTCGGCCAGTTTCGCGACGAAATCCTCGGAGATCGCCTGCGCGCGGTAAATGGCGAGATCGCGCTGCATTTCCGCTTTCGGGTCGATCATGCCGAAATGGCGATCATGGCGCATCGCGTAGCCGTGCAGTCCCAGCCGCGCATCCGGGTCCAGCGTCCGCTGCGCGCCGCCGGCGAAGATCAGGGCGCAGGCCGAGGCACAATGGCCCTCGACATGGGTGGCGATGCGATGTGCGCGCAAGACCGTGACCACGCCGCGCGCCTCGGCAATGTAGCCGCCATTGCTGTCGAGGACGATGCGCCTGATCTGCGGATGAGCCGCGACCGCCTCGCGCAAGGCGGCGGTGAGGCCGAAATCGACGGTCCCGGAGAAGTGCAGGATCCGCCCGTCCTCGCTGATAGCCAATGTGAATTGCGGCGATGGTGGCACGCGTGAGGGGGGCGGGCGGATTTCGGATCTCCAGATCGCGAAGCCGACCACGGCAAGAATCCCGAGCGCCAGCCCCAGCAAACCGCGCAGAACATAGATATCGACCGGGCGCTGTCGCATCGGCGCAGACTGCGCCGAAAACAGCGCTTTCGCCAGTGACGGATGGTAGCAAAGTGGTGCGCCCTTGCCCGCAGGCGGATACGAAAAACGGCGCCACGGATGGACCGCGACGCCGTTTCAAAGCCGCCTGCAGGGCAGCGGTCATCGCGGGACGGTTACCCGCGCGGCTCGGCCATCAGGCCCCTGACCAGCGCATAGCAGGCCAGAAGCAGCACGATGGCGAAGGGCAGACCGGTCGAGACCGAAGCGGCCTGCAGGGCCGCGAGTCCGTCCGCCACCGATCAGCAGCACCGACGCGACGACGCCCTCGAAGAGCACCCAGAACACACGCTGGCTGACCGGCGCGTTGATCTTGCCGCCGGCGGTGATCGTGTCGATCACCAGGCTGCCGGAATCCGACGAGGTGACGAAGAACACGATCACGAGGATGATCGCGAGGACCGAGGTGATCGATGCCAGCGGCAGATCGGCCAGCATGCCGAACAGCGACAGTTCGGGCACATAGGATGCCACGACATAGCTGTAGACGCCGCTCTCGGTGACCAGTTCGATCACCTGGTCGATACCCGTGCCGCCGAAGACGGTCATCCAGATGGCCGACACGACCGTCGGGATCAGCAGTACGCAGGTGATGAACTCGCGCACCGTGCGACCGCGGCTGACGCGTGCGATGAACATGCCGACGAAGGGCGACCAGCTGATCCACCAGGCCCAGTAGAAGGCCGTCCAGCCCTGGCGGTAACCGTCATCCTCGCGGCCCACCGGGTTCGACAGGGCAAAGATATCCGTGGCGTAGGCACCCAGATTGCCGAAGAACTGCGAGATCAGCGTCATCGTCGGCCCGACGGCGAGGATGAAGACCAGCAACAGGCCCGCCAGCACCATGTTGATCTCGGAAAGCACCTTCACGCCGCCATCAAGGCCGCGCAGCACCGAGATCAGCGCCAGCAGGGTGATGATCGAGATCAACACCACGGCTGCCGGGATGCTTGCGCCGACCCAGTCCATTCCGAAGACGAATCCGATACCCGATGCCGCCTGCTTGGCGCCAAGGCCCAGCGAAGTGGCCAGACCGAACAGCGTGGCGAACACCGCCAGAATGTCGATGACATGGCCCGGCCAGCCCCAGATGCGCTCGCCGAAGATCGGATAGAAGATCGAACGCACGGTCAGCGGCAGGCCCTTGTTATAGGCAAACAGGGCCAGCGAAAGCGCCACGATGGCATAGATCGCCCAGGGATGCAGACCCCAATGGTAGATCGTGGCGGCCATGGCCGTGAGGCGCGCTGCCTCGACGGTCGCGGGATCAGCCAGTTCGCCATCGACGATGCCGATCTCGCGGCCCAGCGGCTGGTCACCCAAGGGCGTGGCGAAATAGTAGACCGGTTCGAGCACACCGAAGAACATCAGACCGATGCCCATGCCGGCGGCGAACAGCATGGCGAACCAGCCCGCATAGCTGTAATCGGGTGTCGCATCGACACCGCCGATGCGGACCTTGCCGAGCGGGGAGACGAGGATGCCGAGGCAGACGATCACGAAGATGTTGCCGGCAATGATGAAGAACCAGTCGAAGGTGCTGGTCAGATCGCCGCGCAGGTCCCCGAAGAATGACGCCGAGGCCTCGCCGCCGACCGCGAGAACCGCTGCCACGAAGACGATGATCACGGCTGCGGAGATGGCGAAAACCGGATTGTGGATGTCGAGCCCGAGCGGCCCGATCTGCGGCGTGATATTGTCCTGGCCGATCTCGTAATCGGTTTCGATGACGTCGGACGCACCTTCCGGTTCGGGCAGGGCTTCCGCTTCGACCTCCGCATCCGGCTGGTTTTCGTTTTCGTTCTGGTTACTCATTGTGCGTCCCCATTGAGTGTTCGGCTGTCGACCGGCGCTCAGCGCACCACGAAGACCGAGGCGCTGGAATGCTCGGCCACCCAGCCGCCATGCGAGGGCCAGATGTAATCGGTCACGTTGGGTACGTGGCTGGCCATGACGACGAGATCCGCACCGGATTCCTCGACAGCCTTCTTCAGGGTCTTGTTGATATCGATGGCCGGATCGGTCGAACTGTAGGAGCGCGTCGTGGCGGTGATCCCGTGCTCGCTCGCCTGCTGGTTGCCGAAGGCTTCCAGCTTCTGGGCGAATTCCTTCGGATTGTGCGCGACCGGTGACGGGGTTTCCGGTGTGACGCCGACATAGCAGACCGGCGCATCATAATGGCGCGACAGGTCTGCCGCCGTCTGCAGCGCTTTTCCCAATCGATCAACATGCGTCAGATCGACAGGGACGAGTATCTGTTTGTACATCGCTTCGCTCCTGTTGCTTCCCTTGCCAGCGTCAACGGACTCTTAACGCCCTTGAGCGGCATTGTCACGGTTTTGACCAATTTCCGCCTGTTACTTGTGCATAAATCACGATTCGCGTGCGTAATAACGCGCCTGGCCCTGGCCTTCGCCTGGACCGGAATGTGGCCGTGAGGTCTGGAAAGTCAGCTGCGCAGCGAGGTTGAATCACCTGCTGCGGGATCACGCCGTCTTCCGGCGCTGCGACCGGTGATCAGCCAGTAGACGAAGCCCGCCACGGCGCCGGTGACGAAGAGCAGGGCGGTGATGCGCCATTCCGCTTCGAGCGCCGCCGTCTCGACGAAGCCGCCGCGCATCAGCCAGGGGATTGCTGCGGTGATGAGCCCGGTCACGAGGCCATAGAAGATCACGGATCGTGTGCCCGTGACCTCGCCGGAGATCGCCACGAAGGTGACGGGCGCCACGAGCAGGACCAGCGAGACAAAGGCGAAGCCGAGTGCGAATTCCGCGATCACCACATCCGGATCGCCGTTCTGCATGGCTTCGGCAAAGAGCAGATCGAACACGGCGGTGCCGATCAGGGCGACGAGCTCCTGCGCCGCCGGTTCGCTGAAAATGCCGAGCGCCAGGGTCAGCGCGCCGGCGGGGATGGCGAAGATCAGGCCCAGGATCAGCAGGATCAGGCGACCGAGAAACCGCAAGAGACCTCCGGATGGCTAGAGCATCATTGTGTCAGGCGGATACCGGCTGACGGAAAAAATGATGCGTCGAACAATAATTTGGAGCGCCGGCCTGACTCCGTCAGGTCGGAACGCGCTCTGGCGTAACGGGTCAGTCCGCATCGCGCCCGAGCGCGTAGACCCCCTCTGCGCCGATCCCCGCTTCGAGCATCATCCGGGTGCGGGCCCGCAGCTTCTCCGTCTCGCTCTTGAGCTGGCCGCAGGCGGCGAGGATGTCGCGCCCGCGCGGAGTGCGCACCGGCGAGGCATAGCCGGCCCGGTAGACGATCTCGGAGAATTCCTCGATACGCTCCCAGTCCGAGCAGTCATATTGCGAGCCCGGCCAGGGGTTGAACGGGATCAGGTTGATCTTGGCCGGTATGCCCTTGAGCAGGCGCACCAGCTCGCGCGCATCGGCATTGGAATCGTTGACGCCCTTGAGCATCACGTATTCGAAGGTGATGCGCCTTGCATTGGAGAGGCCGGGATAATCCCGGCAGGCCTGCAGCAGGGCGTCGATCGGATACTTTTTATTGATCGGCACCAGCGTGTTGCGCAGATCATCGCGCACGGCGTGCAGCGAGATCGCGAGCATCGTGTTGGCTTCCTCGCCGAGCCGCCCGATCTGCGGCACGACGCCCGAAGTCGAGACGGTGATGCGCCGGCGCGACAGGCCGAGACCCTCATTGTCGCTCAGGATCCTGATCGAGGCGATGACGTTGTCGGTGTTATAGAGCGGCTCGCCCATCCCCATATAGACGACATTGGTGACGTAACGCCCGCCCTCCTTCGGCACGAAGGCGCCCTCCGGCGGTTCGCGATCCGGCCAGTCGCCGAGACGATCCCGGGCGACGACAAGCTGGGCGGCGATCTCGGCGGAGGTGAGATTGCGCACGAGTTTCTGCGTGCCGGTATGGCAGAAGGTACAGGTCAGGGTGCAGCCGACCTGGCTGGAGACGCAGAGCGTGCCGCGATCGGTTTCGGGGATGTAGACGCACTCGATCTCCGCGCCCTTGTCGAAGGGGCCGGTGGAGGGCATGCGCATCAGCCATTTGCGGGTGCCGTCCTGCGAGACCTGCTCGGAGATCACCTCCGGGCGCGACAGGGTGTAATGCGCGGCGAGATTCTCGCGCAGGGCCTTGCCGACATTGGTCATCTGGGAAAAATCGTCGATCCCGCGGAAATAGATCCAGTGCCAGAGCTGCGCGACGCGCATGCGGCTCTCGCGCGCGCTCACTCCGATCGCCTGCAGCCGCTCGGCCAGCTCCTCGCGGGTGAGGCCGACCAGCGAGGGCTGCGTCGGCTGGGCGCCGGGCGCCATGGGGACCTGCGCGGTCTTCTCGATCGCCGGCTGCTGCACCGGGGATGTGACCTTGCGATTGGCGATGTCGAGCACCGTCGCCATGATGATGAAACCTCGTTGCCTGCAATTGCGCCCCCCGTATAACCGAAATCGGTCCCGAACGTGAGCCCCAATTTCAATCCGGCGCCGGTCGCTTTCCGCCCGCGCCCAAAGCATCGTTCCGTCAGGTGGATACCGGCTGACGGAGAAATGATGCGTCGAACAATGACCTGGAGCGCCCGGCCTGACTCCGTCAGATCAGAACGCGCTAAAGCCTCTTCTTGAAGCCGAGATGGCTCTGGTCGTAGCCGAGCCGCGCATAGAAGCGATGGGCGTCAGTGCGGGCCTTGTTGGAGGCGAGTTCGATGAAAGCCGCACCGGCATCGCGCGCAACAGATTCGGCATGGGCCATCATGGCCGCGCCGATTCCCTGTCCGCGCGCCGCCTGAGCCACCTGGACGCTCTCGACCTTGGCGCGCAGCCCGCCGCGGCCGGTAATGGTAGGGATCAGGGTCAGCTGGAAACTGCCCAAAAGCGTATCGCGTCTCATGGCGACGAAGAGCGTACAATCCGTGGACGCGGCAATCCGCGCAAAAGCCGCCTCATAGGCGGGGCGCGTGGCCTCGCTCCAGCAATCGCCGTGCCCGCCGGTCCGGTCTGCGGCATGCAGGCCAATGATCGCCGGCAGATCCGATGCCTGCGCTTCCCGCAAAAGGAGGTTCATGGGCTGATATTCCGTTTCGCGCACAGCCTTGCCGTACCGTCGGCGCGGCGGCAAGGCCGATTCGCGTGCACATGGCATGCCCGATCACGCCCGATCCTCATGTCAGGAACTCAATCGTTCGCGTCGAGAGCCAGATCGTCGCGATGAATCATGGTATCGCGCCCGCTATAGCCGAGCAGATCGGCGATCTCGGTGCTGCGCCGACCGGCCACGCGCGCGGCATCGCCGTGATCGAAGGCGACCAGACCACGCCCGAGCAGGCGCCCTTGCGGATCGCAGATCCTGACGGCGTCGCCGCGCGCAAATGCGCCCTCGACACGGGTCACGCCGACCGGGAGCAGGCTCGCGCCCTTGCGCAGGGCCTGCGCCGCGCCTTCATCGACATGCAGCGTACCGCGTGATTCGAGGCTGCCGCCGATCCAGGCCTTGCGCGCCGATGTCGGCGTGGCGGCGGTCAGGAACCAGGAGCAGCGCGCGCCCCCGGCAATGCGGGCGAGCGGATTCTTCACACGCCCGTCGGCGATGATCATGTGCGCGCCGGCCTGGGTGGCGATCTTGGCGGCTTCGATCTTGGTACGCATGCCGCCGCGCGAGAGCTCTGATGCGGCGCCGCCGGCCATCGCCTCGATCTCGGGCGTGACCCGCGCGATCACCGGCAGGTGCTGCGCCTGCGGGTTGCGCGCCGGCGGCGCGCTGTAGAGCCCGTCGACATCGGAAAAGAGCACCAGCAGATCCGCGCCGATCATCGCCGCGACGCGGGCGGCGAGGCGGTCATTGTCGCCGTAGCGGATTTCGTTGGTGGCCACCGTATCGTTCTCGTTGACGACGGGGACGGCGCGCAGTTCCAGAAGTTTCGCGATGGTCGCCCGCGCGTTCAGATAACGCCGGCGCTCCTCCGTATCGGCAAAGGTGACGAGAATCTGCCCTGCCCGCACGTCGTGATGACCGAGCATCTCGGCCCAGACGCGCGCCAGCGCGATCTGCCCCGCCGCCGCAGCCGCCTGGCTCTCCTCCAGCCGCAGGGCGCCGGCGGGAAGGTCGAGAACGGTGCGCCCGAGCGCAATGGCGCCGGAGGAGACGACGAGAACCTCGTTGCCGCGCGCATGCAGATCGGCGATATCCTCCGCCAGCGATGCCAGCCAGGCCGCATTCAGGCGCCCGCGCGCGTGGTCGACCAGCAGGGCCGAACCCACCTTGATGACAACGCGGCGAAACTGGTCGAGGGAAGGGGTCATCGCAGGTTTCCGGGCGCGTGAAGCAGTGCCGGAGGCTTTGCCACCATTGTGTGGTTGGTGGCAAGGGTTACCTCGTCAAGGGCTTGCTGATGCGGACTTCCTGCCCCCATGGGACTGCGGAAAGCCCGTTGCGCGTTCTCGCGAGAGACATATAATGTTACAACAATAATTGACGCGGCAACTTTTTTGTAGTAACGGCAATGACGAAGATTGCCTTCGATGCATCCAAGCGGCTAACCACGCTCGTGGAACGTGGTCTCGATATGGCCGACGCTGCCGAGGTGTTTGAAGGCGATCACCTGACAGTGGAGGATGATCGTTTCGAGTATGGCGAGTCGCGTTACATCACTGTCGGGTTTCTGGCAGGCTGGATGGTCGTTCTCGTCTGGACGCCACGCGGCGAGGCATGCCGGATCATCAGCATGAGGAAGGCCAATGACCGAGAACAGAAAGCCTATGCCCCCCGATTTCGATGACGGCGCACCGGACCTGTCGGCACCCGAATGGCAGGAGAAGTTCGCGAAGGCAAAGGTGCAGCGGGGCCGACCGAAAGCCGCCAGGACCAAGGTGAGCACGACGATCCGGCTCAGTCCGGAAGTGCTCGAACATTTCCGGGCCGGTGGCCCCGGCTGGCAGAGCCGCATCGACGAGACGCTGCGCAAAGCCGTCCGCCTCGACCGTCGCTGACCAGGTTTTAGAAAAAGCTCTGCGGGTCGATATCCACCTGCACGCGGATATCGCCGCGGGGTTTGGGCGCGCCCGCGAGCCAGTCGCGGATGAAGCTCTGGAGATCGAATTCGCGGGCGCTCTTGAGGAGCAGCCGGTAGCGATAGCGCCCCCGGATCAGGATGATCGGCGCCTCCGCCGGGCCGAGCAGGGTGAGGCGGGGATCGCGCAGATCCATGGCATGGGCCGCGCGGGCAAGCGCACGGGCATGCGCCTCGGCTTGCTCGCGGTGGCGTGAGGAGATGATCAGCGAGGCGAGGCGCCCGAAGGGCGGCAGCCCGGCGAGGCGGCGGTTCTCGGTCTCCTGCGCGTAGAAGCGCTCGGCATCGCCGGAGATCAGCGCCGCGATCACCGGATGCTCGGGCTGATAGGTCTGCACCAGCGCCCGCCCGGCCTTCTCGCCGCGCCCGGCGCGCCCGGTGACCTGCTGCAGCAGCTGGAAGGTGCGCTCCGCCGCGCGCGGATCCCCCGACGAGAGCCCGATATCGGCATCGATCACGCCGACCAGCGTCATGCCGGGGAAGTTGTGCCCCTTGGCCACAAGCTGGGTGCCGATGACGATGTCGCATTTGCCCGCAGCGATATCGGCGAGCTCGCGGCGCATGCGCTCCGTGCCGCCCGGGAAATCGCTCGACAGGGTGATGGCGCGCTTGCCGGGAAAACGCGTCGCGACCTCTTCCGCGATGCGCTCCACACCCGGCCCGCAGGCGGCCAGCGCATCCACCGTGCCGCAGGCCTCGCAGGCGCTGGGCCGGCGCGCGACATGGCCGCAATGGTGACAGACGAGGGCGCGGCGGAAGCGGTGATCGACGAGCCAGGCCGAGCAATTGGGGCATTCATAGCGGTGTCCGCAGGCGCGGCACAGGGTCAGCGGGGCATAGCCGCGCCGGTTGAGGAAGATCAGCGCCTGCTCGCCGCGCGCCATGGTCTCCTCGATCGCGGCGGCGAGCGGCGGCGAGATCCAGCCATCGCCCTCGGGCTTGTCGTCGCTTTTGCCGCCGGCCTTCGCCCCGCGCAGATCGACAGCCGTGATCGCGGGAAGCGTGCGCCCGCCATAGCGCTCTGGCAGGATGAGATGGCGGTAGCGTTCCTGCGCGGCATTGACGCGGGTCTCGATCGTGGGCGTGGCCGACGCGAGCACGACGGGGCAGCCATCGATGCGCCCGCGCACCACCGCCATGTCGCGGGCGTGATAATGCACCCCGTCTTCCTGTTTATAGGCGGCTTCGTGCTCTTCATCGACGACGATCAGACCGAGATCGGCATAGGGCAGGAACAGGGCCGAGCGGGCGCCGGCGACGACGCGCACCTCCCCCGAGGCGAGCCCGGCATAGAGCTTTTCGCGTTTTCGCCCGGTCACGCCGGAATGCCATACGGCGGGGCGCACCCCGAAGCGCTGGGCGAAACGATCGAGGAATTGCGCGGTGAGCGCGATTTCCGGCACCAGGATCAGGCTCTGCCGGCCTGCGCGCAGCGTCTCGGCCACCGCTTCGAAATAGACCTCGGTCTTTCCGGAGCCGGTGACGCCTTCGAGCAGGAAGGCACCGGCATCATGCGCCGCCACGGCCTCGCGCAGATTCCGGGCCGCTGCTTCCTGGGCCGGGCCGAGCTGCGTCACCGCGTGATCAGGATCAGGCGGCGGAAACAGGTTTTCCGGCGGCATCACGCAGGTTTCGAGGGTGCCCTCATCGACGAGACCGTCGATCACCCCGGCGCTGACGCCGGCGGCGCGGGCGAGATCGCTCTTGCCATGCAAAAGCCCGCCCTCGGCGGCGGCGATGACGCGGCTGCGCGCCGGCGTCATCCGTTTCGGCGGCGGGCCGGCCAGGCGTATGCCGACGCGAATCACCTCACCGCGTTCCTCGTCCGGACGCTTGAGCGCCATGGCGAGGACCGAGCCGCGCGGGGCAAGTGTCCAGCGCGCCACCCAGTCGAGGAAGCTGCGCAGATTGTCGGAAAAGACCGGCCCGCCGGCGGGTTCGATCACTTGTTTGAGATTACCCGGATCGCCCGCGCGCAGGCCCCAGACCACGCCGATCGCCTCGCGACGCGGCCCGAACGGCACGCGCACCTGCGCGCCGGGCAAGAGTTCCATGCCGGCGGGCACGGCGTAGCTGTAGGCGGTATCGAGGGCGAGCGGGATGATCACGTCCGCCACACGCCGCGCCGGCGCCGCCGCTGCGGCGACGCCGATCGGTGTCGTTCCGGTTGTCGCAAAGCTCATCATCAACGCAGTGATGCCACCGCCATGCGCCGAGGCCAAGGCTTGCGCCAAGGCCAAGGGTGATGAAGCGCGTTTTCATGCGCGACGACGCATGCAAGCGGCTTCTCGCCGCTCAGCATTCCGCGAGCCCGCAGGCACGGACATTGGCCACCGCCGCGCCGAGGCGCTCGGGGCCGACCGCGCCGGAGATGACGGCATCACCGATCACCCATGCGGGTGTGCCCGTGAGGCCGAGATCATCCGCGAGTTCGAAATTCTCGGTGAGGGTATCGCGCACGCGCGCGCTGTTGGCATCAGCTTCAAGCCGGTCGGGATCGGCCCCGAGCTCGACAGCGAGGCGCGCGGCATTGTCGCCATTGGCCTGGCCACGCATGCGCATCAGCTGAATGTGGAACTCGCCTGCGGTCTCGTTGTCGAATTGCTCCATGGCGGCAAGACCGATGCGCGCGGCGTCGAGCGAACCCTGGCCGAGAACGGGGAAGTCCTTGAGCACGACGCGCAGATCCGGGTCGGCGGCGATCATGGCGTCGACATGCTCCAGCGCGCGCTCGCAGAAGCCGCAATTATAGTCGAAGAATTCCACCAGCGTGACGTCGCCATCGGGATTGCCCATGACGATGTCGTCGCCCCCGTAGAGCGCATCATGCGCCTCGCTCAGGGTCTGCGTGCGCCGCGCATCCTGCTCCGCCGTCTCGCGGCGCTCGAGCTCGGTGATCATCTCGCGGATGATCTCGGGATTCTCCAGAAGATATTCGCGCATGATCTCGACGATCGCCGTGCGCTCGTCCTCGGAAAAGACGGGCTGGGCCTCGGCGCGGGGAAGCGGCAGCAGCAGCAGGGCGGCGAGGGAGAACGTGGCGAGGGCACGCAGGAAACGGGTCATGATCCATCCTTGTATCATCGTGCCGGCGCCCTGTCATCGACGCCGGTTTCGTCGCGCCTCAGCGCATGTGACGGGGTGGGACGTAGTCGAAGATATCCTTGGCACGCAACCATTCGGGCGTGCCTTCGACCAGCGAGTTCATGGCGCGATGCGCCTGATTCTGGGCGTTGCGGATGTCGCCGGCGTGGAAATAATGCTGGGCGATGGCGAGTTCCGCGCGCCCGACCTGTCCGGTTCGGCCATAGGCCATGGCCAGCGGACGATAGGCGTCCGGTGATTCGGGTTCGATGCGGATGGCGCGGCGCAGCTGATTGATCGCCTCTTCGAGGCTCGCTCCGTCCCCGATCGCGACCAGCGCCTGGCCATAGAGCGTGCGCATGGGCGCGGCATCCGGCGCGAGACTGACGGCGCGCCGCAACGAGGAGACGGCCTCCTGCGGGCGGGCGCTCTCCAGGAGGATCTGGCCGCGCAGCTCGTGGAAATGCGGGTTGTTCGGCTGCGCCCCGACCAGTTCGTCCATCAGGCCGATCGCGTCACGCATCCGCCCGGAGCGATGCGCCACGATGGCGCGGGCATAACGCGAAGCCAGGGAATTGTCGCTCGGCGGGAAGCGGCGCAAGACCGTCTCCGGGCGCTCGACGAAACCGGAAATCTTGGCGCGGGCGAGATCGTGTCGGCGCTGCAGGGCCGGCGGATCGGTGCGATTGCGATGCGGGCTCTCGGCGGCAAGGCGCTCCAGCTGGGCGATGCGCTCGCGCGGCAGGGGATGGCTGATCTGATACGGGTCAAGGCTGGAGCGAAACAGTGATTCGTTGGCGAAGCGCTCGAAGATGCGGATCATCCCCATCGGCGACTGGCCGGTCGCACGCAGAAAGCGCATGGCGGCCTGGTCGGCGGCCATTTCCTCCGAGCGCTGATAGGCCAATAGCGAGCGCCGCGCGATCTCGCCGCCACCCATGGCGATGCCGGCTCCGCCGATCCCGGGTTCACCCACGCCGCCGCGTGCGCTGCCGACCGCCGCTGCGCCGCCGAGCAGCATCGAGGCGATCGAGAGCACCTGCGCATTCCGGATCTCCTGGCGCAGCCGGGCCAGATGACCGCCATGGATATGTCCGGCCTCATGGGCGATCACACCGATCAGTTCGTTGGGTGTCTCGGTCTGCAGGATGGCGCCGAGATTGATGAAGATGCGCTGCCCGTCCGCGACGAAGGCGTTGAACGACGTATCATTGACGAGGATGATCTCGCCCGCCCGACCGGGAATGCCCGCAGCGGCGAGGATCGGCGCCGCATAATCACGCATCAGCCCTTCGAGCTCGGCATCGCGCACGATGGTGAACGAGCCCTGCGCAAGCGCCGCGCGCAGCGGGAGCAGGCTCGCCAGTGCAAGGGCGAGGCTGAAGACCAGCATGGAAAACACCGTCGCGCGCGCGACCGGCGCGAGCTTGTCGGCGGGAAAACGGCGTAGCGTGGGATACGTCACCGGCTTTCATTCCAGATATTGGGGCACGCGCCCGGACAGGATTACTATGGCTGACGGGTGAGTGTGGTCAAATCCGGGCGCTGCGGTCAAATCACACAGGCGTGCGCGCGTGACCGGGGGCGCCCCGTCGCCCTGTGCAGCCTTGTCGCGAAACCCGGCCCATGCCATTTCCCCCGCATGAGCAGGCGAAGGAGCGAGATCATGCGCGTGGAAGCCCTGACCGGTACAGCCCTGGATGCGGCGCTCGATGCGGTCGCGCGGCTGCGCATCACCGTCTTTGCCGATTTTCCCTATCTCTATGACGGCGATCTCGCCTATGAGCGGCGTTATCTTGAGAGCTACCGGCAGAGCCCGCGCGCGGTCCTCGTCGGCGCCTTCGATGGCGATAGCCTCGTCGGCGCCGCGACGGGCACGCCGCTTGCCGATCACGCCGATGACTTCGCGCAAGCCCTTGCCGGAAGCGGGCTCGATCTCGACAAGGTGTTCTATTGCGCCGAATCGGTACTGTTGCCGCAATGGCGCGGGCGCGGCATCGGGCACCGCTTTTTCGATCTGCGTGAGGATCATGCCCGCACCCACGGTTTCAGTCATAGCGCCTTCTGCGCCGTGATCCGCCCCGGGGATCACCCTTCCCGCCCGGCGGGTTACCGCCCGCTCGATGATTTCTGGCGCAAGCGTGGCTACGCGCCGCTGGAAGGCGTGATCGCGGAGTTCTCATGGAAGGATGTCGGTCAGGCCGGAGAGACCCGCAAACCCCTGCAATTCTGGATTCGCAGACTCTGACCCGCCACGGTACTCGCAGTTTACCATTGCGTGACGTATCTGCGCTATCATGGCGGCCGAATTGCCTCTCACGCGGTTTCGTCGCACACTCGCGCGGATCACCGCCCGGAGGATCTGCGGCCCCATTCCGGGGCGCCAACGGGAAGAAGGAGCCTGCGCTCATGGAATGGGTCTTGCTGGCCATCGTTGTCGCGCTCGTGGTCTGGGCGATCGTCATCTATAACGGCCTTGTCGCCATGCGCCAGCGCACCACGCAGGCCTTCGCCGATATCGACGTTCAGTTGCGCCAGCGCCACGACCTGATCCCCAATCTGGTGGAGACGGTGAAGGGTTATGCATCGCACGAGAAAGAGACCCTCGACGCCGTGGTCAAGGCCCGCAACGCGGCTGCGAATGCGCATGGCCCGGCGGATCAGGCTGCGGCGGAAAATATCCTCAACGCCACGCTGGGGCGCCTCTTTGCCCTTGCGGAAGCCTATCCCGACCTGAAGGCCAATCAGAACTTCCTCGCCCTGCAGAGCGAATTGTCCAATGTCGAGGACAAGCTCGCTGCGGCGCGGCGCTTCTTCAACAACGCCGTGGCGGAATACAACGCCGCGATCGAATCCTTCCCGGCGGTGCTGTTTGCCCGCTCGATCGGTTTCTCCGCGCGCGAATATTTCGATATCGGCGAAGACAAGCGGGAGACACTGCAGACAGCGCCGGAAGTCAAGTTCTGAGCGTGACATTGTGATCTGATGCGCGGGCAGATGCGCCCGCCATCACCCCCGCGACGGCGCCGGAGGATGATGCGGTGTTTCCCGCTTTTGGTCTCTATTCGCATATCCAGGCCAATCGCCGTCGCTCGGTTGCGCTGCTTCTGGGCCTGTTCTTCCTGGTCTATGCAGTGGTCTTCGCCGGCGCCCTTGCCCTGCGCGGCATGGGTGAGGGCCAGTTCGACAGCCTCTCGATGAACCTCGGCGGCGCCTATGGCGACATGCTCTATGCCGCGCCGTTCGCGACGATCGGGGTGCTGGCCTGGATCTTCATCGCCTATTTCGGCCACCAGAAGATGATCGACGCCGTCACCGGGGCGCACGAGATCCGCCGTGAGGACGATCCCCGGCTCTACCGCATGCTGGAAAACCTGTGCATCTCGCGCGGCATGACCACGCCGAAGCTCAAGATCATGGAGACGGAAGCGCTCAACGCCTTCGCCTCGGGCCTCGAGGAGAAGCAATATACCATCACCCTCACGCGCGGCCTCGTCGAGCGGCTGGAGGATGACGAGATCGAGGCGGTGATCGCACATGAACTCACGCATATCCGCAACGAGGATGTGCGCATGATGGTGATCGCGGTGATCATTGCCGGCGTCGTCTCCTTCACCGGGGAGATGCTCTTCCGCTCCCTGCGTTATGGCGGGCGCATGCGCCTTCTCACCGGCGGCATGCGGCGCGGTGGCGGGCGCAGCGGCGGTCGTGCCGGGGGCGGTGCGGCTGTCGCGCTGCTGGTGGCCGCCGCGATCGTGCTGATCGCCTGGCTGCTCTCGCTGGTGATCCGCTTCGCCCTGTCGCGCTCGCGCGAATATCTCGCCGATGCCGGCGCCGTCGAGCTCACCAAGCGTCCGGATGCGATGATCTCGGCCCTGCTCAAGATTTCCGGGCGCGCGGAGATGCCCAAGACGCCGTCGAGCATCATGGAAATGTGCATCGAGAACCCGCGCACCGGCTTCACCGCACTGCTGGCCACCCATCCCGCGATCGAGGATCGCGTCGCGGCTTTGGAACGCCATGCTGGCGGACGGCGCCCGCCACCGGAGAAGCTGACCCTGCGCCCCAGTGCGGCGGAGTTGCTGGCACGGGAGCAGGCGGCGCAGGAGAAGGCGGCAGACGGCGCGCAGGCGGGCGAAGCCAACGCGCCGCCCTTCCCGCCCACACCCTGGAGCGGCCTGCCCGGCATGCCCGGCTCCGGATCGGGCGGCGATGGCAGCAGCAATGCCGCGCCGACGCCCTGGAGCGGTGACAGCCCCTGGAGCAAGGGCGGCGGCTGAGCCGGCCTGCGACCGAAGCATCGAAGAACTGCAAGGTCGGCGGCTGAGCCGGCCTGCGACCCGAATATCGAAAAGCGGCAAGCGCGCTTTCGCAATTGCCCATCGCCTCTCGGCATACCGACCGCTAATCTGCCCGCAGACAGCGCGCGAAGCGTTCAGGGAGGATCGTCATGTCGAAAAATGCACTCGTTACCGGCGCCGGAACCGGCGTCGGTCGCGCCGCCGCACTCGCTCTCGCCCGTGATGGCTGGGACGTCACCCTGACGGGCCGCCGCCCCGAGCCGATCGAGAAAGTGGCCGAGGAAGTCCGCGCGCTCGGCCGCGAGGCGCTGGCCGTCTGCGCCGATGTCGGCGATCCGGCTTCAGTCGATGCCCTGTTCGAGGCGCATCAGGCGCGCTTTTCGCGGCTTGATCTTCTCTTCAACAATGCCGGCACGGGCGCTCCCGCCGTTCCCGTCGAGGATCTGCCCTTCGAGAAATGGAAGGCCGTGGTCGACGCCAATCTGACGGGCACGTTCCTTTGTGCGCAATGGGCGTTCCGGATCATGAAGGCGCAGCGCCCCCGGGGCGGGCGGATCATCAATAACGGCTCGATCTCGGCCTATGCCCCGCGTCCCAATTCGATCGCCTATACGGCGACGAAACACGCTGTCTCCGGCATCACCCGCACGCTCTCCATGGATGGCCGCAAATACGACATCGCCGTCGGTCAGCTCGATATCGGCAATGCCGAGACCGATCTCGCCAGGCGCATGGCGGACGGCGTGTTGCAGGCAGACGGCGCGACGAAGGCCGAGCCCCTGATGGACGTCACCCATGCCGGCAATGCGGTGGCGCATATGGCGAGCCTGCCGCTCGATGCCAATGTGCTGTTCATGACGGTGATGGCGACGAAAATGCCCTTCGTCGGGCGCGGCTGACGGCGTCTTGGTGGGGCGCGGCTGAGGGCGCTTTCACCCGTCAGCCCAGCCCGCCCTCCTCCGGCTCCGCGATGCCATAGAGCATCACGGCAGTCGAGACGGCGAGATTGAGGCTGTCGGCGCGGCCCACCATGGGGATGCGCACGAGATGCGTGCAGGCGCCGGCAATCGTATCCGTGATTCCCGCCTGCTCGTTGCCCATGACGACGAGATGCGGCGCGGGCGCGTCCGTCTTGCGGTAATGCGTCGTCGCCGGCAGCGCGGTGCCGATGACGGCGCCCGGCCAGCGCCCGCACAGGGCGAGGAAATCCGCCTCCGATCCGGCGAAGACCGGCACCGCGAAGATCGAGCCCATCGAGGCGCGCACCGCCTCCACCGAGGCCGGATCGCAGGTCTCGCCGATCAGGAGCACGCCCCCCGCCCCCACCGCATCGGCGGTGCGGATGACGGTACCGAGATTGCCCGGATCGCGCACCCGGTCGAGCGCCACGAAGACGCGCGCGCTGTCAGGATCGATCGCATCGAAACCGCGCTCCACCCAGCGGAAGGCTGCGACGACGGATTGCGGATTGTCCTTGCGCGAGATCTTGGCCAGCACCGTATCGTTTGTCTCGATGCAGGTCCCGCCCGCAGCGAGACAGGCTTCGCGCAGCCGCGCAATGATCGCGCGTTCGCGCCCGTCACGGTGATAGACCAGGATCTCCGGCGCCTGCCCGTTATCCAGCGCCTCGACGATGGTGCGCGCGCCCTCCGCCAGGAACAGCCCGGATTCGCGGCGCTCCTTGCGCTGGTGCAGGGCGCGCAGCTGCTTGACCAGCGGATTGGTCAGGCTGACGATCTCGCGTATACCGCCGGCTTCCTCCGCCATCACGCGCCCCCGCCCGGGGGCACCCAGCGCGCATAGAGCGAGGTCGACAGCCGCCGCCCGCCAGCCTGGTCGCGCACGACGAGTTCGCCCGAATCGATCTCCCCGCCGTGCCCGGCGAGATGGTCGCGCATCACCTCGTGCAGGGTGAGGAAGGACAGCCGCACGGCATAGGCCGTGAGGATCATGAAGCTCGGCTTGTTCGAAAGCAGCTTCGTGCAATCCGAGACGAGTCCGGGCAGCATCTCGAACAGGTGCCACACTTCGTTATTGGGCCCGCGCCCGTAACGCGGCGGATCGAGCAGGATGGCGTCGTAGCTGTTGCCGCGGCGCAATTCGCGCTGCACGAACTTCACCGCGTCATCGCAGATCCAGCGGATCGGCTTGTCCTCGAGCCCCGACACCGCCTGGTTCTCGCGCGTCCAGGCGATGGCTTTCTTCGAGGCGTCGACATGGGTGACCTTCGCCCCGGCGCGCGCGCAGATCAGGCTGGCGACGCCGGTATAGCCGAACAGGTTGAGCACCGAGAGCGGGCGCTTATCGGCGGCGATGCGTGCCTCCATCCAGCGCCAGTGCTCGATCTGCTCGGGAAAGATGCCGACATGGCGAAACGAGGTGGCGCGCAGGCGGATATCCAGATCCATCACCTGCATCGACCAGTCGCCGAGCCGTCCCTTGCGGTACTGCCAGGCCCCCTGCTCGGCATCTTCCTTGGCCTCGAAGGCGGCATCCGCCTGCTTCCACTGGCCGGGATCGCTCTTCTGCCAGATCGCCTGCGGCTCGGGGCGATCGAGCACGACGCGGCCGAAGCGCTCCAGCTTGCGGCCTCCGCCCGTATCGAGGAGGCGGTAATCCTCCCAGCCGTCGGTGACCAGGAGTTCGGCGCGATCCGCGCGCGGGGTGTCTTTCGGCATATTCTGCATGCCCTGTCGATAGCCGGGCCGGCGCGGCTTGACCAGTCTCTTTTGCCGATCGGCCTTTGGCGAAAGCCACGCGGCGCGCACTCTTTGCCGGAATGCCCGCTGCGTCTAGGCTCGGCTTGCAGAAAGCGAGGGAGGCCAGCCATGATCCACGTCGTCGCCATCATCACGGCAAAACCGGGCAAGCGCGAGGCGATCCTCGACGCGTTTCGCGCCAACATGCCCGCCGTCCATGCCGAACAGGGCTGCATCGAATACCAGCCTGTCATCGACGCATCCGGCTTTTCCTTCCAGACGGAGATCGGCCCGGACAGCTTCATGGTGATCGAGAAATGGTCGGGCCCGGAGACCCTGAAAGCTCACGCCGCAGCGCCTCACATGGCCGCCTATGCAGCGAAAGTGAAGGACCTGATCGCCGATCGCCGCGTGCACGTGCTGGAAACGGCGTAAAGGCGCCGTTTCAGCCGATCAGCCGCGCCGCCGTGCGTTCCTGCAGCTCCGCCAGCGTCAGCCCCGGCACCATCTCGCGCACGACGAAACCCTCGGGGGTGACATCGAGCACGGCGAGATCGGTGTAGATCCGCTTGACCCCCCCGGCGCCGTCAGCGGATAGCCACAGCGCTCGACAAGGCGCGGACGCCCGTCGCGGGTATTGTGCTGCATGATCACCCAGATGCGCTTTGCCCCTGCCGAGAGATCCATGGCACCGCCGACGGCGGGGGCCATGTCGCTGTCACCGGTTGACCAATTCGCGATATCGCCATTCTGCGCCACCTCGAAAGCGCCGAGCACGCACAGATCGAGATGCCCGCCCCGGATGATCGCGAAGCTGTCGGCCTGGTGCACGTAGGAGCCGCCCTTGCGCAGGGTGACGCGCTGCTTGCCGGCATTGATCAGCCAGGGATCGTCCTGCTCGGGCGTGGGGGCTGGACCCATGCCGACGATACCGTTCTCCGAATGGATCACCACCTCGCGGTCATCAGGCACGTAATCGGCGATCATGGTCGGCATGCCGATGCCGAGATTGACGTACCAGCCCTCGGGAATGTCTTCGGCCACCCGGGCGGCCATTCCCTTGCGGTCGAGGGGTTGCCATGCGGTGATGCCGGTCTGCGCGGTCTCGCTCATGGATCAGACTCCTTCGGCTTCGCGCGGCGCGTGCAGCACCCGGTCGACATAGAGCCCCGGCGTGCCGATCATGTCGGGGGCGAGTTCGCCGAGATCGCGGATATGGTTGGTCTGGGCGATGGTCAGCTTCGCCGCCGTGGCCATGACCGGATTGAAATTGCGCCCGCTCGCCCGGTAGGTGAGATTGCCCCAGCGATCAGCCTCCCAGGCCTCGACGAGGGCGACATCGCCGGGCAGCGCGTATTCCAGCACGTAATCGCGCCCGTCGATCCGGCGCGTCTCCTTGCCCTCGGCGAGCCTGGTGCCGTAGGCGGTGGGGGTGAAGAAGGCGGGAATGCCGGCACCGGCGGCGCGCAGGCGCTCGGCCAGGGTGCCCTGCGGCACGATTTCGAGCGCGATCTTTCCCGCAGCATAGAGCTCCTCGAAGACGACGGAGCCGGCGCTGCGCGGATAGGTGCAGATGATCTTGCGCACCCGCCCGAGTTCCATCAGCCGCGCGAGCCCGGCGCGCCCGGTTCCCGCATTGTTGGACACGACGACGAGATCGCCGGCGCCGCTCTCGATCAGCCCCTCGATCAGCGTATCGGGCTGGCCGACCGAGCCGAATCCGCCGATCAGGATGGTGGCGCCGTCGGCGATGCCGGCCATCGCCTCGGTGAGGGTGGGAACTGTCTTGTCGATCATGGCGCCCGGTTCTCGTTGACGGCCGCTTCGCGCGGCGGCCTCCGGACGCATAGTGATCGAGGCGTGCGGCGCTGTCGACGCGCCGCACGCACAGCCGCCTTTGGTGTTTTGCCGAAGGCGGCGCGGCGTGCGATCAGCTGCGCGAGGGATAGAGTCCGTACATCGCGATGCAGAAATTCAGGCCGAGATAAGGTTGCATGATGCCGAAGGGCTGGCTGCCGCCGGCCATGCCGGTCGTGCCATGGATATGCCCGCCGGCGAGATCGACGGCGTTGCCGGAGGGATCGGCGTAGGCGGAAACATCCTGTGCCGTGATACCTGAACCTTGCTTGGCAGCGGCCAACCCTTTCCCCGGAAGAGGATTGTGGTCCGTGCCGGGCGTATCCCAGGCCTGCGTCGCTGCACTCATCGAGCCGGCATCATGGCTGTGGGCCGGCATGTTGACCTGCGTCAGCGTCACCTCGTTGGTTCCACCGTGCCAGCCGAGCTGGATCGGGTCGAGCCCGGGCCCGTGTCCGACGCCGGTGGGCGCCCGGCCGCGCAGATCGGGCAAGGCGAAGGTTGTATGCCCGTCCCCGCCATAGGTTGTTCCGATCAGCGAGAACAGGGCCTGGTTTTGCGAAATCGCGATCAGCTGTCCCGCGCAGAACGACCAGTTCTGCGGGGCGAAATCCGGCGCCCAGATCATGATCATGCTGATAAAGGGTTGATCCATCATCGTCTCCCGTGTGTCGACAGGCGCCGGCAGCGGCGCGGGCAAGGCAATCAGGCGAGCAAGGCGAATCATCCTGCACCACCATCATGATGCAATCATAGAATGTATGAGTTGCAAAATTTTTAATTGCGCAATATGCAAAGTTTTATTCAGCTTCATTATAAAATCTTTCTTTTTTGCCCGCATAAGCAATTTTTTATTGTCTTTCATGGATTCGAGACGATCCGGCGCCTTGGCATTTTCAGCGCAATGATCCATTCTGGATTGCGATTCTTGGAGGCTGACGCGATTCGCCGTTTCGGTGGCAGATCGGCAATGCGCGATTGCGGCCACCGGGCAGGGCCCCTGACGGTCGGGAGCGGTTGCAAGATGCGAGCCGGGCATCGTGACCGGCCTGTTCTGTTGCGTGCGGCGCCCGCTTGCCGGCGGCGCGATTGAGGAGATGAGCCATGGCATTGCGGCCCCACCCATCCGTAAAGGCGCAGGATCTGTTGCGATCCACCGCTCCGGCGGGCATGCCTGGCGAATCACGCAGCCTGCCGGGCGCGTTCCCGCGCGCAGCGTTCAATCTGGCGCTGGAGCCGCGCATCATGTTCGATGCCGCCGGCGCCGCCACCTATGCCGATACCGCCGAGGATGGCGATGCGGAAACCGGCGAGGCGATGACGCAGGATGAGGCCGCAGAGCCGGAAATCGTCTTCATCGATTCCGGCATCGCCGACGCACAGGCCCTGATCGATGCGATCGGCGAGGCTGCGGAAATCGTCATTCTCGACGGCGATGCTCCGGCCCTGACCCAGATCGCCGATCATCTCGAGGGGCGCTCGGATCTCGGCGCCGTCCACATCCTCAGCCATGGCGCCAATGGCGCCCTGAAATTCGCCTCCGGCGTGGTCGATTCGGGCAATCTCGCCGATTTTGCCGATGATCTTTCCCGGATCGGCGCCGCCATGACCGAGGGCGGCGATATCTTGCTCTATGGCTGCTTCGTCGCCGCCGATGGCGCGGGCCAGGCCTTCATCGATACCGTCGCCGCCGAGACCGGCGCCGATATCGCCGCCTCGATCGACCCGACTGGCGCGGATGAAATCGGCGGTGACTGGGTGCTGGAACATGCGACGGGACCCATCGCCGAGAGCGAGGTCACGACGCTGCTGGCTGCGTCGGGATTTGATGATGTGCTGACGGGGCCAGTGGCGGGGACAATGGGCTTCGGATCAAGCGAGGCCGTGCTTGGAGACGGGGCAGATGTTGCCGTCAATGCGTCTGCGTCAACACTTCTGAACGGCTTCGACGTAAGCGCTTCCTTCCGTTTTTTTCAAGCCTTGGGCGCCAATCCACCCGACACGTATGAGTTTGGCAACGGCAATGGGCGCATAGCTTTCATCAACACCGACAGTTCCCCGGCTCCGACAGCACTTGTGAGTTCCAGCGACGCCGCCTTCACGTGGATCCGATTGAATGATGGTATTATAGACGCCCGCATGGATTCCACAGACGGCTCCGCCTTCAGATTGTCCAGTCTGGACACCGTGTTCTACAGTCTCAACGCAAGCTTCACAGTCGACTGGATTGAATTCGTTGGCCTTAACAACAGTGATGAAGTTGGCACATTTCGTATCGATACGCCATCCATGGACGCGATCAACAGCATTGATTTTTCATCATCGACAAGTGGAAGCTTTGACAACATAACGGGATTTCTTATCCGATCGAGCAGCACGTTTCATTTTGATGGTGATGATTACGCGGATGTCCCTCTTCTCTACGCATCAGTTGCCATTGACGACATGGTCATCGCTGCGGCGGTGACCAATGCCGCACCCGATATCGGCGGGGTCGCGGCAGGTCAGGCGGTCAATGACGATGCGACGGTCACGCCCTTCTCCGCCGTCACCATCGCGGATGATGACGGCGACAATGTCAGCGTCACGATCGCCCTCGACAATGCCGCCAAGGGTGGCTTCACCGCCGCCTCGCTGACGGCGAGCGGCTTCGTCGATGCCGGCGGCGGCAGCTATACGCTCACATCGCGCGCGCCGGGCGATGCCCAGAGCGCCATCCGCGCCCTCGTCTTCGACCCCGCCGAAAACCGCGTCGCCCCCGGCACGACCGAGACCACCACCTTCACCATCACCGTCAATGACGGCACGACGGACACCGTCGACAATACCACCACGGTGGACTCCACCTCGATCAACGATACCTCCGTGATCGGCGGCTTCACGGCGGGGCAGAGCGTCGACGACAACGCCACGATCAGCCCCTTCACCGGCGCCACGATCAGCGACCCGGATACCAGCCAGCCCCTCACCGTCACCGTCACGCTCGACGACGCAGCCAAGGGCGTGCTGACCAATCTCGGCAGCTTCACCGATCAGGGCGGCGGCGTCTACGAGGCCACCGGCCTCGCGAACGCCGCAGCCGCCGAGAGCGCCCTGCGCGCCCTCGTCTTCGATCCCGCCGAAAACCGCGTCGCCCCCGGCGCGACGGAGACGACCACCTTCACCGTCGCGGTCTCGGACGGAGTCGCCACGGTGGACAACGACACCACCACAATCGTCTCCACCGCGATCAACGACGCGCCCACCGCCACCAACATGACGCAGGTGGTCACCTATACCGAGGATCCCGGCGGCGCCGTGGCGCTTGACGACATCGTCGTTACCGAGCCGGATGTAGGCCAGGCCGTCACCGCGACGCTCACCCTGAACGCTCCGGAAGCCGGCAGCCTCTCCACCGGCACGTTCGGCGCCGCGACCTCGAGCTACGATGCCGGCACCGGGATCTGGACGGTGACCGGCTCCGTGGCCGATGTGAACGCCGCGCTCGCCGCCGTCGCCTTCACGCCGGTCGCGAACCGGGATCAGGACGTCACCATCACCACCCGCATCCGCGATGCCGCCGATACCGGCCCCGCTGAGGGCACCATCACCCTCGACGTCACCGCCGTGAACGACGCCCCGGTCTTCACCGATCTGACCAGCAGCGCCACCTTCATCGAGGGCGGCACAGCCGTGCAGATCGCGCCGAGCGTCAGCATCGCCGATATCGAGCTCGATGCGCTCAATGCCGGCGCGGGTGATTATTCCGGCGCCGGCCTCACCATCACCCGCGATGGCGGCGCGAATGGTGACGACCGCTTCAGCATCGCCACCGGCGGCGCACTCACCGTCGCGGGCGGCCCCGATGGCGGCGGCACGGTCAGCGCCGGCGGCAACGTCATCGCCAGCATCGCCGATACCGGCAACGGCGAGCTGCAGATCAGCTTCGCGAATAACGGCACGATCCCGACCACGGCGCTCGTCACCGAGACCCTGCGCGCCGTGCAATACGCCAATGCATCCGACGATCCGCCCGCCACCGCCAGCCTGCGCTGGAGCTTCTCGGACGGCAATTCCGGAGGCAGCCAGGGCACCGGCGGCGTCGAGACCGTCACCGGCACCACCGACATCACCATCACCCCGGTCAATGATGCTCCAAGCCTGACCGCAACGGCGAGCAATCCGACCTTCATCGAGGGCGCCGGCCCGGCGAGCCTGTTCTCGGGCGCCAGCATCGACACGATCGAGGCGGGGCAGACGATCACCGGGCTGAGCCTCACCATCACCAATCTGGCTGACGGCGCCGATGAGAAGATCATCATCGATGGTACCGCCTTTGATCTCACCGATGCCACCAGCGGCCCCGTCGCCGGCGGCAACGTGGCGATCAGCGTGACCGGCTCCACCGCCACGATCAGCCTCACCGGCCTCTCCGCCAATGCCGCCACGGCGCAGACCCTTGTCGACGGGCTCGCCTATCGCAATGACAGTGACGCCCCCACAACCGGCACGCCGCGCGTGGTGACGCTGACGCAGATCACCGATTCCGGCGGGACGGCGGATGGCGGGCAGGATACGACGGCGCTTGCCATCGCCTCGAATGTCAGCCTCACCGCCGTCAACGACGCACCCGTGATCGGCAGTGTCGCGGGCGAGACCAGCGGCGTCGTGGCCGGGACCGGCCCTGCCGCGATCGGCCTTCTCGCGGATGCAGCCGTCAGCGATGTCGATACGACCGTCTTCGATGGCGGCTTCGTGCAGATCACCCAGAATACCGGCACCGCCAACGGCCATTTCGGCCTCGACGGCACCGGCGCGACTTCCGGCGGCGATGGCCAGTTTGCCGAGGGCGAAAGCGTCGCCATAGGCGGCACCGTGATCGGCACCGTTGCCACGGGCCAGGACGGGCAGGCCGGCAATGGGCTGCGTGTCGATCTCAATACGGATGCGACGCAAGCGCGCGTCGAGACGCTCCTGCGCGCCCTCACCTACGAAGCTCCCTCCGGCCTCGGCGAACGCGGCTTCACCCTCGCCATCGATGATGGCGGCGCGGATGGCGGGCCGAACGGCGACCAGTCGACCGCGACAGCCGCCTTCACCATCGAGGCCACGCCCAACCCGCCCGTCATCGCGGGCTTTGCCGGCGCCATCAACTATACCGAAGACAGCGGGCTTGTCCGCCTGAACACCGCCCTCGACGCGGTTGTCACCGACGCCGATTCCGCGAATTTCGACGGGGGTGAATTGCGCCTGTCGGTCACAGCGAACAATGTCACAGCCGAAGACCGGCTGGGCATCATCGAACAAGCCGGGGCGATCACCCTGGACGGGGCGAATGTGGAGGCGGCAGGTGTCACCATCGGCACCGTTAGCGGCGGGACGAACGGCAACGATCTTGTCGTTTTCTTCAATGACGAGGCCACGCCCGCCGCCGTCACCACATTGATCCGCGCCCTCGGCTACGAGAATCTGGATACCGCAACGCCGACCGAATCCGCCCGCACCCTCACCCTCACCATCCGCGACGCCGCAGCCGGGCCGGGCGCCGCAACGAGCGCGGCTGCGGATATCGCCGTCACCGTGATCGGCGCGAATGATGCGCCGGAACTCGGTGGCATCGCACCCGGCCCGCAGGCAACCGATGACGACAGCACCCTGACACCTTTCTCCGCCGCCACTTTAGAGGATATCGATGGTCCGGGCGTGCCCCTCACCGTGACCGTGAGCCTCGACGATGCGGCCAAGGGCAGCCTGACCAATCTCGGCGGCTTTACCGATCAGGGCGACGGCTCCTATGTCTTCAACGGCAACCAGGCCGATGCCGAGACCGCGCTGCGCGCCCTCGTCTTCACGCCGGCGGAGAACCGCGTCGCACCGGGCGATACCGAAACAACGACACTCACCGTGCTGGTGAATGACGGAGAGGCGACGGATCAGGCGCAGACGCAGATCGTCAGCACCTCGGTCAATGACGCAGCCACGCTCACCGGCATCGCCGCGACGCTGGCGCAAAACGACAACGTCACCAGCACGCCCTTCGCGTCGGCCGTGATCGCCGATCCGGATACCGGCCAACCGCTGACCCTGCGCGTGACGGTCGATGAGCCCGCTCGCGGCGGCTTCACCGCCGCATCGCTCACCAACTCGGGCTTCACGGATCTCGGCGGCGGCGTCCATGAGCGCACCGCGCCCGATGCCGCGACGGCGCAGACCGCCCTGCGGGCCCTCGTCTTCGCGCCCGTGGAGAACCGCCTCACCCCCGGTGATACGGAAGATATCGTTCTCACCGCGCGCGTCGATGACGGTGTCGCAGCAGCGGCACAGCAGAGCAGCACGGTGACGGTCACTGCCGTCAACGATCCGCCGGCGCTCGGCGGGTTCGATGACGCCAGCGTGGCGCAATCGGAAACCATCGCGCTGTTTGCCGATGTCACCATCGCCGATCCGGATCCCGGCCAGGTGCTGAGCATCACCATTGGCGCCGATGCGCTTGGCATGGGCACCTTCACGGCAGCCTCTCTGGCCGATGCCGGTTTCACCGGTACCGGGCTCGGCGTCTATACCCGTACGGGCATCCCCTCTGCTGCCGACGCGCAGGAGGCGATCCGCAAGCTGGTCTTCGTTCCCGAGCCGGACCGCCTTGATGCCGGCGAAAGCGACACGCAGATCTTCGACATCTTCGTCGCGGACGGGACAGTCACGTCGAGCGCATCCGTCACGCTGACGATCGACGGGCCGCCGCTCACGGTCGAGGCGCCCTCCGAGCCGTCAGCGCCGCCACCTTCACCACCTCGGCCGCCTGCTGCGCCTCCTCCTGCTGCGCCCCCTGCACCGCCGCCGCAAACGGTCCTGTTCGAACCGATGCAGCCGGTTTCCGCTGGAGCCTTCGCGCCTCTGCCCTCTTCCCTTCAGGCTGAACCGGCTTCTGCAGAACAGGCGGGGCCGGGCGGCAGCGAAGTGCGCAGCATCGTTCCCGGGTTCTTTATCGCGCCATCCGCCGGCATTCTGGCACCGGGCGAAGTCATTCGCGCCGAGACGCTGGTCGCACCGATAACCAGCAGCGCTGCCGATGATGCTTTCACCGTAACCCTGCCTGCCGCAACTTTCGTGGTGGCCGATACGACACTGCCGGTCTCCGTCACCGCCAGCCTTGGCGATGGCGAGGATCTGCCGGACTGGATGTCCTTCGACGCCGCGACCGGCAGCTTCAGCATCGATCCACCGGAGGGGGCTGACGGGGTTTACGAGATCGTGATCACCGCGACTTTGCCGGGCGGCGAAAGCGCGCAGGTCACGCTGACGATCTCCATTGAGGCGCAGGCAGCAGAAGCAGAGGACGCGATGCTGATCGATCCCGCCACCGCGCCCGCCGCCGGCAAGCCGGCCTTCAGCGACGTGGTCCGCGCGGCAAGCCGTGTCGGGATGGCAACACTTGTCGGGGACTTCACCACGGACGCGGTCGAATTCTGGGCAGAGCCCTTGCAAGAAGCAGCATATTCTGACGATATGATCCTGGATTACAATGATTCGCTTCTATCAGCCTGAAGCTGTATTTAGCGGAAAGTCTAACAGGTATTAGTAGCGTACGATCGCACGGTGCAATGCATGGAAACGCCCAGGCGGACCGCCTGCGCCTGCAAGGAGCGCACCGACAGTTCGGCTCCCGAGTCGCAAGGCGCTGCCGTGGCGATGGGTCCGGCTCCGCGCGCGGGGGCGGGCATTTCGGGGCGGGCATTTCGGGGGCGGGCCATGCGCAGCGGTGCTCGGGATCTGAAGCGGGTGACAGCTGCCTTCGGCGCGAGTGTCTCGCGCGGGCCATTGTACGGGTGGGTCGCAGTCGCGATCGGGGAAGTTTGGGGGCGTGTAGCCATGCGGATGAAATCGGGTTCGGTGCAATTCACAGATCGGGGCAGTTCCGCGGCCACAACAACGAGGGCGGCGTCAACCCGGCTGCGGCCGTCAGCTTTGCGCCTTCGCCCGCTCCTCACGGGGATCGCCGCTGCCACTCTTCTCGCGGGCTGCGCCGCATCGCCAGAAAGGCTCAGCCTTGCGGAACAGATCAGCGTGGCCGCCGCCGATCGCCATACGATCTATGCCTCGCAGGAGCCGATATCCGGCCCGGTCCGTCTCGAAGAGGCGATGGCGCGGGCGCTGAAATACAATCTCGATCATCGCGTCGCCTTGATGGAGCGTGCGCTGGAAGAACGACTCGGCGATACTGCGCAGATGGACCTGCTGCCGCAGCTTGCGGGCCGTGCCGGTCTGAACACCCGCGACAACATCGCCGCCTCGTCAAGTCGATCGATCGAGACGGGCCGCCAATCGCTTGAGCCCTCAACGAGCAGCGAACGGGATACGGGCACCGCAGATCTGCAGCTTTCGCTGAATGTGCTCGATTTCGGCTTGAGTTATTTCGGGGCGCAGGCCCAGGCCAACCGGGCACTTGCGGCGGAAGAGCGTCGCCGCCGCATCGTGCTCACGGTCGCCGACGAGGTCCGTAACGCCTATTGGGAGGCCGTCACCGCCGAGCAACTGGCGCCGCGCGTGCGCCGCGTCCTCGGCGAAGCGCGCGAAGCGCTCGGCTTCGCCCGTCAGGCCGAGACGGAACGGCTGATGCCGCCACTCGAGACGCTGCAGTTCCAGCGGGCCATGCTCGAAATCATCCAGCAGCTGGAAGGGCTGGAGAGCGAGCTCGCCAGCGCCCGGACCGAGCTCGCCGGGCTGATGGGTCTCCCGCCCGGCACCCGCTTCAGCCTGGCAGCGCCGCGCCACGGCGCCACGCGGCTGCCCTATCGTCTCGCCGATCTCGAGGCGGTGGCCATGGTCGAGCGCCCGGAGATCCGCGAGGAGCTCTACAATGCCCGCAATGTCGTTCTCGAAGCCCGCTCGCAGATGCTCTCGCTGATGCCGGGCGCGAATCTCTTTGCCGGCGTGAACTACGATTCCAACAGTTTCCTGCTCAACCAGTCATGGGCCGATGCCGGCATCCAGGTGACCTGGAACCTGCTGCGCCTGCTGTCCCTCCCGGCCATGCAGGCCGAGTCGGAGGCGCGCGAAGACCTCTCCGACGCGCGCCGACTGGCCCTGCGCATGGCGATCCTCACCCAGGTCAACGTCGCCTATCGGCGCTATCAGCGCGCCACGGCGCATTACGGCCGCGCAGCCGAATTGCAGAGCGTCGAGCAGCGCATCGCCGAGGCGACGCGCAGCGCCGAGGAGAGCGATGCGCAGAACCGCCTGGAACGTGTTCGTGCCGCAGCTGCCGCCGTTCTCGCGCAACGCGCGCGCAATCAGGCCTTCGCCGAGGTCAACAACGCACTCGGCGCAGTCTACGCCGCTTCCGGCTTCGATCCGCTGCCCGAGACCATCGCCGATCATGATCTCGCCACGCTGCAGGAGGCCATCGCCGCCCGCGCCGCCGAAATCGCGTCCGGACGCGCGCGCCTGCCGGATATTCCTGCCGCTGCCACCCCGATTGCCGCGCATGATCCGGCATCGGATGGAAGCACGGCCTATGCCATGCTGCCGCCGCCGAGGCCGCCACAGCCTGCGCACGAGTAGAGTGCGACAAGGCGCAACAGAGATGCGGCGATCATGCGTGACGGGCAGGACATGGATGCGGACCGGATCTTTTCTGCGACGTCACCCGGGTCCGGCCGCTCTGTCCGGGCCCGATTTTGCCGTAGCGTCGTTTCGATACGACGCGCCATTCTGATTTTTGCAATCACGTCTTCCACGCTCTGCTCCACCCTGTCAGCGCCACATGCGCAATCCGCGCCGGATAGGCCTGCCTCCGTGCAAAGCGCCGGCAACCTCCCTGTCCCGCTTCCAGGCGCAGGTGAACCGGGGGGCGACAACCCCTTCGCACCGATGACAGACGGCGCGCCACCAGCCTCCTCCACCCCCGGAGCAGCTGGTCCCGTCATGCGCGGCACCGGTTTTGAAGGCTCCGACACGAACGCTTCCGCCTTGGGCGGGCCACCGATCAGTGACCTCGCCGATTTTGCCCGGCCCGTTCTGCGCGCCCAGATCAGCCCGCGCCGCCAGACCGTGCTCTCTGCGGAGATATCCGGCAAGATCGCCACATTCCCCCTGCGTGAAGGCGAGCGTTTCGCGCAGGGCGATCCCCTGGTCGGCTTCGATTGCGCCGTCCATATCGCGCGCCGCGACCGGTCGCGCGCACAGGAGCAATCCGCGCGCCGGCGCCTTGAAACCGCCGGGCGGCTCGATGCGCTCAGCTCCATCAGCCGGCTCGAATACGACGAGACCGTCGCCGCCCTCACCGTGGCAGAGGCCGAGACGACCCTGTCCGAGATCGCGGTCTCGCGTTGCACCATCACAGCCCCCTTCCCAGGCCGCGTGGCCGAGCGGCTGGCGGAACCGTTTCAATATGTCGCCGAAGGTGAACCGATCATTGCCATTCTCGATGACCGTGATCTCGAAGTCGCGCTGATGGTGCCGTCGCGCTGGCTCGCCTGGCTGCGGCCCGGACACGCTTTCGAAGTCGCCATCGACGAACTCGAAACCACCCTGGAGGCCAGCGTGTCGCGCATCGGTGCGCGGGTCGACCCGGTGAGCCAGTCGATCCGCATCTTCGCCGCGATCACGCAGGCGCCGGAGGGGCTCATGGCCGGGATGAGCGGCGAGGCGGAGTTGCGCCCGCCCGAGCCGGATGCCGGACCCGACGGTGCGCCATGAGTGAACAGCCGCCCCGCAAGGGCATCACCCTCGCCACATTGCTCGAACTGGAAAAACGCGCCCGCGCCGCCGAGGATGCCCAGGCACTCGGCTTCCTCATGGTCAACGACACCCATCTCGTGATTCCCTACCGGCAAGCGGCCTGGTTCTGCGCCGCGACGAATCGTCTGCGCAGCCTGTCGGGTCTGGCCACGCCGGATCGCGACGCGCCCTTCACGCGCAGGCTCGAAGCCTTCTTCCGCAAGAGCCTGCGGTCGCAGACACGCACCCAGAGCCTGACGGCGGCGCGGATGGGCGCGGCTTTCGGGCCTGAGGACAGCGCGGCGTGGAGCGAGGCGCGCACGTTCTTCAGCGCACATCTGCCGGCCCAGATCGCGCTCCTGCCCTTGCGTCACAAGGATGATCTGCAGGGCGCCCTCCTGTTTGCGCGCGACGAGCCCTTCACGCGCAGCGAGATCAACGCACTCGATCATCTCGCCGATGCCTATGGCCATGCGCTCGCGGCATTGACCGGCCCGCGCCGCCGGCAGCGACGCCTGCGGCGCAGCCGTGTGATCATGCTCGCCGGCCTTCTCACGCTCACGGCGCTGCTGGCGCTGCCCGTGCGCCAATCCGTGCTCGCCCCGGCCGAGATCGTTGCGCAGCAACCGGACCTCGTGCGCGCACCGCTGGCCGGCGTGATCGAGACCGTGCATGTGCGGCCCAACGAGGCCGTCAGTGCCGGAGACCGGCTGGTCTCGCTCGACGGTTCGGAGCTCGGCACCCAGCGCCAGATCGCCCGGCAGCAGCTCAGCGTCGCCGAGGCGGAACTGCGCCAGGCCCGCCAGCAGGCCCTGTTCGATCCGCAATCGCGCGCCCGCCTCGCCGTGCTTGAGGGGCGCCGCGATCAGCATGCCGCGGAACTCGCCTTCCTCAATGAGCGCCTCACGCGCATCGACGTCACTGCCGTCCGCGACGGCATCGCCATCTTCGACGATATTGCTGATTGGGAGGGCCGCCCGGTCGCGCTCGGCGAACGCATCATGCTTCTTGCCGATCCGCAGGCACGCGCGCTGGAGATCAACCTCGGCGTCGCCGATGCGATCAATCTCGAACCTGGCGCCGATATCCGCTTCTTTCTCAATATCGATCCGGCCGATCCGGTCGCCGCCTCGCTCACCCGCGCGGGTTATCGCGCACGCGCGATGCCGGACGGCACGATGGCCTATCGGCTGCGCGCCACTCTCGATGATGATGATCCGCGCCTGCGCATCGGCTTGCGCGGGACGGCCCGGATCTATGGCGACCGCACCCTCCTCGTGCTTTACCTGCTGCGCCGCCCGATCGCCTGGCTGCGGCTGCAGGCCGGCCTGTAATGGCGACCGGGGGCACGATCGGCGCGGATGCACCGCAGCCGGGGCCGCGCATCAGCCTCGCCGAGGGGGGTGCGGGCGTCGTCGCGCAACGACTGCCGCCGCTGCGCGACGAGATCATCCTGCATCCGGGCCCGGCGGATCGCGAGGGTGCGCCCGGCTGGACTCTGGAGGATCCAGCGCGCGCGCGCTATTTCCGGCTTGGCTGGGCGGAGATCGAGATGCTCGCGCGCTGGCATCTGGGCGACCCCGCCGCAATTGCCGCCGCAGTAACACAGGAGACCACGCTCACGCTCTCGCCGGACGAGGTCGAGGCCTTCGCCCGTTTTCTCGCCGGGGCCAATCTGGTGCAGCTTCGCGGCGAGCGCGCCTTGCGCATGCTCGCCGAGCAGGCAAACGCCGCGCGCATGCAACCGCTCGCCTTCGTCTTGAAGAATTATCTCTTCATCCGCATCCCGCTGGTGCACCCGGACGGCTTCCTGGAGGCGACGCGCGGTCTCGCGGCACCGTTCTTCTCGCGCATCTTCTGGATCGCCACGCTGATCGCCGCCATGGCCGGGCTGCTGCTGGCCCTGCGGCAATGGGAGGTCTTCACCACGACCTTCCTGCATCTGTTCAGCTGGCAGGGACTTGCGGCGATCGCCATCGCGCTGATCATCACCAAGATCGCCCATGAGCTCGCCCATGCCCATGCCGCGAAACGCGAGGGGCTGCCGGTTCCCACCATGGGCGTGGCGCTGATGGTGCTCTATCCCGTACTCTATACCGATACGACCGCTGCCTGGCGCCTCACTGATCGGCGCAAGCGCCTGCGGATCGGCTATGCCGGCATGGCGATCGAGCTGGCGATCGCCGCCTGGATGACGCTGGCCTGGAGCTTCATGCCCGACGGCGCCATGCGCTCGGCCAGCTTCGTACTGGCCACCACCACCTGGATCATGACTCTGGCGATCAATCTCAACCCGTTCATGCGTTTCGACGGGTATTTCCTGTTCTCCGACCTGCTCGACATGCCCAATCTGCAGGAGCGTGCCTTCAGGCTCGCGCGCTGGCGCCTGCGCGAGGCCCTGTTCGGATTTGGCGAGAACCCGCCGGAGCGCTTCCCCGCAGGCCGCGCGCGGCTCCTGATCGTCTATGCCTGGGCAACCTGGATCTATCGCTTTCTGCTGTTTCTCGGCATCGCCCTGATCGTCTACCATTTCTTCTTCAAGGCGCTCGGCATCATCCTGATGATCGTGGAGCTGGCCTGGTTCATTGGACGCCCGATCGCACTGGAATTGCGCGAATGGTACGCGCGCCGCGCGCGCTACCGCCTCAACCGCAAACCCTCGTCACACTCGGCACGGGCCTCGCTCTGGCGGCTTTATTTCTGATGCCGCTGCAATGGGCGATCCACGCCCCGGCCCTGTTGCGGGCGGAACGCCAGACGCAGATCTTCGCGCCGGCGGATGCGCTGCTCGTCACCGATAATGCCGCCTTCGGCGCGGATGTCGCGCAGGGCGAGGTGCTGTTCAATTTCGCCGCACCCGACATGGCGCATCGCCTCGACGAGAATGCGCGATCCATCGCGCTGTTGCGCTGGCGCGCAGCAATGGATGCGGAGGCGTCCGGCGCGCGGGTCGATCGCGCGGCCCTGTGGCGGGAACTCGAAGGCGCGCTGGCCGAGCGCGCAAGCCTCACCCGGGAGGCCGAACGCCTGATCCTGCGCGCCCCGCATGCGGGACGCATCGTCGCGCGTGACCCTGAAACCGGCATCGGCGACTGGATCGGCGCCGGTGAATGGCTCGCCACGCTGATCGTCCCGGATGCGCCGCTGGTCGAGGCCTATCTCGGTGAGGCCGATCTTGCCCGTGTCGCGCCGGGCAGCATGGCGGTTTTCTATCCGGCTGCGCCGGCGCGCAGCCCCGTCGCGGTCCGCATCACCGAGATCGCCGATACCGCCACTGCCCGCCTCGCCTCGGCGCCAGAACTTGCCTCGGTTCATGGCGGCGGCATTCCCGCCCATGCGGGCGAGGACGGCCCCGTCCCCGATGGCGCCGTCTACCGCGTGCGCGCACGGCCAGACCCTGCCGAGCACGGGACCGGGATGACCGACATGGCCTTGCGCGGTACCCTGAATCTGCAAGGGGAACGCCGCTCGCTCGCCGCGCGCAGCTGGCGTGCCATCCGCGCTGTGCTGATCCGCGAGAGCGGCTTTTGAAACGTGGTTCCCGCACGTGTTGTCGTGCATCATCCGTTCCGGATCTGACGAAGAGAAAGGGCCGAGGCAATGAAACGCGTCATGTTGCTGCTCACAGGGCTCGTCGCCTGCAGCCCCGCATGGGCGAAAACCGTGCCGGAAGCATCGGGCCTGCCGGCTGCGGTGGTCGCGGCTGCGCTCGCCGAGGCGGATTGCTCCTGGCCCCCCGAGGATGGGGCGGTCGTCTCCCGACCGGCGAGACCGCTCGGTGAGGCATTGATGCTGCTCGAGATTCCCTGCTGGCAAGCCGCGTATCAGGCTGGCAGCATCCTCATGGCCTATGATCCGGAGGCTCCCGAAGAAGCCCGCCTGCTGCGCTTTCCCGTACCGGATGGCGACGGCTTCACCGAGAAGCCGAGCCTCACCTTTCCCGATTACAATCCCGAGACGCGGCAGATCACCAGCCTCCATCGCGGCCGTGGCCTTGGCGATTGCGGCAGCGCCGGCCGCTGGCAATGGACCGGCGAAGCCTTCGCGCTGCAGAGCTATTGGGAGAAGCCGGATTGCGACGGAAAGCTGTTCGCCCCCTTCAGCGCGCCGGAGGCGTGGCGGGTCTACCCGTGACGGGGGAATGCGTCGCAGCGGCAAGGCTCTCGGCGATCAAGGTGGGGCTGTTGAAGAATGCTGCAGATCGGCTGGGGCTGGCAGCACAACCATCGTCACGTGCCTTGCCGCGATGGAGCCGACGCGCAGTAACCGATCCGTCAGAAGACTGGATCCGGAAACCTGCTGCAGCATCAATCCTGTCTGCAGTTCTTTGCAATCATCGTGCGGCGCACTGCTTCCTGCTCGCCCTTCAGTCGTGCAATCTCCGGCGCGATGTTATCACCACTCAATGATGAGACGGGAAGACCGATCAGGATAACGCCGACGACATCATTGCCGCGAGCCCTTTCCTGTTGTGTCGACGCAGTTGCCAGCGCTGCCGAAAGACGCTGGCTCTCTTCTCCGAGTTGGGGGCACGACCATGACTGGTACGATACCTCACTGATATACGACGCCTGAATACTCTCCGGGCTTTTTGCACAGGCTCCGGCAAGAAGCACCGAGGCAAAAACGATAACATTCAAATGACGCATGCTGAAACCACCATTGCACCCGCATAATCCCGCAACACAATCCTGTGATTGCATTGAAATATTGCAAAGGCAATCGTTTTCTTCAATGAGCGTCATCCGCTGACGCGCGGCGCATTCAGATGCTCAGAGGAGATCCACAACCGTACCACCCGTGTGTACCACTCGGGCGCGATCAAACCGTTACTCTGCCTGAAAACCTTTCGGATCAACACCTTGAGAGGGTGTTGGTGCCCAGGAGAGGACTCGAACCTCCACGGCTTGCACCACTGGTACCTGAAACCAGCGCGTCTACCAATTCCGCCACCTGGGCTCGCCTGTCGGCGATGGCGCTTCATACGAGGGGCGGGGCGGCGCGTCAATGGGTATATCGGGGTTGGGACGCGAAATTGTCTCCGTCAACCGGCCCGCGTCAGCCGTCGCGCATGCGCGGTATCCCACCCTTGCCGACGCCCTTGCCGCCACCCTTGCCACCGCGTTTCGGGTAGAGCAGCGCGAAGGTCGGGCCGGCGCTGAGCATGACGAAGAGAATGCGGATGATGTGATGCGCGGCCACGAAGGCGACCTCGGTATGCACCGCGATGGCGACGAGGCTCATCTCGGCCAGCCCGCCCGGCGAATAAGCCAGCATCAGCGGCAGCACCTCGAAGGCGGAGAAGCGTGAAACGATGACGGCAAAGCCCAGCGTCATCACGAGCAGAATCATCGTGGAGCCGAAGGAGAGCGCGAGAATGCGCAGGATCACCTGCGGCGGCGTGCCCAGAAAGCGGCAACCGATCGTCACGCCCAGCACGATCTGCGCGCCCTGCACGATCTCCGCCGGCGGCTTGAAGTCGGTGATGCCGGCGGCATGCACGAAAGCCGAAACCAGCATCGGGCCGAGCAGATATTTCGCAGGCAGACGCAGGAGATGGCCGAAAACGGCGCCAGCAAGCCCGCAACCGATGATCCACAATTCGGCGGTGAGCGGCGCCTCCGTGACCGAGGGCCCCATATCGGCCCTGCCGCCAAGAGACACGCCCTCGACCAGCTCGACGAGGAAGGGCAGCGTCATCACGACCAGCAGAATGCGCGCCGAATGCACCAGCGCGATGGTGCGTCCGTCTCCGCCACGCTGTTCGCCGACCACCACCATCTCGACCAGCCCGCCCGGCATGCCGGCAAAATAGGCCGTCGTCATGTCCATACGCCCGATCTTGCGGAAATACAGCACGCAGGCGGAACCGGATACGGCGACGAAAAAAGCCAGACCGATAATGGTCGGCACCCAGTCGAGCAGATTGGTGAGTATCGCCGGCGTGAAGGCTGCGCCCAGCATCACGCCGATCACCGCCGACATGGGCGGGCGCACGACCGTCGGCGCGGCGATCGGCGCGCGCAGGATCGCGGCAATCGTGCAGAAGGTCATCGGCCCCAGCATCCAGGGCAGCGGCAATGTGAGCGCGTTGAAGATCGCCCCGCCGATGAAGCCGAGGATCAGGGCAGCAATGAATCTGGCATAGGGAAAATGTTCAGGCCGCAAGGCTGCAAAGCCACCGCGCATTTCCTGCCAGAACGATCTCATGCTGATGCCACTCCTGCTGCCGGCTCGTCGCTTGATCATGGCCGGAACCAGACAGCCGCAATCCAGCACAGACCGTGCGCCGATGCAGGCGCAGCCGCGACGCACGCATGCAGCCTAGCGAGACAGGGCCACCCCCGCCATGGCGAGGGGGCGCATATGCGATGGGCAGCGCTCGCGTGTTGTGCCGATGAAATGTCTTGCGCGCCTTGCGCCTCACTCCGGCAGATTGAGGCGGATGTGCAATTCGCGCAGCTGCTTGGCGCTGACCTCCGACGGCGCGCTCATCAGAAGGTCTTCGGCCTTCTGGTTCATCGGGAACAGCACCACCTCGCGCAGGTTCTGCTCGCCGCAGAGCAGCATCACGATACGGTCGATTCCTGGTGCGATACCGCCATGCGGGGGCGCGCCGAGCGACAATGCGCGCAGCATGCCGCCGAATTTCGCCTCGAGCACGTCCTCGCCATAGCCCGCGAGCCCGAACGCCTTGCGCATCACGTCGGGGCGATGGTTCCGGATCGCGCCCGACGACAGTTCCACACCGTTGCAGACGATGTCGTACTGGAAGGCGGTGATACCGAGGATCTCGTCGGCATCCGCCGGGTTGAGGGCGAGGAACTTGTCGAGATCATAATCGGGCATCGAGAACGGGTTGTGCGAGAACTCGATCTTCTTCTCGTCCTCGTCCCATTCATACATCGGAAAGTCGGTGATCCAGCAGAAGGCGAATTCGCCTTGCGGGATCAGATCGAGCTCCTCGGCGATGCGCGTGCGCGCCTTGCCGGCCAGCGACACGGCCTTGGCCTTCTCGCCGGCAGAGAAGAACACGGCGTCGCCGGCGGCGATTCCCGCCTTTGATGCGATCAGCTTCTGCACTTCGGCCGGGATGAACTTGGCGATCGGCCCCTTGCCGACGAGATCGCCGCCGTCATCCTCGAAGACGATATAGCCCAGCCCCGCCGCGCCCTCGCCGCGCGCCCAGTCATTGAGCTTGTCGAAGAAAGAACGTGACTGGCTTGCAGCCCCGGTGGCGGGAATGGCGCGCACGATGCCGCCGGCCTTGATGACGTTCTTGAAGGCGTTGAAGGTCACCTCCTCGCGGGAGAATTCCTCCGTCACGTCACAGATGATCAGCGGGTTACGCAGATCCGGCTTGTCGATGCCGTATTTCAGCATCGCCTCCGCATAGGGGATACGCGGGAACGCGCCGGTCACCTTGCGGCCCTCGGCGAATTCCTCGAACACGCCGCGCAGAACCGGCTCCACTGCCTGGAAGACGTCTTCCTGGGTGACAAAGCTCATCTCCACGTCGAGCTGATAGAACTCGCCGGGCGAGCGGTCGGCGCGGGCGTCTTCGTCGCGAAAGCAGGGCGCGATCTGGAAATAGCGATCGAAGCCCGACATCATGACGAGCTGCTTGAACTGCTGGGGCGCCTGCGGCAGCGCGTAGAACTTGCCCGGATGCAGGCGCGAGGGCACCAGGAAATCGCGCGCGCCTTCCGGCGAGGAGGCGGTGAGGATCGGTGTCTGGAATTCGAAGAAGCCGCCCTCCTTCATGCGCCGGCGGATCGAATCGATGATCTGGCCGCGCTTGATGATATTGGCATGCAGCTTCTCGCGACGCAGATCGAGGAAGCGGTATTTCAGGCGGATGTCTTCGGGATAATCATGCTCGCCGAAGACCGGCATCGGCAATTCGTCGGCGGCGCCGAGCACTTCGAGATCGGTGATGAAGACCTCGATCATGCCGGTGGGCAGATCGGGGTTCTCGGTGCCTTCCGGGCGCCGACGCACCTTGCCGTCGAGCCGCACGACCCATTCCGAGCGCAACGTCTCCGCCAGCTTGAAGGCGGCGGAATCGGGATCCACCACGCATTGGGTGATACCGTAATGGTCGCGCAGATCAATGAACAGCACGCCGCCATGGTCGCGGATGCGGTGGCACCAGCCGGAAAGGCGGGTCTCGCCGTCGATGTCGGTTTCGCGGAGAGCGGCGCAGGTATGGGTACGATAGCGATGCATGGAACCGGATTTCTTTCTCGAACGAGCTTCAGGGGAGTGAGCCCGGCAGGCCGCGCTTGTCAAGAGCCGCTGCCGCAGCGCACGCGAATTTGCCCGCCCGGGCCGGGATTTCCGCCGACACGGTTGATATCTGCGGGGCGAGATTCCTGCTTGCCCAGCGCTTGCCTCTTGCACACAATCGCCATATTCGGCAAAGGGATTGCATGAAACTGATCACCGATACCGCCGAACTCTCGGCGACCTGCACCCGGCTCGCCGCACATCCGTTCGTGACCGTCGATACGGAGTTCATGCGCGAGACGACGTATTATGCCAGGCTCTGCCTGATCCAGATCGCATCGCCCGAGGAAGCCGTGCTGATCGATCCGCTGGCAGACGGTATCGACCTCGCGCCCTTCTTCGCACTGATGGCGGATGAGAGCACCATCAAGGTGTTTCACTCGGCGCGCCAGGATGTCGAGATCATCTGGACGATGGGGAACGTGATCCCCACCCCGCTCTTCGACACCCAGGTTGCAGCCATGGTCTGCGGCTATGGCGATTCGGTCTCCTACGAGCAACTCGCCAATGATCTCGCCAAGGCGCGGATCGACAAGTCATCGCGATTCACCGACTGGTCGCGCCGCCCGCTGAGCGAGGCGCAGCGCGCCTATGCGCTCTCCGATGTGACGCACCTGATCCCTGTTTACGAGACCCTCGCCAGCCAGCTCGCGGAAACCGGGCGCAGCGCCTGGCTCGACGAGGAAATGGCCGTGCTCATCGATCCCGCCACCTATGAGGGCGATCCGGCACGCGCGCATCGCCGCCTGATCGGCCGGGTGCGCAAGGTCAAGGAACTCGCCGTGCTGATCGAGGTCGCGGCCTGGCGCGAGCGCGAGGCGCAGAGCCGCGACGTGCCGCGCAACCGCGTCCTCAAGGACGATGCCGTGGTCGAGCTCGCGATCTCGCAGCCGCGGGACGCCGAGGCAATGGCGCGGCTGCGATCGGTACCGAACGGTTTCGAGCGCTCGCGCAGCGCCGCCGGGGCGCTCGCCGCGATCGAGGCGGGGCTGGCGCGTGACCTCTCGGAGTTGAAGCTGCCGGAACGTTCGCGCGGTCGCGGCAATGCCGGCGCCACCGTGGATCTGCTCAAAGTGCTGCTGAAGGCGGTCTGCGAGCAGAATGACGTTGCGACGAAGATCGTGGCGACGGTGGATGACCTCGAAGCCATCGCCGAGAACGACGACGCCGATGTCGCTGCACTCAAGGGCTGGCGGCGCGTATTGTTCGGTGACAAGGCCCTCGCGCTGAAGCACGGGCGGCTGTCGCTCGCCATTGAAGACGGGACCGTCATCGTCACGCCGCACGCGCAGACCGGCAGCGCCTGACCGGGCTGCAGCGTGCGGTCAGGATTTGCCGGACGCAGTATCACCGAGAATGCGTTCGAGCGCAGCGCGTTCGTCCGGCGTGAGATCAGCCGTCACCACCGGTGCGGCATGGCGGCGTCTGCGTATGACGAGAAACAGCCCGAGCGCGCCGGCCCCGAGCACCAGGGCCGGCGAGCCCCAGAGCAGCATCGTGCTGGCATTGAAGGGCGGCGTGAACAGCACGAAATCCCCGTAGCGCGCCACGACGAAATCCTCGATCTCCTGATCGGAATACCCCTCGACCAGCCGTTCGCGCACGAGCAGCCGCAGGTCGCGGGCCAGCGGCGCGTCCGAATCGTCGATTGACTGGTTCTGACAGACGAGGCAGCGCAGATTGGCCGAGAGATCGCGCGCACGACGCTCCAGTTCGGGATCCTCGAGGATCTCATCCGGATGCGGGGCGGCAAGTGCAGGCGGCGCGGCGGCGCCCATCCCGAGCGCGAGAGCGGCAGCGAGTATCAGGGCTATGGCAAAGCGTCTCATGCGCAATTCCTCATTCCGCCGGCGCGGGCGCGGGGCCGGAGAGCGGTGCTTCACGCTTGGCACGCACGGGAGCGCCGACGCGGAAGCGGCGATCGGTCATGGCGATACCGGCACCGAGCGCCATGAAGATGGTTCCGATCCAGATCAGCAGAATCAGCGGTTTGTAGTACAGCCTCAGGCCGAGCGCCCCGTCGGACTGAGGCTCGCCGAAGCTGAGATAGACCTGCGAGAAGCCGACCGTATGCAGGCCCGCCTGGGTGGTCGGCATGTTGCGTGCCGGATAGAAGCGCTTCGAGGTCTCTTCCTCGCCGATGGCACGATCACCGCGCAGGATGGTCATCCGGGCCACGTCTTCCTGAAAATTCGGCCCGGTACGCGGAAAGACGGCATCAAGCCGGGCTGAATAGGCGCCACCGACATGCACGACATCCCCCGGGCGCATGGTCACGATCCGCTCCGTGGACCAGGCGGTGGCGGCGATGCCGATCACCATGACGCCCACACCGGCATGGGCGGTGACGGTGCCCCAGGTCGAGCGCGGCAGACCGCGCGCCTTGCGCATGGCGTCGGCAAATCCGGCGCCGCCGCTGAAGGAACGGGTGACGACTTCGTTGAGCGCCCCGACGATCAGGAAGATCCCCAGCCCCACGCCGAGCGGTGCGGCGACCGGACCGCCATAGGTGAAGCCGTAGACGATCACGGTCAGAACCACCGAGACCAGAATCGCCCCGGCCAGGCGCTGCGCCACGCCGCCCACGTCTCCGCGCTTCCAGGCCATGACCTGACCGAAGGGCAGAAGCAGCAGCAGCGGCACCATCAGCGGCACGAAGGTGGCGTTGAAGAAGGGCGGGCCAACGGAGATCTTGGCCCCGGTCACCGCTTCGAGCGCCAGCGGATAGAGCGTGCCGATCAGGACTGTGGCGCAGGCCGTGGCGAGGAACAGGTTGTTGATCACCAGCGCGCCCTCGCGCGAGACCGGTGCGAAGATCCCGCCCTGGCGCAACAGCGGCGCACGCCAGGCGAACAATGCCAGCGATCCGCCGATGAAGAAGACCAGGATCGCCAGAATGTACATCCCGCGGTCAGGGTCGACGGCGAAGGCATGGACCGAGGTAAGCACGCCCGAGCGCACCAGGAAGGTACCCATCAGCGAGAGCGAGAAGGTCAGGATCGCCAGCAGGATCGTCCAGATCTTCAGCGCATCACGCTTCTCCATCACCACGGTGGAATGGATCAGGGCGGTGCCGAGAATCCAGGGCAGGAGCGAGGCGTTCTCGACCGGATCCCAGAACCACCAGCCGCCCCAGCCGAGCTCGTAATAAGCCCAGTAGGAGCCCATCGAGATGCCGAGCGTCAGAAACAGCCAGGCGCCCAGCGTCCATGGCCGCACGGCGCGCGCCCAGACCGCGTCGATCTTGCCCTCGATCAGCGCCGCCATGGCGAAGGCGAAGGTGATCGAGAAGCCGACATAACCGATGTAGAGCAGCGGCGGATGGATCGCGAGGCCGATATCCTGGAGGATGGGATTGAGATCGCGCCCTTCGAACGGCGCCTGGTCGATGCGTTCGAACGGGTTCGAACTCAGCAGCAGAAACAGCAGGAACGCGATGGTCACCGATGCCTGCACGGCGATCGTGTTGGCGCGCAGTTTCAGCGGCACGGCGTTGCGCGCGATGCCGACCAACGCGCCGAACAGGGTGAGAATCACGATCCAGAGCAGCATCGAGCCCTCATGATTCCCCCAGACCCCGGTGACCTTGTAGATCATCGGCTTTTGCGAATGCGAATTCGCGTAGACATTCGTCAGGGAGAAATCGGAGGTGACGTAGGCATAGGTCAAGACCCCGAAGGAAAACAGCACCAGCACGAAGACGCCGACCGAAGCGGGCGCGCCGACGCTCATCAGGACCGGATCGTTGGTGCGCGCCCCCCAGAAGGGCACCACCATCTGGATGACAGACAGCCCGAGTGCGAGAGCCAGCGCGAAATGTCCAACTTCGATCAGCAATGAACTGCCCCTTCCGCCATCAATGTTTCAGCCCGCAACCCGGTCACTGGGTGCCGGGCGCCGGATCGCCATGTTGCCACACGCCCTGCGCCTTGAGCGCATCCGCCACCTCTCGGGGCATGTAGTTCTCGTCGTGGCGCGCGAGAACGGTATCGGCGCGAAACAGGCCCGAACCGTCGATCGCACCTTCAGTCACCACACCCTGCCCTTCCCGGAACAGATCCGGCAAGAGGCCTTGATAGCGCACCTCGATCGTCGCGCCCCCGTCCGTGACACTGAAATAATGAATCTGGCCGTCCTCCCGGCGCATCGAACCGTCTTCGACGAGGCCGCCGAGACGAAAGCGCACACCCTCGTCGATGCCCTGCGCGGCGATATCACTCGGCGCGCGGAAGAACACGATCGTGTCGCGCATGGCGAAGAGCACGAGCCCGAGCGACAGGGCCAGCACAGCCCCGGAGACACCGATGAGAACCAGGCGGCGTTGTTTGCGTGTCATGTCACGTTACTCTCGCAGGATACCGGCCTCACGGGCCACCGATTCGACTTCTTCGATTGCCTGGCTGTCACCGGCAAGCGCGCGGCGGGCATCGGCCAGGGCCTGCTCTGCGGGCTCGACCTGCCCGAGCACCGCGTAGGAGCGCACCAGACGCCCCCATTCCTGCGCATTCCCGCCTTCCGAGGCAAGGCGTTCGGCGAGCCCCGCGACCATGCCGGCAATCGCGCCCGACGCATCGCCCTGAGCGTCAACCGCTCCCTCCGCCGGAGGCGCCTCGCCCTCGAGAGCAGCAATGCGCTGACGCACCACCCCGACCCATGGCGCATCGGGATCCGATTCGGCCAGCAGATCACGGTAACGCTCCAGCGCAATCTCCGTATCACCGTCCTGATGCGCCGCCGTCGCCAGGAAGAACCGTGCTTTCGGCTGGCGCGTATCCTGTTCGAGGGCGCCCTCGAAGGCCTCGCGCGCCGATGAGGAGACGATCCCCTCTGACGCCATGACCAGCGCCTCACCAAAATTCGCCAGACGCTCGCCGTCAGCACCGAGCAGATCGACCGCCCGGCGGTAGGCCATGGCAGCATCGTCGAAACGTCCGAGGCGGATATAGACCGGCGCGATCACCTCCCAGCCCTCTCCGTCTTCGGGATTGCGTTGCAGATGCGTCTCGATCTGTGCGACCGCCTGGCTCATCTCGATATCACTGCCGGGTGTGACCGGTTGCATACGCGCACTGAGCGGCTGACCTGGCATTTCCGGTGAGCCTTGCGCACCGTAAATCGCGAGTGCGACCAGCGGGATTGCCGAGAGCGCCAGTGCCGAGGTCGCGCGCCGCCGCCGCAATGCCGGCTCGTCAAGCGTCTTGTTGCCGGATTCCCGGCGCGCATCGGCGCGGATCAACCGCCGTGCCGCCTCAGCCTTCGCGGCAGCCGCCTCCTCCGGCGTGAACATCCCCCGCGCGAGGTCGCGCTCGATTTCCTGCAACTGCTCCTCGTAGAACAGCCGCTCGCCTTCCCCTGCAGATGCGGGGCCTTGAGCCCTGCGCGGGCGTGACAATGGCCACAGGACAGCCATGATCGTGGCCGCAGTCATGGCGAGAAAGAGAATCCAGATCGACATGGCACCTATCTACAGTGAAGCCGTTCACCTGACGATGTAATGGCCCGGCGACACGGTGTCACGCAAGGGATGTTACGGAATCGGCAAAAACATGGCGGGCATGGCCATCGCACTGCGAAAAAGCGTCGCTGGCATGCTGCGGCCCGCGCTCGAATCAGCGCAGGATATGCCCCTGCAGGCCGATATACACGTCGGATCGCCCGCCCCGCGGCATCGCGACCCCACCCGCAAGGCGCAGGGTCAACGGGCCGAGGGNGAAACCGGTCACATGCGCGCCCAGCCGAAATTCCTGATAACCCGGCTCCAGATAAACCGAGGCTTCCGGCCCGGCGAAGACCGTTTGCGTCAGAGCAGGCCCGGTCGCCAGCCGGGCCCAGAGCGAGGGTGCGGCGCTGCCGGCCATGATGGTCGCATGGGTCAGAAAGGGGCGGCGCGTCCAATCATGCCCGGAGCGTGCGGGCTGCGCACGCAATGGCGCCTCGCGCCACAATTCCGCGATCAACGCCGCCCCCGCACGCGGCCTCTGCCAGCGCGGCAGCGCGTCGTCGCCCAGCGCCTGGGCCCGCCGGATCTCCATACCGGCGGCGATGGTCATGAAACCGAGCGCGGTATTGTCCTGGCGCCCGAAATACAGCCTCGTGATCTGTGTCATGCGCGGCACATGGGCGATGAAACCGTCCGGCGCCTGCCAGCGTTCACGCGTCGCGCCGAGATTGGTCATCAGCATGGCGACCGGCCCCGGCGCCTCGATATTGCCGGAAAGACTGTGCTTGAAGCCGCTTCCGCCGAAGATCGAGACCTCCGCCAGTTCGACCGAGGCGAACAGCACCCGGTCGTACCGGTCAGAGACGGGCGGCTGCTCCTCCTGCCCAGCCTGCCCAGCTTGCCCAGCTTGCCCAGCTTGCCCAGCTTGCCCAGCTTGCCGCATATCCGCAATGCCAGGCCCGCCGGGCAGGACCATGAAGACCACCACCGCGAAGAGCAGGCAAACGATGCGGTGCAACGGGCCCGCCGCCCGGGTCCGGCTCAGCGCCCCTGAACGGCTTTGACGCGGCGCGGCGACGGCGCTTGTGGACGGGTTGGCGAAACGCAAGACGGCGCCACCTGAAATCAGAAATTGCCTAACGCCTTCCTAACAACTTATTCGCAACCGCGCAATCCGAATTCACGCCGAGGGTTGTGGTTATGTACAGGCACACGCACCGTCGCCCGCATCACCCTGGATGGGAAAAGGCGGGCCCGATCGGGACGGCGTGTCCAGACGCCGCCCCGTCACCGCGATCATGCGGGCGCCGCCACCCGCGCCTCCCGCTTCTGGCGCTGCACCCGCCAATCGGTGCGAAAGTTCCAGATGATGATGCCGAACACGCCGATGGCACCGATCGCCTCGGCGATCGGCGTGTTCGGCCATAACAGCGCCACGCCGAAGCCGAACAGCGCGATGCGCGTCACCCAGTTCAGCGGCGCTTCCATATGCCCTTCGATCGCCGAGCCCAGCGCGTAGACGCCGATCACCGCGATGACGAAGATATGCATCACCTCCCAGAACTCGCCGCCGACGAAATTCGTATAGGCGAACAGAACCGGCAGCAGATACAGGCCCTTGGCCACTTTCCAGGCCTCGAGGCCGGTACGCATCGGCGGTGTCTTGGCAATCGCCGCCGCCGCGAAGGCGGTGATGCAGACGGGCGGGGTGACATTGGAATCGAGCGACAGCCAGAAGATGATCAGATGCGCCGAGAGCAGCGCCATGGTGATCACATGCGCATCGAGTGCCTGCGGATAGACCTGCGAGAGGATCTCCGGCGGCGCGGCATTGATCAGCGCCAGCGCCGCATCCCGGCTCATCGGCTCGGCCAGAGCCGTCATCGCTCCCGGATCGACCAGCGAGAAGATCACCCGTGTCCCTTCGGGAATCTGCCCCGCCATCATCACGTCGATCAGGGCATTGTTCTGGATCAGAAGATGCAGAGCCGGTGCCGAGAGCGTCGCCAGCACGATATAGGACGCCGTCACCGGCAGGCCCATGCCAAGGATCAGCGACGCCAGGGCGATGAGCAGGAGCGCGATCAGGAGGTTGTTGCCGGACCATTGCGCGATCATCAGCGAGATGGTGTTGCCGATGCCGGTCATGGCCACGACATTGATGATCAGGCCGACTGCAACGAGCAGCACGGCGGTCATGATCATGTTGGTCGAGCCCAGGGCCAGCGCGTCGAGAATCGCCTTCGGGCCCATTTTGTTCGGCGTGAACCAGGAGGCGACCACGCAGGCCGCGATGGCGAAACCCGCAGCGTAGGTCGGCGTGTAGCCGGCGACCAGTAGGCCGATCAGGGTGAAGATCGGGATCAGGAAGGACGGGCCGCCCTTCTTGAGCACCTCCCACGCCGTCGGCGCGTCGTCATCCATGGCCTGGAGATTGTATTTCTTGGCATTGATGCGCACGAAGAAGGCGACGGAGAGGAAATACACGATCGCCGGCAGGAAGCTCACGGCCACGATGGTGAGATACGAGATCTGGGTGAATGTCGCCATCACGAAGGCGCCCGCCCCCATGATCGGCGGCATGATCATGCCGCCTGTCGATGCCGCTGATTCGACCGCCGCCGCGAAGCGAGGCGGGAAGCCCGCGCGCTTCATCAGCGGAATGGTGATGACCCCGGTCGAGACCGTGTTCGCCACCGCCGAGCCGCTCGTCGTTCCCGTCAGCGCCGAGGCGAACACCGCGACGAAACCCGGCCCGCCAACGAAACGTCCGGCCATGGCGCGGGCGAGATCGACGATGAACATGCCCGCGCCCGAGCGCACCAGGAAGGCGCCGAAAATGATGAAGAGATAGACATAGGTCGCCGAAATCAGCGCGATCGAACCGAACATCCCCTCATCCGCCAGGATCGAGCGGAAGAAGAGCGTGTCGAGCGTGAGCCCGGAAAAACGGAAGACGCCACTGAGCGTGGGGCCCCACCAGACGACATAGCTCAGCGCGACGAGAATGAGGATGGGAATGATCAGACCCGTGGCGCGACGGGTGAACTCGATCGCGCCGACCATGATGATCAGCGCCAGGACCGTCTGGATCCCCTCCATGCGCCCGCGATCGAAAATGTCCTGCACGTCATAGAGCAGCCAAAGGGTCGAAACCGCGACGACAATCCCGATCACCACGTCGATGGCGAGCACGAGTTTCGCACCCGCCTCGCTCTTCAGGTTGATAAGCGGATAACGCAGGGCACAGAGAAAGCCGAAGCCGGCAAAGTGAACGCCCGTCAGCCAGAGGGTATTGAGCTGGCCGAAGGTGCTCATCCAGATGTGATACAAGGCAAGAGCGACCCCGACGGCATAGGCGACCCGCCCGAGCAGCGTGTCGGTGTCGAAGGAACGCACGACCGATTCATACTCGGCCTCCGCCTCCTGCGCTTCCCTGCGCAAGTCGTCCGGGGAAACGGCAAGATTTCCCGGTTGCGGCGCATCGTCCGCGCGCACGGACCCATCTGCGGCGTCGCGGTCCTTGTTCGGATCACTCATGTTTCTGGTCTCACATCCTGCTCGATACCCGCAATGGGTGTGCGTCGCCGTCAAGAGGCAAAGAGGGCGCGACCATGGCCGCGCCCTCCCGATATGTCATGTGTTTCCCGTCATCCGCTCAGGGACGCAGGTGATCCGGAATGTCGAGACCGGCTTCCTCGTAATAACGCAGCGCGCCCGGATGCAGCGGCGCGGGCAGACCATTCGTGGCAACCTCGAGCGACATTTCATTGGTCGCCGGATGGATCGCCTGAAGGAACCCGAGGTTCTCGAAGATCGTCTTGGTGATCATGTAGACCACCTCTTCCGGCACCGTGTCATTCACGGCGAGGAAGTTCGGCTGCCCGACCGTGGTGACATCCTCTTCCTGACCCGGATAGGTGCCCGCAGGAATTTCGAATGCGGTCCACAGGGAATCGAAATCGCCATTGGCCTCGGCGATCTGCTCATCGGTGAAGCCGAGCAGGGTCAGGTCACCCGGCATGGCAGCGAAGGCACGGGTGACACCACCCACGGGAACGCCGCCAGGGGTCGACATCGCGACGATCTGGTTGTTCTGCAGCGCGTCGGCGGAAGGGTTGTAACCCATATAGACCAGCTCGTATTCGTCGAGCGGCATGCCGAGATTACCCATCAGAACGGTATTGGAACCGAGCGTGCCGGAGCCCTGCGCACCCATCGAAACGGGCTCGCCCATCACATTCGCCATATCCGCGATGGTGCCGCTCTCGACATCCGATGAGCGCATCACGAAATGCTCGGTATTCTGCCACAAGCCGGTGATGGAGCGCAGATTCTCCTGCGGCCCTTCTTCCTCGAGCGGGCCCGTCCCGTTGCTGGCATAGGCGCCGAACAGGCCTTGCAGAATCGCGAAATCGACTTCGCCTTCACGCAGCAGGCGGACATTCTCGCCCGAGCCGGCAGAGCTGATCGCCGAGAGATCGATGCCCTCGGTCGGCTGGAGACGCGTCTTGATCAGCGTCGCAATCGCAACGCCCACCGGATAATAGGTGCCGCCGGTCGAGGCCGTCGAGAGCAGGAAGCTCTGATCCTGGGCCTGGGCCTGCGAGGTCGGCATCGCGATGGCGACCGCCCCGACCATTGCCGATGCCAGAAGCGTACGGCGAAGAATGGTGCTGTTCTTCATCAAATAAATCCTCCCTGTCATACAAAGCCACGGCCTTCAGCCACGCTTTATCTGGATTTCTACGGGTCCGGGCAAAGCCGGTCAACTGTCCGCCGACGCAATAGGCTGCCCAAGTTTTCGGCACTTCACATATTGCAGCGCAGCAATTCATGCGGGTCATCATGAGGCGACGAAGCCGTGGATAAACGCGTGGAGATTCGACTTGCGCGTCCGCTTGCAACATCGCACAAGCAGCAAAAAATCAAACACTGTGCGGAGGAAGACCATGGAAGCATACGAGATCCGGGGCGGTGGCGGCCTGGCACTGCATGTACGCCGCTACGGAAACCGCGACGGAAGACCGATCGTCTTCCTGCATGGCTGGTCGCAACATCACCTCGCCTTCGCGCAGCAATATGACGGCCCCCTCGCGCAGACACATGATCTGATCGGCGTCGATCTGCGCGGCCACGGCGCTTCCGACGCGCCCGCCGGCGCACAATATTACGCCGATGGCGAAGTCTGGGCGGATGATCTGCATGGCGTGATCGACCAGCTCGGGCTGGCTGCGCCGATCGTCGTCGCCTGGTCCTATGGCGGGCTCGTCCTTGCCGATTACCTGCGCAAATACGGTGATGCTGGCCTCGGTGGCGTGAATTTCGTCGGCGCGGCGCTGGTCATCGGCAAGGATTATATCGGCCCCTATACGGGCGAGACTTTCGTCAGATACGCCGCGAAGGGCATGTCGAAGGATCCGGTGAAGGCGCTCTACGGCATGATCGATTTCGTCCATGCCTGCGCGGTCAGGCCGATCCCGCAAGCGACGATCGAGCGCTTCATCGCCTTCAACATGCTGGTGCGCGCGGATGTGCGCCGCGCCGTGAGCGCACGCGAGGCCGATTACCGGCCCGTTCTGGCCGACCTGAGCAAACCGGCCCTGTTCAGCCATGGCGCCGCCGATACGGTGATCATGCCGCAAATGACCAGCGAAGCGGCAGGGGTTGCTCCGAATGCGCGCATCTCGTGGTACGCGGATGTTGGCCATATGCCCTTCATCGAGGATCAGGCCCGCTTCGATGCCGAGCTCGCCGCCTTCGCCGGGACCTGTTGAGAAAAGGGTTGCGGCAAAGGTTGCGGCGAGGGTTGCCGGCATGGGCGCAACGCGAAGTCGATCCGTCCCCGACGCGGCAAACATCACGGTGTCATAATTGGCATCGAAACTGCAGTCGGAATGTCGATGCCAGCGCCTTGAGGAAACCGTCATGCCGAGCAGCAAGAGGAATGAAACCGGCTTTGATCCGATGGGGATCGCGCCCGTGATGATGCATTACTGGCGCGTCACCATGTTCGACATGCCGATGGCCTGCGCCCTCGGCATGAATGCCTGCATGACCCGCTGGATCGCGCATCAGCAGGAATTCATGCGCAGCCTCACGGCCTCACGCGATCTCGACGACGTCACCACGGCCCAGAAGAAACTGGTCGCGGAAGCCATCGAGGATGCGCAGGCCAACACGGCTGCCTTCCAGCGCGACTTGCGCGCGACGCTGGAAGCCGCCCGCTTGAACTGAAAGCGGAACCACGGGTGGCGTTGCGGACCGGTCCAGATCTCTGCAAACGAAGCGGCTTCGGGTTTGCCGGCCTGATGATCCGCGAGGCCGCGCGGCGGGCAGGCACCGGGAAACTGGTCAGCTCCGATCGGAAGGCCTCAAACCCGGACAGACCCGGACAGAGTTGGACAGACCTGGACAGACCTGGATGATGTCGTCCTGCCGGGTGAGGCACCCATTGCACAGATGCGAATATCCGTTCAGGCCTCGCGGCGAAGACGAGGACGACCTGGCTCTGGAGTGGCCCGCCTGACGGTCGGCATCTTCACGATCGGCCCGCCGCCGGCAGATCCAGCACCGCAACGAGCCCCGGCGCGCCCTCCTCCAGCCGCAATGTGCCGCCGTGCAGCCGCGCCACCGCCGCGACGAGGGAGAGACCGAGGCCGAAACCGGGGCGGTTGCGGGAATGCTCGAGGCGGATGAAGCGCCCCAGCACCCGCTCGCACTCTTCCTCGGGAATGCCCGGCCCATGATCGCGCAGGCTGATACGCACCCGTGCGCCGTCGCGCTCCGCGACGAGGCGGATGACTGCTTGCCCATCGTCATCACCATCCGGAGCGGCATATTTCAGAGCGTTGTCGATGAGATTGGTCAAGGCCTGCGCCAGCAGTTCCGGCGAGCCGCGCAACGGCAGATCCGGCGCGATCTGCGCATCAAGCCGCATGCCGGCTTCCTCGACGACGGCATCATAGAGTTCGGCGACATCGGTGGCGATATCGGAAGCATCGAAGTCGCGCACCAGATCCCCGGCATTGCCGGCTTCGAGCCGCGCGATCATCAGCAGTGCGTCGAACACGCGGATCAGATTGTCGCTCTCCTCGATCGCCCCTTCCAGCGCGGCACGCAATTCCTCCGGTGTGCGTGCCTCGCGCAGGGCGTCGTCGGCGCGGTTGCGCAGGCGGTTGAGCGGTGTCTTGAGATCATGGGCGATGTTGTCGGAGACCTGCCGCATTCCCGCCATCAGTTCCTCGATCCGCCCGAGCATGGTGTTCAGGCTCTCGGCCAGCCGGTCGAGTTCGTCGCCCGTCCCCGCAATGGCGAGGCGCCCGCCGAGATCGCCGGCCATGATCGAGCGTGTCGTCGAGGTCATCGCCTCGACCCGCCCAAGCAGACGCTTGGCCACGATCCAGCCGCCGACGCCGCCGAACAGAAAGACCCAGAAGAGCGACCAGATGAATGCGCGGCGCACCACGTCGCGCATGCGCTCGTTCTCTTCGATGTCACGCCCAACGAGCAGGCGATTGCCACCGGGCAGGTGGTAGACCCGCACCAATGCCCGGTGGATCCGCATCCCGTCCGCGCCGCTCACCCGTTCGTAACGGATACGATGCTGACCCGGCTGCGCCAGCAGGCGCGGGGAAACCGCCTCGACATTGCCGGCGACGGGGCGTCCGGTGCGGGTCGTGATCAGGTAGAGCGAGGCGGAGGGGCTGCGCGAGCGACGGTTCACGGTCCGCACCAGTTGCGGCAGCCCGCCACGTTCGAACTGCTCGGCGAGCCCGGTGATTTCCGCCTCGATCGTGGAAACCATCTGCTGGGTGACGAGGCGCTGGGCGTTCCATGTGACGTAGCCCAAAGTGAGGAAGATCGTCACCGCAAACATCACGAGGTAGAAGGCCGAGAGCTTGAAGGCACTCGTGCGCAGAAGCTTGGCGAGACTGTCGAGGAAGGCGCGCACTCAGCCGTCCTTCGCCGGATCGCGCAGCATGTAGCCGGCGCCGCGTATGGTCTGGATCATGGCGTGGTCGAAACCGCGATCGATCTTCCCGCGCAGGCGCGAGACATGCACGTCGATGACATTGGTCTGCGGATCGAAATGATAATCCCAGACATTCTCCAGAAGCATCGTGCGCGTCACCACCTGGCCGGCATGACGCATCAGGTATTCCAGCAGGCGAAACTCGCGCGGCTGCAGATCGATGGCCTGCCCCGCACGCGCGACCGAGCGCGAGAGTCTGTCGAGGACGAGATCACCGACCGTGAACCGCGTCGGCTCCGCTTCCGCCTTGCCGGAACCGCGCCGGGCGAGCACCTCGATCCGGGCGAGCAGTTCGGAGAAGGCATAGGGCTTGGGCAGATAATCATCCCCGCCCGCGCGCAACCCCTTGACCCGGTCATCCACCTGCCCGAGCGCGGAGAGGATCAGCACCGGCGTGGTGATGGACTGCTCGCGCAGGGAACGGATCAGCGACAGACCGTCGAGCTTGGGCAGCATGCGATCGACGATCAGCACGTCGTGGTCGCCCGCTTCAGCGAGCGCATAGCCGTCGAGCCCGTCATGGGCGACGTCGACCCCGTGGCCCGCCTCGCGCAGACCCTTGGCGAGATAGCGCGCAGCCTCGCGATCGTCTTCGATGATGAGTATCTTCATGCGATCATGATAGCAAAGGCGCATCCGTTTGCGACAGCGCTTGAAGCAGGGCCGGGCCGCGCACCGGGGGCTGGGGGGCATGATCCCGGATTGCGGCCCGACCTCCTCGGATCAGGCGTCGCTGAGACGCCCGATCTCGACACTGATTTCGCGCACGTCGCCGCGCCGCACGATCTCCAGCGTGATCGCCGTCCCCGGATCGATATCGGCGATCCGCCGAGACAGCGCCCGGTGGTCGGCGATGCTTTCGCCATCCACCGAGAGGATGATATCGCCGGATTCGAGCCCGGCTTCGTCGGCGGGGCTGTCCGGCTGTGGCTGAGCCACGAGCGCGCCCTGCGTATCGTCCCGACCCATGGCCTCGGCGATTTCCTGTGTCACCGGCTGGATCTGCACGCCGAGATAACCCCGGACCACCTCACCCTGTTCCATCAACGCAGTCACAACGTTGCTGGTGACATGGGCGGGAATGGCGAAGGCGATGCCGATATTGCCACCCGAGGGCGAGAAGATCGCCGTATTCACACCGACGACCTCACCGGCCAGATTGAAGGTCGGGCCACCGGAATTGCCGCGATTGATCGGGGCGTCGATCTGCAGGAATTCATCATATGGGCCAGCACCGATATCCCGCGCCTCTCCCGAGATGATACCGGCCGTCACGCTCCCGCCCAGTCCGAACGGATTGCCGATCGCCACGACCCAGTCGCCGATGCGGCTTCGCTCATCGGCCAGGTTCAGATAAGGGAAATCCTGTTCGGGGGCATCGATCTTGAGCAAGGCGAGATCCGTGCGCGGATCGTTGCCGACCACTTCGGCCTCGAAACTGCTCCCGTCATCGAGCATGACCTCCACCGTGGTGGCGTTGCGCACGACGTGATCATTGGTGACCACGTAGCCGTCACCTGAGATGAAGAAGCCCGAGCCCTGGGATGCGGCACGACGCGGCGGACGCTGGGGCGCAGGCTCCCCTCCGCGCGGCCCGGGACCGAAGCCGAATTCCTCGAAACGACGAAAGAACTCGTAGAGCGGATGGTCGGGATCGATGTCGGGCATGCCGAATTGCTGGCCCGGCCCGCCGCGCGGACCGCGCCGCGTCTCACTGCGCTCGGCCTGCTCGGGCTCGATGGTCACGCGCACCGAGACCACGGCAGGACTGACGCGCTCGACGACATCGGCGAAAGAGGGCATCCGGACGGGCTCTTCGAGACGCAAGGGCTCGGCGCCAGCCTGCGCGTAGCTGCCGACGAGGCCGATCCCGGACCCCGCTACCAGAGCGCCGAGCGCCGCAGCGGTTGCGATGCCGAGGTTATTGCGGGTAAAGGATTTGATCTGCATACGGTTTCTCTCTCCGTTGAGGTCGATCTGACGAATTCGTTCCTCCGCAATCTACGTATGGCGGCTTACGCGGGTTTCACCGGGGCATGAACTTTTGGTAATCTGAAGCGTTCACAAGATGTCACGAAAGCCTGCCGCGAAACGGGTTCGGCACCCATCGGTATGTGAGGAGGAGACAGCATGCAAAAGGCAGTATCGGAATTGCAGGCCGAGGACGACAGGATGCGCATCACCCGCTGGACCTTTGCGCCTGCAACGGAAACAGGCTGGCACCGTCATGCCTGGCCGTATGCGGTCGTACCGGTACAGGGTGGCATGCTCACCGTTGTCGATAGTGAAGGCGAGCGCGATTACGAGATCCGGACCGGTGAGAGCTATGCGCGTGCCTGTGGCACGGAACACAACATCGTGAACAATTCGAATGCGCCGATCGTCTTCGTGGAGATCGAAATCAAGCGCTGAGTGATGCCGTCACGGTGATCGCTGCAGGCCGGTTGAGGCCCCGCCCGTCCCGCGAGAAACAGCGGGATGGCGGCGCGGTGGTGCGGCTTTGCGGCGAAAAACCCTTTTCGGAAAGCGTTTCAGGGGTTATGGAGAGCGCGCAGGTCGGCGTGCGGGTTCGCGCGCCCTTGCGCGCAGAGCCGCCCCCGGAGCCCGTAACGCCAGCATGACCGCAATTTTCCTCATCAACGGCCCCAATCTGAACCTGCTCGGTCAGCGCGAGCCGCAGATCTACGGGGCGGACACGCTGGCCGATATCGAGGCGATGCTGCAGGCGCACGCAACGGCGCGCGGGGTCACGCTCACCTGCCGACAATCCAACCATGAGGGTGATCTGGTGAGCTGGGTGCAGGAAGCGGGGCTCGTCGGGGCGGGGGTGCTCTTGAATGCCGGCGCCTATACCCATAGCTCGATCGCCCTGCGCGACGCGATCAGCGGCAGTGGCGCGAAAGTGGTGGAAATTCACCTCTCCAACGTCTATGCCCGCGAGGCATTCCGCCACAAATCCATGATTGCACCCGTTTGCGCGGGGGTGATCTGCGGCTTTGGCAAGACCGGCTACATCCTGGGATTCGATGCCCTCACCGCCGCTGCCGGCGCATCACAGACCTGAATCGACACCACGCGGTCCGACTGGAGTTTGAAGAGAATGGCCACGAAAAACCCCTTCGATCCCGAACTCGTGCGAGAGCTCGCCGGATTGATTTCGGAAACGGATCTGACCGAGATCGAGGTCGAAAAAGGGGATCTGCGCATCCGCGTGGCGCGCCAGATCACGCAGGCGGTCCATGCCCCCGCCCCGGTCCCGGCTCCCGCGCCTGCGACAAGCGCGCCCGTCGAAGCCAGGCCAGATCCGGCCCCGGTCCCGGCGCTCAATCCGAAGGACCATCCCGGCATGGTACCCTCGCCCATGGTCGGCACCGCCTATCGGCGCGCGTCTCCCGACGCCAAGCCCTTCATTGAAATCGGCCAGCATGTGGAGACGGGCGACAAGCTGCTTCTGGTCGAGGCGATGAAGACCTTCAACGACATTGTCGCTCCGCATGCCGGCACCGTCACGGCCATCCTGTTCGAGGACGGGCAGCCGGTCGAATACGGCGAACCCCTGCTCATCATCGAGTGAGGCGCCATGTTCGATAAAATCCTGATCGCCAATCGCGGCGAAATCGCACTGCGCATCCTGCGCGCGGCCAAGGAACTCGGCATCGCCACGGTCGCGGTCCATTCCACGGCGGATGCGGATGCCATGCATGTGCGCCTCGCCGATGAGAGCGTGTGCATCGGCCCGCCGGCGGCGCGCGATTCCTATCTCAACGTCCCCGCGCTGATCGCCGCCTGCGAGATCACCGGCGCGGATGCGGTGCATCCGGGATACGGCTTCCTCTCGGAGAATGCCGGTTTCGCCGAGGTGCTGTCGGATCACAACATTGCCTTCATCGGCCCAAAGGCCGAACATATCCGCATCATGGGCGACAAGATCGAGGCCAAGCGCACCGCGAAGCGCCTCGGCATTCCCTGCGTACCGGGTTCCGAGGGTGGCATCGAGACGGCGGAAGACGCCGTGAGCATCGCCGCAGGGATCGGCTATCCGGTGCTGATCAAGGCGGCATCCGGCGGCGGTGGGCGCGGCATGAAGGTCGCGCGTGACGCCAGCGAACTCGAACACGCCTATACGACGGCGCGCACGGAAGCCGCAGCGGCTTTCGGCGACGATGCGGTCTATATGGAGAAATATCTGGAGAAGCCGCGCCATATCGAGATCCAGATTCTCGGCGACGGCAAGGGCGACGCCATCCATCTCGGCGAGCGCGATTGCTCGCTGCAGCGTCGCCACCAGAAGGTCTGGGAGGAAAGCCCCTCCCCCGCCCTCAATGACGAAGAGCGCGCGCGCATCGGCGAAATCTGCGCCAGGGCCATGCAGGAGTTGCAATATCGCGGCGCCGGCACGATCGAGTTCCTGTATGAGAACGGCGAATTCTACTTCATCGAGATGAACACCCGCATCCAGGTCGAGCATCCGGTCACGGAGATGATAACCGGGGTGGATCTCGTCAACGAGCAGATCCGCATCGCCGCCGGCGCACCGCTCTCGGTGGCGCAGGAGGAACTCACGCTTTTCGGCCACGCCATCGAATGCCGCGTCAATGCCGAGCATCCGTCGAGTTTCCGGCCCTCGCCGGGCACAATCAGCCAGTTCCATACGCCTGGCGGGCTCGGCGTGCGCGTCGATTCCGCGGCCTATCAGGGCTACCGGATCCCGCCGCATTACGATTCGCTCGTCGGCAAGCTGATCGTGCACGGGCGAACCCGCAACGAATGCATGATGCGGCTGCGCCGGGCGCTGGACGAATTCGTGGTGGAGGGTGTCGATACCACGCTGCCGCTGTTTCGCACGCTGGTGCGCAACCAGGATGTCCAGAACGGGCTATACGATATCCACTGGCTCGAGCAATTCCTGGAAAAGGGTGGCCTGGAGGATATCTGACCCGTCAGCGGGAAGCGTGGCGCCGGTCGGCGGGCGAGAGAGGAAATCCAGCGCATGAGCGGCATCGTCGAGATCACGCCGGAAATCGTTCTGCAGGCCTATGCCGCCGGCATCTTCCCGATGGCCGAGGGCGCCGACGATCCGGGCCTGTTCTGGGTCGAGCCGCATGAGCGCGGCATCATCCCCCTCGACGATTTCCGGATCTCGCGCCGGCTCGCGCGCACCGTGCGCGCGGATGTCTTCACCGTGCGCGTCGATCATGATTTCGACGCGGTGATCGCCGGCTGCGCCGAGCCGGCACCGGATCGCGAGAAGACCTGGATCAACCACCGTATCCGCACTCTTTTCCGCGCCTTGTACGATCAGGGCTATTGCCACACAGTCGAGGTCTATCACGGCGAGGATCTCGTGGGCGGGCTCTACGGGGTCGATCTGGGGGGCGCGTTCTTCGGCGAGAGCATGTTCCACCGCATGCGTGACGCGTCGAAAGTGGCCCTCGTGCATCTCGTCGCGCGGTTGATCCGGGGGCGCTACAAGCTGCTCGATACGCAATTCGTCACACCGCATCTGGCGCAATTCGGGGCTCACGAAGTTCCCCGCAGGGCCTACAAGGCCATGCTGGCGGATGCGCTGACCGATGACGGCCACTGGCATGCGCTGCCCGCCGGTTCGATTCCGGGCGCCCAGGCGCTCGCCATCATCGCCGAGACGGCCCCGCGCGCCTGATCCGCACGGGCTGGGCGGCGCCGGAGATACGAGGCAGGGATATCATGGCACAGCACCGTCTGGACGCAGCGCCGCAGACCGTTCACTGGGGCTATTTCGATGCGCAGCTCGCGCCGCGCCTGACCATTGCGAGCGGCGAGAGCGTCACCATCTCCACCGTTTCCGGCCCGCCCGAGGTGATGCCGGACGCGGGCTTCACCATTCCCGACGCCCTGCCGGCGATCCATGCCACCATGACACCGCGCCTGCCGGGCCATATCTGCACCGGCCCCGTCGCGGTGGCGGGCCTGCGTGCCGGGCAGGTGCTGGAAGTGCGCATCGATGCGATCGATCTGCATTACGACTGGGGCTACAACACGCTCGGCCCCCTGAAGGGCGCGCTGCCGGATGATTTCACCGAGAACCGGCTGATGCACATCCCGCTCGATCGCGCGCGCATGACCGGGCGCCTGCCCTGGGGGCTCGACTTGCCGCTTGCTCCGTTCTTCGGCGTGATGGCGGTGGCGCCGCCGCCGGCCTGGGGGGCGCTCTCGACCCTGCCGCCCCGGCGCAATGGCGGCAATCTCGACAACAAGGAACTCGTGGCGGGCACCACGCTCTACCTGCCCTGCTTCGTCGATGGCGGCAACTTCTCCGTCGGCGACGGGCATGGTGCGCAGGGCGATGGCGAGGTCTGCATCACCGCGATCGAGACCGGCCTGATCGGACAATTCACGCTCATCGCGCGGCCGGACATGGCACTCGACTGGCCGATGGCCGAGACGCCGACGCATCTGATCACCATGGCCTTCGATCCCGATCTCGATGATTGCGTCGTCATTGCCCTGCGCCAGATGATCAACGAGATCACCGCGCGCACCGGGCTGTCGCGCGAGGACGCCTATACCTTGTGCAGCCTCGCGGCGGATCTGCGCATCACCCAGGTGGTCAACGGCAACAAGGGTGTGCATTGCATGCTCGCGAAGGCGCTGATCGAAGGCTCCGCCTGAGGCGATATCCCGTCGCGCGCGGGGCCCCGCATCGGGCCGTGCGCGTGATCCCCATTCCCTTCCCGCCCGTTTCCCGGCACACTCGCATAAAACCCGGTGCGCGGTATCACCCGGCGCCGAAAGTCGAGGAAACGGTTGATGACGGGGGCACTGGCGCGGCTGCGGACGGCGCTCGCGACGCCGAGCGCGGCGCTCGGTATCGCGGTGATGCTCTTCGGCATATTTCTCTTCGTCGTCAACGACACGCTCGGCAAATGGCTGGTCGCGACCTACTCTGTCGGCCAGGTGCTGCTGATCCGCTCCGCCGCCGCGCTTCTCATCCTCGTGCCGCTGATCTGGCGCAGCGGCATCGCGCCCCTGTTTCGCGTGGAGCAACCGCGCATGCAGGCGACGCGCGTGGCCTTCTCGACTTTCGAGGTCTTCTGCTTCTACACGGCGGTGATCTATCTGCCGCTCGCCGATGTGATGACCTTCTGGCTCGCCGCGCCGATCTATGTCGCGGCGCTGTCGCCGATCTTCCTCGGCGAGCATGTCGGCTGGCGGCGCTGGAGCGCGATCGTGATCGGTTTCATCGGCGTGATCGTCGCACTCCAGCCCTCGGCCGCGACCCTGACCATGCCGGCCTTCGTCGCCATTGCCGGCAGCTTCGCCTTCGCCTTCATGATGCTCACCGGGCGATCGCTGCGAGCGACACCCGACATCACCCTGGTCTTCTGGCAAACCGTCGGTGCGCTGCTTCTGGGTCTCGCGCTTGCGCCGGTCACCTGGGTGATGCCGGACGGATTCGATTTCGCGCTGCTCGCGCTTCTGGGCGTCGTCGCCATGTTTGCGCATATGTGCATCAACCGGGCGCTGAAACTCGCCGATGCCGCGACGGTCGCGCCGTTTCAATATACGCTGCTGTTCTGGGCGGTGATCTTCGGCTATCTCGTCTTCGGCGATGTCCCGCGTCTCGCCATGCTCACCGGCGCCGCGATCATCGTGGGGGCGGGGCTGTTCATCTTCTTTCGCGGCCGGAAAGTCGCCCAGGACCGGGGCAAGGACTGATATGGTGCGAAAAATCGTACGGTGATCCTTACGGCGGCGGCGATCGGGCGCTAAATCAGAACTGCAACAGACAAGGGAGTCTTCCGTGCCGGTCACCGCTCAGGATATCCGCGAAGCCCTCAAGGCCATACGCCTGCCCGCCGGTGGTCAGAGCCTGCCCGATTCCGGGCGGCTGTCGCAGATCGTGATCGAGGGCGAACGCGTCGCCTTTTCCATCGCCATCGATCAGACGGAAGCGCAGGCCATGGCGTCCGTGCGCGAGGCGGCGCAGCAATGCGTCGAGGCGATGCCCGGGGTGAGCCGCGCGCTGGTCAGCCTGACCGCTGACAGGCCCGCAGGCGAGAGCGGTGACGCGCCGGCGGCGGCCCAACCCCTGCGCGAGCCCGGCAATCGCAAAACCCCCTCTCCCAATGCCCGCGCCCAGAAGATCGAGGGCGTGAAACACGTGGTCGCCGTGGCCTCCGGCAAGGGCGGCGTCGGCAAGTCCACGACCGCCTGCAACATCGCGCTGGGCCTCGCCGCGCTCGGTTTGAGGGTCGGGGTGATGGATGCCGATATCTACGGCCCCTCCATGCCCAAGCTCTTCGGGCTGTCGGGCAAGCCGAAGGCGGGGCCGGACCGGAAGATCGTTCCGCTGGAGAATTACGGCGTCAAGGTCATGTCGATCGGCTTCATGGTCGACGAGGAGACGCCGATGATCTGGCGCGGCCCCATGGTCATGTCGGCGATCACCCAGATGCTGCGTGAGGTGAACTGGGGCGACCTCGACGTGATGATCGTCGACATGCCGCCGGGCACAGGCGATGCGCAACTGACCATGGCCCAGGCCACGCCGTTATCGGGGGCCGTCATCGTCTCGACGCCCCAGGATCTCGCCCTGCTCGATGCGCGACGCGGCGTCGCCATGTTCCAGCGCACCGAAATCCCGGTTCTCGGCATTGTCGAGAACATGGCAACCTATATCTGTCCCAATTGCGGCCATGTGGAGCACATTTTCGGCCATGGCGGCGCGCGCGACGAAGCAGAAAAGCTCGGCGTGCCCTTCCTCGGCGAGGTACCGCTCAACATGGCGATCCGCGAGACCTCCGATGCCGGACGGCCCGTCACCGCATTACAGCCGGATGGTCCGTTTGCGACAGTCTATCGCGGCATTGCCGGGGCGCTTTGGGAAAACCTGGAAAGCGGCGGATTCCGGCGAGAGGCGCCGGCGATCGTTTTCGAGTAACGCGAACCCGAAGTGGTGTTTTCCGCTGGGTTATACGCAATACCCCGTAGCAAACAGCAAGCCGATCGGCTGGAATCCGGCATGGTGACGCACAGGCAAAGATGGTGATTCGTGCTGACACCTCTCAACTTCGCACTGTGGGACGAGATGATAGCGCATCGAAACATGTGTAATATTGCACATGCAATAGCGGAAAGTCTCTTACCTTTGGTTTCAATTTGTGGCTTCTTTACCTTTGTGAATATGGCCGAATGTCTGGTATCCGACTGAACTAGAAGGAAAATTTCGCTTTCAAGAAGAGTTTCGCAGTTGCTGACGGCGCAAAGGTAGAAAGGTCTGCCAATCCAGCGTTTCCACACATTGCTTCAAAATGTATGCATGGAGCATTTACATTCGAGAGTTTCAGGCTTATGTATACAACACCACTCTCAACCAGAAGATGATGCAATCATGACAACGCGTTGCCCCACAGATATCGACCGTTTCGTCGGACAACGGGTGCGTCTTGCACGGCGGATCGCCAAGATGAGCCAACAGAAGCTCGGCGAGATGATCGGCGTGACGTACCAGCAGATTCAGAAATATGAGAACGGCACGGACCGCATCGGCGCAGGCCGTCTGCACCAGGTTTCGCTCTCGACCGACCAGCCGATCGAATTCTTCTTCAGCTTCTCCGACGATGTCGAACCCCGCGAAACCGGGCGTCAGGACATTCTCGCCGATGACGGCGTGCAGCGCCTGATCGTTTCGGCCTCCAAGATCAAGTCACGCAAGTTGCTCGACAATCTGGCCCAGATTGCCGAGACCTTCGCGAGCACGGAATCCGCCGAGGCCATGTCGAAGCGGGCTGACTGAACGACGATGCCCACCGCTTCGTGCAAGCCGGAGTGCCGCCTGACGGTGTTACCCCGGCAATGGTGCGAAAATACCGATTGATCGCCGGGCCCTGCCCGGCGATCTTTTTTTGGCTGCTCGCCGATAGCGTCGACCTGCCAGGAAAGCGTTCTGCCAGGAAGGCGTTCTGCCAAGAGAAACGGTGTCGAAAAACCATGCGCGTCTTCCACAGCCCTGCCTCCGCCCGCCATGATCCCGACCGGTATTTCCGCCGCGGCAGCATCGTCACCCATCCCGAACAGGCCGACCGCTATGCGATCCTGCGAGAGGCGGTCGGCAGAGCGCACGATGTATCCGAGCCCGGTGATCATGGCCTCGAGCCAATACTCTGCGTGCATGATGCGGGTTACATCACCTTTCTGCGCGAAACCTGGGACCGGCGTCACGAATTGCCAGGCGTCGCAGACGAGGTGCTCTCGGGCCATTTCTCGCGCCCGCACATGCACAGGCGCCCCGATGGGCTGCTGGGGCTGCTGGGTTACCATACGGCCGACACCTCGACCCCGATCCGCGCAGGGACATGGGCTGCGATCCATGCGGGCGCACAGGTCGCCGTCGAAACAGCCGATGCCGCGCTCGAAGACGGCGTCGCCTATGCCCTGTGCCGCCCGCCGGGACACCATGCCTATGCCGATTCCGCAGGCGGCTTCTGTTTTCTCAACAATTCCGGCATCGCCGCGCGCCGCATGCAGGCGCGGATGAGCGTCCGCACGGGGCGTCCGGCCAGGGTCGCGATCCTCGATATCGATGTGCATCACGGCAACGGCACGCAGGGAATCTTCTACGAAGCCGCCGATGTGCTCACGATCTCGATCCATGCCGACCCGGCAAACTACTTCCCGTATTACGCGGGTTACGCAGAGGAAACCGGCACCGGCGCCGGGATTGGATACAACGTCAATCTCCCCCTCCCGCACGGCGAGGGTGACGCATCCTTTCACGGCGCGATCGAAAAGGGGCTCGCCCGTATTGCAGAATACGCACCCGATGCCCTCGTCGTGGCTCTGGGGCTCGATGCGTCCGAGCACGATCCCATCGGTGCGCTCAGGGTGACAACGCCGGGCTTCGAACGCGCAGCCGGGCTGATCGCTTCAGCCGGCCTGCCGACGGCACTCGTCCAGGAGGGCGGCTATCTCTGCGATGCGCTGCCCGACAATCTCGCCGCCTTCCTCAGTGGTTTCGAGGGCAGCCGCTGATACCGGATCGCGTCGCAGGAATGGCTTAAGTGGCCCCGGTTTCGGCCATCAGCCAGGCCCGGGTCGCTGCATCCGCCGTCGTGACGTCGATACGGAAGAAGACGGGCGTGTCATAGGGGTGCGCGTCCCGGATGCGCGCCTCAACCGCATCGGCCAAAGCCGCGCGCGTCTTGACGATGGCGGCGACTTCCGTGTCCTCGGCAACGGCGCCGTCATGGCGATAGAGCGCATGCATGCCCGGCAGCAGATTGAGGCAGGCACACAGCTTTTCCGCGACGAGCAGCCCCGCAATGCGCCGGGCTGTCTGCACATCCGGAAAGGTGGTGTAGACGAAAAGCGGCTGATCCATATGATGCCTCTTGCGAATCGCCGGCCCGAGGCGTCGGGCCTGATTGGTGCATGACGCAGCCGCAGAGGCTGCGCGACGATGAAAACAGGGCTCCCGACCGGGGGCAAGCCCGCCGGGGCGGACCGGGACCGGAAAGCGCCGGACCTTGCCCGGGCCGGGCGCGACGGGGGGACAGGATGCAGCGCGACGCCACCATCGCCTTCGTGGCGAGCTCCGCGAAGGAAGCCCGGCTGGCGCATGCACGCCTGAGCGCGCGCTATGCGCATGTGGCACCAGAGGAGGCCGATATCATCGTCGCCCTGGGCGGCGACGGGCTGATGCTGCAGACGCTCCACCAGTTCATGGGCACGGCCAAGCCGATCTACGGCATGAATCGTGGCTCGGTCGGCTTCCTGATGAACGATTTCAGCGAGGATGATCTGATGGAGCGCCTTGCCGCCGCCGAGCGCTCCGTGGTGCATCCGCTTTTGCTGAACGTGCGCGACATCCAGGGCGAGACGCATACGGCACGCGCCATCAACGAGGTCTCGATGCTGCGCGAGACCCACCAGGCGGCCAAGCTCGCCATCTCGATCGACGGCAAGGAGCGGCTCGGCGAACTGGTCGCGGACGGCCTGCTCGTCGCCACGCCGGCGGGCTCGACCGCCTACAATCTCTCCGTCGGCGGGCCGATCCTGCCGCTGAACGCGCCGCTGCTCACATTGATGCCGATTTCCGCCTTTCGCCCGCGGCGCTGGCGCGGCGCGCTCCTGCCCAATTACGCGAAGGTCGCCGTCGAGATCATCGAACCGCGTCACCGCGCCGTCGCGGCGGTCGCCGACCACACGGAGTTTCGCGACGTCACGCATGTGGAAATCTCGATGGATCGCTCCCTCGATCTGGTCATGCTGCACGATCCCGGACACTCTCTGGACGAGCGGATCCTGCGTGAGCAGTTCGGGGTCTGACGGGAGCACGGCATGCGCCTTGAATTCGATCGTCTCTCGATTCTCGTCGCCGAGGACAATGCCTATATGCGCGCCGCCCTCGTGGCGATGCTGGAAGCGTTCGGCACGCAGGCGATCCATCAGGCGACGGATGGCGAGACCGCGCTCGCCCTGTTCCATGAAGAGTGCCCCGACATCGTCCTGCTCGACTGGGAGATGCCCGCACCCGACGGGCTGGCCGTGGCGCGCCGGATGCGCGATCGTGAATCGAGCCCCGACCCCTTCGTGCCGATCCTGATGATCTCAGCGCATGCCGAGCGGGCGCGGGTGCTGGCGGCGCGCGATGCGGGGGTGAACGATTATCTCGTCAAGCCGGTGACGCCGCGCGTGCTCTACGACAAGCTGCTCGGCCTCGCGGTCGATCAGCGGCCCTTCGTGGCGGCACCGGGCTATTTCGGCCCGCAGCGCCCCGATCCGCAGGCGCGGCGCACGCGCGAAGACGATGACGGCATGACCGGTCATCCGGGGGATCAGGCATGAAGATCATTCCCGCGCCACGCAAACCCGGCGATCAGGCCGAGACGGTCGAGACGGTCGAGATCGTGGCCAATCCCAACCGCCTCGCGCGCAAGGCGCTGGTGATGGACAGCGATTACGACCGTGCCGCCACGCCCGCCATCAGCCGGGCGGAGCGCGCCCTCGAACAGGTGCGCCGTCAGCATCGCGCGCAGCTGCCGGCTTTTCTTGATCGGCTCACCGAGCATCACGCCGCGTGGCGCGCCAGACCGCGGGCTCAGGCGCGTGAACGCCTGCTGCGCGCTGCCCATGATCTGCGCGGTTGCGCCGCTGATCTCGGCCAGCCGCTGATCGGGCGTATCGCCGGCTCGCTGTCACGCCTGATCGGCTTCGTCGCGAAACCGCCCGCCGCGCTCCTTGATGCCCATATCGCCGCCCTGCGCGCCGCCGCTCGCCCCGAAGCGGTCGCGGAGGATCCCGTGGCACAGGCCGTGGCACAGGAACTGGAGGACAAGGTCGCACAGGCAATCGCGCGCGAGCCCGGCTGAGGCCGCTCCGCGCACTCAGAACACGTCGTTAGCCTGCCCCGCCTTGGCCTGGAAGAGGGCGCGCAGCACATGCGCATTCGCTTCCGAGCGCTGCATGAAGCGCAGGCCCTCACCGGCAATGACGAGCCCGTCCGCGCTTTCCGAGAGCGGCCATTCCACGCCCCACATTCCGCGCAGGGCCGCGCCCGGTGAGGCGTAGCGCATGTCGCCGATGCGCAGATAGAGATCACCCTGCGCGCCTTCCACGATATGCGGGTGGATGAGGCCACGCGCGAAGCGGCGATAGATCGCCCCTTCCGGGGTGGCGAGCGCGGCATCGACCAGCGCTTCGGCCCGTGGCTCGCGCGCGATACGGGTCCAGTTGATGGCGCGCGGGTTGAGCGTCGAGACGTAGCCGACATGCAGGCTGTCGGACTCGCGCGTCACGATCCGGCGCAGCCAGGGCGAGAACATGGTCGTCGTCACCTCGTAATCAGTGACGATGCGTTCCTGCGCGCCGGGATCGGCGAAGACCAGATCGCGGGCGCGCTCGTTCTGGGCCAGCGCGAGCAGGAGATAGCCGGTGGAAAGCACCAGCGCGCCGAGCGTCATGCCGCGCGCCTGCGGGCGCGACCAGCCTCGTCGCCAGGCGATGAACAGCCCGGCCAGCAGGATCAGCGTATAGACGGGATCGATCACCGGCACGGCGGGCAGGCCGAATTGCCGGTCACTGAAGGGGGCAAAGAGCTGGGTGCCGTAAACGGTTGAAAAGTCGTTGAGCACATGGATGACGAGGACGAGGATTGCAAGCAGCACCCATGTCTTCGTCACGCTGCGCGCATCATCATCCGCGAGGACGCGCCCGCGCCGGGCCCGCACCGCGCGATGGATGCGCGAAGCGCCATAGCCGATCAGACCGCCGATGACGGGTGCGAAGAACAGCGAATGCGTGAGCCCGCGATGTACCGTATAGAATTCCACCGCCCGCTCCGGCAGCGGCCAGAAGATGTCGAGATCAGGCAGGATGGCAATCGCCGCGCCCGCAACGGGAGCGACCCAGCCGAGCCGGCGACCGCCGATGAAATGGCCGACAGCGGCGCCGAGCGCCATATGGGTAACGGGATCCATGATGTCTCGCGGTCGGGACGCGTTGTCCCGTGTCGTCAGGGGGCTGGCACGAGACGCAGGATACGCCCGTTTTCAGCATCGGTCAGGAGATAAAGTGCCCCGTCGGGCCCGTTGCGCACATCGCGAATGCGTTCGCCGAGCCCGCCCAGCATCCGCTCCTCCGCGATCACGGCATCGCCGGCGAATGTCAGGCGCGACAGGAGCCGCCCGGCAAGCGCGCCGACGAAGAGATCGCCCCGCCATTGCGGAAAGGCATCACCCTCATAGAACGCCATGCCCGAGGGCGCGATCGAGGGGTCCCAGTAGAAGACCGGCTGCGTCATCCCCTCTTCATGTGTGCCCAGACCGATCGGCGCGCCGGAATAATGCACCCCGTAAGCAATGACCGGCCAGCCGTAATTCAGCCCCGGTTCGATCAGATTGATCTCGTCGCCCCCGCGTGCACCGTGTTCATGGGCCCAGAGCTGCTCCGTTCCGGGACGCATGGCGGCGCCCTGGACGTTACGATGTCCGATCGACCAGATTTCCGGCGCCCAGCCCGGCATGCTTTCATGCGGATTGCCGGCCGGGATCGAACCGTCGGGATTGATGCGCATGATCGCGCCGATATGGTTGGCCGGCTCCTGCGATTCGTCGGAATGGGAGCCGCGATCGCCGGCGGTGATGAACAGCGTCCCGTCGGGATGGAAGACGAGCCGCGAACCGAAATGACGCCCGCCGGATAAAGCCGGCATCTGACGGAAGATCACCTGCGGTGTCGCGAAAGCCTCGGCCTCCCGGTCCAGCGCCGCCCGCGCGACACTCAGCCCGATGCCGCCACCGCGCTCCTCCGCATAAGCCATGTAGACGCGGCGGTTTTCCGCGAAATCCGGGTCGAGGGCGATGTCGAGCATACCGCCCTGGTTGATGTCGGCGACCGGCGGCGTGCCGGCGAGCGGATCCGAGACGCGCCCATCGGGCGTGACGAGACGGACCGTGCCGGCGCGCTCGGTGACGAGCATGGCGCCATCGGGGAGGAAGGCGAGGCTCCAGGGGTGCCTGAGACCCGAGGCCACGGTCTCGACGAGAAGTTCGTAGTCCTGCGTGGCGACACGCTCGGGCGCCGGATTGGCCTGTGCCTGGGCGCTCCCGGTCAAGGCCGGCCCCGCCAGGGCAGCGATCCCGGCGAACGACAGGGCCAGCGCAACCTTGCGCATGCGCCGATATTGCAGAAATCGCAACGTCACATCCGCCATCGTATCATCTCCGATTCCTACACGCCGCCGCTTGATGATCATCAAACGGCACGCTTGTCGAGCGAGGTACCGTTTCGCAGCCAGGTGTCAAGATCGGGAGCGGGGAAAGGGTGGGAGTGCGAGGCTGAACAGTTGATTGGTCAGCCCTGCATCTGTCTGACGCGAAAGCGTTACCCACATCCATGTCAACCGGAGCCGCCGACAGAGCGCCGGCTTTCTTCAAGGCAGGCAAAGCTGCCATCCTCACATTCGAACACCGACCATGACATCTGCACCGGTTTCATTGCGAGCAACCGGCCTGGCACCCGATAGGCATCCTTGCTGCCGGATCACGCGGAAAGCCTGCGATGCCGAAAGCGTTCGACAAGGAGCATATGGGGCACTGTCAGTGCCGCCAGACCGATAAACACGACACGCAGCACAGAGCTTTCGAGATCAACCCCGTCAACATGCAGGAACAGCCCCAATGCGATGCTCGCGCCGAGCAGGGATACGACCATGATACCCGCCGCCGCGCGCAAGGCAGCCTTGCGTTCCGGCAATGCCTGCAGCGTATCACGCATGTGTCGCAGCGAGTGAAGCAGACAGAAATAGGCGATAAAGTAGAGGAGTGGCGGCAGGATTGCCGCCCCGATCCAGATTCCGACAAGTTCGAGCAGCGCTTCGCGCGCGTGCCGCGACATCTGCAGGAGCGCAATCAGGCCAAGGCTTGCGCCGATCAGTCCGGCCACGGCGATGGCATATGCTATCGGCTCGGCCCAGACTCCATGGCTCAGCACGGAAAAGATCGACACGACATCCGTGACATGAAACAGCGCCGGAGCTCCGATGACCGATAACCCGCCCGCAATACGCAAGAGCAGCCCGTCCATCTCCCAGTCGCCCGAGAAATGCAATGCAGAATAGGCCAGAAAGGCGATCAGGGCCAGTCCGGGGGCAAGCCACCACAAGGCCGCGACTGCGCCGGCAATGCCGATATAGGCGCCATAAAACAGCATGTGATCAGCCGCACCGGTCAGCGGCCACAGCACGCGTGCCATTGGCAGATCCAGCGCGCCGTGCGGCAGCCCGAGCAGCGCGACCGCCGGCGCAAGCAGGAGTGCCTGCGTCAGGGGGCCGGGCGCAAAGACCATGTCGAGCGCCGCCAGCACGAGCAGGCCCGCGAGAAATATCCCGCTCTGGACAGGCCGGTCCAGGGTCATGTCAGGCCCGATGCGGCGCGCAGGAACGGCATGGAGGGCAGCGCCCACATCACCGAAAGACGATCATCGCTGCGGGTCGATCCCGACAGAAAGCGCTCGAGCCGATCGGCCGGCGTGTTGCGAAACAGGGCCTCGAACAGGGCCGGCCCGCGTTCCGGCGCAGCCGCGAGAACCCGCAGGAAGACCCGGTCCATGAAGCGGCTGACGGCACTGTCTTGTGGTATACGCGGATTCTCCCCGCGCAGAAGCTGACCCGCGACATGATCCGCATGCATCTGGATGCGCTGAAACGCATATCCCGTCGATGGGCGCGCCGCTCCTCCCGCAAGGCCGATATGGCAAATGCCGGGAACCTCAGGTGCCCGATAGCCGACCTCCATGGGAAGGGCGCCGGCCTCTTCGCGAACCAGATCATGGTCACAAGCGCCCAGAGCGACGATTTCCGCGTCCAGCCAGGCGCGCATATCCGCTCGCTCCGGAGGCTGGGGGGCGAAGGACGTCACCTCTATCAGGGCACGATCTCGGGCAAAGGGCAGAATGTAGAGGAAATCGATACCCGTGCTGTAGCCGCGCCTGAAATGCATCAACGGCACGGTATCGGCATCGAAGATTGCCTGCGCTGTGACGATTTCGCGCCCCACGAAGAACTGGCCGTAGGCGGGGCGGCGCGTGGGCGGTCGGGCATCGCATACATGGCGGGCACTGAAACCGCCATCCGATGTCTCGATCCACATGCCGTCACCCTTCGGCCTGACCGATCCCGCCGTCGATCCAGGCGCGATGCTCCCGCTGCGCGCATCGTCGATCAGATCAAGGGCCCGATCGTAGAAGGCGCCGGAGGCGACGGATTGGTAGGGGAACCGGCGCGAGCCCCGCAGGACGGCCCCACCCGGCCCGGATACCGTCCATCGCGTCCAGCTGGCGCGCACGCAATCCTCGAACGGATCGGGGCCCGTGCGCCAGAATGACCATGTCCGGTCATCGTCGTATCGGCGGCGTGGCTCGATGACGCGGAAGGAAAGTCTCGTCGGCGCAAGTCTCGCGGCCAGGCTCAGCCCCGCGCATCCGCCGCCGAGAATGGCCACGTCGACATCAGGCATGCACGTCTCCCGCGCGCGCGGATCCCGTTCCCGCCGCGCCCTGCCGGGCAAGCGCGAGAACCGCGCCGCATGCCAGTCGCAGCTTGCGCGGCCCGTTGACATAGACACGTCCGGTCAGGGGGTCGTGGTCACGTTCACGCAGCTCCGCACCGATGCCGCGATAAATGGCGGAAGATGCCGCTACGGCAAGGCGGAGGCGCAGGGGAAGGGCCCCGAGCCCGGCGCGCCCCGAGGCATAGAGGTATTCCGCGCGGTGCAGGAGCGTGGCGACTGCGGCGCGGATATCGGCGCGAATGCGTGGCGTGGGATCTGCAATGTCTTCCGGCTGCCAGCGACAGAGCGCAGCCGGCAGATATCGCCGCCCGGCGCGGGCGTCCTCGGCCACATCCCGGCAGATATTGGTCAGCTGCATGGCCTTGCCGAGATCCGCTGCGGCGCCGTGAAAACGTTTTTCGACGTCGAAAAGATCGGCGATCATGATGCCGACCGTGCCTGCAACGGCATGGGTATAGGCATCGAGGGCAGCGTAATCCGCAATCCGGACCGCGCCGATATCACCACGAACGCCATCCACCAGCATGGCGAAAGCATCGAGGCCGCAGGGCCGCCCCGCAAACAGCGCGCGCGCCCTGTCCACGATCGGATCCGCGTCGTGAGCCTCCGAATCGCCGTGACGCAAGGCGAAGCTGATTGCCTCAAGGCGGGCCGCAGCAGCGTCACTTCCGTCTTCATCGGCCAGATCATCGACGAACCGGCAAAGCGCATAGAGTTGTGCGACTCTCGACCGGTCGGCACGGGCCAGAATGCGCGCCGCCGGTGCGAAGCTGCGTGCGTGTCGTGCCATGATCGCTTCTGCCTCGGCGCCGGTCATGCATCCAGCTCCACCTTCGGCAGCAGCTGGTCGAGCACCTTGGCCGATGAGATCACACCCGGAAGCCCGGCACCCGGATGCGTACCGGCGCCGACGAAGTAGAGCCCCTTCACGCCCTCGCCCCGGTTGTGGAAGCGGAAAAAGGCGGATTGGGTAAAATCTGGTGAAAGCGAGAATCCGGCCCCGTCGACCGACAGGTAATCGTCGCGAAAATCTTCTGGAGTCATGGCGAATTCGGCGGTGATCGTCTCGGCCAGCCCCGGCAGCATGGTTGCATCCAGCGCCGCGACGATCCGGTCGCGCAGGCGCGGCCCCTCGATGGCCCAATCCTGCCCGCCGGACAGGTTGGGCACCGGGCAGAGCACGTAGAAGCTGTCACATCCTTGCGGTGCAAAAGAAGGGTCTGTCGCCGTGGGACGATGGACGTAGAGGGAAAAATCCTCCGCCAGGTGCTTGTGGTGGAAGATGTCGGCCAAGAGCTCCCGATAGCGTTCGCCGAACCAGACGGTGTGGTGCGCGACATCCGGCCAGGTTTTGCGGGCACCGAAATACAACACGTAGAGCCCCATCGACAGGCGCGCTGTCTTCTGACGCAGCCGCGCCACTTTGGACTGCACATGCGTGGGCAGCATTTTCCGATAGACATGCATCGGATCCATGTTGGAGACGACGATATCCGCAGGCAGGTGGCGACCGTCATCCAGATCGACACCCGTGGCCTGGTTGCCGTTCAGGCTGATCCGCTCGACCGTGGTCCCCAACGATATCGCGATGCCCTGTTCGATCATGAGCCGGTGCAGCGCATCGATGAGGGCACCGGTGCCGCCCATGGCGAACCAGACACCATGTTCGCGTTCGAGATAGTTGATCATCCCGTAGATCGCGGTCGTATCGAACGGGTTGCCGCCGACCAGAAGAGGCTGGATCGAGAACGCGCGCCGTATCCGGTCATCCTTGAGGTGGCGCGAAACCATCTGCCAGACGCTCTCATAGCCCCGCAGCCGGATCAGCTCCGGTATCTGCCGCGCCATGAATGCCGGCGAATGAAAGGGCGCGGAGGCGAGTTTCGTAAAGCCGACATCATAAATCCGCTTTGACCAGGCACCCATGCGCCGATAGCCCTCGACGTCATCCGGTGACAACCGCGCGATCTCGGCCTCGGTACGCGCCTCGGTCGGCCCGTAATCGAAGGTTTCGCCGTCAGGATACCAGAAACGATACCACGGGTCGGGCTGGACCAGCGTGACGTAATCGCCGATATCCTTGCCGAACAGGCCAAAAAGCTCTTCGAAGAGCCCAGGCGCCGTCAGGACCGTCGGCCCGGCATCATGGCGGAAGCCGTCCTTCTCGAAGACCTGTGCGCGACCACCGAGCCGCGGGCAGCGATCAATGAGATGCACGGAATAACCCAGCGCGCGCAAGCGCAACGCCGCGGAAATCCCTCCGAAACCGGCGCCGGCCACGATGGCATGCGCAGTGGAGAAGCGCGTTTCATGTCGCATGATCGGCCTCCATGACGCGCATCCCGGCAAGGCCGGTTTCGACGCGATCCGCCAGCGCCGCGAGCGGGAGGCCTGCCCTTCGGGGAACGGTCCGGGCTGCATCGCGTGAAGCAGCGAGTTGGGCACGCGCATACGCGGCCGCCCTCGCCCGCGCGCTGCTCACAGAATGACCAGCATTGATCGAGGTCGCGACGATGTTTGTCGTTCCCGCCAGCCTGTCCCCTTCCAGATCGGACAGATCATCCGCGATCTGATAGCCTGATGCCAGGAGCGTGGCAGCGCGCATGACGTGGCGGTCGTCTTCGATCTCAGCCAGAATCAGGCAAAGCCGCACGGGGAGCGCGATCAACGGCCCCGACTTCGCGCCGGCAATGTCGATGGCGCGCTCGAACGACAAATCCGATGTCGCAGAAAGATCATCGACCTGGCCGGCAATGGTTGCGGCCACGGCCTCGTGCATGACCGCAACAGCGCGGCCCGTGCGCGATGTCGCGGCAGATACGAGTGCGGCATAAGNGGCGGATAACAGCAAATCCCCCGCGCATAATGCCGAAGCGGCGCCGAAGCGGGCCCAGAGCGCAGGTTGCCCGCGACGCGTGGTGTCCCCATCCTGCAAGTCATCATGCACAAGCGAAGCATTGTGGAGCAGTTCCGACGCAGCAGCAACGGCGATGTTCGTGGCTTCCGGCAGGCCCAGAATGCGGGCGGTGTCGAGGGCGAGGCGCGCGCGCACCCTGTTCCCTCCTGCATCCAGGTGACGACATGCATGCGATGCAGCGGTTCCGTGACCCAGCATCTCCCGCATCCTGATCTCGACCGACGGCATCACGTCGACAGCGAAACTGTTATCGTGTTTCATTTCGTGCCTTCCACCCGCGAGAGAAAAAACAGATGTTTTCTTGTTGTAAAATATCTCCGGAATGAAAACCGTTTCGCTGAATCTGGCCGGCATGACGATTTTCAACGCATGATGACTTTGGATGAACGAGACACATTTTCGGCAAAATTCTGTTCTGGCGTTGACGTCTTGTCGAAGCCCGGATGAAATATCGCTCGCCAGACTGGTCTGGCGAGCGATGCAGGCCTTATTTCGCTGTTTTGGCGGATCCGCCGGCACTGCTCGGTTCTTTGGCAGTTCCGGTGCCCGGGACAGCAACCCTTTCGCCGGTCTCGTTTTCCGATTTGCGGATCGCGATTGCCAGGATCAGAAGCCCGAATACGGCTTTCGCCACGATATCGGCAATGGTGTAACCGACCTCGACAGCCACGATTGCTGCGCCCCCGGTGAGACCGATGAGCGGGAAAAGGAAGACGATCGGGTAGAACAACCACGACACAACAACAAGATAGGCGGCCCCGTTGATGAGCCCGCGAACGTTCTCAGGCTGCTTGTCAATCGAGCCACGAAGGCCGATCACCAGCTGATAGACGATGTAGAGGAACGGGATCATCGACAGGACCCAGAAGGTGAACCTCACGCCTGCCGTATCCGCCACTTCGCCGGGATATCCGAGGATGATCATCAAGGCCGCTGCACCACCGAGCCACACGCTCTTGGAGATGGTCTCGCCGCGCGCGAGCTTCATGACGAGGATGAGTTCAACGAGAAGAAGCGGGACAGTCAGCAACCAGTCGACGTAGCGATACGCCTGGTTGAATGGCGATCCGGTGGTTTCAATCGTGTCCACGGTAACGGAAAATGCTGATTGCCATGACAGCATGATCTGGAGGTAGTGATACCCGGCAATGGCCGTTACGAGGCCTGAAATTGTTATCGCCATTCTGTAATTGGGCGTAACAAGACCCCGGGAAAACCAGAGAAACAAAGTCGTTGCGGCCATTACGGCCAAACCGAACGAGAATGCGTTCTGGACAAATTCATATTGCCCGATCGTGAGTGATTCCAGTTCCATTGGATACCCTCCCAGAGGTTCTTCCATACAGCCTTGCTTGCATGGAGCTTGGTCAAAGCAACTGGCGAGAATTGCTCGAATGCGCCCGCGACCCATGCCGCGCGGCATCCGATCAACTGTGGCACGTTCTAAAAATTGCCATAATGTGCGACGGTTTGGCACAGATGTTCCGGAAACGAGGCCTGCGACGAAATGTTGCTGCGCGCATTTGTAACTGCGTCGCGCCATTCATTTGCGACGGGCGCGCGCACCGCGCCATTCCGGGCCGCCGGCTCTTGCATCAACGCCGCCGGCTCTTGCATCAACGGATCGATCTGCGGAAATCGCGGCGTTCACTTGCCAGCCATGCACGTGGTACAATAATGCCTTGCTTGTCGGACGGTGCACCGTGACGCGGGTATCTTCTGCTCCGCGCCCGGAGCCAATCGCAGGCATATTCAAGCCGCTGGATGACCCTTTGGCCCATGCGGATGCGCAGGGGCAACGCGGCAGGGGGAACCAACGGCTGGCGTTTCGTTCCGTCAGCCGGGCACCCGCTGCCAGAGAAAACGATGCGTCGTACATCTTTTTCGGGCGCCTGCCCTGACTCCGTCCGGTCGGCATGCGTTATAAAATCGTGCTTCAGGAATTCAGCGCGCCGCTGGCGCTCTCGCGAGGAAATCAGCCCACCATGTCAAGCCATGATTCCGGCCTTCCGGTACCGCAGCAGAATGATGGCCTCTCGCAGCCGCTATCGCTGAGTGCCCTGGTCTCGCGCCTCGAATCCCTCGTGGGGCGCAAGCGCGTCAGCATGCGCGCGGTCGTCGAAGTCGCCGGCCAGGCCGCCTTGCTGCCCGCCCTGACGCTTCTGGCGCTGATGATCGTGTCGCCGATCAGCGGTATTCCGTTCTTCTCGTCGATCAGCGGCCTTGTCATCGTCCTGCTCTCGGCGCAGTTGCTCATGAACAAGAGCGAGCTCTGGCTGCCGGATTTCCTGATGCGGCGCGAGATCCCCGGCAAGCGGCTTGCCACCGCGCTGCGCTGGATGAAACGGGCGGCGGATTTTCTGGAGCGGTTCACACGCGGCGGGCGGCTTGCCTTTCTCGTCAGCGGCAAGATGCTGAAGCCGCGTCTTGCCATCTGCCTGATCGCCGGGCTCTGCATGCCGATTTTCGAGATCGTGCCGTTCTCCTCGACATTGCTGGCAGCGATCGTGCTGATGTTCGCCCTGAGCATCATGACCAGTGACGGTCTTTTCGCATTGCTCGGGAGTGGCATGCTCGCCATCGTTCTCGCCCTTGCCCTGACCTTCGGTATCACCGTCGCCGAAGCGCTGGATTGAGACGCCGGACAGGCGGCAGGAGACATCATGCTCGCGCAATGGCCCATGATCGCCTTGCTGGCCGGCTTCGCTCTGGCGGCGGCAATCATCTTCTTCAGCGGTCTGCGACTCACGATACTCACCGACAGGCTTGCGGACAGGACGGGGTTCGGCGAGGCAATTACCGGCGGCGTGCTGCTGGGCGCAGCCACGTCGATCAGCGGCACGATGGTCTCGATCACGGCGGCCTTGGACGGGCACGCCTCGCTGGCCTTTTCCAACAGCATCGGTGGAATCGCCGTGCAGACGGCCTTTCTCGCGATCGCGGATGTGACCTATCGCAAGGCCAATCTCGAACATGCGGCTGCCGAACTCGCCAATATCTTCCAGGCGCTGGTGCTGATCGGCCTGCTGGCATTGCCGCTGAGCGCGATGGTGCTGCCGGAGGTCACGGTCTTCGCGGTGCATCCGGTCTCGTTCCTGATTCCGCTGGTTTATGCCGGTTCCCTGGTCGCCAGCCGGATCGTGCGCGAGACGCCGATGTGGCACCCGGTTTCCACGAACGAGACACGTGACGACGTGCCCGAAGAGGAAAGCGACGCGGCACGCAAGCAATTAACCTTGCGGCTGTTTGCGATGTTCCTCGTCTTCATGGCCATCATGGGCTGCGCCGGCTGGGCGATCGCGAAGATCGCAGCCGAGATGACCATCCGCTTCGACCTGTCGGCATCGCTCGTCGGCGCCCTCATGACCGCCGTCACCACCTCCCTTCCGGAACTGGTGACCACGCTGGCCGCCGTGCGGCGCGGCGCGTTGCAGCTGGCGGTTGGCGGAATCATCGGCGGCAATACGTTCGACACGCTGTTCCTGACCGCTGCGGATGTATCCTACCGCGACGGCTCGCTGTATCACGCCGTCGGCATGGCCGATTACTTCTGGGTCGTCGTCTCCATCCTGATGACCGTGATTCTCATGGCCGGGCTGCTGATGCGCGAACGCAAGGGACCGATCGGCATCGGGCTCGAAAGCACGCTTCTCCTGATGATCTATGCGGGCGCGGTGGTGTTGCAGGTCATCGTGCTGAATGGCTGATCCGCAGGTCGCAAGGCAATTCAGTGCCGTTCGCGCTCGAACTTCCGCTCGACCCAGCCGAGAAGCGTGAGAATGCTGATGCCCAGACCGGCAGCGAGGATGGCCACGGCATAGGCTCCCAGCCCGCAGGCGAGACCGACCGCGCCGGCCAGCCACATTCCGGCACCCGTCGTCAGCCCCTTGACGCCCCCGCGCGCGCGGATGATCGTTCCGGCTGCGAGAAAGGCGACGCCGGCGGTGACCGCTTCGATGATGCGGATCGGATCGGTCGTGACACCATCGCTTTCGCCCCGGGTCTGTTCGACGATCTCGAAGGTGAGAACGGCGAAGGTCGCGGCTGCCAGCGAAATCAGCATATGCGTGCGCAATCCCGCCGGGCGGGAGCGATATTCCCGATCGAGCCCGATCAGCAATCCCAGAGCCGCAGCCGCAAGCAAGCGCAATGCGATGGTGGTGAAACCCGTCTGCGTCACCAGCACCGACATGCCGACCTGTTCCATGGAAGCTCCTTTCGCCACTCCAGCAACGGCTGGTGCGCGGACATCGTTCCCCCGATCGGGTGCAATGCCGTGCGTTGCGGGTTGCGGTCGGGCGGGGAAGGCCATTGCCGGTTTTTCGCCTGAGCGAGAAACCATGCAGCATTCAAATCGTATTCACACAATAAAACTGTTTAGAATCATTATATAAAACGTATATCCAGATTAGAATGAATATAAATTTAGGTTTTTACTGCAAAATTATTTGACGACCGCCGTCTTTTTGCGTACCCGTCACGCGTCGCATTCGTTCAAAGGCGCTCGCTCAAACCGTGTCGTCTTGAATTGAATACCGCTGATTTTGAACCTTCGAGTCAAGGGAGTGAACACATGTTGCGGCTTTCTGCTGCCTCTGTACTGGCCATCACGATGGCCTTTCCGGCATTCGCCGACGAGCTGAATCTCTATTCGGCGCGCCATTACGACACCGATCTGCAGCTTTATGATGGCTTCACGGAAGCGACCGGCATCGAGATCAACCTGATCGAGGGTTCCGGCGACGAGTTGCTGGCGCGCATCCAGGCCGAGGGCGCCAACAGCCCGGCAGATATTCTGTTGACCGTGGATGGCGGGCGCCTGCACCGCGCCGTCGAAGCCGGGGTGTTCCAGCCGGTCGAGAGCGATGTTCTCACCGAGCGCGTTCCGGAAGCCCTGCGCCATCCGGACAATCTCTGGTACGGTCTGACGACACGCGCGCGGGTGATCTTCTACAATGCCGAGAAGGGTCTGCCCGAGGGTATCGCGGATTACGAGGACCTGGCCGATCCCGCCTATGAAGGCATGATCTGCATGCGCACATCCTCGAACATCTATAATGTCTCGCTGATGGCCGAGCTCGTCGAGGTTCTCGGCGAGGAGGCTGCCGAGGAATGGGCGCGCGGCGTCGGCAACAATCTGGCGCGGGCACCGCAGGGTGGTGATACGGACCAGATCCGCGCCGTCGCGGCGGGCGAGTGCGACCTGGCCATCGCCAATACCTATTACTGGGGTCGCCTGAAGGCCTCGGCGAATCCGGAAGACAACGCCGTCGCTGACGCCACGGCCTTCATCTTCCCCAACCAGGACAACCGCGGCACGCATATCAACGTGTCGGGTGCGGGTGTGCTGACCACGGCCCCGAATGCCGAGAACGCGGTTGCGTTCCTGGAGTATCTGGTCTCCGACGAGGCGCAGATCATCCTCGCCGACGGCAACAACGAATATCCGGTGGTCGAGGGCGTCGAACCGACCGGCCCGATGTCCGAGCATACCGACTTCGAGTCGAGCGGCGTCAATGCCACGGTCTATGGCTTGAACGCATCCGATGCGGTGGCCGTGTGGGATCGCGCCGGGGTTCCGTGAGGATCTGCGATGCCCGGCCCCGCAGCGCCGGGCATCACCATGCGTGATTGGGCGCAAGGCTTCCCGCCGGGGCGGGGCGTCTTGCGCCCGCATGCGTTCCGGTGAACGGGCGCGACAGGCACCGGATTCCGTCGCGCGCCGAGCGCGACCGCGCCGACGCACACGACCCGCTTCGCAGAATGCCGATCCCTGCTTCGGCACCCGGAATCCATGACCCGGAAGCATCTGCATGGTGATACGCTCTCATGAAGGCGACAGGACGCATGGACACGCAGGCACGACAGTCCTATCAGTCCGGGCTCGGCATGCGGGACACGGGCATGAGGCAGAGGACGGCATTGGAACAGGGGTCGGAACACGGTCCTGAATCGCAGAACGGTCCTGGATCGCAAAACGCGCTTCAAAAACGATGGCGCGGGCCGCTTCCCTCGATCTGGACGGTGCTCGCTTTCATCGTCATCGCCGTGATTCTCCTGCCCGTGGCGACGGTCGCGAGCCGCGTCTTCGTACCGTCCGAAGGCGTCTGGGCGCATCTCTTCGACACGGTCCTGCCGCTCTACGTGCAAAACAGCCTGATTCTCGTCACCGGCGTGACCCTGCTGGCGATCATGATCGGGGTGACCACGGGATGGCTGATCGCCGCCTACGAGTTTCCCGGGCGGAGGGTGCTCGAATGGGCGCTGATGCTGCCGCTGGCGATGCCGGGCTATGTCATCGCCTATGTCTATTTCGACCGGCTGAGCTATTGGGGGCCGATCCAGAGCGGGTTGCGCAGCGTGTTCGGCTGGGGGCGCGCGGATTACTGGTTTCCGCAGATCGCCTCGCTGCCCGGCGCAATGATCCTGCTCGCCCTCGTTCTCTACCCCTACGTCTATCTGCTGTCGCGAGCGGCCTTTCTCGGCCAGTCACTGCATCTCATGGAGACGGCCCGCTCCCTCGGCCAGGGCCGCGTTGCCGCCTTCCGGCGTGTGGCGCTGCCACTGGCCTGGCCAGCAATCGCCGCCGGCGCCGCTTTCGTCGCGATGGAGACGCTCGCTGATTACGGCACGGTGCTGCATCTGGGCGTCCAGACGCTGACCACGGGCATCTTCCGGACATGGTTTGCGCGCGGTGCGCCGGTCGCGGCGGCCCAGCTCGCGGCCCTGCTCGTCTGCTTCGTGGCCGTGGCCTTCCTCGTCGAGCGGATGGTACGTGGCGACAGACGTTTCGCCAGCAATGCCGGCGGGCGGGCGCGGATGATGGGGCGCGTGCGGCTGAAGCCGGGTTACGCGATTCTCGCCATGGTCGCCTGCAGCCTGCCGGTCGTCCTGGGGTTCGTCTTTCCCGCCGCAGAACTGTTACGGCTGTCGCTGATCGCGGGCGATCCGCTCTGGGGTGCGCGCTTCTTCGCCTTTGCCCAGAACAGCCTCGTCATGGCCGGCGGCGCGGCGATCCTTCTGGTCTGCATCGCCGTTTTCCTCAGCTACGCGCAGCGCCTGCAGGGTGGCCCCGTGATCGATTCCGCCATGCAGGCGGCGAGCTTCGGCTATGCGATCCCGGGTGCGGTGATTGCGATCGGCGTGCTGATTCCGCTGGCGACCTTCGACAATGCGCTCGACGCCTTCATGCGCGCGCGCTTTGGTATCTCGACCGGGCTGTTGCTGACGGGATCGATCGCGGCCCTGATGTTCGCCTATACCGTGCGCTATCTCGCCGTGGCCCTGAAGACCGTACAGGCGAGTTTCACGCGGGTGCCGCGCAGCATGGACGAGGCCGCGCGCAATCTCGGGGCGGGATCCGTGCGGGTCCTGTGGCGGGTGCATCTGCCCCTGCTGCGCCCGGGCCTGCTCACCGCAGCCATCTTCGTCTTCGCCGACGTGATGAAGGAATTGCCGGCGACGCTGATCGTGCGGCCCTTCAATTTCGACACGCTGGCCATCCGCACCTTCCGGCTGGCTTCCGACGGGCGGCTTGAGGAAGCCGCGACCTCCGCCCTGCTGATCGTCGCCGTCGGCATCCTGCCGGTGATCATTCTCAGCCGCGCCATGAACCGCTGATCGGCGGCGCCCTCGCGCCGACTCCGTACGAGACCGGACGAGTTTGCGGGCTTTACAAGCCGGAACGCCGCTCCCATGTGAACGGTCACGCCGTCGGCTGTCGCGCAGATAGCCGTCGTCCCGCCATTGACCGTATTCTGCGGAGTCATTCATGGAAATATCGCTGTTGATCGTGATTGCCGCGGCCTTCGTCACGGCGATCATGACAGGCGTCGGTGCGCTTCCGTTTCTTTTCGTGAAGAAGCTCAGCGAGAGGACCGTCGGCTGGGCGAATGCCGCTGCCGCCGGCCTGATGCTGGCTGCGAGCCACAGCCTGATCGCGGAAGGCGTCGCCCTCGATGTCATCCTCACGCTGGCAGGGGTGTTGATCGGCCTCGTGGCGATTGTTCTCGCCAACCGGCTGCTGTCGCGTTCCGGCGAGGTGGATGTGGCCGAACTCCACGGCGCCAATGCGACCAAGGCATTGCTGATCCTTGGTATCATGACGGCGCATTCCTTTGCGGAAGGTGTCGGCGTCGGCGTTTCCTTTGCCGGCACCGAGGGGCTCGGTGTCTTCATCACCACGGCCATTGCCTTCCACAACGTCCCGGAAGGTCTCGCCATTGCGCTGGTGCTGGTACCGCGCGGCACGCCGGTCTGGAAAGCGGCCCTCTGGGCGATCTTCACGAGCCTGCCCCAGCCGCTGATGGCGGCGCCATCCTATCTCTTCGTCGAGATCTTCCGGCCCTTCCTCCCCCTCGGGCTCGGCCTGGCGGCAGGCGCCATGATCTGGATGGTTTTCTCCGAGCTGTTTCCGGAGGCGCAGGAAAAGACCGATAGCAGCTCGGCAGCGACGGTGGTGACTCTGGCCTTTGCCGCGATGATGGCGTTCCAGATGCTGGTTCTGGCGCATTGACGCGCCACGCCGCGCCCGTATCGGCTATACGGGTACGTCGTGCTGCGCGCCTTTCGCCAGCAATTCCGCGACCAGCGGATTGGGAAAACGCCGCTCCCGGGTGATGGCGAAGAATGTCTCGCGGATGTTGTCGAGTCGCGCTGCCTCGACCAGGATCCCCGCCTCGAGCTCGTCGCGCACGACGATGGGCGGGATCACGGCGAGGCCCGCATCCTCGCGGGCGAGCAGACGCAGCATGGCCATGTCATCGGCTTCCGCCGCCACCATCGGCGTGATGCCCAGCCGGGCCGTCATCGCATCGAAGGCGGCGCGCAAGGCGGTGTCGGGAACCGGGAGGATCACGGGTTCGCGCCCGAGCAACGTCGCCAGCGAAGGCCGATCCGAGCCGCATCGCGATGGCGTCCCGATCAGACTGACCGGCTGTTCGGCAAGCCGGTGAATCAGCCAGGGGCTGGCGCTGTCGCGCGCCGGGGCGAGATTGGTCAGCACGATATCGAGGGCGAGCGCATCAAGCGCGTTCAACAATTCCGCCTGGGAGCCCGAGCGCAGGATGACCTCGACATCGGCTCTGCCCACGAGCGGGCGCACGAAGGCCATCTGGAAATTGCGTGACAGCGTCGCGAGCGCACCGATGCGCAGGGCGCGGCGCGCGAAGCCGGTCTCCCGCAGCGTCGCCGTCAGATCCTCAGCGGTCCGAAAGATCGCTTCCGCGTGGTCGAGGGCAATCCGACCGGCTTCCGTCAGAACCAGTCCCCGCCCCCGGCGCTCGAACAGATCATGTCCGAGCGCGGCCTCCAGAGCCCTGATCTGGGTCGAGAGCGCTGATTGCGACAGGTTGAGCCGTGTGGCGGCTCCGGTGAGCGTGCCCTCGGTCGCGACGGCCCGGAAGAGGCGCAGATGGTGCAGGTTCAAAAGCGACATCGTTCTATTTTATAGAATGTTTATGATCATAATATGTATTTTTCTGAAAGTCAGCTACGCGTTATTCCGGAGCGGCCTTACAACGCACCGGAGCCTCGTCCATGAGTTCATCGCCATCTTTGAGCATGCTTGCTCCCATATTCATTCTTCTGATTGCGGGTTACGCTGCATTTTCCCCGGGTCGCCGACCCGGCGGCCTGCCGCTCCTGACCGAACGTGTCGCGATCGCGGCCCTGGTGGCGGCGGTCGCGGGTGGCATCCAGCTTGTTTTCGCGGGCCCGCAGAGCTTCGCGCTTGGCGGTGATGCGTTGATGATCGCGTTCCGCCTTGATGCGCTGAGTGTGACCATGACGATCCTCGTGGCCTTCATCGGCTGGATCGTCGTGCGTTACGCGCGCACCTATCTGGATGGCGAGCAGCGCGAAGGCGCCTTTCACGGCTGGATGGCCGTCACCCTGGCCAGCGTGCTTCTGCTCGTTCAGGCGGGCAGTCTCGTCACGCTGGTTCTGGCATTCGTGGCGATCGGCTTCGGCTTGCGCCAGCTGCTGCTGTTCTATCCCGACCGTCCTGAAGCACAGCGGGCAGCCGCGAAATTCACGCTGGTCTGGGCCGGCGGCGATATCGCGCTGGCGCTCGCCTCGATCCTGCTCTGGATCGCATTCGGCACGAGCGACATCGCGTCGATCGCGGCGCAGGCGGAGGGTGGCGCGGGCTTCGCGATGCATGCAGCCATCGCGCTTCTGGTGCTCACCGCCGCTCTCAAGACAGCGGCCTTCCCGCTGCATGGCTGGCTGACGGAGGTCATGGAGGCGCCCACTCCCGTCTCCGCCCTGCTGCATGCGGGCATCATCAATGCCGGCGGCTTCCTCTTGATCCGCATGGCCGATCTGATCCAGACCAGCACGGCGGCCATGGCGGCCCTGCTGATGCTCGGCGGGTTCACCGCGCTTTTCGCGGCTGCAGTGATGCTGACGCAGAGCGCGATCAAGACGGCGCTGGCCTGGTCGACCATCGCGCAGATGGGCTTCATGCTTCTGCAATGCGGGCTGGGTCTGTGGACTCTGGCGCTTTTGCACATCGTCGCCCACTCGCTCTACAAGGCGCATGCCTTCCTCGCTTCCGGCGGTGCCGTGAAGGCCGTGGCCGAAATCCGGCGCCCGGGACCCGTCGCGGTGCCGGGCCTCGGCGCAGTCCTGCGGGCCTTCTCGCTCGCGCTCGTGCTCTATGCGCTGGTGGCGACCTTGTTCGGCTTCGTCTTCGGTGCGAAATCAGCGCAGGCCCTGTCGCTCGGCGCCATCCTGATCTTCGGTGTCGCCTATCTGGTGGCGCAGGGCATGGCCGATACCGCGCCGCGTGAGCTCACGCGACGCACGGTGATGGCGTCTTTCGCCGCCACGCTCGCCTATTTCGGATTTCATCTCGTGGCCGATCTGGTCTGGGGAGCGCACCTGCCCGCCGCGCCGGCGCCGGGTCCGCTGGAATGGGGGCTGATCGTGCTGATGCTGTTCTCCTTCGGTCTGATCGCCGTGGCCCAAGCGCTGTTTCCGCTCTGGGCCCACCATCCCGCAGCGGCGGGACTGCGCGTGCATCTGGCGAACGGCCTTTATCTCAACGCCGTCCTCGATCGCATGATCGGCGGTTTCACAACCCCGAAATCCCGTTGATTTCCTCGATTGCAGGCAGATAACACCATGCTCATCCAAGATCATCATCCTGACGACATGAACGCCGGCGCGTTGCTCACTGCCGTGGAGGGTGCCGCTCGCGCCATCCCGCCGGCATTTCCCCTTGATGCGACGGTTGCCGTGAATCCCTTCCTCGGCCAGACCCGTGAGGATCTGGCCACAGCCTCGGCCCGGCTGGCGCGGGTCGCAGGCGTGCGCCTCGTTCGTGAGCGCGCTACCTATCGCGGCGAGATCGAATCCGGAGCGATCACGCGCGAGGACCTCGCGGGAGCGCTCGCGGCCTGCTCGTCGACCTCGAAGCCGGCTGATCTCGCGGAACTGGAACAGGCGCTGCTGTCACAGAGCCCGGCTCCCGGGGCGCTGCCCACCCTTGCCGAGCTGGCTGCCGGTGCAAGCGGCACGGACTGGCCGGAACTGATCAAGCGCAGCTTCGGCCTCTGGGCTGCCGGCCATTTCGATCGCGGGCAGGCGCTCTGGTCCCCGGCTCCGGGGCGCGCCGCGCTCGACGCCTGGCGGGACTGGGCGCGCCATGACCTGACCCCCGAGATTGCGGGCCTCACGGGTTTTTGCAGCCATGCCATCGATGCGCCGGACACCGCCGACCGGGTGATCCTGCGCGCAGCCGAGCGGCTGGGCATCACCGAGGCCAATGCGCAGACGATTTTCCACCGGCTGCTGGTCGATCTGGGTGGATGGGCCCAGCATGCGCGCTGGCTGCTCTGGGAAGCGGAACTCGCCGGGGAGACGGATGCGACGATCGCGGAATTGCTGGCGATCCGGCTGATCTGGGAAGAAGCGCTGCTTGCGCAATATCCCCAGCTCGCCTCAGCCTGGGAAGAGACGCGCGCCGCACATGAGCAACCCGTCGCGCCCACGCGCGATCAGGTGATCGACGCCATCCTCCAGGAGGCCGCCGAGCGGGCCCGTCAGCGGCGGATCGAAGCCATGCTGCCAGGCGCCCAGCCCCGTGAGGGCCGGCCCGCAATCCAGGCCGCCTTCTGCATCGACGTGCGCTCGGAAGTCTTCCGGCGCGCGCTGGAAAGCCTCGATACCGACATCGCGACGATCGGCTTTGCCGGGTTCTTCGGCCTGCCCGTATCACATTGCGGCCACGGTACCGACAGGCGCGAGGCGCATCTGCCGGTGCTGTTGACCCCGGCTCTCGAGGCCTGCAGCCACAGCGACGCCCACACCGAACAGGATGTCCGGATCCGGGCGCGGGCGCGGCGCGCCTGGGGACGCTTCCGGCAGGCGGCGGTGTCTTCCTTCGCCTTCATCGAGGCCGCGGGACCGATCTATGGCTGGAAGCTCGTCAAGGATACCCTGGCGCTCGATCACGGCGGCAATCATGGTACCACGGCGGCATCCGCGGACTCGACCAATCCGCCGCCGCGCTTCGAGGAGCCGCTGACGGCAGAGGCCAAGGCCGCCACCGGCGCAGCAGTTCTCCAGGCGATGAGCATGACCGAAGGCCATGCCCGCCTCGTCCTGCTCGTTGGCCATGGCGCGCATGTCACCAACAACCCGCATGAGAGCGCCTATCATTGCGGCGCCTGTGGCGGACAGACCGGCGAAGTATCCGCACGCCTTCTCGCGAGCCTGCTCAACGACCCCGAAACCCGTGCCGGCCTGCCCGGGCACGGCATCGATTTGCCGGAGGATACCGTCTTCGTGGCGGGTCTGCACGACACCACGACCGATACGGTCACGCTCTACGAGGACGAACCCGCGCCGGCACATTCCGCCGATCTGGAGCAGGCGCGCAGCTGGCTCGCGCGGGCGGGCGATCTGGCCCGCACGGAACGGGCCGCGCGTCTGCCGGGGGCTGATGCCGCGCGCATTGCGCAACGTGCCTTCAACTGGGCGGAGGTGCGCCCCGAATGGGGGCTGGCCGGGTGTGCCGCCTTCATCGCGGCGCCGCGTGCGGCGACGACCGGAACCGACCTTCAGGGGCGCAGCTTCCTGCACAGCTATGACTGGCGCACGGATGCACAATTCAAGACGCTGGAGCTGATCCTCACGGCTCCCGTCGTCGTGGCGAGCTGGATCAGCCTGCAATATTACGGGTCGAGCGTGGCGCCGGAGCTGTTCGGCGGCGGCAACAAGCTGATCCACAACGTCGTCGGCGGCATCGGCGTCGTGCAGGGCAATGGCGGGATGATGCGCCCGGGCCTGCCCTGGCAGGCGGTTCACGATGGCGTCAACCTCGCCCACGAACCGCTGCGGCTGTCGATCTATATCGAGGCGCCGCAGGAGGCGATCAGCGCGATCCTGGCACGCCATGATGAGGTGCGCGCCCTGTTCGACAACGGCTGGCTCCACCTGTTCACCCTGGAGGGCGGGCGTGTCGCGGGGCGCTATCGCCCGGGGCTCGTCTGGGAGAATGACACGCCCCGTTCCGTCGCCGCGTGAGCCCCTTCCTCATCCGATGCCGTGACGGCTTGAAGCGCGGCATCGGGTCCCCATGTATCATTCAGCTCAATACGTCCTCGCATCAGGGAAAAAACCATGTTCGACGCACGCCGGCTCCTGGATCAAGTCCTCAATTCCGCCCAGACCGGCGATCTGTCGCAGGTCATGGGTCAGTTCGGTCAGCAAGGCCAGGGCCAGGGACAGGCTCCGACCGGGCCGGCGGGCGGGGCGACAAGCGGTGGCACGGGCATGGGCAAACTCGCCACGGGCGCCCTGGCTGGCGGTGTCGTCGGCATGCTCATGGGCAACAAGAAAGCACGCAAGATGGTCGGTCGCACGGCAGGCACGGCGCTCACCCTTGGCGGGCTCGCTGCTGTCGGTGCATTGGCTTATACCGCCTGGCAACGTCGGAGCGGGGGAGGCCAGCCTGCACCGGCGCAGGCAGCGCCGGCACAGGCCCACTCTGGCCCGGCCTTGCTGACGCCGCCCGCCGACAGCCCGTTCTCCCCGGCGCAGGCGCCGGGCGGAGAGGACAATCTCGCCCGCGGCGTCCTCGTCGCCATGATCCAGGGCGCGAAGGCCGACGGGCATATCGATGCCGAAGAGCAGACCCGCATTTTCGGCCATCTCGACAATCTCGGGCTGGATGCCGAGGCCAAGGCCTTCGTCATGGATGAACTCGCAGCACCCCAGGACATCAACCGCGTGCGCCATTATGCGGATCGGCCCGAAGTCGGCGCGGAACTCTATGCCGCCTCGCTTCTGGCCATGGATCCGGATACGCCCACCGAGCGGCGCTATCTGACCGAACTCGCGGCCGCGCTCGGCATCGACCCCGGCCTCGCGGCCGAAATCGAACAGACTGTCGCAGTGCATGCGTGACCGACTGTCCGTCCGTCCGTCACCTGACCCCGGATCCGGGTCGTTGCAACCCAGCCACGGCGCATCTCCCGCAAACCGCCTGGAAAAAGGCTGGGGCTGGTGCGCAAAAGCGGCTTTCCGATTGCCGGCATTGAATTAGGCTATCGGAAAACGGGCGATTCGGGACGACCTATGCCACTGGAAAGCAATCGGCCATGAAGGGCCACCGTTCCCGACATCCCTGGCTGCTTGCCGGCTTTGTTCTCGCGCTGGTCCTGACCGGTTTTTTTGCGATCCGCCTTGTCGTCTCGACGATTTACTGGTCGGGAAATCAGGATCGACCGATCGAAGGCTGGATGCCGATCGGATACATCGCGCAATCGTGGGACGTTCCGCGTGACAGGCTCGCAGAAGCAATCCAGCATGAACCCGGTGCGCTTTCCCGCAAGAGTCTCGCGCATATCGCGGAGGAGCGCGGTGAATCGGTTGAAACCCTGATCGCACGCATTGAAAACGCAATAGCGGATGCGCGGGAAGAAGCGGTCGACGGTGATGACTGAGCTCTTCTTCGCTCTCGTCAGCGACTGGGGCGCGCCGGCCCTCGCATTTGCGACGTTTCTCTCCTGCCTTGCCGTTCCCGTACCGACATCCATGATGATGCTGGCTGCAGGCGCCTTCGTCGCTTCCGGAGATCTGCAACTCGCCCCCGTTGTCATGGCAGCTTTCTTCGGGGCGATCGCGGGTGATCAGGCGGGGTTCGGGATCGGCCGCACTGCCAGCATCGCGCTGATCGGCTGGCTGCGAGCAAACCCGTCGCGAGCGAAATTTCTTGATCAGGCACAAGGCACGATCGACAGACGCGGCGCTCCGGCGGTCTTTCTCAGTCGTTGGTTGTTTTCTCCGCTGGGGCCCTATGTCAACCTTCTGACTGGCGCCGCGCAGATGCGCTGGCCAACCTTCACCATCATGTCAGCCCTCGGCGAAGCCGTCTGGGTCACCATTTATGTCGGGCTTGGTTTCGTTTTCTACGATAATCTCGGCACCATCTCTGCCGTTCTGGCAGATTCGGTCGGTTTCATGACCTCTGCCCTGATCGCCCTCCTCACCGGCTACGCCCTGTTTCGGCGAAAGCGCGCTCACTGAAAAACGCCTTGCGGATATGCCGGCATCGGGCGTCGCCGACGACATGCACTTCATGGTCCTGGCGCCAGGGCATCAATGCCGGACAATCTTCGATGGAAGAAGACGCCATCGCCGTTCCCGGCGAACTGGCATTTCTGCACGGCTCGCGACCGGCCCGCCGGATTGCCCGCGACATGCGCCGTCCCACACGGCAAAGCGTATGCGTTTTTCCAGAGATCAGGAATACGTCAAGTCGTGCCGCCCCAACCTCTCCAACCCGTCCCGCGTCGTCTGGGCCGGCTGCCACCCGGTCGCGGCGAGACCGGTCGGTGCCAGGACGAGTGATCCCGTCAGACGCTCTGCCATCTCCTGTCGCCCGGCAAACCGCAATGCCGTGCCGACGACGACTGGCGGCACCGGGATCAACCCGGGGCCGCGTCCAAGCCCCCTGCGATAGAACGTGATGATCTGCGCCAGAGAGACCGGCTCGGGATCGGCCACGAGGAAAGCACGATTCAAAGGATCGTCCAGCGTCAGCACATGGGCGACCGCTCCGGCGAGCGTCTCCAGCCCGACCATTGAACGCTTTGTATGAAATGCGCCGAATGGCAAGGGCCAGGGTTTGCGCGCGAGGGCGAGTAAAGCCGCGAGATTGCCCTTGAGGTTCGGCCCGTAGACGAGGGTCGGGCGCAAGGCGGCAAAAGGAATACCGATATCACTGAGAACTTTTTCGGCCTCAAGCTTGGATCGCCCATAGGGATCGGTCGGCTCCGGTGCCTCGTCATCACCGACACTGTGATTCGATACCGGCCCACATTGCGCCCGTACCGACGAGAGGAAAACGAAACGACGCACTCCGGCATGCCGGGCGGCAATCGCAAGTGCCCGCGTCGCATCGCGATTGATCAGCCGGTAATCGTCCTCCGGGCGTCCCGACATGGCATGGGCGATACCGGCAGAATGGATCACGTAATCGACACCACGCATGGCCTCGGTGAGATTGATCGGCGAGGCGAGATCGCCGATCAATACTTGTTCACCCGTGGTGAATTCCGGAACGGGCCGGCGCAACAGCACACGCAGCCGGTAACCGCGACGGGACAGATCCTCCATCAGATGGCGTCCGATGAAACCCGTTGCTCCAGTGAGTGCAATCAGAGACCCTTCATTCATTCTCATATGCTTGCCCCAGACGGATGACCAATCCCCTCAGCGCCGTTTCGCGCAAGATGCGGCGCGCCGGACAACCTGACGCCATCATGTGCCCGCCCGCCTCGTCAGCAAAGTACGATTGGCGCCGTCGCATGGCCAGTGGGGTTTCGCTTGCCGGAAATCGGCGCCGGCCGGGCGGATCCGGCACCTCTTTACCGAGCCGCCCTGCGGGCCGCTGCGGCGGGACGGCAATTCTCACACACCCGGCGTATAAACCGGCGCGTCGAAATCAGCCGCGACCGGCGGGGGTTGCGTCGTCTCGTCGAGGGGGAAGCCGGGATAACCGCGCGCGGCGATGTCCTCGCAGATGGCGCGGTAGCGTCCCATGCCGCCGGTATAGGGCATGAAGACGCGCGGCTTGCCGGGCACGTTCGCCCCCAGATACCAGGAATGGGGCACCTGCGGCAGCAATGTGCGCCCCGCCGCGTTTTCCACATGCGCGCCCCAGGCCGTTGCCGCCTCCATGCGCGGTTCGATCCGCGTCACGCCACGCTCGCGCATGAACGCGATGCACTCGGTGATCCATTCCACATGTTGCTCGATCGCGACCGGCAGGTTCACCAGCACGGAGGGACTGCCCGGGCCGGTCACCGTGAAGAGATTGGGAAAGCCCGGGATCTGCAGGCCCAGATACGTCACTGGCCCCGCCGCCCACGCCTCTTCGAGGCTCAATCCGTCGCGCCCGGTCAGGCCGAGCCGCAGGAGCGGCCCGGTCATCGCGTCAAAGCCGGTGGCGAAGACGATCACGTCGAGGGGATATTCAGCCTCCTCCGTCCGGATTCCGTTTTCGGTGATCCGCTTGATCGGTTCAGCCCGCAGGTCGACAAGATCGACATTATCGCGGTTGAAGGTCTCGAAATACTGCGTATCGACCGGCGGGCGCTTGGCGGCATAGGGATGGTCGATATCGGACAATATCCGTGCCTTGCGCGGATCATGCACGATCTGCCGGATCTTGCGCTTGATGAACTCCGCCGCAGTGGCGTTGGCCTCTTCGCTCGCGAGCAGATCCTGAAACACCGCGCGAAAGCGCAAGCCGCCCGTCTCCCAGGCTTCCTCGTAGAGCGCGAGGCGCGCTTCCTCATCGACATCGAAGACCTTGCGCTTGGCGATCTCGAAGGGATGGCCGTTGGGCGTGCGCTGCACGATGCCGCGGATTTCCTCGAAATTCTCCTTGAAATAGCGCTTGCGCGCCTCATCGAGGGGCGCGTTGCGGGCGGGGACGGAGTAATTCGCCGTGCGCTGGAACACGGTCAGATGCCCCGCCTCCCCGGCAATGACCGGGGCTGCCTGAATACCGGTCGAACCGGTGCCGATCTGACCGACACGCTTGCCGACGAGATCCACGCCCTCGTGCGGCCATTGCCCGGTATGGTACCATTCGCCCTCGAAGCCGTTCAGGCCGGGAATGTCGGGAATGTTGGCGCTCGACAGGCAGCCCACGGCGGTGATCAGCCAGGTGCAGGTGAGGCTCTCGCCGCGATCCGTCTCGACGATCCAGCGATTGCCCGCATCGTCGAAACGCGCGCCGGTGACCTTCACGCCCACGCTGATATCGCGCATCAGGTCGAGGCGCTCAGCTACGAATTGGAGATAGCGCAGGATCTCCGCCTGCCCGGGATAGCGCTCGCTCCATTCCCATTCGCGGTAGATCTCCGGCGAGAAGAAATAGCAATAGGAATGGCTTTCCGAATCGCAGCGCGCCCCGGGATAGCGGTTCGCCTGCCAGGTCCCGCCGATCCCCGGCTGCGCCTCGAGCACGCGCACCGACAGGCCCAGCCGGTCCCGCAGCAGATGCAGCTGGTAGAGCCCGGCGAAACCCGCCCCGATGATCAGCGCGTCGAATTCCGTCTCTTGATCGCTCACGCGAACCTCCCCTTCATTCCATGTGATCCGGTCGACAGAGCCTCAAGCCCGGCGCACGCCGCCATGCGTCGTCCAGGACGTGCCCGCGAGCCAGCCGCAATCGACGGGCAGGTTCGCCCCGGTAATCGCCGAGGCTTCCCGCGAGAGCAGGAACGCGACCGCCTGCGCGATTTCATCGGGCCGCACCAGACGCCCCAATGCCGCCTGCGCCTCCGCGAGGGAAAGATCCCGCCTCCCGGCATCGACTTCGGCCTGCAGGGCCGGGGTCAGGGTGAAGCCGGGGGAGACCGCGTTGACGCGGATGCCCGACGGCCCCCATTCGGCGGCGAGGCAGGCCGTCATCGCAATCACGGCGGCTTTCGTCGGCGAGTAGGAATGCAGCGGCATCGAGCGCATTCCCGCCACCGAAGCGATATTGACGATCGCGCCGCCCCCGCGCCCGATCATGGCCCGCGCAAAGATCGCGCTGGCGAGATAGGTGCCGCGCTGGTTGACCGCGACGACGTCGTCATAGCTTTCCATGAACAATTCTTCGGGCGATACCGGTCGCTGCAGGATACCGGCGCTGTTGACGAGCCCCGTCACCGCGCCGAATTCCGTCTCGATGCGCGACACCGCTTCCTCGAGCGAGGCCTGCACCGCGACATCGCCGACGCAGCCATACCCGCCGATCTCCTCGGCGAGATCCTTGGCCGCCTCGCCGTCGCGGTCGAGAACGACGACCTTGCCCCCGTGCGCCGCGAGAAGCTGGCAGCATGCCGCGCCGATACCGCTCGCCCCGCCCGTCACCACCGTGATGTCGTCCTTGCTCATTGTTCCGATCCTCCCGGCTCAGCATCTGTGTTTTTTGCTGATCTTCCGGGATGGAGGCGATCCGATCAACGCGCGCTTTGCCTGAGGGGGATGGGCGCGTCTCGGCATCCGCCCCACGACACCAGCGGGCACCATCACGCGGGATCCCGTCCCAAACGGCCACTCAACCGTTTTGCAGCATCCCGGCGATCTCGCGGAACGGGTCGCGGCTGCGCGGTGAGGACGGGTCCTGGCGCAGGGCGTCGTAGAGGCGCGGCACGATGGTCACGGCCTGGTCGAGATCGGCATCGTGACCGGGCTGGTAGCCGCCCATCAGGCGCAGATCGCGCGTTTCCTCGAAACGGGCGACGAGGGCGAGGAAGCGGCGCACCACGCCCTGCTCCTCCGCACTCCAGACCTTGCGCGCCAGCCGCGAGATCGAGCCGAGCGGATCCATGGCGGGAAAACGTCCACGATCGGCAATGGTGCGATCGAGCACGATATGGCCGTCCAGCGTGCCCCGGATGTTGTCGGCCACGGGATCGTTGTGGTCGTCGCCGTCGACGAGCACCGAGAACAGCCCGGTGATCGTGCCGGCGCCCTCGCATCCGGGACCGGCGCGCTCCAGCAGGCGCGGCAGGTCGCTGAACACGCTCGGGGGAAAGCCGCGCGAGACGGCGGGTTCGCCGGCCGCCAGCGCCACGTCGCGGGCGGCATGGGCGTAGCGCGTGACCGAATCGACGATCATCAGCACCTTCTCGCCGCGATCGCGGAAATACTCGGCGATGGCCATGGCGGTATTGGGGGCGAGGCGGCGCATCATCGGGCTCTCGTCCCCGGTCGAAACCACCATCACGGCCTTGGAGCGGGCCTCGCCCAGCGTTTCCTCGAGGAACTCGCGGACTTCCCGCCCGCGCTCGCCAACCAGCGCGATCACCACCGTGTCGAAACCTTCCGCGCCGGCGAGCATCGAGAGCATGGTGGATTTGCCGACGCCCGAGCCGGCGAAGATGCCGATGCGCTGCCCGGCACAGAGCGGCGTGAACAGATCGACCATGCGCACGCCCGTGCGGATATGCGCGCCGACGCGGGCGCGATGCATGGCCGGCGGCGGTTCGGCGAAGGGGAAGACGCGCCGCTCACCCAGGGGAAGGGCGCCGCCATCGTCAATGGGCTTGCCCAGCGCATCAAGGACGCGCCCGCGCCAGCCCGCATGCGGATGCAGCGAGACCGCCTCCATGCGATGCACCTCGGCACCGAGCCGGGCGTCGATCGCGCCCTCGAAAGGCTTGACCGTGGCCCCGCCCGCATCAATGCGCACCACCTCGCCGATCTGGGGCCGGGCATCCCCATTTGCGGGAAGGACGACGCGCTCCCCCAGTTTGAGGAAGGGGGAGAGCCCCCCGACGCGGTAGAAAGCCGGCGTCACCGCGCTGACCCGCCCCCCGATACGCACAAGAGGCAGATCCTGCGTGGCGCGGGCCATGGCGTCGCCCAGCCCGTCGAGGGCATCGGGCGCCGATTCCGCGCGATCTCCCCTCTCCCGCCGTGGAGAGGAGCCGGGGGTGAGGGGCGGCGCAGAAGAATCGTCGCCGTTGATTTCCGTCGCCTGCTTCATCCCGGTTTCGCTCAATTCTGATACCTCCTCACCCCCAACCCCTCTCCACCCCGGAGAGGGGAGTTCTGTCTTAAGCTTCATGGAGGCGCAGGCCAGCCGTTTGCGGTAGCGGTCTGCGCCTCGCGAGCGAGGTGGCGCTGATGCAGATCTTCGAGCACGTCAGCCGGCAGCTGATTCGCGTCGGCCCGGGCCAGCCCCTCGACGGATGGCAGTGATCTCCCCACACGATCGGCATCGAGCATCGCGCTGAGCGCGGCGATCTCGTCCGCCCGCGCGACATCGGGCGCAGGGCCCTGCGCGGCGTCGCGTTCGCGCGGCAGATCGGGCAGAGGCGGCAGCGCGTTCGGATCGGGATTGAAGCCGCCCGGCTGCGAGACATGGCCACGCAGGATGCTGGTGCGCAGAAAATCGAGACGCGGCTTGTCCGCCGTGGCGGGATCGGTCGCTGCGTCCACGTCCGCGGTTTTCTGCCCGCTCTCGTCGAGCCTGTCGGAGAGTGTTGCGGTGAAATCCTGCACCGGCTCGGCGTTCAGCGCCTGGCGGGCGTGGTTGAGGGCATTCACGAGGCGCAGGCTGTGATCGCTGCGCGCGAGCACCACGCGATCAGGCGAAGCCGCGCCGCTTGCAGCACCGATGACGGCGGGCGCCTCACTCATCGCGTATCCCCGAGGGTGCGGATTGCATCCTGCAGGGTGCGGTCGTTCTGCTCGACCGCCGTGGATGCGCTCTCGAAGGCGCGGCTGACCGCGATCAGCCTGGTCAGTTCCAGCATCGGGTTGACATTGGCGCTCTCGGTATAGCCCTGCACCACGCCGTTATCGACGAAATCGAGCACCGGCTCTGGGGGGATGCTCGGGATCAGAGCGGAATTGGAAAACCGCGTGAGATCGGCGTCAGAATCGATGGCGAAGAGCCCGATCGCACCCATCTGCGCCCCGTTTTGCGTGATCATGCCGTCGCGCGAGATCGCCGGTGGTCCGCCATTGGGATCGAGCTGGATCGGCGCGAGCCCGGCATCGAGCACGAGATGGCCCGCCACCGTGCGCAATTCGCCGAATTCGTCGATCTGCAAGCGCCCGTCGCGGGTATAGGCCGGGCCGTTACCGGTCTCGATGGCGAAGAAGGCATCGCCATTCACGGCGATGTCGAGGGGGTTGCCGGTCTGATCGAGGCTGCCGGCCTGGCGCGATATATGGGTTTCCCCGACACTGGCGAAGGCGACGCGTTCGCGGCCCGCCGCCGAGAAGATCGATTCAAAGGTCACCTCATCGGCGCGATAGCCCACCGTCGACATGTTGGCGACGTTGCGGGCGATGGTCTCCATGCGTCGCTCGAGGGCGACCTGGCCGGAAACGGCGACATAGATCGGGCTCTGCATGGCCTCAGAAGCCTCCGCGCTTGATGGATTGAATGCTGGTCAGGAGATTGATCCCGATCCCCTGCGGTGTCGGCCCGCCGATCAGGATGTTGGGCGCGCTCGCCGGGGCGGTCGGGTTGTCGAGTTCATAGAGCGAGGTGAAGCGCGTGAGGAACCTGGACAGCGCGTCGGGATCCTTGAAATCCGCGATATCGAGCCGGCCCTCGATGAACGCCGCCTGCTGCTCGACACTCGCCCCGCCGGTCTGCGGCGAGAGGCCGAGCGCCGTCTGCACGACCTTGAGCAAGGCCGGATCGGCCAGGATCTCGTAGACGTTCTCGATGCCCGGCGCCTTGCGCTCGAAATACAGGGCCAGCCTTACGCCTTCGTTCTGCGCGCCCTGGGTTTCCTCCAGCGTCTGGCGCACGAATTTCTCGATCGTGCCCGATTGCGCGCGCGAGAAACTCGTCGTCGCGCTATCGTAGCGCTTGAAGTTGAAGGTCTCCACGAGATCGCGATAACGCTTGTCGGCGAGGCGGTTGGCGAAGGAATCGCGCTCGTCGGTACCCTCCTCCAGCGCCTTGCGAATAAAAGCCTTGGCATAGGCCATGTCTTCGAGTCCGTGCGCCTTGAGCGCGAAACGGTAGATCCGCTCGTCGCTCATGAAATCGTCGATCGAGCGGATCTTGCTGATATTCTCTTCGTAATAGGCGATGTCGCGCGCCGCCATCGGCTCCTGCGCGGTGCGCTCCAGTGAGCGTGGCAGATCACGCGCGACGAGATTGAAGGCGAGCGGTGTCGAGAGCATGGTCTTCCCTCACAGGCAGCCCGCGATGCGCCTGATGGCCATCGCGGTCGTGCCGTGACAGTGAGGCAGAAGCCTTGCGTGTGGCTTGCGACCCGCGCAGGCCGTGCGCTCAGGGACCACTGAGCGAGGGCGACCAGGTCGGATCGGAAGCGAAATTCGGTGTCGGGATCGGCGTCTCGACCCGACCCGTCACGTCAACCATGAAGAGCTGTCCACCCCCCTCGCCCCGGGGCTCGCGGAAAAAGACGAGATATTGTCCGTTCGGCGCCCAGGCCGGGCTTTCATTGTGATAGCCCTCCGTCAGGATGCGCTCGCCGGATCCGTCGGGCCGCATCACGCCGATCGAGAACTGCCCGCCCGACATCCGGGTGAAGGCGATCAGATCCCCGCGCGGCGACCAGACCGGCTGCGAATAGGAGCCGTCGCCGAAGGAAATCCGCTCCGCGTCCGAACCATCCGCGTTCATTACATAGAGCTGCTGGCGCCCGCCGCGATCGCTCTCGAAAACGATCCGGTCGCCATCGGGCGAAAACGACGGCGAGGTGTCGATGGCGCCGGTGGAGGTGAGGCGGGTGGTGGTGCGTGAATGCAGGTCGATCTGATAGAGATTGGCGTTCCCGCCCTGCTGCAATGCCATCAGGATGGAGCGCCCGTCCGGCGAGAAACGCGGGCTCGAGGTCATGTCGGGGAAATTGCCCACCGCCTGGCGCGCGCCGGTCTCGATATTGAGCACCTGCACCCGCGGCTGCTCGCCGCGCGCCTGGGCCATGAAGGCAATTTCCTGGTTGCGCGGGGAGAAGCGCGGCGTCACCACGGCGTTGTCTCCCGGCGTGAGATAGCGCACATTCGCCCCGTCCTGGTCCATGATGGCGAGGCGCTTGCGCCGGTCGTCGCGCGAGCCGGTCTCATCGACGAAGACGATGCGCGTATCGAAGAAACCGGGAATACCCGTGATTTCAGTGTAGATCGCATCCGAGATGATATGGGCGATGCGCCGCCAGTTGGCCGGTTCGGTGAAATATTGCTGGCCGACCGTCTGGCGCCCGGTGGTCACGTCCCAGAGCCGGAATTCCGCCCGCAGCCTGCCCCCGGAATCGCGGGTGACGCGCCCGGTGACGATGGCCTCGATCTCGGTATCGCGCCAGGCATCGAATTGCGGGGTCGCATCGAAGGCCGGCGCGCGCTCGGGAAACCGATCCGGATCGGCCGGGCTGAAATAGCCCGATCGCTGCAGGTTGCTGGAGATCACCCGGGTGATCTCCATCCCGAGATTGCCGTCTCCGGTGAAATCGATCACGGCGATCGGCATCGGTGCGAACTGGCCGCCACGCACATCGATGACGAGTTCCGCCGCAGCAGGACGCGGCAGGGCCAGCGCGGCCATGATCAGTCCGATCGCGGCAATCAGGAAGCGCGCATCACGCAGGGTCGGGAAGGGGACAAGGCGTTGCATCAGCGACGCTCCTCATGCGTCTCGCGGATCGAAATTGACGACCATCGTCTTCCAATCCTCATAGAACGGTGCGAATTCGGCGGGGATCGACAGGGGAGCACAGCGCTGTGTCGCCCGTGAGGCGGAATCGGCCACGGCCTGGAAGAGGCGGTCCGCTTCCGCATTGACGATCTGTGGCCGGTCCGCGAGCGAGCCATCGGCATTGAGCGCGATGCGCAGGGTGGCCACCGGTGGCTGCGGCAGGGATTGCGCGGCCAGGGGCGCATCCCAGCAGCGGCGCAGCTGCGCCTGGATGATGCCGATCAGCGCATCCTTCTGGCTCGGTGCGAGCTGCGCGGCGCGCCCGGTTTCGGTGCCGAGCGACGCCGTCTGCGAGACCTGCTCGCCGGTGGCGCCGCGCGCAGCCGGATCCTCGGTGGAGCGCAGCAGCGCGGCGATGCCGTCGGGATCGAAGCGTTCGGCAATCTCTGCCTCGGGCGGTGCACTCTGCTGGCGCTCAACCTCACGTCTTCGGGTTTCTTCTCTGGGCGCTTCTTCGCGCCGCGATTCTTCACGCCGCGCCTGTTCGGCGCGGGCGGCGGCCTGACGCTGCGCCTCGGCGCGGGCAGTGCGCGCCGGCGGCAGCGGTGTCGGGGCTTCGGCGATCTCGGCGACGGGCTCCGCCTCCGGTTCCGGTGCGGGCTCAGATTCGGTCACCGCTTGCGGCTCGGGCTCAAGCTCGGTAACGGGCTCTGGCTCGGTAACGGGTTCTGGCTCGGTAACGGGTTCAGAGACGTTCTCCGAAGCCGGTTCCGGCTCGGGCGGCGTGTCCTGTGCGACGGGCGCGTCTTGCGGGCGTGTCGGCGGGGCCGGCGTGTTGCGGGCATCGTCGCCGACGGGATTGACCTCGCGGGTCTCGGCTTCGCGATCGGCGCGCAGGCGCGGCTCCTCAAGGATTTCCGGGGCGTCGGTCTCGCCCTGGCTGATCTGCGAGAACTGGTTTTCGGTGATGAATTCGACGGGAATGCCCTCATCGGCCTCGGGCAGGGGCGCGATCTGCGAAAACGAGACGAGCCCCGCCGTCAGCAGCGTGACATGCGCCACCGTGCTGAGCAGAAGTCCCGGTTCGCGAAACCACGAGGCCAAGGCCGTCATCCCTTGCATTCACTGTTGCGATTGCGGCAATGTCACCAGTGCCACGCGTCGGTAGCCGCCATCCGTGACGATCGACATCACCTCCGCGACCCGCCCGTAATCGACCCGCCGGTCACCGCGCACATAGACGCGATCCTGCGCACCCGCGCTCACCCGCTCACCGATCGCCGAGACGATATCCGCATCGGGAATTTCGTCATCGTCGAGGAAGACGCGGCCCTGCGCATCGATCGAGAGCGTGATCGGTCGGCTCTCGACATTCAGCGCGCCGGCCCGGCTCTCGGGCAGATCGAGGGGCACCCCTGCCGAGAGCAGCGGGGCCGAGACCATGAAGACGATCAGCAGAACCAGCATGACGTCGATGAACGGCGTCATGTTGATCTCGTTGATGGCGCGCTTGCGCCCGCGCCGGCGCCGGCGCGCGCCGCCACCGACATTGCCCGGCCCGCCGTGAGACATCACCATCGCAACACCTCACGCCGCCTGGGCCATGCGCTCGTCGACCTGGCGTACCAGGATCGCCGAGAACTCGTCGGCGAAGCCCTCCATCCGGGCCTGGGCCCGCGAAACTTCGCTCTGCAGCTTGTTGTAGGCGATCACTGCCGGAATTGCGGCGAACAGCCCGATCGCGGTGGCAAACAGCGCCTCGGCAATGCCCGGCGCCACCACGGCCAGGCTGGTATTGTTGGAGCCCGCGATCGCCGTGAAGGCGGTCATCACACCCCAAACCGTACCGAACAGGCCGAGATAGGGGCCGGCGGAGCCGATCGAGGCCAGAAAGATCAGCCGGTTGTCCAGCCGGTCCACCTCGCGCTGGATGGTCACGTCGAGGACCTTGTCGATGCGCTGGGGCAGGCTGGCGAAGGACCGCGCCGCGCCTTCGAAGGAACGGCGCCATTCATGCATGGCCGAGACGAAGACCGAGGCCATGCCCGTCGTCGGGCGGTCCTGCAACGAGCGATACAGCTCTTCCAGCGACTGGCCCGACCAGAACACCTCCTCGAACCGGTCCATCGCCCGGTTCAGGCGGCGGAAGGTCAGGGTCTTGTCGATGATGATGGCCCAGCTGTAGATCGAGGCGACCGCGAGCCCGACCATCACCAGCTGCACCACGATATGGGCCTGCCAGAACAGGCCCCAGAGCGAGAGATCATGGGAAGCCAGCGGCACGGCCTCGATCGCATCGGCGGGGTTCATCGAACGGTCCTCTCTGGAGCAGCCAGCGGGCAATCGCGTCCCGCCGGGCTCGAACGGCATTCACGACGGATGCGCCGCGCGGACATGGCGTGGCCCGCAGGCACATCCGGTCCGATCCTTCGTTCGCCGCCGATTCTGTCGAAAGTATGAGCGGATTCGGGCGGTTGCGAAGTTCGGATCGTCGTGTTGCGATTAAGGACCTGTCAGGGTTAACGGGGGGTTATGAAAGCCCGCGCGCGGCGATGACGAAAGCGTGTGCCGCGCGCGGGGCGCCCTCAGCCCCGCGCGGGCGCGGCGAAGAAATCGACCGGTTTCATCAGCTTGTTTTCCTGGTGCTCCAGCGCGCCGAGCTCCGCACTCGCGGCGAGATAGGCCTGCCAGTCGGGATCGGCCTGCATGGCGGCGCGCCGGCGCTCGCGGTCAGCGGCGTCCTGGTACATCCACATATGCACATATTCGTTGGGGTTACCCGTCTCGGTCGTGAGATAGGCCAGCGGCTCCCCCAGATGACGCGTCTGCGGCGCCTTGCCGCGTTCTTCATAGAGGGCGAGATGCGCCTTCAGGCGCCCCGGTTGGCAGCGATAGATGCGCATGTCGATCAGCATGGTTTCCTCCATTCCTGGGCCATGGCCCGACATTGGGCGCGCGGATCGGTCGCGGCAAGGCCGCGCGATCCCCGTGTCGCCTTGCATCGATGCGCGTCCCGCACAGATGCAGGCGCGGCAGAATACCGGTTTCAACGGATGGTAAAGGGGTTGTGCCTTTCGTATAATTGTTCAATAATTTAAGAATAAGCTAATATAAGACAACCGCGCCGGTTGAGAGAGGAAACCCGATGCGTAACGACCGTCCCGATCACAATGCCTCGAAGCAGACTGAATCCGGCAGCGTCGCCCCGACCCGCCGTCAGGCGTTGTTGGGCCTCGCAGCAGCCGGTGCCGCCTCCGGGTTTGCGCTGAACGCATCCCGCGAAGCCAATGCCCAGAGCGCGGCACAGGCGCATGTCGTGATTGCCGGCGCCGGGGCCGGCGGCCTCACCGCCGCCTCGCAGCTCTCCCGCCGCATGCCCAATGCCCGCATCACCATCATCGATCGTCAGGAACGCCACTATTTCCAGCCCGGCTACACGCTGGTCGGTTCAGGTGTGTGGAATGAAGGCCAGGTGATTGATTCGACCGAGCGCTTTCTGCCGCGCAATGTCGATTGGGTGCGCGCCGATATCGCGGAATTCGATCCGGACGGCGACCGCGTCGTGACCAGCACGGGACAGGAGATCGCCTATGACTATCTTGTCGTGGCGACCGGATTGCATCTCGATTACGAGGCGGTCGAGGGAATGGAACGCAGCCTGATCGGCAGCCACGGCATCGCCTCGATCTATGCCGGCCCCGCCGAGGCGGCGGCCTCCTGGGAGTTGATGGAGGCCTTCATCGAGAATGGCGGCCAGGGGCATTTCGGTCGCCCGGCGAGCGAAATGAAATGCGCCGGCGCGCCGCTCAAATTCGCGCTCCTGACCGAAGACAGGCTGACCACGCGCGGGCGCCGCAGCGGCGCGGAACTGCATTATCACGCCCATAATCAGGGCCTGTTCGCAGTGCCGCCCGTGAATGACAAGGTGAAACAGATCTTCGACGACCGGGGCATCGCGGCGCGCTGGGAGCATGTCATCCACGCCATCGATCCCGGCAGCAAACGCGTGACCTACCGTACGCCGGACGGGCTCACGGAATTTGACTACGACTTCATCCATCTCATCCCGCCGATGCGCGCGCCGGATGCGGTCGTCGACAGTCCGCTGGGCTGGCAGGACGGCCCCTATGCCGCCGATTCGTGGCTTGAAGTCGACATGTACACGATGCAGCACCGCCGCTACGCCAACATCTTCGGCATCGGCGACATCAACGGCGTGCCCAAGGGCAAGACCGCCGCCAGCGTGAAATGGCAGGCGCCGGTCGCGGTCGCCAACCTGATCGACGTGATCGAGGGACGCGAGATGAGCGCGCGCTATAACGGCTACACCTCCTGCCCGCTGGTGACCCGTGTCGGCACGGCGATGCTGGTGGAGTTCGATTACGACGACAATCTCACGCCGTCCTTCCCCTTCATCGACCCGCTGACGGAGAGCTGGATCTCCTGGGTGATCGAGGAAAAGGCACTCAAGCCCACCTACCACGCCATGCTGCGCGGCTACGCGTGAACCGGGAGGAACGACCATGCAGGATTTTCATCCCGCCACACTCTTCGTGATCGCACAGGAAACGCTGGGCTTCCTGCTCTGGCTCGGCATCGGGCTCGCGGTGATCGTGCTCGCGCTCTACGCCATCGCGCTGATGCGCGGGCTCGCCCTGCGCGGCGCACCGATGCGGATCGCGGCGATTCTGGGCATCCTCGTCGGCATCGTCGCGATGGCGGCGGCGCCCGCCATGACGGATGCGGGTTTCGCGCATCTCGTCGCCGGGATCGATTACGTCTTCATCGCCCTGATCGGGATCGGCGGTTTCGTCGCGAGCGTGATCGCGCTGACGCCACTTCTGGTGCTGCTCGGTCTCGGTGGGGCGCGCGAGGAGCGGGTTTCGCTCACGGCGCCGGCGGAGTGAGGGTGCGCCGCAGCGCATCTTCCCAGCCGGCGCGTTTTTCGGCGCGCCGGGCATCCGCCATTGTCGGCGTGAAACGGCGTTCGCGCGACCAGCTGCGCGCGAATTCCGCCGGCTGCGGATAGAGATCGGCGGCCAGTCCTGCGAGATAGGCCGCCCCCAGCGCCGTCGTCTCCGCGACGCGGGGGCGATCAACGGGTCTTGCAAGTATGTCGGCGAGGTTCTGCAGCAGCCAGTCATTGGCCACCATGCCACCATCGACGCGCAGGACCGACCCGTCACCGCCGGCATCGGGGATGTTCGCCGCCGCGATATCCGCCGTCATCGCTGCCAGCAGATCGGCGGTCTGGTGCGAGACGCTCTCCAGCGCCGCGCGGGCGATCTCGGCACGTCCCGTGCCGCGCGTCATGCCCGAGAGCGTGGCGCGCGCCTGCGAATCCCACCAGGGTGCGCCAAGCCCCACGAAGGCCGGCACCAGATAGACCGCCTGATCGGGATCGGCGCGCTCGGCGAGTGTCTGCGTTTCCTGCGCCGAGGCGACGATGCCCAGCCCGTCGCGCAGCCATTGCACTGCCGCGCCCGCCACGAAGATCGCGCCCTCCAGCGCGTAATGGCGAACGCCCGCGATCTGATAGGCCACCGTCGTGAGCAGGCGGTTCTGCGAGGGGGCCGGCGTGGTGCCGATATTGACCAGCGCGAAGGCGCCGGTCCCGTAGGTCACCTTCGCCATACCGGGCGTGAAGCAGGCCTGGCCCACCGTCGCCGCCTGCTGATCGCCCGCCACGCCGCGAATCGGGATGCCCCCCCCGAACAGATCATCGCGCACCCGGCCGAAATCGCCGGCGCTGTCGCGCACTTGCGGCAGCCAGTCGCGGGCGATGCCGAAGGCGGCGAGGCAATCCTCGTCCCAATCCCCGCGCGCGATATCGTAGAGCAGCGTGCGCGAGGCATTGGTCGCATCGGTGGCGAAGACCTCCCCGCCGGTCAGCCGCCAGATCAGGAAGGTATCGACCGTTCCGAAGGCGAGTTCGCCGGCCTGCGCGGCGGCCCGGATGCCGGGATCATTCTCCAGAAGCCAGGCGTATTTCGTCGCGGTAAAATACGAATCGAGCAACAGCCCGGTCTTTTCCCGCAGGGCGGGTTCCTCCCCGGCGGCGACGCGGCGTGCGCAATCGGGGGCGGTGCGGCGATCCTGCCAGACGATGGCGTTGTGAACGGCGCGCCCGGTACGCCGGTTCCATACGATCCCGGTCTCGCGCTGGTTGGTGATGCCGAGCGCGGCGATGTCACCGGCATGCAACCCGGCGCGGGCCAGCACCTCGGAGATCACCGCGACGCAGGAGGCCCAGATCTCCTCCGGATCGTGCTCCACCCAGCCAGGGCGCGGATAGATCTGCGGAAACTCGCGCTGCGCCACGGCGACGGGAGAGAGCTTGCCATCGAAGATGATGGCCCGGCTCGACGTCGTGCCCTGATCGAGGGCGATGGTGTATCCGCTCATCCGGCTCTCCCTGACAATTTTTCCGTTGCAATGCTCAACCGATCCCGAACCGCAGGTTAGCCGTGAAGCCGCGCGGGGAAAAGCCCGCCGCGGCGCCGTGCGGGCATCGCACCTCACCGGAAAGCGCCCTTCGTCACGGTTTCATCACTGGCCCATCGCGGGCTTTCGGTGCTCCTATGGCGTGGCAGAAGAACGATCAATTCAGGGAGGAAGACATGGGCGGTTACGTCCCCGTCGCCGAGGTGCGCCGCGTTGCGGTGCTGGGAACCGGCACGATCGGTGCGAGCTGGGCTTCGTGGTTTCTCGCACGCGGCTACGACGTCGTCGCCTGGGATCCCGCCGAGGGCTGGCGCGCGCGGCTTGAAGCCTTCACCGCCCATGCCATGCCGCAGGTCGAACAGACCGGCGCCGCGCGTGACCCCGCCGGCCGGCTCACCTGCGTCGACACGCCCGAGGAGGCGGTGGCGCAGGCGGATTTCGTGCAGGAGAATGCGACGGAGCGCCTCGGGATCAAGCAGGCGCTCTACAAGCGCATCGACAAGGCCCTGCCTGCCCGCAGCATCCTCGCCACCTCGACCTCGGGGCTGATCCTCAGCGATCTGGTCGCGGGGCTGGAAAGCGCGCCGCGTTTTGTCGTCGGCCATCCCTTCAACCCGCCGCATCTGATCCCGCTGGTCGAGGTCGTGGCCTCGCGATTCACCGATCCGGAAGCGGCGCAATGGGCGCATGCCTTCTACGCGCATATCGGCAAGCATCCGATCATGCTCAGGAAGGAGGTGCCCGGCCATCTCGCCAACCGGCTCCAGGTCGCGCTCTGGCGCGAGGCCTTCAACTGTCTCCAGGACGGACTCGCCGATGCCGCCGATATCGATGCGGCGATCGCCCAGGGGCCCGGCCTGCGCTACGCGCTCTACGGCCCCAACATGATCTTCAACATGACCGGCGGGCGCGGCGGTATCCGCGCCTCGGTGGAGCAGTTCGGCCCCGCCTTCGAGGCCTGGTGGGCGACGATGCAGCGCACGCCCGTCTTCGACGACGCCCTCAAGAGCGCCCTGATCGAAGGCGTCGACGCGCTGATGGCGGGGCGCTCGATGGAAGAGCTCGAAGCCGAACGCGACGCGCGGCTGATCGCGCTTCTGAAGCTGCTGGGTGAGCAGAAAGGCGAAGAGGCAGCGGATATGGAGGAAAGCAAGCCATGATCCGTTATGATCTCACCGGGCGCACGGCGCTGGTGACCGGCGGCGCCTCCGGAATCGGCCTCGCCACGGTGACGCTGCTTGCCAGTTCGGGGTGCCGCGTGGCGCTCAACCATCTGGAAGATGATCCACGCGGGCCCGACGAGGTGGCGCGGCTGCGCGATCTCGGGCACGACGTCATCGCCGCGCCGGGCAATGTCGGGGATGGCGATGACGGGCCGCGCATGGTGCGCGAGGCGGTCGCCGCTCTGGGTGGGCTCGACTGGCTCGTCAACAATGCCGGCACGCCGGGCACGACGCGCCTGATCCCGCCGGCGGAGCTCGACGCCCTGAGCGAAGAACTCTGGGAGAGTGTCCTCCAGGTCAATCTGCGCGGGCTGTTTCGCTGTACGCGTGCCGCGGCGGAGGCTTTGCGCGAACGCAATGGCGCCGTGGTGAACGTCGCCTCGATCGCCGGGCTCGACAGCCCCGGCTCCTCGATGGCCTATGGCGCCACCAAGGCCGGCGTGATCAGCCTGACCAGGAATCTCGCGCGCGGGCTCGCGCCACAGGTGCGCGTCAACGCGGTGGCGCCGGGTGCGGTGGATTCGCCCTGGATGGTGGAATGGACGCCGGAAAAACGCCGGGCCAGTGCCGAGAAGGCGCTGCTGGAGCGGCGTTGCACGCCGGAGGATATCGCGGAAGTGATGGTCTATCTGCTGGCCGGCGCGGCCATGGTGACGGGCCAGACAGTGACGGTAGATGGCGGCCTCATGCTCTCGCGCTGATGATGCGGTGCAAACGGCGCTTCACAGGCGGGCCGGATTTGACTATTGAACGCCCCGTGTCGATGTACAGTCGACAGACAGTTTTCAGGGGATGATGATGAGCGCCTCCAACCAGCAGCCGCACCCCGTGACCGGGAAGCTCGTGACCGTCTTCGGCGGATCGGGCTTTCTCGGTCGGTTCGTCGTGCAGACACTGGCCAGACGCGGCTACCGGGTGCGCGTCGCCGTGCGCCGGCCCGATCTCGCGCAGAATCTGCAGCCGCTCGGTGCCGTCGGCCAGATCCATGCGGTCCAGGCCAATCTGCGTTATCCCGAATCGGTGCGCGCGGCGGCGCAGGGCGCGGATGCGGTGGTCAATCTCGTCGGCATCCTGCAGCAGGGCGGCCGTCAGACCTTCGAGGCGCTCCAGACCGTCGGCGCCGAGACAGTGGCGCGGGCGGCGAGCGAGAATGGCGCACGCATGGTGCAGATATCCGCCATCGGCGCCGATCCCGAGAGCCCCGCGCAATACGGGCGCACCAAGGCCGAGGGCGAGGCGCGGGTCCTGGCCGTGGCGCCGCAGGCGGTGATCCTGCGTCCCTCCATCGTCTTCGGTCCGGGTGATTCCTTCTTCAACCGTTTCGCGGCGCTGGCGCGGGTCTTCCCCGTCCTGCCCATTGCCAGCGCCGATACGCGTTTCCAGCCGGTCTATGCCGGTGACGTGGCCGAGGCGGTGGCGCGGGCCGTGGACGGCGCGGTCGAAGGCGGCAGGATCTACGAACTCGGCGGTCCGGGCGTCTACAGCTTCCGTGAATTGCTCGCCTATGTGCTGACCGTGACCGAGCGCAAGCGCATCATCGCGGCGATGCCTCCGGCCCTCGCGCGGCTTCAGGCCAGCATCACCGAAACCCTCGACCGCTTCACCTTCGGCCTGATGCCGGACGAGATCGTGCTCACCCGCGACCAGCTTCTGATGCTCGCGCAAGACAATGTCGTCTCAGCGCAAGCCGAGGCGGAGGGGCGCACATTCGCGGCTCTGGGGATCACGCCGACCTCGCTCGAGGCGATCGTGCCGGGCTATCTCAAGCGTTTTCGCAAGCATGGACAATACGAAAAGCGCAAGACCGCCGCGTGATCGCGCCGGGAGCCATGCATGGATTTCGCCGCAGAAGACGGCGCACCTGCCATCGGCACACTGCAAAAGCAGCATCGAAGGGGAGGATTGATCGTGCAGAAGACGGCTCTGGTCACGGCGGCGAGCGGGGGTATCGGCGGCGCGGTGGCGCGCGCGCTGGCGGCGGAAGGGTATCTTGTGGGTATCATGGCGCGCTCTGACAAGACCGAGGCGCTGGCGGCGGAGATCGGCGGCTTCGCATTCATCGGCGATGTCAGCAAGGCCGAAGATCTCGCCGGTTTCGTCGAGGCGGCGCTCGCGAAGAGCGGGCGGATCGATGCGATCGTGCCAAATTCCGGCCATGCCGCAAAAAAGCCCGTGCTCGATATCACCGATGAAGACTGGCACGGCGCCCTCGACATGATGATGCTGCCCACGGTTCGCCTCGTGCGCCATGCCCGTGCTGCGCTGGCCGAGAGCAAGGGCGCGATCTGCGCCCTGTCGAGCTTCGCCATCGCCCGGACCGATCAGGATTTCGCCCCCTCTGTCGCCCAGCGCGCCGCCCTCGACGGCTATATCCGCCTCGCGGCCAGGCCGCTGGCAGCGGATGGCATCCGCATCAACGCCGTCGCGCCCGGCTTCGTTGATACCCGCGATCCCACCGAGACCCGCCTCGCACGCATCCCCATGGGCCGCTATGGCGCGGCCCACGAGATCGCCGAAGCGGTGACCTGGCTGATCTCCCCCAGGGCATCCTATGTGACCGGCCAGACCCTGATCGTCGATGGCGGCCTCGCAGCCTGACGCCCGGTCGCGGCGCCCTCAGGCGCTGTTGCGGTGGATTTCGTAGATGGCGAGGCCCACTGCGCGGGTGGCGTCGGCGAGGCGCCATTCGATATGCTCGCGCATCAGGGCGGTGGCCCGGTCGGTATCGCGCGCCACGATCGCCGCGAGAATCGCGGCGTGATCGGCTCGGCTCTGACGCACAACGCGCGAATCCTGCACCACCCCGTTCCCGGCTGCCGCGCCACTCCCGGCGCGAGCGCGCTCGTAGAAATCCTTGAGCCCGATCATGCGCACATAGCGGATGCGTCCGTGGATATTGTCGAGCAGGCGCGCGAGTTCGCCATTGCCGGACAGCGCCATGATCCGGGCATGGAATTCCTCGTCGATGGCGAGCTGGCGCAACGGGTCGGTGCAGCCGGCATATTCATCAAGCGTCTCGTCATGAAAGCGCGCAAGCGACGCGATATCGGCATCACTGCCACGCGTGACGGCGAGCCGCAGCCCCTCGCATTCGATCGCCGCGCGGGCCTCGTAGAGATCGAGCAATTGCTGCGGATCGAGGGCACGGCAGAAGAAGCCGTGATTGCTCTGGAAGGTCAGGAAGCCCTCGGCGACGAGGCGGTTGAGCGCTTCGCGCAGGGGCGTGCGGCTGACGCCGAGTTCGGTTGCCATGCGCGCCTCGTTGATGCGCGTTGCCGGTCTGATCTCGAAATCGGCCGCCATGCGCCGCAGCTGCGCATGAATCCGGTCGACATTGCCTCGCGCCATCCTCACCCCCGCACGCCCGCACCGGCACATCCGGATGGGCCGTTTCACACGCCATGCATCGCTTTTCACACTTGCACAGCTTATTGCATGCCGTACTGTATACAATAAACAAGGCGAAAAAACCCTGCATTGGCAGAAACTTTCGCCGCCTGATGCAACCGTGTCGCAGATCGACTGTGACCGGCCAGCCGGAGATCGCGCGTGTCAAACCGGATGAATGGCGCCGAGGCCGTGGTGCGCATGTTGCAGGCACATGACGTGAAACACGTCTTCGGCCTGTGCGGCGATACCAGCCTGCCGCTCTATGATGCCATGCTTCAGCTCGATCACGGCATCACCCATGTGCTCACCCGCGACGAGCGCTCGGCGACCTACATGGCCGATGCCTATGCCCGCGTCACCGGCAAGGTCGGTGTCTGCGAGGGCCCCTCGGGCGGTGGCGCGACCTATATCCTGCCCGGCCTGATCGAGGCGGGGGAGAGCTCGATCCCCGTGCTCGCCATCACCACCGACATCTCGGTCTCCACCTATGGCAAGTTTCCGCTGACCGAAGTCGATCAGGAGGCGCTGATGCGGCCCCTGACCAAGTGGAACACGGTGATCCGCAAGGCCGAACACATTCCGCGCATGATGCGCGCAGCGTTTCGCGCCATGACCACGGGGCGCCCCGGCTCGTCGCATCTCGGCCTGCCCTACGACATCCAGTATGACGACGTCGATTCCGCCGATATCTGGGCGGATCGCAAGCTCGGCCATTATCCGGCCTATCCGCAGGCGCCGGAACCGGGGGCGGCCGAGGCCGCGCTCGATGCGATCCTCTCGGCCAAACGCCCGCTGATCGTCTGCGGCGGCGGCGTGGTGATCGCCGGGGCGATGGATGCGCTGGAGCGTTTCGCGAACCGGCTCGACATCCCCGTCGCCACCTCGATTTCCGGCCAGGGCTCGCTCGCGGAGACAAATCCCGTCTGCGTCGGCGTGGTCGGCTCCAATGGCGGCACCGACGAGACCTGGGAGGCGATGACCAGTGCTGATCTCGTCGTCTTCATGGGCTGCCGCGCCGGCTCGACCACCACCGCGCGCTGGGAGGCCCCGGATCCGGGCTCGCGCATCGTGCATTTCGACAGCGACCCGATGGTGCTGGGTGCCAATTACCAGGCCGAAGTCGCGGTGCTGGGCGATCTGCGCCTTGCCCTCGACCAGCTCAACGCAGCGCTCGATGCGCGCGAGGATGAAAGCGCCCGCTTTCGCGGGGCGGAAATCGCCTCCGATATCCGCCGGCGCAAATTTGAAGCCTTCATGCGCCATGCCGAGACCAGCGAGACGCCGCTGCGGCCCGAACGTGTCGTCGCCACCTTGCAGAAGATTCTGCCCGAGACCGCGACACTCGTCTCCGATCCGGGCACGACCTGCCCGTATTTCTCGGCCTATTTCACCCTGCCGCGTGCTGGCCGCCATTTCATCACCAACCGCGCCCACGGGGCGCTCGGCTATGCGCTCTCGGCCTCGCTCGGGGCCTGGTACGGGCGGCCCGAGAGCAAGGTCGTGGCGCTGATGGGCGACGGCTCCTTCGGCTTCACGGCAGGCGAGCTCGAAACCATCTGCCGCGCGCGGGCGCCGATCACCTTCGTGGTGATGTCGAATTCCGCCTATGGCTGGATCAAGGCGAGCCAGAAGGCGGACAAGGGCGCGCGTTATTACAATGTGGATTTCGGGCGCACCGATCACGCCGCCGTCGCCGCCGCCTATGGCGTGAAATCCTGGTGCGTCGAGCGGCCGGAGGATCTGGAGCGCGTCTTGCGCGAGGCGGTGGAGACGGACGGGCCGACCCTCGTCGATGTCATTGCCCAGCCCCTGGAAGAAGCCGCCGCGCCGGTGCGGCGCTGGATGGGGTGAGGCAGATGGCACAGGCGGGGCGCGAGGAAAAGCATGTCGTGGTGATCGGCGCCGGAATCGTCGGCGTTTCCACCGGTATCTGGCTGCGCCGCGCCGGCATCCCCGTCACCCTGATCGACCGCGCCCCTCCCGGACAGGGCACCTCCTATGGCAATGCCGGGGTGCTCGCCGCATGTTCCATGGCACCCGTCACTGCACCGGGGCTGATCGGCAAGGCGCCGCGCATGCTGATGAACCCGGATTTTCCGCTGTTTCTGCGCTGGTCCTATCTGCCCAGGCTCGCCCCCTGGCTGATGCGCTATCTCTCCCACGCCAATGACAGCGATACGCAGCGCATCGCCCGGGGCCTCACCCCGATCGTCACCGACAGCCTCGAACAGCATCACGCCCTCGCCGACGGCACGCCCGCCGCTGCGCTCGTACAGGACAGCGATTATTGCTTCGCCTATGCCGACCGCGCGGCTTTCGAGGCCGATTCCTATACCTGGCGGATCCGCGAGGAGGCAGGCTTTCGCCCGGTGGTGCGCGAGGGCGCGCAATTGCGCGAATACGAGCCGTCGCTGGGGCGCGATATCGGCTGCCTGGTGAGCGTGAGCGATCATGGTTTCGTGCGCGATCCCGGCGGCTACGTGGCGCGGCTGGCAAATGTCTTCGCAGGCATGGGCGGCACCATCGTGGCGGCGAGCGCCGAGAATTTCGATCTCTCCGGCGGGCGCATCCGTGCGGTGGAGACGGATGCCGGGCGATTTGCGTGCAGCGATTGCGTCATCGCCACCGGCGTCTGGTCGAAGCCCCTGATGAAGAAGCTCGGGCTCAATGTGCCGCTGGAGAGCGAGCGCGGCTATCACATCGTTTTCGAGAATGCGCAAAACGGCCCGCATCTGCCGATCATGGTGGCGAGTGGAAAATTCGTGGCGACGCCGATGCAAGGCGGTCTGCGTTGTGCCGGAATCGTCGAATTCGGCGGTCTCGAAGCCGGACCCTCGCAAAGCCCGCTGGCGCTGTTGCGGCGTCAGGTGCGCCGCGCCTTCCCCGATCTGGAGGCGACCGGCGAGGCGGAATGGCTCGGCCATCGCCCGGCCCCCGCCGACAGCCTGCCGCTGATCGGCGAGGTGGGCGGCACGCGGGTCTATACCGCCTTCGGCCACCACCATATCGGCCTCACCGGCGGCCCCAAGACCGGGCGTCTGCTCGCGGGCATGCTGACGGGGACGCCGTCCAATATCGATCCGGCGCCCTACGCGCCTGACAGGTTTCGCGCATGAGGGTCGCATGCGCAAGCGGGATGCCGGTCGCGATCCGGGAACAGAGCATCGACGCAGGAGAGAAGACCCGTAATCGCGTTGCGTAAACGAGAATCATGACAACAACAGGGGAACCAGAATCATGCAGGGAATTCGCAGTCTATCCATTCTCGGCGCCGGCCTGATGGCCGGGGCGCTCGTCCTGGCCGGACCGGCACAGGCCGAGTATCCCGAATCCGATCGCGAAGTGCGTCACATCATGCCCTGGGGCGCAGGTGGCGGCACCGACACGGTGATGCGCGGCTTCGTCGAGTACATGCAGAAGCATCTTGGCACGTCGATCTATACCGATAACGTCACCGGCGGCGTCGGCTCCGTCGGCTGGATGACGCTCAAGGGCGCGCCGTCTGACGGCTATACGATCGGCACCCTGACCTACGATATTCTCACCGTCGAATATCAGAACATGGCCCCGGTCTCGTGGGAGGATTTCGAGATCATCGGCATGGTGACCGAACATGCCAGCGCCCTCGTGGTGCGTGCGGAGGATTTCGACAACCTCGACGAATTCATCGCTGCAGCCGAGGCCGAACCCGGCAGCGTGACCGTCTCGAACGCTTCCACCGGGGGCGTCTGGCACCAGCACGCAGTGGCCATGGAGCAGGAAATCGGCATCGAGCTCAACCATGTGCCTTACGAGAGCGCCGCACCGCAGGTCACCTCGCTGCTCGGCGGTGAGACCATGGCTGCCGTGATCAGCCTGCCGCCCGTGATGGAATATGTCCGCTCGGGGGAGATGCGTGTGCTGGCGGTGATGGGTGACGAGCGCGTCGAGATGGCGCCCGACGTGCCGACCTTCGTCGAACTCGGTCACGATGTCGTCTATGGCAGCTTCCGCTTGCTCGCGGCGCCTCCCGGCACGCCGGTCGAGATCGTGGAAGTGCTCGAACAGGCCATGTACGACACCTTCCAGGATCCGGAATTTCTCGCCTGGGCCGAAGAGGCCGGCATCGGTGAGCGCTGGCTCGATCGGGAGGCCTCCATTGCCTATATGGCGGCCATCGCTCCGGTGATCGGGCAGCTCATGGCCGATCTCGGCCTGACCGACTGAACGGATATGCCGGCGCTGCGGCGCCGGCCTGCTTTTCATGCGGTTGCGCGCGGATCGCCTGCAACCGCATGCCCCCTTTCTTTCGTCATCGCCATCAGGTCGCGGGTTACCCGTGATTCAGAGGGGACGTGAATGCAGTTGCCGCGCAAGCTTTTGAGGGGCGACGCCGTCATCGGCATCCTCCTGCTCGCAATCGCGATCTGGTACGGGCTGGAGGCGCAGTCGTTCCGCCCCGGGCGCTCCGGCGATCCGGGTGCAGGCATGTTTCCCACATTGCTGGCCCTGTTTCTGGGTGTGTTGTCGCTCTGGCTGATAGCCGGGGCTGCGCTCTCGCCGCCGGAACCGCAGGAACAGGGAGGGCAGGAAACGATGCGCGCGCGCGTCTCGGCCCGGGCGGGTCTGGTGCGGGCATTGATCGCCGCCGGCCTCTCCCTGGCCTTCGTCGCCGTGTTCGAGACCCTCGGCTACGTGATCGCCACGGCGCTCTATGCGGGCGCGATATCGCTCCTGTTTCGCCGCGACAACCTCTGGGTTACCCTGCTCGCGGCAATCGGGGCCGTCGGTTTCATGTATCTGCTCTTCGGTGTGCTGCTGAATGCACGCCTTCCGCTCGGGCTCCTGTCATGAGACCGGCAATGTGCATGGCATCCTGCGATCCACTTGGCATCATTCTCCCGTTTTGCAGCGGAGTATCTCATGCTGGCTGAACTGCCTGGCGCGATCGGCCTCTTCGCCGGCGATCTGCAATTGCTCGGTGTCGTCTGCCTCGGCGTTCTGCTGGGCGTTTTCGTGGGGGCCGTACCGGGGCTGACGGCCACGCTGGCCATCGCCTTGCTCCTGCCCTTCACCTTCGGCATGCCGGCCCTCGAGGCGATCCTGCTGATGACCGGGATTTTCGTTGGCGGCATCTATGGCGGCTCGGCGACGGCGATCATGGTGCGCGTGCCCGGTGCGCCAGCCAACACCATGACGATGCTCGATGGCCACGAGATGCTCAAGCAGGGAAAGCCCGAGCTGGCCCTCGGGCTGGCCACTGCCGCATCCGTCTTCGGCGGGCTGGTCGGGGGCGTCCTTCTGATTCTCTTTGCGCCACAGCTCGCGCGCTTCTCGCTGGAATTCCAGTCGCCCGAAATCTTCGCGCTGGTCGTCCTCGCACTCGTCGCCGTCGCGGCGGTCAGCCAGGAATCCCTGGTGAAGGGCCTGATCGCCACGGTGATCGGCCTGATGATCTCCACGATCGGCATCGATCTCGCGGGTGTGCCGCGCTACACTTTCGAGGTTTTTCGCCTCTATACCGGCGTGCCGCTGATCCCGCTGGTGATCGGTCTGTTCGCCCTCGCGGAGGTGCTGCGCCGGCTCGAAGAGCCGCTGTCGCGCCCCAGACAGGTGGCCTGGATTTCGTTTTGGCGGATCTTCGCCTTCGTGCCGGTCTGGCGCCAGGTCGGCTGGAAACTGCCGATCAAGTCCTCTCTGATCGGCGCCGTGATCGGTGCCCTGCCTGGTGCCGGTGCGGCCATGGCCGCCTTTCTCGCCTATGCCGAGGCGAAGCGGTCCTCGCCGCATCCGGAAAAGTTCGGCACGGGCATTCCAGAGGGCATCGTCGCGCCGGAATCGGCCAACAACGCCATGACCGGGGGCGCCTTCATCCCGATGCTGGCTTTCGGCATTCCCGGTGATTCGGTGACGGCGGTCATTCTGGGCGCGCTGGTCATCCAGGGGATCGTGCCCGGCCCGCAATTGTTCACGCAGGCCGGCGATCTCGTGCTGCCCTTGATGGTGGGTTTCCTCTTCGCCTATCTGGTGCTGATGGTGCTCGGCCTGCTGCTGTTGCCGTGGTTTGCCCGTGTCGCGGTGATCGATCACGCCGTTCTGTTTCCCATGATCGCAGCCGTTGCCGTGGTGGCCGCCTATGTGTCCGAACGCAGCCTCTTCGCCATGGGGGCCATGGTGGTGATCGGGATCGGCGCCTGGCTGTTGCAGCGCCTGCAATTCTCGCTGGTCCCCGTCCTGCTGGGCGTCATCCTGGGACCTTTGCTGGAGCGCAATTTCAGGCGGGCGCTGGGCATTTCGGGCGGCGACCCGACCATTCTCGTCAGCTCCTGGATCGCCGTATTGCTGCTGCTCACCGCCGCCCTGCTGGCTTTCTACTTCGCCTGGATCCAGCCGCGCCAGCAGCGCCGCAGGGCACGTGAGCGCGCGGCTTCGGGTGCATCGCAAGAGGAGAACGACGCATGAGCGGGCCGATGCATGGCGCGGCGATGCATGGCGGGGCGATGCATGGCGGGGCGATCGCCCGCGTCGTGCTGGTCACGGGCGCGGCGAGCGGTATCGGCGCCGAAACCGCACGTCGGATCGCGGCGCCCGACACGGCCTTCGTGCTGCATACGCGTGCACGCCGCGAAACACTGGAGGCCGTTGCGAGCGAACTCGCTCAGGCGGGATCACGTTGCATCTGCGTCACCGGCGATCTCGCCGATCCGGACACCGCCCCCGCCCTCGCCCGGGCCGCGCAGGACGAATACGGCCGGCTCGATCAGGTGGTCAGTGCAGCCGGTTACGCGCGCCGCGGCGCGTTGGCGGATACGGGGGCCGATGATCTCGAAGCCGCCTGGCGGGCCATGACGCTCGGCAGCTTCGCCCTGGCCAAGGCGGTGATGCCGCTCGTGGCGCAATCGCCCTGGCCGCGTTTCGTCGCGGTCAGTTCCTTCGGTGCGGCGCATTATCCGCAGAAAGGCCTGTTCATGGCCAGCGCCGCCGCCAAGGCCGGGCTCGAATCGCTGATCCGCACCCTCGCTTCCGAACATGCCGCGCGCGGCATCCCGGTCAATGCGGTCGCGCCGGGCTATACCGAGAAGGATGGCGGCCATTCCTCGCTGAGCGCTGATGCCTGGGAGGCGATCAAGGCCGATATTCCGATGCGCCGGCTCGGGCGTCGCGAGGAGGTGGCCGGCCTGATCGCCTTTCTCCTCGGGCCCCTTGGCGGCTACGTCACCGGCCAGGTGCTGCATGTGGATGGCGGGCTGACCTTGTGATGGCCGCGACGGGCCGGTTGTCGCCGCACATGGGAGCACTTTTTGTTTTACCATGATCCCGGTCGCAAATTGACGATCCGGGATCGTTTTCCATATAAGATATGCTATACGATCATTTTGCTATTAAAGATAGTGACATTCGATGATATCCGCACGCCTTTCCGTTCCCGCCGTTCCGATCAGCCGCGTTCGCGCCATGACGGCCGCGCCAGGCCGCCGCGTCGGCGATCCCCAGGCCGCCGGACCCGGCGCGCCATGCCCTGCGCCGGCATCGCCCCCGATGCCCGTCGCGGCGATACCGGCACGACCCGGTGCGACCATTCGCGATGCGCATGAGCCGCCCGTGGCCGCGAGCGCCGGCGCGCAGGAGAACGTCGCGTTCACCGGGACCCGCGCGGCCTTCGCCGGCCTGCTCGCGCGCGGGAGCCTGCTGACGCTGCCGACGCTCGGGCTGTATCGTTTCTGGCTGATCACGGATATCCGGCGCCATCTCTGGGGAAACACCGTCATTGCCGGCGAGCCGCTCGAATATGCCGGTCGCGGGGGTGAATTGCTGCGCGGCTTCCTGATCGGCATGGCCGTGCTGATCCCCATCAATCTGCTGCTGACGCTTTTGGGGCTGACATCCTTCGGCAGCTCCGTCTCATTGGCGGGGCCAACCTTTTTCGGGCTGATGGTCCTGCAGCAATTCGCCCAGTTCCGCACTTTCGCCTATCGCATCACGCGCAGCCGCTATCGCGGCATTGCCGGTTCGCTCGATGCCCAATTCGCCGGCTATTTCATGCGCCGCATCGGCTGGGATTCGGCAGCCATCCTCAGCCTCGGCCTCGCCATCCCGTTTCGCCGCGCTTCCCTCGACCGTTACCTGATCGGCGGATGCCGGATCGGGGACCAGAAGGCGCAGTTTTCCGGCACGGGCTGGAGCCTGGCATGGCGGGTCTATCTCGGCTGGATGATCACGGCGCTGGTCTGGCTGGTGATCGGTATCCTGAGCGTGCCCCTTCTGGCCTCCCTGATCACGGCCGCCGCTCCCGACTTGCGGGAGTTGCGCGAGGTCATGACGGGGCCAGCGCTCGCGATCATCCCAACGTTGGTGGTCGGCTTCACCTTCTATGCGGTTTATATCGCGATCTGGCATCGCTGGCGGCTCAATCACCTGTCCTTCGGCACGACGCGTTTCGTCTCCGCGCTGCGGGCGCGGCAGGTCGTCGGCTGCTATCTGCGCTTCGGCGCGGGCATGCTGCTCCTGCTCTTTCTCATCATGGTGCTGTTAGGAATAATCGCCCTCTTCCTGACGCAGCATTTTCCCGAGGAGACCCGTGCCCTGTTCGGCACCTCGGAGGAGCCGAGCACGTTTTCCGCAGTTCTCACAGTCGCCGGCATTCTCGTGGTGCTCACGCTGATCGGCGCCATGCGGCGCTATTTCGTCGAACGCGGGGTCTGGGTCGCGGTGATGAGCACGCTGAGCGTGACGCAGCCGCAGGCACTCATCGAACGCCTCCGCTATTGCGAGCCGGCCTCGGCGGGCGCCGGAGAGGGGTTGGCCGATGCCTTCTCACTCGGCCCATGAGCCGCAATGCGGCGCTGGGGAGGCGCTGCCGGGCTGCTATTTTGACGGCGTGCATGCACAGAAGCAGGCAGTGATGCTGCAGCTCACGCCCGACGGCATCGGCTTCATCACGCAGCAGGGCGAGCCGGTATTCTGGCCGAGCCGGGAGATCCACCGCCCTTCCGGTCCCGATGACCGGCTGATTCTGGCCTGCGGCGAGGGGGGCGCACGTGTGCATATCCATGATCAGGTGGCGCGCCGGGCCGTGTTGCAGCATATCGGTGCGCGCGGCGGATGGCGGGGCGGCGCCGGTGAACACCGCCGGCTGGTCTTCTGGCTGATCGCCGCGACGGTGTCGATCATGGCCTCGATCGTCTTCCTGATCCCGGCTCTTGCCGACCGGATCGCGCCGCTGGTCCCAGCCCGGGCCGAGATCCGTCTCGGTGAGATGGTCGACCGGGCGCTGCGCGAGCGGTTCGATCTGGTGACCTGCGAGAGCGAAGGGGGCGACGCGGCCCTCGCGCAGCTGACCGCGCGGTTGACGGCGCTGCATGATCTGCATGTCGATCCGCAGGTCGGCGTCGTCGCGCGCGACCAGGTCAATGCGGTGGCTCTGCCGGGCGGGCAGATCTACGTGTTCGCGGGCTTGCTGAAACACGTCGACGGCCCCGATGCGCTGGCGGGTGTCATCGCCCACGAGATCGGCCATGTGGCGCATCGCGACGGTCTGCGCAATCTCATCCGCGCGGGCGGGACGGGCTTTCTGATGGGCTTGTTCTTCGGCGATTTCATCGGTGGCGGCGTCATGGCCGGGCTTGCGCAGGCGAGCCTGATGGCGTCACATTCGCGCCAGCAGGAGCTTGCGGCGGATCGCTTCGCCGCGCAGAGCCTGCGGGCGCTGGGGCGCCCCACCCATCCCTTCGCCGGCTTCCTGCTCGATCTCGGCGCGCAGGATGACGGGCTCTTCGCCACCCATCCGATGGGAGAGCAGCGCGAAGGCGCCGTCAGGGCTCTCGGGGAAACCGCACCGGTACGGCGATCGCCGCGCGCGGAAGCGGCAACGGCGCCGCTGCTCGCCGATGCGCAATGGTCTGATCTGCGCGCGATCTGTGATGGCGGAGCACAACCGGGTGCCGGTGCGGATGTTCCCTGATCCCGGTCGCCGCATCTGCGCGTCATCGCCATAATTTAGCCTCTCCGGCAGATTTGTGATAAGGCGTTGCAATCGGCGCTCCGGAGGGCTACGGCGTCGTATTCGAGGATTTTTCTGGCCATGAAGACATTGCGGATTCGTCCCTTGATCGGATTCTTCGCGGGATTCCCGGCGCGCGCGTTCGCCGTCGCCGCGCTGATTGCCGGGTTCAGCCTGCTCGTCCCGGCTGCGGCGAAGGCGCAGGACCTGTCCGAGATCGTGCTGCGGCTGAACCAGCTCGAAGGGCAGGTGCGCAATCTGTCCGGGCAGGTGGAGGAACTGCAATTCGAGAATCGCCAGCTGCGCGAACGCCTCCAGCGCATGCAGGAAGATGTCGCGTTCCGCTTCGATGAACTGGGCGCGGGGCCTGCGCCGCAGCGCTCGGGGCAGAATACGCCGCCTGCCGAAGACCCTGTGCCCGCCACGCCGCAGATGGATGCGCCGGATGCCGCGCAGCCTTCATCCGAGGCACCGTTGCAACAGGCCGGGCCGGGACGCGGCGATGCCTTCGATCCGGGGCGAGACCCGCTGGCGCCCGGCACGCCGCAGCCGCTGGGTTCGACGCAGCCCTCCGCGCCGCTCGCCCTCCCCGGCGCGATCCTCGGCAATGGCGAAGACGCGCAGACGGGCAGCGATTCCGGTCTCACGATGAGCCTGCCGCAATTGCGCAATCGCGATCTCAACGGTGATGCCTCCGCGCAGGATACCGGCGATACCGCACCGCGTCCAAGCATCGCGGCCACGGGTGACGCGGATCCGCGTACCTTGTATGATTCGGCTTACGCGCTGCTTCTGCAAGGCGCCTACGACGATGCCGAGATGGGTTTCCGCCAGTTCCTGCAATCACACCCGCGTGACGATCTGGCGCCGCAGGCGCGCTACTGGCTCGGCGAGAGCTATCGCGGGCAGGAGCGCTATCGCGAGGCGGCGGAACAGTTTCTGACCGTCTCGACAGAATATTCCGAGACGGATGTCGCGCCGCAGGCCATGTTGAGACTTGGTGGCGCCCTCGTCGAAATCGGCGCATTGGAGCAGGCCTGCGCAACCTTCGCGGAGATTCCGCAGCAATATCCGCAGGCCGCCGAGGCGATGCGGGACAACATTGCGCGTGAGGCGTCACGCGCCGGCTGCGCGTGACGCCGCAAGATCCCGCGAATACGGATGATGGCGCGCCGCTCCTGCCCGAAGCAGGTGCGGCGCTGATCGCCGCCGCGCTCGCGCCGGGCGAAAAAACCCTCGTCGCCGCCGTATCGGGCGGTCCGGATTCCACCGTCCTGATGCATGCCGTCGCGGCGCTGGTGGCGCGTGGTGAAGGCCATCGCGTCACCATCGTGAGCATTGATCACGGCTTGCGCCCCGAGAGCACCGGCGAGGCCGCCGAGGTCGTCGCACAGGCGGCGGCGCTCGGGCTTGCGGCAAGAGCGCGTCGCTGGGAGCATGACGCGGCCCCTGCGGTCGGGATCCAGCAGGCGGCCCGCGCCGCACGCTATCGCCTGCTTGCCGACGAAGCCCGCGCAGCGCAGGCACCAATCGTCCTCACCGCGCATACGCAGGACGACCAGGCCGAGACGGTCCTGATGCGGCTTTGCGCCGGCAGCGGCATTGACGGGCTCGCGGGCATGGCGGAACGCGCGCCACTCGATGCCGTCGCCGGAGAGGCCGGGACCGGCATCACGCTGGTGCGTCCGTTTCTGGGCATCGCCAAGGCGAGACTGATCGCGGCCTGCGAAGATTTCGGCTGGTGGCATGTGCGTGATCCGGCCAACACGGATTTTCGCCATACCCGCGCCCGGCTGCGCGCCTTGCTGCCCGCTCTGGCGCAGGAGGGCCTCACGGCGTCACGCCTGACCCGTCTGGCGCGGCGCGCAAGCGAGACCCGCGAGGCGCTGGATCACGCGGCGGAGGTTCTGTTCACACGGGCGCGTCTCGCCGCTTGCGACGGCGCGCTGACCCTTGATGGCGCGGTGCTGCGCGATGCCCCGGTCGCGATCGCCCGGCGCGTCTTGCAACGCGCCTTCCTCGCCTGCGGCGGGGGCGCTGCCGGGGCACATGGCTATGGCCCCGGCCTGGAGAAGATCGAGGCCCTGACCAGCGCGCTGCAACAGGCGCTGCGGCAGGGCAAGGCGCTGCCGGGGCGCACACTCGCCGGGATTCGTCTCGCCTGCACGACCGACGGCACGGTCAGCCTGAGCCGGGCCGGGCCACGACGCGCCGTGCGGCAGTAATGTGAAACGCCTTGCGCCGAGGCGCCACGGGCGCCGTCACACCGGGTCAGGCGCTTACTCGCTGGCACCGTGCCCGCGCATCCGGCGGGGGCCGTGCTCGCCCATATGGCCGCTGCGGGAGTCGCCGTAGCGCATGTGACGATTCTGACCCATTGTCATGTTCGGCTGCATCAGGATGGGCAGAAGGCGCTGCTGATCGGCATCGAGTCCGTCCCAGAACGGGCGCATGGCCTGGGTGAGATCGGCCATCATGGCGGCATTGGTGCTCGCCATCTCGCTGCGGCGCTCGAGCCGCTCCATGAAATCATGGGCCTGACCCTCGCCGCGCCTCTCGCGCATGTCAGCACGCATCGCACGGCGCTCGTCGCGCGACATCTCCTGCATGCCGTCGCGCATGCCGTCGCGCATGCCTTGCCGCATGCCTTGCCGCATGCCCGGATCGCGCCCGTCTCTGCCGAAGCCTGGTGCGGCATTGTGGCTCATGGCGCGCAGGGCCTCGGCGACCGGTTCGAACAGGGCCTCCTGCTCCTGCGTGAGGCGCAATCCCGCACGGATGGCGGCGATGCGCGCATCGGCGAGGGCGGCACGATCATCCTGATCGAGCATGGCGGCGGGGCCGCCCGGATCGCCCGGGCCACCGCGCGCAGGGCCTTCGGCAATCGCGGGAACGCTCGCAAGTGCCGTAGCGGCGGCGAAAGTCATCACAGCGAGTATCTTCATGGGATGTCGTCCTGATCCGTGTTTCGATGCGCTGAGCATGGTCGGTCGGCAATGGCACGGGCGTGTCCGGAAGATGACCATTTCGTCATCTTCCGGCAGCTTGCCGATTAAACATTCCTTCATCATGATTTGGTGCTTTGAGGAGGCCTGTGCCCGAGACGAGGATATTCCCGATGCGCCGCCGTTCGTCCGCCGTTCAGATATCTGCGTTGCGGCCATCCGTTCGGGCGCGCCTGCGCCTTGCGCTGTGCGCAACGCTGATCCTGCCGCTGGGCGGCTGTATCGGCGGCAATGCCTTCGCCGAACGCGGTGATTCGCAACGCACCGGTTCCATCCAGGCCGCATCACGCGATGCACCGAGTCAAACCAATGCCGGCAACAGCACCCGCCCGGCCGATTTCTCGGCCTATCTCGAGAGCCTGCGCCCGCAAGCCGAGCGGCGCGGCGTGTCACGCGCCACCTTCGACCGCGCCTTTGCCGGAGTCACTCCCGATCAGGAAGTGATTCGCCTGACCCAGCGCCAGCCGGAATTCGCGCGCCCGATCTGGGACTATCTCGACGGCGCGGTCTCGGCCACCCGGATAAGGCTGGGCAACGAGGCGCGCTCGCGCCACGGGCAGAACCTCGCGGCGGTAGAGCGCGCCTATGGCGTGCCGCAGGCCATCGTGCTCGGGATCTGGGGAATGGAGACGAATTTCGGCGGCTACAAGGGCTCGAAGGACGTCTTCCGCTCGCTGGCCACCCTGGCGCATCAGGGCCATCGGGGCGATTTCTTCCAGGGAGAGTTGCTGGCGGCGCTCGAAATCCTCGAACGGGGCAAGATCTCCCGTGACGCGATGAAGGGCTCCTGGGCGGGGGCGATGGGGCATCCGCAATTCATGCCCACGAGCTATCTGCGTTTTGCCGCCGACGGCGATGGTGACGGGCGCCGGGACATCTGGAACTCGATCCCCGATGCGCTGGCATCGACCGCGAATTATCTGCGCGAACACGGCTGGCAGCCAGGGCTGCCCTGGGGCATGGAGGTGCGTCTGCCCTCGAATTTCGATTACGGCGTGGAGAAAGCCTCGTTCGGGCAATGGGCGCGCCTCGGCCTCAGCCCCGCAGCCGGCGGTTCGCTGCCCAATCGTGGCGAGGCCAGTCTGTTCCAGCCCGCCGGCTCGAACGGCCCGGCCTTCCTCGTCACCGCCAATTACGACGTGATCAAGCGCTACAATTCCTCCGATGCCTATGCGCTCGGCGTGGCGCTTCTGGGCGAGCGTCTCACGGGCGGTGCCGCAGTGCAGGCGAGCTGGCCGCGCAACGAGCCGCGCATGAACACCTCCCAGCGCGAGGAATTGCAGCGCCGTTTGCGGGATCTGGGCTATTATCGCGGCGATATCGACGGCATGTTCGGCTCGAAGACGCGCGAGGCCGTGCGCAATTTCCAGCGCGGGCGCGGCCTGCCGGCGGATGGCTATGCCAATATGGCGCTGCTGGAGACGTTGCGCACGAACCGCTGAGCACTGATTTATGGCAACAGCGCCGACGGGCAGGAAGAGCGCTGACCGGCGCGCGATCTTGCGCTATCATGGAGCCATGATGCGGATGCTCCTCTCCGGCCACGGCATGGTCCGGCTGCTGCCGGTTCTGCTCATGACCCTGTCCTTGCTCTGGGCCACCCTGCCGCACGGCGCGGCGGCGATGCCTGCCAATGCGACCGGCATCGCGCCGGCGACGCCGGCACAATACGCCTTCCTGCGGCTGTTTCAGCGCTCCGAGCCCGAACCGGTCCCGGCCCAACAGAGCCGGACGCGTCCGGCAAGGCCGGCTGCGCCGGCGCCGCTGCGGACCGATCCGGACGCGGAAGAGGCCGCTTCCACCCGCATCGCCGTCTTCGGTGATTCGCTGGCAACCAATCTCGGGCAGGGTCTGCAGGCGCTGATGGAGGAGGAGGAAGGGGCGGAGATCGCGGTTTCCGTCCAGGCACGCGGCTCGTCGGGCCTGGTGCGCGACGATTTCTTCGACTGGCCCGCCAATCTCGCACGCATTCTCGCCGACGCGCCCGACTTCGACATAGCCGTGCTGCAGATCGGCCTGAACGATCGTCAGGCGCTCAGGGTCGACGGCGCGAGCGCCGCACCGCTCTCCGATCCCTGGCGCGCGGAATACGGTCAGCGCATCGATGTCATCGCGCAGGCCTTTGCCGATGCCGGGATCCCCCTGATCTGGGTCGGCCTGCCGCCCATGCAGAGCAGCCGGCTCTCCACGGATCTCGCCATGATCAACGAGATCGTGCGCGATCGCCTGCGGCGCAGTGACGTCATCCATGTCGATATCTGGAAGGGTTTCGTCGACGAGAATGACCGCTACAGCGCCACCGGTCCGGACCTCTCCGGTCAACCGGCCCGCTTGCGCACATCGGATGGAATCCATCTCACGAAAGCCGGCGCAGGCAAGGCGGCGCATTTCGTCGATATCGAGATTCAGCGCCTGATCACGCGCCCGCGCGACGAGATCGCCGTGGCACGCGCCGCCATCGAAGCGGCCGATGACGCAACCGCGCGGATTGCCGCGATCGACATGCTGATCCGGCGTTCACTCGGCGAACTGCCCCTCGCGCCCGGCCTGCTCTACACCGCACGCCGCGATCCCGTCGGCCCCGTCATGCCGCTGACGCGGATCGACGTCTCCGCGCAGGGTATCCTGCTGTCCGGCAACCCGCCTCTCGATCCGGCCACGCGCATCATTACCGAGCGCGTCCTTGAAGAAGGCGTGTCGCCGCCGCCGGTTGCCGGGCGCGCCGATGATTTCCGCTGGCCACGCAGCCCCTGAGGCGAACCGGCAGTTGCCGGGGCCGGAACCGGGTCGCGATCATACACAATCTTACGTATATTTCTGGTCATCCAAGCTTAACGGTTTCGGGCAATCATGATCCCGTTCGCCGGTCCGGCAGCCCGCCGACCCGTAACGATGCGAGGACATGCATGCTGTTGACCACGACCGATTCACTCGATGGACATTCCGTCACCGATTATTGCGGCCTGGTCATCGGCCAGGCGGTGATCGGGCATGATGTCGTGAAGCAATTTCGCACCGGCATTCGCAACGTCGACAATGGCGGTCGCCACGATTACGCGAACGAACTCGCGCGCGCCCGTGAAGAGGCCACATCCGAGGCGATCGCGACGGCGACGGCGTTGGGTGCGGATGCGGTGATCGGTATCTCTTTCAGCTTCGAGACATCCGGTGATACCGCGCATCATGTCGTGGTCACGCTCACCGGAACGGCAGTCCGGATCGCGCCCGGAACGCAAACCGATCAATCCCGCATCGACGCGGCAACGCCGCATTAACGCGCATCGTGGCATCCTCTCTTCCCTGAAGATGACGTCGCCTGCCGCGTTCGGCGGACAGGCGCGTTACAGACGGATGAGAAAGCCGTCGCACGGGGGCAGGCCACGAAAACCATGCAGAACCGGGATCATTGCATCGAGACCATCCCCGTCGCGGCCCAAGCGGATGCAGGCTTCGGTACGCTCGTCGATCTGGCCGGGGCGCATGCCGGCATATGGCTGACGTCACGCGACAGTGTCACGGTCGGCGATTTCATCGCCATTGCAACGCCGCAATCGCAGACCATCGCCGTGATCACCACCATCACCGAAGCGGGAGCCGAGACCGGTGCTCATGCCCGGATCGACATGCTCGGGGAAGTCCTGCAATTGCCGGACGGGCGCAGCGCGTTTCAGCGCGGCGTGAGCAGCTACCCCCGGCTCGGCGCGCCGGTCGTGCCGATGCAGCGCGATACCTTGCGCGACATCCATACCCGGCGCGACAGCCGCGCCATCGCGCTCGGCACCCTCGCCCTCGATGCCCAGGTCACCGCCTATATCGATATCGACGAAATGCTGACCAAGCATTTCGCCGTGCTCGGCACGACGGGTGTCGGCAAGTCCAGCGGTATCGCGTTGATGCTGCGCGCCGTTCTCGCCGAGCGCCCGCGCCAGCGGATCTTCCTGCTCGATCCGCATGCGGAATACGCCAATTGTTTCGAGACGTCGCAGATGCGGCTGATCACACCGGAAAACCTGCGGCTTCCCTTCTGGATGTTCGCCTTCGAAGAATTCGTCGATGCGCTGTTTCGCGCCCGCCCCGGCGTCGATGCCGAGGTCAATCTGCTGGCCCAGGCAATCATGGACGCGAAAGCCGCCTATGCCCAGGAACGCAGCGGCACGGGGGCGAGCCTGCGCCGGCCCGGCAGCGGCGGCACGGGTGGTTTCACGGTGGATACGCCGGCTCCGTACCGGCTCGCGGATCTGTTGCGGCTGCTCGACGAGGGGATGGGGCGGCTCGAGAACCGCTCGGAGGTGCCGATCTATCAGAGATTGATCGCGCGTATCCGCTCGCTCTCGCAGGATCCGCGCTACGCCTTCATGTTCGCTGATGCCAATATCGGCGGCGACACCATGGTCGAGACGCTTGACGGTCTGTTCAATCTCACCGATCAGCGGCGCCGCATCACCGTGATGCAGCTTGCCGGATTGCCGGCGGAGGTGGTCGATTCCGTCGTCTCGGTGCTGGCGCGGCTGGCTTTCGAGCTCGGGCTGTGGAGCGGCGGAGCCGTGCCCCTGCTCTTCGTCTGTGAGGAAGCCCATCGCTACGCACCCGCCGAGCGCCATCTCGGTTTTGGTCCGACCAAGAAGGCGATTTCGCGTATCGCCAAGGAGGGGCGCAAATACGGTATCGGGCTCGGCCTGGTGACCCAGCGCCCCGCCGATCTCGATCCGCCGATCATCTCGCAATGCAGTACATTGTTCGCCATGCGCATGGCCAATGACCGCGACCAGGCCATCGTCAAGAGCGCCGTCTCGGATGCGGCGGAATCCCTCGTCGCCTTCGTGCCGGCTCTGGGCATTCGCGAGGTCTTCGCTTTCGGGGAGGCCGTGCCGCTGCCCATGCGCATCCGTTTCGACAGCCTTCCGGCGCAGTTCCTGCCGGGCCCGAACAACAATCTGGGCGCACGCAGCGAAACGGCGCTGACCCATGGCGACATCGCCGCCGTCATCGCCCGCTGGCGCCGCGCGGGCAGCATGCGCGAGACCGGTGAAGGCTTCTCGGGCGATCATGATATGGATGTCACACCCCGCCGGACCACGACGCCCCTGCCGCCTGACAAGGCAAACGGCGTGCCGCATCCCGGCTCCGGCCCCGGCTCCGCTGCAAAGATGCCGGCGAATGCGGGCCAGGTGGAAACCCTGCGCGACGAGGATCTGATGCCGCAGGAATTCAGCGCCCTGCAATCCACATTGCTGCGCCGTCGCCTGTTCTGAAGCCGCCCGGCAGCCTCGGCGCCCCGATCAGGGAAGAGGCGTTTTTCCGAAACCGGCCCGGTGCAGGATGCGAAAAGGTTCGCCCGGCAACTGCCGGCACAGAGCCAGATGATCGATCACGGTGGCCTCATCCGGCAGCATTTCCCGTCGCAACGCATCAAGCGCCGCTTCGAGCATCGCGCGCTCGCGGCCCGAGACCCGCCCGCTCAGGGTCATGTGGAAGGTAAAGGCATCAAGGACGGCGGGATAGCCGTAACGGTCGAGCAATGCGCGTTTGCGCGGCGGCAGCGCTTGCGGATTGCGTCGCGCGTATTCCTCCGGCGTGAGCGGTGCCCTGAAGGGTTCGAACGCCATGACCACCCGCGCCTCGAGATCGCGCAAAGCGGGGCTCTGTTCGCCGCCGGATTCGATCAAGGCGAGAAAAGCGGCGTCATCACCATCTTCCCCGAGCGCCGCGATGACGAGCGGGGCCAGCGTGACCGGCGCGCAATCGGCGCAGAAGGCATCGAGCGCGGCGATCAGACCGGGCTCGTCGCAGCCCTCGGCGAGCCGGATCGGCGGTTTGATCGTGGCGTGGAAGCCGTAGATGCGCGGGCGCTGCGTCAGTTCCGCGAGCCGCTCCGGCGTGATGGCACCCAGATCCGGTCGGGGCACGTCTTCGCCACGCGCCGAATCGTAACCGAGGACGCGCGACCCGAAGCGCCAAAGCGGCGTCTTCGGGTGCGGCGCGAAATAGATTGCATAGCGCGCGCGCGGATCGGGACGGGCCTGATTCATGCGCCCCCCGTCCCGCGTGCCGCACCGCCTGCGCGCGGATCGTGTGTGGCCGCGATATGCCCGTCCCGGGAGTGGCGCACCAGCATGCCCGCATGACCGAGCAGATCCGCATAGGGCATGCCGATTTCCTCCACGACCTGACCGCGCGCCGCGAGACCGGAGACGATATCGGGGTCGAAGCGGTTTTCGAGTTTCAGCGTGGTCGAATCCTGCCCCCAGGTACGTCCGAGCAGCCAGCGCGGCGCATCGACTGCCGCGGCGGGATCCATGCCGAAGCGGTAGCGCGTGAAGATCTGCGCCTGCGTCTGCGGCTGGCCGTCGCCACCCATGCAACCATAGGACATGACCCGCCCATCATTGAAGACGGCGAGCGCCGGGTTGAGCGTGTGGAAGGGTTTGCGGCCCGGTTGCAGCGGGTTGCGCGCAGCGGGATCGAGTGAGAAGGACATGCCGCGATTCTGCCACAGCACGCCGGTGGCGGGCAGGACGAGCCCCGCGCCGTAATCCCAGTAGACCGACTGGATATAGGAGACCGCCCGCCCCGAATCGTCGATGGCACCCATCCAGATGGTATCGCCGTGATCGGCGGCGAGGGGGAAGGCGGCGGCGCGGGCCATGTCGATGGCGCCCGCCTCGCGGGCGATCGCATCGGGGGTGAGCAGGGCGTCGGGATCGGCATCGAGACGGGCCGGGTCTGTCACCACCCGGTCCCGGATGGCAAAGGCCCGCTTCACCGCCTCGATCAGCCCGTGATGATGGTCGAGGCTGTCGCCGCGCGTCACGCCGAGCCGCTCGAACATGCCCAGGATCATCAGCGACGCGATGCCCTGGGTCGGCGGCGGCAAGTTCCACAAGGTCGCATCCGCCAGCCGCAGGCCGAGCGGACGGACCGCGCGCGCTGCGTATGATTCGAGATCGGCGCGCGTCACCGGCGCCCCGGCGCGTTCCAGGTCAGCCGCGATCTCGCGCCCGACATCGCCGCGATAGAAATCGGCGAGGCCCGCATCCGCGAGATGACTCAGCGTATCCCCCAGAGGCAGCACTCGGCGCGAGGCGCCCGCTCGGGGTGGCTCTCCGGCGAGCGTATAGGTCGCGTCGAAACCGGGCACCGCGCGCAGGGTCTCGAGCGTGGCGCCGCCGGCCTCGCGATCCCAGTAGCGCTGCTCTGATTCGGCGATCGGGTAACCCTCACGGGCATGGCGGATCGCGTCTTCGAGAAGGACCGGCAGGGGAAGTCGCCCGCCCGCCGCCTTCGCTGCCTCCCGCGCCAGCCTCCAGCCACCGACCGCGCCGGCCACTGTCAGGGCCGCGAGCGGCCCGCGCGCGGGTATCGTCTCTTGTCCGGATTCGCGGTAGAAATCCCGTGTTGCGCGGGCTCCGGCGGGGCCGCAGGCATCGATTCCGGTGACTTTCCCGTCAGGCTCGCGAATCAGCCAGAAACCGTCACCGCCCATGGCATTCATGTGCGGGTAGACCACCGCGATCGTCGCCGCCATGGCGATCATCGCCTCGATGGCGTTGCCGCCCTGCTCCAGAACCCGCGCTCCGGTCTCTGCAGCCAGTGGCGAGGGTGCCGCGACGGCGCTTTTCGAGAAGACGGGCGTGGTATCGCGGTGCATCGGGAAGTTCCGTGATCGGGCGAATCGGGCTGCGTGGAGGAATGGCGTCAGGCAGAAATCCAAGCATGCCATATCGAGGATGCCGGCGCCATCACCGGAAGATCCGCGCGCCGCCCCGGTTTGCCGCATGCGCAATCATCCGCCTTGTGCCCTGCGATCCGGGGTCCCACATTAGCGATGATCGTCTCGCAAGCGAGGAGCGCGCCGTATCTTGGACAGATTCATCCGGAACGCGCCGGTCGCGGCGGACAACGCGGCGGCGCGTGATGATGCCTCCACCATCGCCGAATCACTGGCTGGTGAGGCACGCGCCATGAACCTTGATGCCGGCCCCGCGCTCCCGGCTCTGATGGCGTATTGAGGAGGCGATGAGCAAGCAAGCCGAAACAACGGAAATGCGTGTCGCTTTCCACGGCGACGATCCCTGCATCGATGCACGGCTCGTCGCGCAGGCCTTTGCGCTGACGCCGGAGCAGGTGATGGCGGGATTGCGCGACGGCGCGATCACGACGCTGACCGAACGCGGTTCGGGTGCGGATGCCGGGCGCTGGCGCCTGACCTTCTTCCACGACAATTGCCGCCTGCGCCTGATCGTCGACGAGACCGGCACGATCCTGCAGCGCTCGCGCATCGATTTCGGCGAGACCCCCCTCCCCCCGGCGATGCGCCGACCGGGGGATTAGGAGGGGCAGGCCCGCTCAGCGCCTGACAGCGCTGCGGCAAGAACGACCGGATGCGTGCCCTGTAATGCGTCGGCGCCCTTACGGCAGGGCCGCCACCACGCCGTCGATGACGAACTGGATGGCGAGTGCGGCGAGGATCACGCCGAGCAGGCGGGTGAGAACGATATTGCCCATCTCGCCGATCAGCCGCGAGACGCGCTCTGCAGCGACGAAAGCGCCGAAGCAGATCGCGACACCGAGCGTGATCACACCGGCGAGCCCCAGCGCATTGGGCAGATCACCCTGCACCCGGCCCGCAAGCAGGATCGTCGCGGTGATCGCACCGGGCCCCGCCAGAAGCGGGATGGCCAGCGGAAAGGCGGCGAGATGCTTTTCCGCATCCGGCTGATTCGCGCCGCGTACCGCCGTGCGCTGCTTGCGTTTGGCGCGCAGTTCGAAGGTCATCTCGAAAGCGATGTAGAACAGGAGCAACCCCCCGGCGATGCGAAAGGCCGGCAGGCCAATGCCCAGCGCATCCAGCAGGAACTGCCCGCCCAGACCGAAAAAGGTGAGGATCGCCAGCGCGATCAGGCAGGCCCGCGCCGCGATCCGCCGCCGCTGACCTGCATCCATCCCCGCCGTCAGCGAGATGAAGATCGGCGCGAGACCGAGCGGGTCGAGCGTGACCAGCATGGTGACGAGCGCGGTCCAGAGAAAACCGAAATCCAAAGCGCGCGCCTCCCCGTCAGTTGCCTTCGATCGTGGCGACCATAGCGCCGGCCTCCCGATAGGCAAACCCGCCTGCAGCCCGGCCCGTCTTATCCACACTGAAGCGCGCGACCTGACGGAATGATACTCTAAGCCCCGAATCCCTCGAAGACGATCTGGTCGGCATGGGCGCGCACATCCGCTGCCTGATCGGGGCTGCGTACTGTCCAGGCCAGAATCGGCATGCCACGCAGGCTGCGGCAGAGAAACGGCGCGGCATGGGGCAGATCAGCCGCCTTCCACGAGACGAAATCGGGCCGGGTTTCGTCGAAATGGAGGAGATGGCCGCGCGCAAGACAGCCGTCGCGCTTCATGCCCGTGCCGTCCGGCGGCCCGCTACCGGCGGCATCCGCGACGATGCCGCGCAGGATATGCGGGGCGTCCCGGCACAGCCATGCCACGATTTGCGGATCGAAGGATTTCACGCAGAAGGGCCCGGCATAATCGCCCAGGATTTCGAGACAGCGCCGGGTGAGCGCGGGATTGCCATCAAACCGGCTCTTGATCTCGATCACGAGGGGAACCCGCCCGGCGACGAGGCTGAGGAAATCGGCCAGACGCGGGATTCGCCCCGCGGCTTGCGCATCCTGCAGACTCAGGGTGTCGAGCAGATCGGCGCGCAGCGCGCAGAATGCGCCGGCCCGTCCGGTAAGGCGTGCAAGATCGTGATCATGGAAGACGAAAGCCTCGCCATCTGCCGAATCCTGCACGTCGCATTCGATTGCATAGCCCCCGTCAATCGCCGCCCGGGCGGCATCCAGGCTGTTTTCGATCACACCGGCACTGCGATCATGCAGGCCGCGATGGGCGATCGGGCGGGTTGTGAGCCACGGCGCTCCGGCCGGCGGAGACAAGGGTGACGACATCATCAAGTATCCTCTCGGCAAACGAACGACATTGACATGGAAGGTCGGGAAGGGCGGGTGCGTTCTTTCATGACCGCCACTCAGCTCCGATCCACGGGGAAGGATGGCGATGCGGCGTCCCGCCCGACCGTATCAGCAATCGCCTTCACCTGCGCCGTGATTCCGGCCTGCCCCTCTCCGGCGGGGGAAAGCCGGTCCCAGTCAAGCGGGCCGGTGCCGGTGGCGATCTGGGACTCCAGCACGGCACGTGTCGCGTCGGAGGCACTCTTGCCCCGCCCCGCGATTCGCGCCTCCAGAGCGGCGGGATCGACATCGAGCCAGAAACCGTGAAACGGGCAGCCGGCTTCTTCCGCGATGGCGGCAGCGGCATTGCGGTCTTCCGGGCGGGCATGAACGGCTTCCAGTATGACGCTGCCGCCGCCCGACAGAACGCTTGCGGCGCGTGCGCGCATTTCGGCATAGACCGCCTGCGAAGCCTCCTTCGTATAAGCCTGTTGGCCGAGCGGCGTTTCCGGAGAGACACCGTGCAAGTGCTTGCGCAGCCGGTCACTCTCGAGAATGCGCGCGCCGGGTGGCGGCCCGATCAGCGGCGCGAGCGCCTCGGCGAGGGTGGTCTTGCCCGAGCCGCTGAACCCGCCCAGCGCCACGAGGCGCGCAGGGGCAGGTTCGAGCAGATCGCCGGCAAGGACGAGATAGCTGCGCATCTGCCGGGCGAGCGCGGGGTCGCCATCCCCCTCCGCGATCTGTGTCGCGGCGACGATGGCGCGGATCGAGGCGCGCAGGCTCATGAAGAGCGGCAAAAGCGCGTAACCCGCATCATCGCGGCTGCGATCGACATAACGGTTTGCCACATGGGCCGCCGCCCGGGCGAGCTCGGGATCGTCCGCAGCGCGCGCGCGCAGATCCATCAGCAGGAAAGCGAGATCGTAGAGCGTGTCGGTGGTGGCGATGGCCTCGTTGAATTCGATGCAGTCGAAGAGCTGCGGGCGCCCCTCATGCAGGCAGATATTGCGCAGATGCAGGTCACCATGACAGCGGCGGATCATGCCGGCACCGGCGCGGGCATCGAGCAGGTTTGCGTGGCGTGCGCATTCCGCCTCCTGCCGCCGCAGCAGATCGGCGACCGGCTCGCGCGGCAGGGCCGGCAGATCGGCCATGCTGCGCTCATTGAGGGCAATGACATCGGCAAGGCGCTGCGCCCCATGCGCATCGGCGACGGGTTCGGCCTCCTCGTGAAACGCGCAGATCGCATCGGCAAGCGCATCGAGCAGCCCGGTGCTCAGTTCACCGCGCGCCGCGAGCCTGTCGAACAGCCCCTCCTCGTCGAAGCGGTGCATCTCCACCATGGCATCGACCAGGGCGCCCTTGCCATCAATGGCGAAGCTGCCGTCATCCTCGCGGGTGATGCGCCGCACCGCCCGATAGAGCTGCGGCGCGGTGCGGCGGTTGAGGCGCAACTCTGCCTCACAGGCAGCGAGACGCCGTTGCGGCGTCGAGAAATCGGCATAGGGCAGGCGCAGGGCGCGCTTGAGCTTGAAGGCGCGCGTTCCGCTGAGCAGGATGGTCGAGATATGCGTGTCACGCTGCTGCGGGGGCGCGCCGTCCTCGGCTTCGAGACGGGTTCGCAGAAAAGCGCGGACCGCATGCTGGGTCTTTTCCTGCGCGGCGATCGCCGCGCCGGGATCGGTCTCGTTGCTCTCGCTCATGCGTTCTCCTGCCCTCCCTGCCCTCTGCCCCGGCCTCCCGGAGCCTTCATCATGCGACGCTTATCGCATCTGAGCCGGCGGTGGACCATCCGGGCTGATGCGGGCGCGTCAGCGGCTGCGCGATATGGCCGCAGGGGCGATCTTCTGCGACGACCTACTTGCAAATGACTTGCAACTGCATTAATTCTCCTGTCATGCGAACATGGCGCATTGCAATGCGCGCCCCGTCAACCTGGAGCCCCGGCCTGATGATTCGACAGAGTTCCGAAATGACACGCACTGCGCGCAGGATTTTGCCGATGCGCAGCCTCCCCTTGCTCGCCCCCCTTGCCCTCGCCCCCCTTGCCCTCGCCCCCCTTGCCCTCGCCAGCCTTGCCCTCGCCACCACCTTCCTTGCGCCACAGCGTGCGGCAGCGCAAGACGAGCCGGTCCGCGTTCTCACCACGGTCGAGATGATCGCCGATGTGGGACGCAACATTGCCGGCAGTTGCGCCGAGGTCGAAGCGCTGCTCGGACCCGGCGTCGATCCGCATGACTATATCGCCACCGCCTCCGACGTGGCGCAACTCGGCGAGGCCGACCTCATTCTCTATGTGGATTTCGCCCTTGAGGAACAGCTGGCCTCGGTGCTCGAGCGCCTCTCCGCGCGTCGCCCTACCATCGGCGTCCTCGCCGCCGCGATCGATCCGGCGGATCTGGTCGATGATCCCGAGGAGCCCGGCCAGGCCGATCCGCATGTCTGGATGGATGCGAGCCTCTGGGCGCGGATCGCGCCGGTGATCGGTGATGCGATCATCGAACAGCGCCCCGCTTGCGCCGAAGCGATCAACGCGCGCGTCGATGCCTATACGGTTCAGTTGCAGGCACTCTACGACTGGGCCGGCGAGAGCATCGCCACCATCCCCCGGGATCAGCGCCGTCTGGTCACCGCTCATGACGCGTTCGAGTATTTCGCCAACGCATACGGCATGGAGGCGAGCGAGGCCATCGAGGGAATCTCGACCGCCTCGGAGGCGAGTATCGGCGATATCCGGGAGGTGGCCGATTACGTCATCGACAACAATATCGCCGCCGTCTTCGTCGAGACCACCGTGTCCCCGCGCACCATCGAAGCGCTGGTCCAGGAGGTGCGGGCACGCGGCGGTCGGATCGAGATCGGCGGCGCGCTCTATTCCGATGCGATGGGTGAACGGGGAACCGTCGGCGGGACCTATATCGGCATGATCTACGAGAATGCCATGCTGATCACGCAGGCGCTCGGCGGCACCCCGGCACCGCTGCCTGAAGCTCTGGCGGACTGGGCGCGGGAATGGAATATCGCGCAATGAAGCGGATTGCCCGGTGATGCCGGCGGGGCTTCTCTCCTGATCCGGTCGGTATCCGGCCCCTGCAACGGCTTGTCAGCGCCGCTGCGGGGGCCTAACACTTTGATGAGACGAGATTGAACTTCGACACTGCTACCAAACCCTACGGAAGGGCCTGCGCGCGGCCCGGTTCGACGCCGCATCGGGCAAGATCATGACGAGTCTGGTCGACCTCCTGCAAAGCAGCATCGTGCAAACCGTCGCGCTCGGCGCGGCGATCCTCGGCCTCGTCAGCGGCGTTCTGGGCTGCTTTGCCGTGCTGCGCCGCCAGAGTCTCATGGGCGACACGCTCAGCCATGCGGCGCTGCCGGGCGTCTGTCTCGGTTTCATCATCGCCGGCTCCCGCGATCTTGGAGCGATCCTCGCCGGCGCCTTCATCGTCGGCGCGCTGGCCGCACTGACGGTGATGCTGATCATCCGCCGCACCAGGCTGAAGACCGATGCCGCGCTCGGCGTCGTGCTCAGCGTCTATTTCGCGGTCGGCATCATGCTCCTGACCTGGCTCCAGGGGCGGCCCGGAACCGGCCAGGCGGGACTGTCGAGCTTTCTCTTCGGCCAGGCGGCGGCGATCCTGCGCGAGGATCTGTGGCTGATGGGCGGGATCACCCTGGTCGCCCTGTCCCTGGTGACGGCGTTGTGGAAGGAGTTCAAGCTCGTCTCCTTCGATCCCGATTACGCCCGCGCCCAGGGCTTTCCCGTGGTCGCGCTCGAAGCCGCGCTGACGGTGATGGTGGCGCTCGCCATTGTCGTCGGGCTGCAACTCGTCGGCGTGATCCTGATGGTGGCGATGCTGATCGCGCCTGCCGCCGCCGCGCGACAATGGGTGCGCAGCCTCGGTGGCATGGTGGTGCTCGCCGCATTCTTCGGCATGATTTCGGGGGTGAGCGGCGCCATGATCAGCGCCTCTGGACGCGGCCTCGCCACGGGGCCGCTGGTGGTGCTGATCGCCAGTGCGATCGTGCTGATCTCGATCCTGCTGGCACCGCGTCGCGGACTGGTGCGGCGCTGGCGCGATGCACGCCGCCAAAGGCGCGAACTCGCGGCACGGCGCGTGCTGATGTCGGTGCACGGGCTTGCGCAGGCGCATGGCAACCGCGATTACAAGGCCGAAGCGGGCATGCTCGACACCCTGCACGGCGCCTCCACCCGCCACGCCCTCGCCGAGCTCGCGCGCGACGGGCTGGTGCGGGAAGTCACCCATGCGCCCGAGACCAGCCCCCACTGGCAGCTCACCGAGGCGGGACATGCCCGCGCCCAAGGGAATCTGGGTATGCCGGACGAGGCCGGGCAGAGGCTCGATGCGGACGCCCGTCCGCCGCAGGATGCTGCGGAGACGAAGTCATGATCGCGGCCTTCTTCGAGAGCATTCCGGCGATGATCATGCTGACCGGTGTGCTGGTTGGCGCCGCCTCCTCGCTGATCGGCGTGTTTCTGGTGTTGCGCGGTTCGGCCATGCTCACCGATGCAATCAGCCATGCCATCGTCTTCGGCATCGTCGTGGTCTGGCTCGCCACAAGCCGGCTCACCGGCCCGGTCCAGCTGATCGGGGCGGGTCTCGCCGGATTGCTGACGGTGGCGCTCTCCGAAGCGCTGGCGCGCTCGCGGCTGGTAAAGATGGATGCGGCGATCGGGCTCGTCTTTCCCGCGCTGTTTGCCGCCGGCATCCTGCTCATCACCCTGTTTGCCCGCGACGTGCATCTCGATACCCAGACCGTGCTGCTCGGCGAGATCGCCTTCGTCTGGATGAATACGGTGCCCATCCTCGGGGTAGAGGTCCCTGTGACGGTGCTGAGCCTCGCGGCGGTTTTCGCAGCCAATCTCGGTTTCGTCGTGCTGTTGTGGAAGGAACTGAAGATCGCGATCTTCGATCCGGCTCTGGCAGCCGCGCTCGGATTTGCACCGGGGGTGATCTTCTACGCCCTGCTGGCCCTGACCAGCGTCACCGCCGTGGCCGCCTTCGATGCGGTCGGCGCCATTCTCTTCGTGGCTTTCGTGATCACGCCCCCGGCAACCGCCGTGTTGCTGACCCGCCGACTGGTGCGGATGGTGGTACTGGCGGTGGCGATTTCCGTGGCATCATGCGTGCTGGGTTATTTCCTTGCGCTTTCCCTCGACGTCTCGATCGGCGGTTCGATGGCGGCGATGACGGGGGTGTTCTTCGCCCTGGCACTGCTGTTCTCGCCGCATCAGGGGCTGATCGCCCAGGGCTTCCGGCGCAGGCAGCAAAAGCTCGATCATGATTGCGTCGCCCTTGTGGTGCATCTCCACACCCATGAGGACACCCCCGTCATGGCGCGCGAGAACACCCCACAGGCGCTGACAGAGCATCTGCAATGGCGCCCGCAGCGGGCACGCGCCGTGATCCTGCGTGCCCTCGACCGCGACCTGATCACCCGCGATGCCGCCCTGCTGCGGCTGACGCCGAAAGGCTCGGCAATGGGCGCGGCCCTGGCCGACCCGGCTGCGCGCCGGGTCGAAGCGGGGGGGCCTCACAGTGACTGGTTATAGGCACCGACTTCCGGGTTCTCGCGCAGGATCGCATCGACGCCCTTGAACATGGCGCGCATGCGCTCTTCCGAAACGGGGCTTTCCACCACGACGACCAGTTCCGGCTTGTTGGAGGAGGCGCGCACCAGCCCCCAGGTACCGTCCTCGGCAACGACGCGTACGCCGTTCACCGTGACGAGTTCGCGAATCGGCTGGCCGGCCACCTCTTCTCCGGCCTCGTGCATCGCCTTGAAGCGGGCGCTGACGCGATCGACCACGGCGTATTTCTCCTCATCGGCGCATTTCGGCGCCATGGTGGGTGAGCCCCAGGTCTGCGGAATGGCGCGGTAGAGCTCGGCCATCGTCTTCTGCGGATTGCGATCAAGCATCTGCGCCACGTGGATGGCGGTGAGGATGCCGTCATCATAGCCGCGCCCGACGGGATCGTTGAAGAAGAAATGCCCTGATTTCTCGAAGCCGGCCAGCGCGCCGAGCTCGTTGACACGGCGCTTGATATAGGAATGACCCGTCTTCCAGTAATCCGCCGTGACGCCGTTCTCGATCAGCACCGGATCGTCCTTGAACAATCCGGTGGATTTCACATCGACCACGAAAGTGGCGTTCGGATAGAGCTTCGAGAGATCACGCGCGAGCATGACGCCGATCTTGTCGGCGAAGATCTCCTTGCCTTCATTATCCACCACGCCGCAGCGATCACCGTCTCCGTCGAAACCGAGCCCGACATCAGCCCCGGTCTCGCGCACCTTGTCGGCCAGCGCGTGAAGCATCTTCATGTCTTCCGGGTTGGGATTGTAATGCGGGAAGGTGTGGTCGAGCTCGCAATCGAGCGGGATCACCTCGCAGCCGATCGCCTCCAGCGCGCGCGGGGCGAAGGCCCCCGCCGTGCCGTTGCCGCAGGCCGCCACCACCTTGAGCTTGCGCGCGATCGTCACGTTCTGCGTCAGATCATCGAGATAACGCTCGGCAAAGCCCTCGACGAAGGCGTAGGCGCCGCCCTCGCGCAGGACGAATTCACCCGACAGGACAATGTCCCGCAGCCGCCCCATCTCCTCGGGGCCGAAGGTCATCGGGCGGTTGGCGCCCATCTTCACCCCGGTCCAGCCATTGTCGTTATGCGAGGCGGTAACCATCGCCACGCAGGGGCAATCCAGCGCGAACTGGCCGTAATAGGCCATCGGCGAGAGCGCGAGCCCGACATCCTTGACCCGCACGCCCGCCGCCATCAGCCCGGCGATCAGCGCATATTTGATCGAGGCGGAATAGCCGCGGAAATCGTGCCCGGTGACCAGATCGGGGCGCACGCCCATCTCATGGATCAGCGTACCCAGCCCCGCGCCCAGCGCCTGGACGCCCATGAGATTGATTTCTTTCTCGAACAGCCAGCGCGCATCATATTCGCGAAAGCCGGTCGCCTTCACCAGAGGCAGGGATTCGTAGTCATAGGTGTTGGGCGAAAGAGCGGCATGCGGCTTGGGGATCATGGAGACAGCCTCGTCATTACGCGTCGGAATCTGCGGGTGCGGCATCCAGCAATAGCCCATTCCGGGGCGCTTTGGAAACGGTCGCGCAGGCGGTGATCCGCACCGGCGCACAGGATCACCTCGCGGGCCGCGCGCCAGCCGCGCAAAAACCATGGGAACGCTATTCTCTTATGGCGCGAAAACGCGTAAACAGGGGGCGAAATCCCGGCCCTGCCGGATCCGGTTCATTGCGAAGCCAGCGGTTGCAGCGCTTGAAAAAAGTATTCGTCAAATCCTACGGCTGCCAGATGAACGTCTACGATTCCGAGCGCATGGCCGATGCGCTCGCCGTGGACGGCTATGAGCAGACCGATTCCGTCGAGAACGCCGATCTCGTCGTGCTCAATACCTGCCATATCCGCGAGAAGGCGGCAGAGAAGGTCTATTCCGAACTCGGGCGCCTGCGCACGCTGAAACAGCGCCGCGCCGAGGAGGGGCACGAGACCAGGGTCGTCGTCGCCGGCTGCGTCGCCCAGGCCGAGGGCGAGGAGATCCTGCGCCGGGCCCAGGTCGTCGATGTCGTGGTCGGCCCGCAGGCCTATCACCGCCTGCCCGCCATGGTGCGCGCAGCGCAGAAGGGGCGCGTCGTCGATACGGATTTCCCGGAAGACGACAAATTCGCGCATCTGCCGAAGCTCGAACGCAAGCGCGTGCGCAGCCGCGGCGTCTCCGCCTTCCTCACCATCCAGGAAGGCTGCGACAAGTTCTGCGCCTTCTGCGTCGTACCGTATACGCGCGGCGCGGAGGTCTCGCGGCCCGTGGCGAAGGTGCTCGACGAGGCCCGCGCGCTCGCCGATGCGGGAGTGCGCGAGATCACGCTGATCGGCCAGAACGTCAACGCCTATCACGGCGCGGGGCCGGACGGGCGCGAATGGGGGCTCGGGCAGCTGTTGCATGCCGTGGCCGAAATCGAGGGCGTGGCGCGTATCCGCTACACGACGAGCCATCCCAACGACATGGACGATGCGCTGATCGAAGCCCATCGCGACCTGCCGCAGCTGATGCCCTATCTGCATCTTCCCGTGCAGGCCGGTTCCGACCGTATCCTCAAGGCGATGAACCGCAAGCATACGGGTGATGCCTATCGCCGCATCATCGACAAGGTGCGGCGCGTGCGTCCGGATATCGCGCTGTCTTCCGATTTCATCGTCGGCTTTCCCGGCGAGAGCGACGCGGATTTCGATCAGACGATGCGGCTCGTCGCCGATATCGGCTTCGCCTCCGCCTTCTCCTTCAAATATTCCACCCGCCCCGGCACCCCTGCGGCGGATGATACCGCGCAGATCGCGGAGGCCGTGAAGGCCGAGCGGCTGGCACGGCTGCAGGCGCTTCTGGAAGAGCAGCGCCAGGCCTTCAATCGCGGCACGGTCGGCAAGGTGGTCGAGGTGCTGCTCGAAAAGCCCGGTCGCCATCCCGGCCAGCTCGGCGGCAAATCGCCCTATCTGCAGGCGGTGCATCTCGATGGCGCGGGGCTGGCCGTCGGTGATATCGTGCCGGTGCTGATCACGGCGCAATCGAGCAATTCGCTTCAGGGCGAAGCTTTGCGCGGGCGCGCCGGAGAGACGAATGCGCCGGGAGACACGGCGGCGGCGGATGTGGCATGATGGTGTGTGCCGCGCGGTATCGCGAGAAGGAGTAACGCGCATTGCCCGACAGTGACGGTCGCCAGCAGAACACGCCGCCCGGTGCGGCGGCAGGCGCGCAGCTACCGGCGGAAGCCGGTTCCCATCCGGGTGTCGACGAGACGGCGCAGATCACGCTGACTTTCGAGGATAACCGCCTCGCGAGTCTGGTTTTCGGTCATTACGACCAGAATCTCGCCCATATGGAGCGCCGGCTCGACATTCTGGCCAATGCCAACGGCAATTGCGTCGTCGTGCGCGGCAGTCCGGAAGCCTCCGAACAAGCGCGGCGGGTGCTCGAATCGCTCTATGAACGCGTCTCGCACGGCGACACCGTGACACTCGGCGATATCGACGGGGCCATTCAGGAGACCGTCTTTCAGGGTACCCTGTTTCCCGCCCCCGAAAAAGGGTCCGAGACGCCCGGCAGCGGCAGCTTCGAGGGGATCAGCACGCGTCGGCGCGGCTTCGTCAAGGCGCGCAACGCGGCGCAGAACGCCTATCTGCGCGCCCTGCGCAAGAACGAACTCGTCTTCGCGGACGGCCCGGCCGGTACCGGCAAGACCTGGCTCGCCGTGGGCTGGGCCGTGTCGCTCCTGGAGAGCGGCCAGGTCGACAAGCTGATCATCACCCGCCCCGCCGTGGAAGCCGGCGAACGCCTCGGCTTCCTGCCCGGCGACATGCGCGAGAAGGTCGATCCCTACCTGCGCCCGATCTATGACGCGCTCTATGATTTCATGGAGGCGCGCCATGTCGAGCGCAGCCTGACAACCGGCATGATCGAGATCGCGCCGCTCGCTTTCATGCGCGGGCGCACGTTGACCAGCGCGGTGGTCTTGCTGGACGAGGCACAAAACACCACCTCCATGCAGATGAAGATGTTTCTCACCCGTCTCGGCGAAGGCTCGCGCATGATCATCAACGGTGATCCGAGCCAGATCGACCTCCCGCCGGGCCAGCGCTCGGGGCTGATCGAATCGCTGCGCGTGCTGACCGGGATCGAGGGCATCGGTCGGGTCACCTTCGCCGAGGGCGACGTGGTGCGCCATGATCTGGTACGCCGGATCGTGGCCGCCTATGACGCGGCTGCAGCGAGCGACGGCGTCACCGCTGGACGGGTCAGAAAAGAGGATGCAACGCCGTGATCGCGCTCGATATCAGCGTGGAGGCGCCGGGCTGGAAGGCGATTCCCGATCTGGAGGATCTGTGCCGGCAAGCCGTCTCGGCGGCGCTCACGGAAGCCGGCGCTGATGTCGCGGCGGGTGACGGCGTCATGCTCAGCCTGCTGTTTACCGACGATACGGCAATCGCCCTGTTGAACCGCGACTGGCGCGACCAGGACAAGCCGACCAATGTGCTCTCCTTCCCCGCCGCGCCGGGGATCAACCCGCTCGGCCCCGAGCCGCTCGGCGATATCGCCCTTGCCTACGAGACCTGCGCGCGCGAAGCGGCAGCCGAGGGCAAGACGCTCGCCGCCCATGCGGCGCATCTCGTCGTGCACGGGGTGTTGCACTGTATGGGCGACGATCACGAGGATGATGCACAAGCCGAGGCAATGGAAGCGCGCGAAACCGCCGCTCTCGCCCGGATGGGCATCGCCGATCCTTATATGGAGCGCGCCACCGGGCGCGATGACTGACGTACCATGAACGACGACGGACGAAGTCTGCAGGAAGATCACGAGCCCGCGAACGAAGGCAATCCGGACGAGGCGGCCAGGCGCGCGCCGGAACCCGGTCGCGATGCGGCGCAGGCTGCGGGTCGCGCGGAAATCGGGGACACGAAGAACCAGTCCCCCGATGGCGCGGGATCCGATGCCGTTGCCCCGGCGCGAAACCGCAACAGCGTGGCACAGGCGGAAACGGCGGATCCCGCCAGCCTGACTGCGGATATGCAGGATGCGGATTCCGCCGATCCGGAAGCCCGCGAACCCTGGCTCGACCGGTTTCTGAACCGGCTCGGCCTGCGCGCGCGCGAATCGATCCGCACCGATCTCGAGGATGTGCTCGCCTCCACCGCCGAGAGCGAGGGCTTCTCGGCCCAGGAGCGCGCCATGCTGCGCAACGTGCTGGGCTTCCATTCCACGCGCGTGCGCGATGCGATGGTGCCGCGCGCGGACATCATCGCCGTATCGGCGGATACGGCCCTCGGGGAATTGCTGCGCATCTTCCGCAGCGCCGGCCATTCCCGCCTGCCCGTCTATGGCGAGACCCTGGATGATCCCAAGGGGATGATCCATATCCGCGATTTTCTGGAATATCTCGTCGCCAAGGCCGAGAACGGCAACGGGCGCCGCCGGCGCGGCAAGGCGCCACAGCCTCTCTCCCTCGACCATATCGATCTCACCACGCCGCTTTCGGCCACGCGTATCCTGCGCCCGGTCCTGTTCGTGCCGCCATCGATGCCGGCGGTGGAGTTGCTGGTGCGGATGCAGACGACGCGCACCCATATGGCGCTCGTCATCGACGAATATGGTGGAACCGACGGGCTCGCCTCGATCGAGGATCTGGTCGAGCTGATCGTGGGTGACATCGAGGACGAGCACGACCTCGCCTCCGCCGCAATGATCGAGCAGGATGGCCCCTATACCTGGCTCGCCGATGCACGTGCCGATCTTGAGGAGGCCTCGCAAGTGCTCGGCATTGATCTCACCGGCGACGATCTGGCCGAGGATGTCGATACGCTGGGCGGCCTGATCGTGACCCTGGCCGGGCGTGTGCCGGCGCGCAGCGAGCTCATCGCCGGGCCGGAAGGACTGGAATTCGAGATTCTCGACGCAGATCCGCGCCGGCTCAAGCGCGTGAAGGTGCATCGGCGCGACCCGCGCGCCAAAATCGCCGCGCCGCGCGTGACGACACGCAGCAGCAGTGTTAAGCAACCGGAAGAGGTATCGGGTCCGGGTGATTCGCCGGCACCTGTCCCCGGAGACGGCGCCATGGCGAAAGACGGCACGACAGAGAGGCAGGACGGGATGCCACCGGGGCCGAAAGCGGCAGATCCCGAAGGCTCCGCGAACCCAGCAGGCGATTCGCGACAGGTGACCGGCACCCCGGGTCAGCGGTGAGTGGCCGCAACATGATCATAGACAAGCTGCAAGACCTTGCCCACGGGATCATCCTCAGCTGGGGCTGGCGGCGTGCGGCATTGGCCATGGCGGCAGGCGCGGTCGCGGCGCTCGCCATGCCGCCATTCGGCTTTTTTCCCGCCCTGATCGTCTCGCTCGTGATCGCGATCTGGCTGATCGACGGGGCCGGCGGTGCGGGGGCGGGCCGGCGGTTCGGCCCGCTGCGGGCTGCGGCCAGTGCCGGCTGGTTCTGGGGATTCGGCTATTGTCTCGCCGGTTTGTGGTGGCTCGGCGCCGCCTTCCTCGTCGAGGCGGAGCGCTTCGCCTGGGCGATGCCGCTGGGCGTGATCGGCCTGCCCGCCGCCCTCGCCTTCTTCTACGCGTTCGGTTTCCTCGCGGCCCGTCTGGTCTGGAGCGCCGGGCCCTGGCGCATTCTTGCACTCGCTTTCGGCCTGGGTCTGGCGGAATGGCTGCGCGGGCATCTGTTTACGGGATTCCCCTGGAACAGCCTGGGCATGGCGCTCGGCCAGCAGCTCTGGCCCATGCAGATCGCGGCGCTGATCGGCCTGTGGGGCATGACCGTGCTCGCAGTCGCGATCGCCGCAGCTCCCGCGACCATCGCTACGGCCGCGCGCCCGGCGGGGCGCTGGATTCCGGCGGGCGCGGCACTCGTCGCGATGATCGCCGTCACCGGCTACGGCGCCATGCGTGTGCCCGCGAGCCCGAGTCCCCTCGTCGCCGGCGTGCAATTGCGCATCATGCAGCCGGACCTGCCCCAGGACGAGAAATTCAACCCGGCCAATCGCGAAGAGATCATGGAGCGCTATCTGCGCCTCTCCGACCGGGCCACATCCCCGCAAACATCCGGCGTGGCCGACGTCACACATCTGATCTGGCCCGAATCGGCCTTTCCGTTCCTGCTCCACAACGATCGCCGGGCGCTCGCCCAGATCGCGGCGCTGCTGCCGTCCGACGTGACATTGATCACCGGCGCGGCGCGGGCCGAGGAACGGCTGCGCGGTGACGGGCATGATTTCTTCAATTCCATCCATGTCGTGGCCGGAGACGGCAGCATCCGCGCCACCTACGACAAGGTGCATCTCGTCCCCTTCGGTGAATATCTCCCGAGCCTCTTCGACGGCAGCTTGCGGGCACTCGGTCTGCGCGAATTCATCCAGGTGCCCGGCGGCTTCACGGCGGCGACACGCCGGCGCATGCTGGAGGCGCCCGGCCTGCCGCCCATCGCTGCGGGGATCTGCTATGAAGCGATTTTTCCCGGCGCAATGCGCGCCGACGACGAAACCCGGCGCGCGGGAATGATCCTGAACGTCACCAACGATGCCTGGTTCGGTGATACGCCGGGACCGCGTCAGCATTTTGCGCAGGCGAGACTACGTGCCGTAGAAGAAGGCCTGCCCCTGGTCCGTGCAGCCAACAGTGGTATTTCCGCCGTGATCGACCCATACGGGCGAATACTGTCGTCACTCGACGTGAATATCGCGGGCGTACTCGATTCCGGCCTGCCCGAACAGCACGCACCCACCATTTTTGCACGATTCGGCAATGGCATTTTTTGGTTGCAGTTACTATTGTGCCTTCTCGCATCGCTGACCGCGCGTCGCATCGCGGGCACATAGGTCTGGGGGACAGGCAGGTGAAGAAGAATCCGAATCCGATCGACATCCATGTCGGCAGCCGCGTACGCATGCGCCGGATGATGGTCGGGATGAGCCAGGAAAAGCTCGGAGAAGCGCTCGGGCTGACATTCCAGCAGATCCAGAAATACGAAAAGGGCGCCAATCGAATCGGCGCAAGCCGGCTGCACCAGATCGCCTCCGCGCTGGGTGTACAGATCGAATTCTTCTATGAAGGCGCGCCGAATCCGGAAGGGGAACTGGCCGGCGGCTTCGCCGAGGACCCCAATCCACCCTACATGACCGACTTCCTGTCCACCTCGGACGGGCTGCAGCTGATGCGCGCTTTCGTGCGTGTGCGCGACAGTCGTGTGCGCAAGAGAATTGTCGATCTCGTGGAAGCACTGGCGGAGGCGGATGACGAAACCGCGCAAAACCCTGTCGATCAGCCGGTTTGAGCTGATCCTGACCCGATGACGGCGTTCTTTATTCCGAACGAATTCGGTTTGTCACCTTGACCTTCCGCTAAAGCGATGGCAAAAGCCCGTCGATCTCATGATTTCGACGGGCGCATTTCGGTGCGTCTCAGGTTCATACCAATCAGAAAGGGTGGGTTGATCGTGGCTCGTTCCAGCTATCTCTTCACCAGTGAATCCGTTTCCGAAGGCCATCCGGACAAGGTCTGTGACCGCATTTCCGATACCGTCGTCGATGCCTATCTCGCGGCGATGCCGGAAGCGCGTGTGGCGTGCGAAACCCTGACCACGACCAACAAGGTCGTGATCGCGGGTGAGGTGCGCGGTCCCGAGCACATCACGGCGGATTATGTCTCGCATCTCGCGCGCATGGCCATCAAGGATATCGGCTATGAGCAGGACGGCTTCCACTGGGCCAATTGCGATATCGACGTGCTGCTGCATGCGCAGTCGGCGCATATCGCCCAGGGTGTCGATTCCAGTGACGGCAAGGAAGAAGGTGCCGGCGATCAGGGCATCATGTTCGGCTATGCCTGTGACGAGACCGAGGAGCTGATGCCGGCTCCCATCGACTTCTCGCACAAGATCCTCAAGGCCATGGCCGATGCCCGCAAGAGCGGCGAATCCAACCTTCTCGGTCCGGATTCGAAGAGCCAGGTCACGGTCCGCTACGAAAACGGCAAGCCCGTCGGCGTGACCCAGATCGTCGTCTCGACCCAGCATCTCGACGAGAAGCTGACCTCGCACGATATCCGCTCCATCGTCGAGCCCTACGTGCATCAGGCGCTTCCTGCCGGCTGGATCGGCAAGGATTGCATCTGGCACGTCAACCCGACCGGCGCCTTCGTCATTGGCGGGCCGGATGGTGATGCCGGCCTCACCGGTCGCAAGATCATCGTGGATACATACGGCGGTGCGGCCCCGCATGGCGGCGGCGCGTTCTCCGGCAAGGATCCCACAAAGGTCGACCGTTCGGCCGCCTATGCCGCGCGTTACCTCGCCAAGAACGTGGTCGCGGCGGGCCTCGCCAAGCGCTGCACCATCCAGCTCTCCTACGCCATCGGCGTGGCCAAGCCGCTCTCGATCTATGCCGATCTGCACGGCACGGGTCAGGTCGACGAAGCCAAGCTCGAAGCGGTGCTGATGGAAGCGGTCGATCTGTCGCCGCGGGGCATCCGCACCCGGCTGGAGCTCAACCGCCCGATCTATGCCCGGACTGCGGCTTACGGCCATTTCGGTCGCACCCCCGAAGCTGATGGCGGCTTCTCCTGGGAGCGCACCGATCTCGCCGACACGCTGAAATCGGCCTTCTGATCGACCCGGCCATGAGCGCTCCATCCTCCGACGCGCAGGCCCCGGCGGCTTCCTTCTTTGGTCGCCGCAAGGGCAAGCGCCTGCGCGCCGGGCAGGAAGAGCGACTGGAAACATTGTTGCCGCGCCTGATCCTGCCGCGCGGCGACACCCCGCTGTCCCGCGAGGATCTCGCGGGATTTTTCGGTTTCATGCCCGAAGAGCTGGTGCTGGAAATCGGCTTCGGTGGCGGCGAGCATCTCGCCCATCGCGCCGGGGAGGCCCCGAAAGCGGGCTTCATCGGCTGCGAGCCTTTCATCAACGGCATGGTGAAGCTGCTCGGCGAAGTGGAAGCGCGCGATCTGCACAATATCCGCCTGTGGGACGCGGATGCCGGGCTGTTGCTGCCACGGCTTCCGGAGGCCGCGTTTTCGCGGATCTACCTGCTCTATCCCGATCCCTGGCCGAAGCGCCGCACGCGCAAGCGGCGGTTCGTTTCAAAGAACAACCTGGCCGCGATCGCCCGCCTGCTCCAGCCAGGCGGACGATTCCATTTTGCCTCCGATATCGACGATTATGTCGGCTGGACGCTCGCGCAGGCCGCACAGGAGCCGCGCCTGTGCTGGCTTGTGCGCGGCCCCGATGACTGGCGCGATCCCTATCCCGGCTGGCCGGGAACCCGCTACGAAGCCAAGGCGGTCCGGGAGGGGCGGCGCCCCTCCTATCTCACATTTGCAAGGGTTTGATATTTCCGCCCTGCCGGGCCGCGGCCTTGCGGCTCGCACGCTGCTGACTCGCTTCGCGCGCTTTCAGGAAATGCAGCACCCGCTCGGCTGTCTTTGGCTTGAGCTTTTCGAAGGTTTCCTTCGCCTTGCGCATCAGATGCGGGGCTGCGGCCTCGTCGCCGCGCAGCTTGAGCATCACGCGCAGGGTCGGCCACGACCAGTCCTGCGCACGGGCGACGACGAGAAGCAGTTCCGCATCCCCTTCGTCAAACAACCGCTCGGCGGCCTGGATCGACAGATCAGCCATACGCGCGACGGTGCAGACACATTCCTCAAATTTCTGCGCAGCGGCAAAATCCATCAGATCCTGCTCGATCAGCGGTCGCTCCGCTTCCAGCGCATCGACGATCTCGATGGCTGGGCGGTAATCGCGCGCACCGGGAACGATCTCGGCTTCGAGGCCGAGCGTCCCGATCTCCAGCGCATGGTCGAGAGCCCCCTCGGGCGTCTCGTCCTGCAGCCGGTTGCGCACCGTCTCCTTGGCGATGGCCATGAGCTGGCGCAGGCGCTCGGGATCGACATCGTCACGTTCCGTGAGCACATTACGCAAGGCTTCATCGGCGCGGGCGCGCTCGGCCAGCGTCGCCATCCCGTCATCTGAAAAGCGCGCGCCGGGATTGCCGGCGACGGCATGCACCACGATCCGGTCGCCGCGCTTGACCAGAACATCGGTGACCGGCTCCGTCAGCGCCCGGCGCTCGGAGATGGCGAGCATATGCTCGCGCCCCTTGGCGAGAGCAACGGCGACGAGATCATCGTCGGAGAGGCGCTCGGAGCGGGTCAGGACCGGACGGGCGATGCCGATCTCGTCATGCGCGAGTGAGCGCACGACACCGCGCGGCGCGTTCGGCACCTCGGCCAGACGCTCGGACAGATCCATCCGCGCGCGGGCCTCGATGGCATTGGCCAGACGCGCGATAACAACGTCGAAAAGATCGACCTGTTCTTCGCTGAGCGCCGGCGCATCGCGCAGGAACAGATCAGTGACCCGACGCAGATGGTCGGTGCGACGCGATTGCGACGAGCGTGCGATCGCGGATTCGAGATCTTCGATCAAGCCATACACCATTGTTTCAAGACGAGCAGCGCCCTGCGGCACCGGCCCGGTTCCCTCGTGAGGGCCGCGTATGACGCGGCCTCGGCTGTGATGACGTCACGTTACGTTGCTGACCGTATGCGGCGGGTCAAACGGGTCTGTAAAATTGTCTGCAATGATCCGGGCGGTTATTGCCATCCCCGTAATCCACTGCGGGAATCGACGGGATCAGGCGATTTTCAGCAGAATTCGGCGGGTCATCCTGCGGTCTCGGTCGCAAAAGTCACTTTCTGAGCACGGCGACGCATTCCAGATGCGCCGTCATGGCAAACTGGTCGATCGGTATCACGGTTTCGAGATGGTAACCCGCCGCCACCAGCAGGGCGGCGTCCCGGGCAAGCGTCACGGGATCACAGGACACATAGATGACGAGCGGCACCTGCGCCCGCGCGAGTTGCCGCGTCTGGGCCTCGCAGCCAGCGCGCGGCGGGTCGAGCACGACGGCATCAAAAGCGCCGAGCTCCGGCGCGAGCAGCGGGCGGCGAAACAGGTCGCGCCGCTCATGGCTGACCGGTTTGAGTCCCGGCGTCTCACGAGCAGCGCGATCGAGCGCGGCGAGCGCCCCCGCATCGGCCTCCACGGCATGCATGGCGAAATCCTCGGCGAGCCGCAGGGTGAAGGCGCCGCAGCCGGCAAACAGCTCCGCGATGCGGCGCACGGGCTTGCGCTTCTTCTTCGTTGCGCCTGATGCGCGTTGCGCGCGCAGCGCGTCGCGCACATGTCCGGCCAGAACCGCCTCCCCCAACGCGCTCGCCTGCAGAAAGCCGCCAGCGGGCGGCAGCACCGCCGCCTGACCCATCTGTTGCAGCGGCGGGCGGCGCATCACCAGCGTCTCACCGGCAACCGACAGCCGTGCGAGATCGCACGCATCGGCAAGCGTGATCAAGCGGCGGCGCAATCCCGCCGACGGGCCTGAAGCGCCGCTTCGCCCGCCACGCAAATCGATATCGAGACCGTTGAGGCTCGACGTCACGTGGATATCGCAGGCCACTGCCGACTGCTCGGCGAGATACCGCTCTGCGAGAAAATGCGCGATCTGAGGCGCGCCGGCCAGCCCGAGCTCGGCCACGGGACAATGATCGATCGCCACAAGGTCATGGCTGCGCGCGGCCATGAAACCGACGCGCAGGACACCGTCATCACCGCGCATGGCATGAAAGGTCAGCCGCCGCCGCCCTGCCCCCGCTGCCGGAACCAGCGGCGCCACCTCGGTTTCGAGACCCGCGCGCGACAGCGCGTGTTCGAGCAGCCCGCGTTTCCATGCTGCATAGAGTTCCGGTGCCATATGCTGCGCGACACATCCCCCGCAGCGCCCGTGAACCGGGCAGAACGGCGCGATGCGCTCCGGCGAGGCCACGCGAATCGCGTCGTCACCGTCGCACAGGGCGCGGCTGCCTTCATCGCGAAACACCCGTACCGTCTCACCGGGTAACGCGCCAGGCACGTGCAGAATGGCATCGCCATGCCGGGCAATGCCGTCGCCACGCGCGCCGAGGCGCTCGATCGTGGCCTCAAAAGGCGCGAATTCGGGAACAGGTTCAGCCAAGACGGGCTCCGATCAGGAATTCACGATTACCGTCACCGCCGCGAATCGGCGATTCGATCAGCCCCAGCACCTGCCCGCCCGCATCATCAAGGAGCCGTGCAATGGCGTCGCAGACATCGCGCTGCACGGTTTCATCGCGCACGATGCCGCCTTTGCCGAGTGCCGCACGCCCGGCTTCGAATTGTGGTTTGATCAGAAGGATGATCTCCGCAGACGCGGCCAGCAGCGGCAGGACCGGCGGGATGACGTGTTTCAGGGATATGAAGCTGACATCCGCCACGAGCAGGTCCGGCGCTTCCGCGAAGGCTTGCGCATCGAGGCTTCGGGCATCGCAGCCCTCCATCGCCACGACGCGCGGATCTCCGCCGATGCGCGGATGCAACTGGCCGCGCCCGACATCGACCGCATGGACGCGCCGCGCACCACGCTGCAGCAGAACATCGGTAAAGCCGCCGGTCGAGGCACCAAGGTCGCAGGCGACACGGTCACGCGGATCAATGGCGAAGGCATCGAGCGCAGCGGCAAGTTTGAGCCCGCCACGCGAGACATAAGGATGCGGCGGGCTCGCCTCGATTTCGGCATTCTCGGCGATGCTCTCGGAAGCCTTGCGCACGCGGGTGCCATCGGCACTGACGAGACCGGCCCGAATCGCCTCCTGGGCACGGGCGCGGCTTTCGAAGATACCCCGCGCCACGAGAAGGGTATCGGCGCGGCTGCGTGCCATGGCGCTGGCTTTCCCGTCTTCGAATCAGCTGAACTGCGCGTATGCCGTGCGCAGCGCATCCATCAGATCATTGAGGGTGAGACCGAAAAGGGCAAGCCCGCCGATCAGGGCATAATACAGCGCGATCAGAATGATCGGCACCAGAATCCAGCCGGCAATCTCCTCGACCACGTACCGTCGGCGCCGGCGCTGCCAGCGCCTTTCCTTCGCGGTGAGCTTCTGGCCCGGCTGACGCGTCGGGCGCATTTCAGGATTTGCGGGGTTTTCCGATCCCTGCGGATTGATATCGGAATCGACGGCATCGGCGGCTCGGGCTGCTTCCAGCCGCGCGCGTTCGCGTGCCTTTTCCGACCGACGCGCGCGCAATCCGTCAATTCCCGCGCGCCCGGCCGCGGCGGCGGATGCTGCGCCCGTGCTGACCAGCACAGCCATCCGGCGAAGCCAGGGCGGCAGCCGGGAATCGTCGTCATGCTCCGCTTGCGAATGCATGTTGCGCGGCATGCGCGGCGGCGCCTGAGGCATCGGGGCGGCGGGTGGAGCGCCGGGCTGCGCCCAGCCATGGGCCGGTTGCGGGCCACGCGGGTCCTGATAAGCCCGGCTGACCGGATCCACTGGCAGATATCCGGGCCCGGGGCTCGGACGATGCGGCACATCGATTGCCTGATCGAGCGCGGAATAGCCGGGGTCATAGGCAGGATGGTAGGTCCCACCATGCGGATCGTGCCAGCGCGCCTGCGGATCGGGCGCTGCCTGCGGTGCCGATTGCGGCGCTGCCTGCTGCGGATGCATGCCGGGATCGGGCTGCTGGCCAGGCTGTGATGGCGCCCCCGCCGACGGCGGGTCCTCGTACTGCAAGCCTTGCCGGAGGCGCGCCTGATAGCGCGGATCCCGCAGACGCGGGTCTTCCATCGGAAGGTCCTCGGGCCGGGGATCATCCATGTGCGGTTCCCGCCGCTGCGGATCGCCGGGCGGCGTTGCGGGATGCGGCGGCCTTGGGGCACGCCACTCATGCGCGCACCAAAGGCACCTTGGGAACGGTGCGCACCCCGCCGGGGCCATCACCGCCCTTGTTGCCGCCATCGGGACCGGGCTTGCCGCCGGAACCACCGGATTTCGGCCTGGATGATTTCGTCGGAGAGGCCCGCTTGCGGCGCGGTTTCTTCGGCTTGGGTCCGATCTCCTTGCGCGGCTTGACCGGACCTTCGGGGAATTCGAAATCCAGCTTCGATTCGCCGTTTTCATCCTCGACGACCACGACACGCACGGCACCGCCAGCCTTGAGCTTGCCGAATAACAGGATATCCGCCAGCGGCGTCTTGATCGATTGCTGGATGACGCGCCCCATCGGGCGTGCACCCATTGTCGGATCGTAGCCGCGCTCCACAAGCCAGTCGCGCGCCGGATCTGAAAGCTCGATCGTGACATTGCGATCGGCGAGCTGCGCCTCGAGCTGCATCACGAACTTGTCGACCACGCGGTAGATCGTCTCGCGGGGCAGCGCGCCGAAGGAGATCACCGCATCCAGACGATTGCGGAATTCCGGCGTGAACAGCTTGTTGATCGCTTCCGTATCATCCCCCTCCCGCCGCGTCCGGGTGAAGCCGTAGGCCTGCTTGGCCAGATCGGCAGCGCCCGCATTCGAGGTCATGATCAGAATCACGTTACGGAAGTCGATCTGCTTGCCGTTATGGTCCGTGAGCTTGCCGTGATCCATCACCTGCAGAAGGATGTTGAACAGATCCGGATGCGCCTTCTCGATCTCGTCGAGCAGCAGCACGCAATGGGGATGCTGGTCGACGCCGTCCGTCAGAAGCCCGCCCTGGTCGAAACCGACATAGCCGGGCGGTGCGCCGATCAGGCGGCTCACCGTGTGGCGCTCCATGTATTCCGACATGTCGAAGCGCAACAGCTCGACGCCAAGCGAGGATGCCAGCTGTCGTGCCACTTCGGTCTTGCCGACGCCGGTGGGGCCGGCAAACAGATAGGAGCCGATCGGCTTGTCCGGCTCGCGCAGACCGGCGCGGGCCAGCTTGATCGCCGAGGAGAGCGCCCCGATCGCCGCCTCCTGGCCGTAAACGACCGTCTTCAGCTCGGTTTCGAGATTCTCGAGCACCGTGGCATCGTCCTTGGAAACGGATTTTGGCGGGATCCGCGCCATTGATGCGATGGTCGTCTCGATCTCCTTGACGCTGATCGTCTTGCGCCGCTTGTTCTCCGGCAACAGCATCTGCGAGGCGCCGGTCTCGTCCAGCACGTCGATCGCCTTGTCCGGCAGCTTGCGGTCGTTGATGTAGCGTGCCGAGAGCTCGACAGCGGCCTTGACCGCGTCGTTGGAGAAGCGCAGGCCGTGGAATTCCTCGTAATAGGGCTTGAGGCCCTTCATGATCGCGATGGAATCCTCGATCGAGGGCTCGTTCACATCGATCTTCTGGAACCGGCGGACGAGGGCGCGGTCCTTCTCGAAATGCTGGCGATATTCCTTGTAGGTGGTCGAGCCGATGCAGCGCAGGGTCCCCTGCGCCAGAGCCGGCTTGAGCAGATTTGAAGCATCCATGGCCCCGCCGGAGGTGGCGCCGGCACCAATCACGGTATGGATCTCGTCGATGAACATGACCGCGTTGGGATGCGCCTCGATTTCCTTGACCACCTGCTTCAGGCGCTCCTCGAAATCACCGCGATAGCGGGTTCCGGCCAGCAGGGCGCCCATGTCGAGAGAATAGACCGTGGTTCCGGCAAGCACTTCGGGAACCTCGCCCTCATTGATCTTGCGTGCCAGACCTTCAGCGATGGCCGTCTTGCCGACGCCCGGATCGCCGACGAGGAGCGGGTTGTTCTTCTGGCGCCGGCAGAGCACCTGAATGGTACGGCGCACTTCGTTTTCGCGCCCGATCAGCGGGTCGATGCGGCCCTGGCGCGCCTTGGCATTGAGATCGATGCAATAGGCATCAAGCGCATCCGCCTTCTTCTTCTGGCGCTCGCCCTCCTCGCCGGAGCGGCGTTCGGGCGCCTCTTCCTCGCTGGCGCCGCGCGGCGGGCGCGGCTCCGAGCCGCCGGGACGCTTGGCAATGCCATGGGAGATGTAATTGACCGCGTCATAGCGCGTCATGTCCTGCTCCTGCAGGAAATACGCGGCATGGCTCTCACGCTCGGCAAAGAGCGAAACCAGCACATTCGCGCCCGTCACCTCCTCGCGGCCCGAGGATTGCACATGAATCACGGCACGCTGGATCACGCGCTGGAAACCGGCCGTCGGCTTGGCGTCCTGGCCGGCGCCGGTGGCAAGATTGGCCAGTTCGTTATCGACATATTCGACGAGATTGGTCTTCAGCGTCGCCATATCGACATTGCAGGCGCGCATCACCGCCGCCGCATCCTGATCGTCGATCAGTGCGAGAAGGAGATGCTCCAGCGTGGCATACTCGTGCCGCCGTTCGCCGGCGAGGGCGAGGGCCCGGTGGAGCGCTTGTTCTAGGGAGCGGGAAAAGCTCGGCAAGGCTGGCCTCTGATCGGTTTGCGGGACTTAGGGTCGGACGCGGTTGGGATGTGAAGGACGGCACTGGCAGTTCAAGGTTCTCATGGCATTGCCGGTCCTTCCATCACGGGCACATCATCAGGTCTTTTCCATGACGCATTGCAGCGGGTGCTGATGCTTGCGGGCATAATCCATCACCTGCGTCACCTTTGTTTCCGCCACTTCGAAGGTGAAGATACCACACTCCCCCACCCCGTTATGGTGCACATGCAACATGATCCGCGTGGCGTCCTCGCGCGATTTGTGAAAGAACCGCTCGAGAACCGCGATGACGAATTCCATCGGCGTGTAATCGTCATTGAGCAGCAACACACGGTACAGGCTCGGACGCTTCGTCCGAGGCTGCGTCTTGGTAATGATTCCGGTCGCATCGCGCCCGTCGTCGCCGTCATCCGGCGCACGCGGGTCGCTGGCATGGACTTCCACTATGCCGGATACGACCCGGTTGAACAGAAACGACCCCATCATTGTCGACGGCTTGAACTCCGCTGGTGGAATGATCACGAAGCCCGATGATGAAACGATCGGGCCGCAGGATCAATCCCGTTGATACGCTAATGTAGAGAGGCAGACCCCGCTTCGCCAGCCCCGTACCGACAGACAGGGCATGCGGCGAAGCGTCATCTGCGCCGCAAACCATTCACCGCCAAGGCAATCGGGGCCCGGAGCGCGCCATGGAATCGTGCAGGATGCGGTGGCATCACCGGACGCGAACGGCATCGAGCGAAACGATGATATCGACTCCGAATCCGACGGCGCTCTCATCCGTATGCGATTCTCCGATCCCGAAATCCCGGCGATCGACCCGCACCACCCCATCGGCCGAAGCCCGGTCACCGTCGCGCCGGAGCCTGAAGGGCAGGCTTACCGGCACCTGCGCACCGGCGAGAGACAGCATGCCGTCTGCCACATGGCCGTCATCGGTTTCACGAATCGTCGCCTCGAAACGCGCACGGGGGTGATTCTCGACATCGAGGAAATCGGCACCCTTGGCCTGGCTGGTCACCGAGCCGAGACTCAGACTGTCGACGGCGATCGTCACCGCGACGCTGCCGCGCCGCGTGGCGGGGGCTTGCGGATCATAGATGATCTCGGCACGCCAATCGGCGAAGCTGCCGGAAACGGTATCGCCCATCTGGGTCACGTCGAAACCGAGCCGCCCCTCCTCGACACGCCATGACGGTCCCCCCGTCACGGGTTGATCGGAGACGGATGCGCCATCTGCCGCCTGCGCGACCTGCACCGGCGCATCGCGTGACAGCAGGGCCGGGGCGAGAGCGATGGCGAGGAAGGCGATGACGAAGGCGGCGAGTGCCCCGGCATGCGCGAAACCGGCATGACCCGTGCGACCGCCCGGATGTTCGGAGGCACAAAACGTGACCCGGCTGCCGGGCAGCATCCGCCGCAGGGTGTCGTCACGGTCGAGCAGATGATGCTTGAGCGCGCCGCCGACATGCAGAAGCACGCTCGCGGCGAGGATCCTGGTGAAGAGCCAGTGCACGGCGCCCGCCGCCTCGGCGAAATCCGGCGATTGCGGCACAAGGGGCAGGTCCTGCCCGAGCGGCCACAGGATCGGCGCAAAGCCCGTCGTCGCCGCGTGATGCATCCAGCCGCTCAGCGGCACGATCACCATGGCGAGATAGAGCGACCAGTGCACCGCCTCCGCCATGAAACGCTCGACCTTGCGCCCGGGATGCAGGGGCACGGGGCGCCGCTGCGTCAAAGCCCAGAGGATGCGCGCGAGCGCGGCGAAGAAGGCAGCGATGCCCAGCGTCTTGTGAACCGAGAACAGATTTGCCTTCAGGGCGAATTGCGCCGTGGTCTCGTAAGGCCAGGCATTGGCGATCAGCCCGAGCGGAAAAGCGGCCAGAATGAGCAGCGCCGTCAGCCAGTGCAGGGCCATGGCCACGCGTCCGTAACGCGCGGCACTGTTTCGCCAGATTGCCGAATTGGACGCCTGCGCTGCCGCATGCGCATCAGTTCTATCCAGGCTTGCCTGATCAGATGATTCTGCCATGACGGCGCCTCTTTCGGGTTGGTTGCGTGCCGCGAACGGCACGCAGGGGAATGGCTCACTCGGCCAGCATGGCTTCGATCGAGATCACGACATCGACTTCGTCACTGACGAAGGGGGCGAACATGCCGAGTTCGAAATCACTGCGCATGAGCGTGGTGGTGGCATCAAAGCCGGCCCATTCGCGCTCTTCCATCGGATGCATGCCCGCAGCGTTGAGCCGGGCATCAAGCACCACCTCGCGGGTGATCTCGTTCAGGGTGAGATCGCCGGTGATGAGGGCGGTATCTTCGCCGGTGACTGCGATACCGGTCGAGACGAAGCTGACCATCTCGTCATCGGCAGCGTCGAAGAAATCCTCCGACATGAAATGCGAAAACCGGGCTTCCCAGCCGGTCAGCATCGAACGTACGGGGAAACTCACCGTGACCGAAGAGGCGGCGGGGTCGTCCTGATCAAAGACGATCTCGCCATCGAAGCCGGAGAACAGGCCGTAGGTGGTGGAATAACCCAGATGATCGTAGCTGAAGAGGATCTGGCTGTGGCTGGCATCGAGAACGTAACGGTCGGCGGCTGCGGCGCCGGAAGCGAAAGGCGCGACGACCAGCGGGGCGATGGCGAGCATCAGGGGAAGGGCAGTACGGCGGAATCTGGCTTGCATGAGTTATCTCCGGAATTCAGGGGTGGCAGCGCGCAATCTTGCGCTGGCGCAGATAATAACGGACCTGCAGCCAATTCAACCGGCGCGACGCCGATGATAATTTGCATATTTGCAAGAAAATGACGCCTATCGCGGGCCAAAGGTGGCGCGGATAGCTTCGTTAACCATTCTCGCTTACCATTCGTTACCGATACGCCAGATGCGGAGGATTCCGTCGGATCGATATGCGCCGACGGATGAAACGATGTGGCAGGACAAAAACCCGGAACGCCCGACAGATCTGCGTGTCGGACGCTCCGGACATGTCGGGGTGCGGGGGTAACTGATGCGAATGACAGCGGGGTATGGACGCCGGGGCCTGATCATGGCTGGCCTGACGGCGCTGATCATGGCGCTTGGCGCCTGTACACAGCATGCTGCGGATGAACATGTGCGTGGTGGCGTTCAGGCCAGCGTGCATGACCTCGACCGGCATATCACGAGCTATGTCTCGGCGCCGAAACCACGCCGCGTTGTGGATTTCGAGACGCGGGAGCCGCCCGGTTCGATCGTTGTCAGCAATTCCGAGCGCGCGCTCTATCTTGTCCTCGAAGAAGACAAGGCCTATCGCTACGGCGTTGGGGTGGGGCGGCAGGGTTTCTCCTGGACCGGGCGCAACCGCGTCAGCATGAAACGGGAATGGCCCGATTGGCGCCCGCCCGCCGCCATGCGCCGCCGCCAACCCGACCTGCCGGTGCATATGCCGGGCGGTCCGGCCAATCCGCTGGGCGCGCGCGCGCTCTACATCGGCAGCACGCTCTACCGGATCCACGGGTCCAACGAGCCGCACACGATCGGCCAGGCCGTGTCCTCCGGCTGCATCCGCATGACCAATGCCGATGTCAGGCATCTGTATGACCGCGTCCGCGTCGGGGCGCGGGTGGTGGTGCGCAATTAGCGGGCGGTGCCCACCTGACGGAGTCAGGCCGGGCGCTCTGAATTGCCGTCTGCGCATCACATGCCGTGACTGCGGTCGTAGCCGTTCATATGCGGCGACCGCCAGCCGGCGGGCGGTGCCTGTGGCTCCAGTATCGTGACTTCGAGCGGATGACAGCGCGCCGCATCGCTCGAATGCGTGCTGGAGCAATCGCCGCCGGGACAGGCCGAGAGCACGCCCAGAAGGTCGATCTCGGCAAAGAATTCCAGGAAATCACCCGGACGCACCGGGCTCGCCTTCATGAAATACTGGCCCGTATCGCGGGTGAATCCGGTGCACATGAACACGTTGAGGACATCGTGGATCTCGGCCTCGACATTGGCAACCGGTTGCCCGGTATGGCGCGCGAGGGCACGGGTGAGATTCGAGTGGCAGCAATGATGATAATTGTCGCCGCCGCTCAGGAGGTGATGGGTATAGGGGTCGCAGCGCGTGCCGATGACGTCGTGCACGGCGCCGCCATCGGCATCGATGCCGTACCAGGCCAGCGTATCATGCACGATCGTCGCCATCGGGCGCAGCCGGGGGAAACCCGACCATAGCCGGTCGCCCGTACTGATATGCGTGCCGTGGAGCGCACGGGTCTTGCCGGAATAGAAACGCTCCGAGCGGTCGCGCGCATTGAACAGGTTGAGATCGCCGACCTGCGGCCCTTCGATCGACCTTATACGAAAGAACCATCCGGCAGGCACCTCGAAACAGCCGGCTTCGCGGGGCGGCACGACGATCGTTTCACGCGCGCTGAGCGTTTCGCGGGCGGCACGATAGGCGGCCATGTCCGGTGCCGGCAGGGTGTGCGTGGGATAGCAGATCACGGCGGGTGCCGCACGGCGCGCGGCGGCATCGGCCGGGGGCGTCGAATCGCGCCTGGACGCAAAAGGATCGCGGATCATCGGGATTGACCTGTGATTTATGATACGCGCCGAGGCGGGAACCGTTCAGCCTGCGATCGCATCGATCTCCTCATCGCTCAGCCCGCCGGGAACGATCACCACGGGGACCGGATAGGTCGATGCCGCCTTGCCGGCGAGGCTCGTGACCAGCGGGCCGGGACCTTCGGAGGCGGTACCGGCGGCCAGCACGAGGAAGGAGATGTCTTCGTCCTCCTCGATCACCTTGAGGATTTCACCAGTCTTGGCGCCCATGCGGATGACGAGTTCCGATTGGACGCCAGCCGCCTCACGCGCGATTTCCGCAGCCTGTTCGAGCCGCTCCTGCGCCTCTTCCTCTGCCTCTGCACGCATCACGTCTCCCACACCGAGCCATTCGAATCCGTCAGGCGGTTCGGAAACCGAAAGCAGCACCAGCTTGGCACCCAGCCGCGCCACGCGCCGCGCCGCGAAGCGGACCGCGCGGGCGCATTCGTGGGTCTCGTCAATGATGACAAGGAATTTGGGCCGGTGCCCGGGTTCATAGGAGCGTCGTCGGGAATAGGCCATGAACGGTCTCCGGCGGATAAGCTGCTGTGAAAGCGCCCGATGCTGCACGGCGGAGGCGGGATCGGCAAGAGCAAAGGATGAGCAAGAGCAAAGGGTGGGCAGTAACAAGGTGTGGGCGGATCGCACAGGCCCTTGGGTGATCGACGGGTCTCGCCGAAGCGCTGCTGCGCCTCGTACCAACGCACGACACCAAGGGGCGATCCGTGCTACCTGTGTGAATCACCTGTGATTCCGCCTTGCCGGCAGGGAGCCACGCGCCGCAAGAGTGCCGCGCAACAAGCCGACCGGCTCAGGCGCGCAGGGTCGCCCCGGCTTCTTCGAGCTTGTGGATGGTCGCCTTGAGGGCCTCCTTTTCCGGACCCTCCTCCTTCGAATCAGCCGTCGTGCGCACGCGCAGGATCTCTTCCTCAAGCGCGCTGGCCGTGAGTTCCTCGACCGGCGTGGCACGCTCGGCGAGGACGGTGGCGCCCTTGGGGCCGATATCGGCGAAACCGCCCTGAATCAGGATCCGTTTGCCCTTCCCTGCCCCCTCGCCGACGACGAGGAAGCCGGTCTGCAACGTGGTCATGGCCGGGGCATGACCCGCCAGGACGGTCATGTCGCCTTCGGTGGCGGGCAGTTCCACGGCCTCGACTTCGCCGGAATAGAGGATGCGTTCCGGGGCGACGAGTTCGAAGTGGAAGGTGGCCATTGGTTCGTTCCTGATGCGCTCGCAATAAGGCCCGCCGGCGGCGGGTCACGGCCCGGTCGCGAGACCGGGCCGCATGGGGATCGTCGATCGGCTTACGCGGCTTCGGCTGCCAGCTTCTGCGCCTTCTCGACGGCTTCTTCGATGCTGCCGACCATATAGAAGGCGGCCTCGGGGAGGTGATCGTATTCACCCTCGACCAGACCCTTGAAGCCCTTGATGGTATCCTCCAGGGAAACGAGCTTGCCGGGCGCGCCGGTGAACACTTCCGCCACGAAGAAGGGCTGCGACAGGAAGCGCTCGATCTTGCGGGCGCGTGCCACGGCGAGCTTGTCCTCTTCCGAGAGCTCGTCCATGCCCAGAATCGCGATGATGTCCTGGAGCGCCTTGTAGCGCTGCAGCGTCTGCTGGACCGCGCGGGCGACGTCGTAATGCTCCTGCCCGATGATCAGCGGGTCGAGCATGCGCGAAGTGGAATCCAGCGGATCCACGGCCGGGTAGATGCCCTTCTCGGCGATGGAGCGGTTGAGCACCGTCGTGGCGTCGAGGTGGGCGAAGGAGGTGGCGGGCGCCGGGTCGGTGAGGTCGTCGGCGGGGACGTAGATCGCCTGCACCGAGGTGATCGAGCCCTTGGTCGTCGTCGTGATGCGCTCCTGCAGGCCGCCCATATCGGTGGCGAGCGTCGGCTGATAGCCCACCGCCGAGGGGATGCGACCGAGCAGCGCCGACACTTCCGAACCCGCCTGGGTGAAGCGGAAGATGTTGTCAACGAAGAACAGCACGTCCTGGCCCTGATCGCGGAAATGCTCGGCGATGGTCAGACCGGACAGGGCGACGCGGGCACGCGCGCCGGGAGGCTCGTTCATCTGGCCGTAGACGAGGGCACATTTGGAGCCTTCGCCGCCGCCCTTCTTGTTCACGCCCGAATCGATGAACTCGTGGTAGAGATCGTTGCCCTCGCGGGTGCGCTCACCCACGCCGGCAAAGACCGAATACCCACCATGCGCCTTGGCGATGTTGTTGATCAGCTCCTGGATCAGCACGGTCTTGCCAACACCGGCGCCGCCGAACAGACCGACCTTGCCGCCCTTGGAATAGGGCGCGAGCAGGTCGACGACCTTGATGCCGGTGACCAGGATCTGCGCTTCCGTCGACTGCTCGGAATAGCTCGGCGCTTCCTGATGGATGGCGCGCAGGCCTTCCATCTCGATGTCGCCGGCCTCATCGATCGGCTCGCCGATGACGTTCATGATGCGCCCCAGCGTACCGGCGCCCACGGGAACCTTGATCGGCTCGCCGGAATCGCGCACCGCCTGGCCACGCACAAGGCCTTCGGTCGTATCCATCGCGATGCAGCGAACCGTGTTCTCGCCAAGCTGCTGGGCGACTTCGAGCACAAGGCGCTCGCCCTGGTTCTCGGTCTCGAGCGCATTGAGGATCTCGGGCAGGTTCCCGTCGAACTGCACGTCGACGACGGCGCCGATGACCTGGGTGATATGTCCGGTCGGATTGGCCATGGTATCTCGTCCTCTTGGATACTCAGAGCGCCTCGGCGCCCGAGATGATTTCGATGAGTTCCTTCGTGATCTGCGCCTGACGCGTGCGGTTGTAGATCAGCGTCTGCTTCTTGATCATGTCGCCGGCATTGCGGGTCGCGTTGTCCATGGCGGACATGCGCGCGCCCTGTTCGGAAGCGGCGTTTTCGAGAAGCGCGGTGAAGATCTGCACGGACAGGTTCTTCGGCAGCAATGTGCCGAGAATGGCTTGTTGCGAAGGCTCGTATTCGTAAAGCGTCTCGCCGCCGTCACCGGGAGTCGCCGCGGCGTCATCCTCAGGCGCGACCTGTGCCGGAATGATCTTCTGGGCCGTCGGGATCTGGGCGATCACGGATTTGAAGCGCGAATAGAACAAGGTGGCGACGTCGAATTCGCCATTATCGAACAGCTCGATCACCTTGCGACCGATCATGTCGGCTTCTTCATAGCCCACATGGCGCACGTCGCGCAGGTCGATGAATTCGATGATCTGCTTCGAGAACTGACGGCGCAGGATATCGTGGCCCTTCTTGCCGACGCAGATGATCTTGACCGTCTTGCCCTCAGCGAGGAGCCGGTTCGTGTGCTCGCGCGCGAGGCGCGCGATCGACGAATTGAAGGCCCCGCACAGGCCGCGTTCGGCGGTGCAGACGATGAGCAGATGCGTCTTGTCATCGCCCGTTCCCGTGAGCATGCGCGGCAACTCGGCATCGCCCTGGGAGACGCCGGCGGCGAGATTGGAGAGCACAACCGCCATGCGCTCGGCATAGGGACGCGCCGCTTCCGCCGCAGACTGGGCCCGGCGCAGCTTCGCCGCAGCCACCATCTGCATGGCCTTGGTGATTTTCTGCGTCGCCTTCACCGAGGCGATGCGGTTTCGCAGATCCTTGAGTGACGCCATGGGACGTACGGACCTTTCAAGACTGTCGACGGATCAACCGGGCACGCTGTGGCGCCCGGCGCGGATGGCGGGCTTCAGGCGGAGAAGGTCTTGGCGAAATCCTCGACCACGCCCTTCAGCTTTTCTGCCGTGTCGTCCTTGAGATCGCGGGTGTCGCGGATCGCCTCGAGGATGTCCTCATGCCTCGAGCGCAGCACACCGAGGAGACCTTCCTCGAAGGCGCGGACCTTGCCCACCGGGAGATTGTCAAGATAGCCGTTGGTGCCGGCCCAGATCACGCAGACCTGCTCTTCCATCTTCAGCGGCGAGAATTGCGGCTGCTTCAGGAGCTCGGTCAGACGCGCCCCACGGTTGAGCAGGCGCTGGGTGGTGGCATCGAGGTCGGACCCGAACTGGGCGAAGGCCGCCATCTCGCGATACTGCGCGAGCTCGCCCTTGATCTTGCCCGCGACCTTCTTCGTCGCCTTGGTCTGGGCCGAAGAACCCACACGCGACACCGAGAGACCCACATTCACCGCCGGGCGCACGCCCTGATAGAACAGATCCGTCTCGAGGAAGATCTGGCCGTCCGTGATCGAGATCACGTTGGTAGGGATGTAGGCGCCGACGTCGTTGGCCTGGGTCTCGATCACCGGAAGGGCGGTGAGCGAACCGGCACCTTCATCGTCATTCATCTTCGCCGCACGCTCGAGCAGGCGCGAATGCAGATAGAACACGTCACCCGGATAGGCTTCGCGACCGGGCGGACGACGCAGCAGCAGCGACATCTGGCGGTAGGCGACGGCCTGCTTGGACAGATCGTCATAGGTGATCACGGCATGCATGCCGTTATCGCGGAAATACTCGCCCATGGCGCAGCCGGTAAAGGGCGCCAGGAACTGCATCGGCGCCGGATCGGAAGCCGTGGCAGCGACGATGATCGAGTATTCCAGTGCGCCCTGCTCTTCGAGCACCTTCACGAACTGGGCCACCGTGGAACGCTTCTGGCCGATGGCGACATAGACGCAGTAAAGCTTCTGGCTCTCGGGAGCGCCTTCGACGTTCAGCGGCTTCTGGTTGAGCATGGTGTCGAGGGCGATGGCGGTCTTGCCGGTCTGGCGGTCGCCGATGATCAGCTCACGCTGGCCACGACCGATCGGGATCAGCGCGTCGATCGCCTTGAGGCCCGTCGCCATCGGCTCGTGCACCGACTTGCGCGGAATGATGCCCGGCGCCTTGACGTCGACCCTGCGACGTTCGGTCGCCTCGATCGGCCCCTTGCCGTCAATGGGATTGCCGAGTGCGTCGACGACGCGACCGAGCAGGCCCTTGCCGACCGGGGCGTCCACGATGGCGCCGGTGCGCTTGACCGTCTGGCCTTCCTTGATCTCACGGTCGGAGCCGAAGATCACGATACCGACATTGTCGATTTCGAGATTGAGGGCCATGCCGCGCACGCCCGATTCGAATTCGACCATCTCACCGGCCTGGACCTTGTCGAGGCCGTAGCAACGGGCAATGCCGTCACCGACGGACAGGACCTGGCCGACTTCGGTGACCTCGGCCTCCTGGCCGAAGTTCTTGATCTGCTCTTTGAGGATCGTTGAGATCTCAGCGGCTCGAATGTCCATCAGCGGACCTCTTTCATCGCAAGACGGAGGGAATTGAGTTTGGTGCGAAGGCTGGAATCGACCATGCGGCTGCCGACCTTCACGACGATGCCGCCGATCAGTGCGGGATCGATTTTCACGTCCACATCAACCTCGGCATCAGCGACTTCACGCAAAGTCGCCTTGATATCATCGAGAACCGCTGCGGAAGGTTGTTCCGCCAGCCGCACCTCGGCATTGACGATGCCCTTGGCCTGCGCGACCAGCGCGCGATAGTCCCGGATCATCGCAAGAAGCACGAACAAACGCCGCTTGGAGGCGACGAACTTCACGAAATTGCCTGCGAGCCCGGTCACACCGGCCTTCTCGGCAATGGCGGAGATTCCCGCGACCTGTTCTTCGGCGGTGAATACGGGGCTGACCAGCAGCCGACGCAGATCCGCGCTCTCCGCGGCCAGCGCCTCGACGATGGCGAGTTTCCCGGCCACGTCGTCAATCGCGTTATTCTCCTGCGCCAGCTCGAACAGTGCCGAAGCATAGCGCCCGGCGACGCCCGATACGATCGAACCGCTTGCGTGTTTGGACTCGGCCACCGGCTGTTCTCTTCTCGGTTACCGGGCCACCGTGACGCTGTGAAAAGCGGCATGGCACGCCCGGACTGGAATGGATGACGGACCGCCGGCGCGGATCTTCACCTGGATACACTTGTATCCCTGCGAGAGCTCCGCGCCCGGAAAGCGGGGGTGCGATAGCATGGGTTTTCGGGGGGCGCAAGCCGCCCGCGCGCGCCACCATCGTCGAAGATCGAATCCCATGCCGCAAACGGAGGCCGACAGGGCCTTTCCGCAAGGTCATCCCCCGATATTGTAGGCCGCCAGCGCCGCCATGTTGACGATGTCGGAATCGGTCGCACCCAGCGGTACGATCTGTACCGGCTTGTCGAGCCCCACGATCATCGGCCCCATCACGGTCGCACCGCCCAGCTCCTGCAACATCTTGGTGGCGATGGAAGCGGAGTGGAATGCGGGCATGACCAGAACATTGGCCGGGCCCTTGAGGCGCGAGAACGGATATTGCGCCTGCAGATCACGGTTGAGCGCCACATCGGCGGCCATCTCGCCGTCATATTCGAAATCGACCCGGCGCGAATCGAGAATGCGCACCGCCTCCTGGATCTTTTCGGCCCGTTCCGCGCGCGGCTGCCCGAAAGTCGAGAAGGAGAGCAGCGCCACGCGCGGCTCATATCCCATCCGCCGGGCCACGCCCGCAGCCTCAATGGCGATTTCGGCGAGTTCGCGCGCATCGGGCATTTCATGGATCGCGGTATCGGCCACAAGCACCGCCCGCCCGCGCGTCAGGCACAGCGACATGCCGATGACCCGATGGCCCGGCTTGGCGTCGATCACACGCGTGACGTCTTCGAGCACCGTGGAGGAATTGCGGGTCACGCCGGTGACCATCGCATCCGCATCACCCAGCGCCACCATGGAGGCGCCGAAATGGTTGCGGTCCTGGTTGATCAGGCGCACGCAATCACGCTGGAGGTAGCCCTTGCGCTGCAGGCGGTCATAGAGAAACTGGGTATAGGCCGCATTGCGCTTTGACAGGCGGGCATTGTTGATCTGGATGTTCTCGCGCCCCTCCAGATCGATCCCGGCAAAGGTCGCGGTCTCGTAGATGCGGTCCTCGCGCCCCACCAGGATGGCGGTACCCAGCCCCTGATTGGCGAAGCTCAATGCCGCGCGGATCACCTGCTCCTCCTCGCCCTCGGCAAAGACGACGCGCTTGGGGAACTTGCGTACACGCTCAAAGATCCGGTTGAGCGTCCCGGCCACCGGATCGCGCCGCGCCGAGAGCTGGGCGCGATAGGCGCGCTCGTCGACGATCGGGCGGCGTGCGACGCCGGTCTCCATCGCCGCTTTCGCCACGGCGGGCGGAATGGTCGAGATCAGGCGCGGATCGAAGGGGACGGGAATGATGTATTCGCGCCCGAAGCGCGGGCGCGAGCCCTGATAGGCGGCAGCCACCTCGTCGGGCACGTCCTCGCGAGCCAGCTCGGCCAGGGCCTGTGCGGCGGCGATCTTCATCTCCATGTTGATCGCGGTGGCGCGAACATCCAGCGCGCCGCGGAAGATATAGGGGAAGCCGAGGACATTGTTGACCTGGTTGGGATAATCCGAGCGCCCCGTGGCGATGATGACGTCGTCGCGGATGGCGTGGACCTCCTCCGGGGTGATCTCCGGATCGGGATTGGCCATGGCGAAGATGATCGGCTGATCGGCCATGGAGCGAATCATCTCGGCGCTGAAGGCGCCCTTTACCGAGAGGCCGAAGACCGCATCCGCGCCGTTGAGCGCATCGGCGAGGCTGCGCGCCTCGGTGCGCGCGGCATGGGCCGATTTCCACTGGTTCATGCCGGCTTCGCGGCCCTGATGGATCACGCCCTTGGTGTCGCACAAAAGCACGTTGTCAGGCTTGAAGCCCATCGCCTTGAGCAACTCGACGCAGGCGATGCCCGCCGCACCCGCGCCGTTCACCACGAGGCGCGTTTCCCGGATGTTGCGCCCGGTCAGGTGCAGCGCGTTGATCAGCCCCGCCGCCGCGATGATGGCGGTGCCGTGCTGGTCGTCGTGGAAGACGGGAATGTCCATGAGTTCGCGCAGGCGCTCCTCGATGATGAAACATTCCGGCGCCTTGATGTCCTCCAGATTGATGCCGCCGAAGGAGGGCCCGAGATGGCGGACCGAATCGATGAAGGCATCGGCATCTTCCGTATCGACCTCGAGATCGATCGAATCGACATCGGCGAAGCGCTTGAACAGCACCGCCTTGCCCTCCATCACCGGCTTGGAGGCGAGTGCGCCGAGATTGCCCATGCCGAGAATCGCCGTCCCGTTCGAGATCACAGCGACCATGTTGCCGCGCGTGGTCAGGTCGAAGGCACGCGACGGGTCGTCGGCGATCGCCTGGACGGGCACCGCGACGCCGGGCGAATAGGCCAGCGAGAGGTCGCGCTGCGTCGCCATCGGCTTGGTCGGCGTCACCTCGAGCTTGCCGGGGCGCCCGCCGGAATGGAACAGCAGGGCTTCCTGCTCGGTGAAGGAGGGGCGCTTGCTGCGGGCCGGGGCGTTTTTCGGGCCGGGCTGGCTGTCTTTTGCCATCGTCGATCGGTCTCTTTCTGCGGCGGGTGATGGAGCAACACGGAGATGTTGCAGGGGAGCGGACCTTAGGCGAGGCGCGGCCCGTGAACAAGACGCGCCGCACAAGCGCGAAACCAGCGACGCCGACACCCGCGATGGTGCGGCCGAGCCGAGATTCCCGCGCAATGGCGCATGGTCCCGATTGACCGGGCAGGCCAATTCCTGTATCTGCACCGCCAGCATCGCGGGTAAGGTTCCTTGCCTGGCGATTTTTCTTGTCTTTCAAACGGCGCTGGGATCGCGCGCCCTGCGCGGGCGAAGGAATGCGTCATGCCGGTCCATAGTGACCGCGCGAACGGAGATTGGACCGATGAAGATTCGCAACTCGCTCAAGAGCCTGCGCGACCGCCATCGCGACTGCCGTCTGGTGCGTCGCCGGGGCCGCGTCTACGTGATCAACAAGACCCAGAAGCGCTTCAAGGCGCGTCAGGGCTAAAGCCGGTTGACGCGCCCGAATACCGGGCCGCTTCAAACCTGTGCGTGATGAGGGCGCCGCTGACGCGGTGCCCTTTTTCGGTTTGTATCCGTCTATCGGCTGAGCTTTTTCTTCGTATATTGCCTTGGAAAACTGATGCATTACCGGGCATTCCCGTAACGATACCAATCTCATATTGTCGACATGCACAGGATGGTCATGTCCCTCGGCGGGTGAAACTGGCGGCTTTGCAGCGACGATATCCGGCAGGACGGGGTCAGGCGCGTCAGCGTCCAGTGCCTGCGGGGCGGGCGGGTTCGCGATCGCCATCGCAGCGAATGTTTCCATAGCGATGTCTGGGTCGGGCTGCGGGCCGTGCAGATGACACGGTTGGGCATTTTATTCGCGCAGGGTCGCGCCGACGCGGCGGATGGAGTGCCTTGACGGGCTTCGCCGATGGAGCCCGCCGTGATGCCCGGCATGGCGGCTCCCTGCAAGATGACGAGATGGCACCAGCGCCATACGCTGCAGCTCGAGGTGTGACGGGAAGGCGCTGTACCGTGCCGCCGACCCGCGTCGCTCGGTCGTGATCCAGACAGTTGTTGGATTATGCGCGGCGATTGGCGCGCTTCCATCGGGAACCGGCGCCGGTATGTGCGCCGGTGCATCCCTGCGTCACCTTCTCGGTGACAGTGGGCGACAGGGCTCGCACCGGGGAGGAACGCGCCGCCATGCGCAGCGATCCTGTCGCTGGCTCTCGAACCACAGCCGGTCAGGGCCCCGGGGGAAGATGCCGGCGCACCCAATGAACGTGGGCGGCTTGCAGCATGAGGCATCATTGCCGGATCACGGCGTGATCCATGACATGTGAGCCTGCCTCCAATCCGGGGATTTCATGCCGATCCGGCAACGGCGCGACCCGTCCGGTGGTGCGCAGCATCACGGCCCCACCCTTGCTGCCGGAGGCGGGGACTGCGCTCACCCGCAGATCCGTTTTCGCCCATGCAGCAAGCGAAGTCGCAAGATATGCATCATTTCACTGGATGGATGCCGGCTCACAGACAATATCTTGTGTGCCGAAAACGGCTTGGAGCGTCCACCCTGATTCCATGAGTACGAATCGCCCCCTGATCGTCGCGTGTTGAAGCGTCCCGACAGGTTTCCACTGTCCACACCCGTATCTGCCATGCCATGATCACACACGGTCACGTCCCCTCGTCGCTTTTCAGGGGCGCAACATGTCCGTAAAACGCTTGGAGCCCATGATGACGAGTCACCTTGTGTCGACGGATCCGCTGGAGGATCCTGCCGCGTTCGCCGCACGGCATCCGGGGCTTCGGCATGCCCCCGCGACATCCCGAAATCGCGAACCGATCCGGCAAGCCCTGGCGGATCTGCTTCCAGCCCGTCCCTGTACGGTACTGGAGATTGCCTCGGGTTCCGGCGAGCACGCACTCTGGATGGCGCGGCATCTGCCGCAGGTCACGTGGGTGCCCAGCGAGGCGACTGCAGAAGGGGTTGCCGCCATCGGGGGCTGGCTGGCGCATTGTCCGGATCTGGCTGGTCGCGTCCGGCCTCCGGTTCTGATTGATGCCGCCCGACCGCCATGGCGCGGCGAGCCGGCGGATGCGGTTTTCGCAGCCAACCTGACCCATATCGCCCCATGGTCTGCAACGCTCGGCCTTATCGCCGGCGCAGCCTCCCGGCTGGTGCAGGGTGGCATTCTCCTGATCTACGGCCCCTTCAACGAGAGGGGCCGTTTCACCGGCCCCGGGAACGCGGCCTTCGATGCCACTCTGCGCAAGCAGAACCCGGACTGGGGCCTGCGCGACCGCGAGATGATCGATGCAGCGGCCGTGGCGCGCGGCCTTTCAGTCGAAGCGGGCCGCGTGATGCCTGCCGACAACCGTCTGCTGGTCTATCGCTGCGGCGCACCCTGAGGACGGCAAGCATTCATCTGGTCACAGCGCAACGCCTCGCGCGGCGCCCTGCTGGCCGCGTGTTACCGGGGCGTCCGCACCGTTGAATATGGCGGCAAGCGCATCACCTGTGCGAGCGACGGCGAGAGGGCCGCCGCGCTCGCGGACCTCACCCGGCAGATCGCAGGGACGACCGACCGCATCTCGGTCGTCCGCATCCAATCGTCCAAAGGGCCCTGCGATGAAGGACTACTTCCAGAACGGCCACGTCACCCGCGTCACCACGCCCGCCGGCGACATCGCCTCGGGCAACGCGCTGATCGTGGGCAGCATCCTCGGCATCGCCGCCTATTCCTTGGCAGAGGGCAACCCGGTCGAGTTCTCCACCACCGGCGTGTTCCAGCCGCCAAAGGCCAGCGCGGCGGTGCTGGCGGTCGGCGCACGGGTCGCGTTGGACAACACGGCGAAGGAAGTGACCACGCTGGCTGCGGGGCGGTTCCCGATCGGCGTCGCAGTGGAGGCGGCCGGGAACGGCGTCACCAGCGTCGCGGTGCGGCTGGATGGGGTGGCGACGGCGGCGGCGTGACAGAAGGATTGACAAGCTCACTGTGAGCAACGTACACATCACCTGTTTACGTTATTCACAGGATCACTCAAAGTGTCTGAGGATGAGGACTTCGTCGGCATCAACGAGATTGCTGACATGGCCAAGGTAACGCGGCAAGCGGTGGCCAATTGGCGAACCCGCTTGTCTGACTTCCCAAAGCCAGTCGTCGAACTTGCGTCCGGTCCTGTGTTCAAGCGCTCGCACGTCAGTGCATGGCTCAGGAGAAGGAGGATACCGATGGCCCACGTGTTTTCGACCATCAACTTGAAAGGCGGCGTCGGGAAGACCACGACGACGGTAGCGCTTGCCGAAACGCTCTCTGGCGAACTTGGCAAGAAGGTTCTCGTCATCGACCTAGACCCTCAGACCAACGCGACCACCATGCTGATTGGTGAGGAGCGCTGGCGGGAACTGAACGACGCAGGTCATACGCTAGCTCAGCTATTCAAGGATGCGCTGGACCCATTGAGCAAGAAGTTCGACCTTGAGAAGACGCTGCAGAAGCGCGTATCGGATGTTTCTGCTGCGCAATCGATCGACCTGCTTCCTTCAAGCCTGGACCTGATCGACGTCCAGGATGAGTTGGTGAACACGCCGGTCGGCAAGTACGGCGCGATCAGGCCATTCGACATCCTGTGGCGGGCCGTCAAGGACATCGTGGAGCAGTACGACGTCGTCATCGTCGATTGCCCACCGAACCTCGGCAAGATCACGCAGAACGGCCTGCGGATGTCACAGGGTTTCATCATCCCTACGATCCCGGACATTCTATCTACGTACGGCATCCCACAGATCGTCAAACGCGTGCGTGAATTTGCCGAGGAGATCGCCGAGCCAATCGAGCCTCTCGGCATCGTTATCCAGAAGTACCAAGCCAACTCGAACGTGCACGGCAACATGATCAAGCAGCTCAAGCAAAACCATGATGCCGAGCCGAGGAACTGGCCACCCGTATTCGAGACCCGGATCCCACAAGCGAATCAGATCGCAGCAGCTGGAGAACATGCGAACCATTCCACACTCAAGCAGAAGTGGGGAAGCGGGAGGCTCTACGAAAGCTTCTCGAATCTGACCAAAGAAATCTTGACCAAGTTGGGTGCGTAAAGATGAAGCTCAAAAAGACACTCCAAGACTTGATGAAGGTGGTCATAGAGGAGGCCAACCGGAATCCGGAATTCGCCAAGGAGCTTGAAACTGCCCTCGGCCTAGAACCGAAGACGGTGAAGGAGGAGAAGGGCCGCGCCGCTCACCGGCGCGCGGCTGCCGTCCTCGACCCGATTTCGTTGGCCCGAGAGGGAGAGGACGCGCTCCGGACAAAGCTTGAGCCACTGACGCTCGACCAGCTACGGGACATTGTGGCCGAGTACGGCATGGATCCGGGCAAGCTCGTCATGAAGTGGAAAGCTCCGGACCGAGTCATCGACCGGATCGTCGAATACTCCGTAGCGCGGGCCAAGAAGGGCGAGGCATTCCTTCGTTAGACGGACGTGATGTGAACACCGTGCCCATCCCGTGTCGCATCCGTGTTGCACGGAGGAATCGGGCCTGATCGTAAGCCTTTGGAATCTTTGGGGAGTGTTCGGGACGCCCTTGCGACACGATGCGACACGCAAACGCCGCCCCTGAGGGCGGCGGATAAGCGTTTGATAACGCGGAAGATTTTGGTTGCGGGGGCAGGATTTGAACCTGCGACCTTCAGGTTATGAGCCTGACGAGCTACCGGGCTGCTCCACCCCGCGTGAGGTGTGTTGTTTGTGGGGGCTTGTGAGAGGATGATGGTTTTTTGCTTTTTTGCGTGATTGTCTTGTCTTTTGCGGGCCCGGCGACGACCTACTCTCCCGGGTCTTGAGACACAGTACCATTGGCGCTGAGGCGTTTAACGGCCGAGTTCGGGATGGGATCGGGTTTTATGCGCCTCGCTCGAGCCACCGGGCCGGCGAAAGACAAGTTTGCGCAGCAAACTTGATTGATTGATTTAGCCTCAGACGCNGNNTTTNNNGNNGGCCTCAAGCGCCGGCGTGGGCGTGCGCCCACTTGGCTTTTCCGCGGAATGGTCCGCGACGCGCGTTCGCGCTTTGGGCCTTCGGCCTGGTTTTTACGCAGGCCTCAAGCGCCGGCGTGGGCGTCCGCCCACTTGGCTTTTCCGCAGAATGGTCCGCGNCGCGCGTTCGCGCTTTGGGCCTTCGGCCTGGTTTTTACGCAGGCCTCAAGCGCCGGCGTGGGCGTCCGCCCACTTGGCTTTTCCGCGCATGAGCGCGGGCGGCCGTTCGGCCTTGCCGGCGCGTTGCGCCGGGTCGGGCTGAACCGTCTGAGGTGAAGCATGAGGTTGGTGACGGTCTTTCTGGATCTGACGTTTTTTAATCAGCCCCGGCGCGCAGCGCCGCAAGCGCGAACGCGCGTCGCGGATCGTTCCGCGGAAAGCCAAGCGGACGGAGGTCCGCGCCGGCGTTTGAGGCCAACAATAAACGAGTGATCCTGCAACGTTTGTGATGAGCGTCGGGCCGTCAGGCCCGCAAGGCCGAACGGCCGCCGCGCCGCGTGGCGCGGAAAGCCAAGGGACGGACGTCCGCGCCGGCGTTTGAGGCTCATCAAAAAGCGCGCATGGATCATGAGAGGCAATCAAGCCAATCGAGCGATTAGTACCGGTAAGCTCAACGCATTGCTGCGCTTGCACACCCGGCCTATCGACGTGGTGGTCTTCCACGGCTCTCAAGGGAGATCTCGTTTCGAGGTGGGTTTCCCGCTTAGATGCCTTCAGCGGTTATCCCGTCCGTACATAGCTACCCTGCACTGCGGCTGGCGCCACAACAGGTCCACCAGAGGTACGTCCATCCCGGTCCTCTCGTACTAGGGACAGATCCTCTCAAATCTCCTACACCCACGGCAGATAGGGACCGAACTGTCTCACGACGTTCTGAACCCAACTCACGTACCACTTTAATCGGCGAACAGCCGAACCCTTGGGACCTGCTCCAGCCCCAGGATGTGATGAGTCGACATCGAGGTGCCAAACGATCTCGTCGATATGGACTCTTGGAGATCATCAGCCTGTTATCCCCGGCGTACCTTTTATCCGTTGAGCGATGGCCCACCCACGCGGGACCACCGGATCACTATGGCCGACTTTCGTCTCTGCTCGACATGTCCGTCTCGCAGTCAGGCAGGCTTATGCCATTGCACGCAACGACCGATTTCCGACCGGTCTGAGCCCACCGTCGCGCGCCTCCGTTACTCTTTGGGAGGCGACCGCCCCAGTCAAACTGCCTGCCATGCGCTGTCCCGGACCCGGATAACGGATCGCGGTTAGACATCCATGTCGCCAAGGGTGGTATTTCAAGGGCGGCTCCACACAGGCTGGCGCCCATGCTTCAAAGCCTTCCACCTATCCTACACATGCCGACACGAATGCCAGCGCAAAGCTACAGTAAAGGTGCACGGGGTCTTTCCGTCTGACCGCAGGAACCCCGCATCTTCACGGGGAATTCAATTTCACTGAGTCGATGCTGGAGACAGCGGGGAAGTCGTTACGCCATTCGTGCAGGTCGGAACTTACCCGACAAGGAATTTCGCTACCTTAGGACCGTTATAGTTACGGCCGCCGTTTACCGGGGCTTCGATTCAAAGCTCTCACCTCTCCTCTTAACCTTCCGGCACCGGGCAGGCGTCAGACCCTATACGTCATCTTGCGATTTCGCAGAGCCCTGTGTTTTTGCTAAACAGTCGCCACCCCCTGGTCTGTGCCCCCCGCCACCGGTTGCCCGATGACAGGGCCTCCTTATCCCGAAGTTACGGAGGTAATTTGCCGAGTTCCTTCAGCATCGTTCTCTCAAGCGCCTTGGCATACTCTGCCAGTCCACCTGTGTCGGTTTCGGGTACGGTCTATAATACGGGGGCTGTTTCCAGGGACCATCCAGAAGCACACCCAATCCAGTAAGGATGCACAACACTTCAGATCCGTCACCACCCGCAGGCTGCGGAATATTCACCGCATTCCCATCGACTACGCCTTTCGGCCTCGCCTTAGGAGCCGGCTAACCCTGCGCAGATTAACTTTACACAGGAACCCTTGGACTTTCGGCGACAGCGTCTCTCACGCTGTTTGTCGTTACTCATGTCAGCATTCTCACTTCCGATACCTCCAGGACCCCTCACGAGTATCCCTTCACAGGCCTACGGAACGCTCCGCTACCACCCGGTGACCAGTTATCAGTAATCAGTGACCAGATGCCTCGAGACCGTCAGCGGTCGGCGAGACTGTTCTTCAAACCTTGCAACATCCGCACGATCTGACGCAACTCGTCGCGCCAGTCTTCCGCACGTTCATGCGCAACAAACCCGAGATCCGCGCAATACCGACACCACAGACGCGTCTCCTCGGCAGAGCCGATCGCCATCACGAGATAGCGCCCGAACTCCCGGGGAGAGGCCTGCTGTCGACCGGCACCCTCGACAATCAATCCACAGACCGATCGCGAAGATCGTCTGAGCTGATCGGCGAGACCGCCATATTGCTCACTCTTGGGAAACTCCAGGCTCACGCCATGAAGCTCCAGCGACAATGCATAAGCACGACGAAAGACCTCCAGATCTTCCGCGTCCCAACGCTTGCCGCTACGCGCATCAAAGTTCATTCTGTTCACTGTTCACTGATAACTGGTCACCAGATCCTAAGCTTCGGCTCGTGGCTTGAGCCCCGTTACATTGTCGGCGCAGGAACCCTTGTTTAGACCAGTGAGCTGTTACGCTTTCTTTAAAGGATGGCTGCTTCTAAGCCAACCTCCTGGTTGTTTTGGGGTTCCCACATCCTTTCCCACTTAGCCACGAATTGGGGGCCTTAGCTGTAGGTCAGGGTTGTTTCCCTCTCCACGACGGACGTTAGCACCCGCCGTGTGTCTCCCGCGCAAGTCTTCCAGGTATTCGGAGTTTGGTTAGGTTTGGTACCGTTGTGGACAGCCCTAGCCCATCCAGTGCTCTACCCCCTGGAGCATAAACGCGAGGCGCTACCTAAATAGCTTTCGCGGAGAACCAGCTATCTCCGAGTTTGATTGGCCTTTCACCCCTAACCACAAGTCATCCGAGGCTTTTTCAACAGACACCGGTTCGGTCCTCCAGTGCGTGTTACCGCACCTTCAACCTGCTCATGGCTAGATCACTCGGTTTCGGGTCTGAAGCAACGAACTGAACGCCCTGTTCAGACTCGCTTTCGCTGCGCCTACACCTCACGGCTTAAGCTTGCTCGCTACTTCAAGTCGCTGACCCATTATACAAAAGGTACGCGGTCACCCAGGACAAACCTTGGGCTCCCACTGTTTGTAGGCATCCGGTTTCAGGGACTGTTTCACTCCCCTCGTCGGGGTGCTTTTCACCTTTCCCTCACGGTACTGGTTCGCTATCGGTCGCTAAGGAGTACTTAGGCTTGGAGGGTGGTCCCCCCATGTTCAGACAGGATTTCACGTGTCCCGCCCTACTCGTATCCCACACCTCCCTGAACCCGTACGGGGCTGTCACCCATAGTGCCCGACTTTCCAGACGGTTCCGGTTGAGAAGAATGTGAGCATTGGCCTGGTCCGCGTTCGCTCGCCGCTACTGACGGAGTCTCGTTGATGTCCTTTCCTCCGGGTACTGAGATGTTTCAGTTCCCCGGGTTCGCCTTTGACCCCTATGTATTCAGGATCAAATACCTTCTCATAGCAACCAGTAAACAGTAACCAGCCACCAGATCGCTCCGGCAACTGCCCACTGTTCACTGGTCACTGAAGGTGGGTTGCCCCATTCGGAAATCCCCGGATCAAAGCTCGTTCGCAGCTCCCCAGGGCTTATCGCAGCGTACCACGTCCTTCATCGCCTCTTAGCGCCAAGGCATCCACCAGATGCCCTTATCACACTTGATTGCTCTCATGATCCATACGCGCCGCCGCAAGGCGGTTCGTATCAACCAGAATTGTACGCGCGCCGCCGCAAGGCAGTACGCACACATCATATCAACCACACACGCCATCAAGCCGGCGCATGCAGCCCTCCATACGGACTACTCGGCAGTCGTCCGCATGATCAGAACTTCAAAGACCATGGTTGCGGATGCATCACTACATCCGCACCTCATGCTTCAACGCGCCCGGTCCATCCCGCAAGGTGTCGCAAAACACCCGCAAAGACGCTGGCCGGCCTCACAAGAGACCTCCCGGTACGCGTCATCATCCTCTTCACAATGTCAAACAATCCCAAACGTCCAATGCCACGGTCGCAAGGCGACCACCAACAAAGAACAAGGGAAACTGTTGCTCTTCAACGAACACTTTCTAAGTAGCCTCAATCGCCGGCAGGCGCGTCCGCGCCTTTGGCTTCCCGCGG